>Ga0134079_10000023_pt1 | contig 41805 bp, 44 predicted proteins | sample 15_taG_2_FD_119770 | JGI IMG/M metagenome (GOLD analysis project Ga0134079, IMG submission 119770) | Grasslands soil microbial communities from the Angelo Coastal Reserve, California, USA - 15_D_Rain_40cm_2_09182015 | ecosystem: Environmental > Terrestrial > Soil > Grasslands ...
AGCGCGACGTCGGGTGCCTCGCGGAGCACGAACCGCTCGCCGCGCTTCTCGACCTGCTCCTCGTCGGCGTGGTCGAGCGTCACGGCCTCGCCCGTGCGCGCGTCGACGCCGTTGCGCACGTGCTCGGCTGAGACCGCGCGTCCGTTCGAGTCACGGTAGAGAGTGAACTCGAGCTCGCCGAGGATCATCCCCTGGTGCACGAGCCGCATGAACGGCTCGGGCGTCGACACGAAGCCCGCGTCGTAGAGCACCTTGTGCCAGAAGCGCGCGTAGAGCAGGTGCAGCACGCCGTGCTCGGCACCGCCGATGTAAAGATCGACGGGCATCCAATAGCGCTCGAGCTCGCGCGCGACGAGCTCGCTCGAGTTGTGCGGATCGATGAAACGCAGGTAGTACCAGCACGAGCCCGCCCACTGCGGCATCGTGTTCGTCTCGCGGCGCGCACGCTTGCCGGTCTTCGGATCGCGCGTCTCGAGCCACGCGCGCGCGGCCGCGAGCGGGCCCTCGGGGGAACCGCTCGGCTTGAACTCCTCGAGCTCCGGCAGGAGCACGGGCAGCTCCGCGTCGCTGACCGCCTTCGGCTCGCCGTCGACGAACACGATCGGGAACGGCTCGCCCCAGTAGCGCTGGCGCGAGAACAGCCAGTCGCGGAGCTTGTAGTTCACGCGCCGCTCGCCCGCACCCGACTTCTCGAGCCACTCGATCATCTTCGCTTTCGCGCGCTCGACGTTCAGGCCGTTCAAGAACCCGCTGTTGATGGCCTCGCCGTCGCCGAGATAGGCGCCCTTGCCGTCGAAGCCGGGTGGAGGCTTCACGGTGCGCACGACAGGCAGGCCGTAGGTCTCGGCGAACTCGAAGTCGCGCTGGTCCTGCGCCGGCACGCCCATGATCGCGCCGGTGCCGTAGCCCGCGAGCACGTAGTCGGCGACCCAGATCGGGATCTTGCCGCTCGTCGCGGGGTTGAGCGCGTAGGAACCCGTGAAGACGCCGGTCTTGACCTTTTGGAGCTCGGTCCGCTCGAGGTCGCTCTTGCGCGAGGCCTGGTTCTTGTACGCGGCGAGCGTGGCGCGCTGCGCGTCGGTCGTGAGCTTGTCGACGAGCTCGTGCTCGGGCGCGAGCACCATGTAGGTCGCGCCGAACAGCGTGTCGGGCCGCGTCGTGAACACGCGCAGCTTCAGCGCGCGATGGCCGTCGACCGCGAAGTCGATCTCCGCGCCCTCGCTGCGGCCGATCCAGTTGCGCTGCATTTCCTTCGTGCTCTCGGGCCAGTCGAGCGCGTCGAGCCCCGCGAGCAGCTTGTCGGCGTACTCGGTGATCTTGAGCGCCCACTGGCGCAGCGGCCGGCGCACGCACGGGTAGCCGCCGACCTCGGACTTCCCGTCGATGACCTCCTCGTTCGCGAGCGTCGTGCCGAGCTCCGGACACCACCAGACCGGCAGCTCTTCTTGATAGGCGAGCCCGCGCTCGAAGAGCTGCTTGAAGATCCACTGCGTCCACTTGTAATACGCGGGATCCGTCGTGTTGACCTCGCGGTCCCAGTCGTACGAGAAGCCGAGCCTCTCGAGCTGCTCGCGGAAGCGGCGCACGTTCTTCTCGGTCGTGATCTTCGGGTGCGTGCCGGTCTTCAGCGCGTACTGCTCGGCCGGCAAGCCGAACGCGTCCCAGCCCATCGGGTGGAGCACGTTGAAGCCGCGCATCCGCTTGTAGCGCGCGACGATGTCGGTCGCCGTGTAGCCCTCGGGATGGCCGACGTGCAGGCCGTCGCCGCTCGGGTACGGGAACATGTCGAGCACGTAGTACTTCGGCCGCGTCGTGTCGATTTTCTCGGGCGTGCGAAACGTGCCGTGGGCTCGCCAGTAGGCTTGCCACTTCGCTTCGATGTTGGTGAACGGGTAGGCCATACGATCTTCGGGCCGAAGCGCCGCACTTCGGCGCTTCTCAAACGCGCCCGCGGATGATCGATGCTATTCTGCCACGAGCCCCACACCGGCGCGCCATGATGAGCCCTCGAACGTTCGGCAAGCTGCAACACGTCGCGGCGCTCGCGCTGCTCGGCGCGCTCGGCGGTTGCGGCTATCACTTGCAGGGGTCGGGCTCGCTGCCGCCCGTGCTCGCGAAGACCTACGTCGCGAGCGCCGCGCCGCGCTCGGATTTCGTGTCGAGCGTGACCGAGGCGCTTCGCCTGCGCGGCGCGACGATCGTCGGCAAGGAAGAGCCCGGCGTCGCGCTGTTGAACGTCACGCACGACGACACGGGCCAGCGCGTGCTGTCCGTGTCCGCGCGCAACATCCCGCGTGAGTACGAGGTCTACTACTCGATCACGTTCTCGCTCCAGGTCGGCGGCCAGAAGCTCATCGAGGGCGAGACGCTCGTCGTCACGCGCAGCTACACCTACGACGAGACGCAGGTGCTCGCGAAGGCATCCGAGGAGGAGATCCTGCGCCGTGCGCTCGCCGACGACCTCGCGCGCCGCGTCGTGCGCAGGATCCAGGGGCTCGGCGCGTCGCCCACCTCGCCGGCGGCGCCCGGGCCCGCGCAGGCGACGCCGGCACCGCCCGGCGCGTAAGCCGATGGCGCTCACGTCGCGAGTCGACGCGGTCGAAACCGTCGCCGATGCGGCCGCGACGGGCTCGCGCTCGGCCGAGGCCGAATCGTCGGTGCTCACGCTCGCGGACATCGCCCCCGACGACCTCGAAGCGCTCGCGGCGAGGTTCGGCATGCGCGTCGTCGAGCTCGCGAGCGGCGAGCGGATCCCGGGCTCGTATTGGGGCGAGCGCGAGGCCGGGCTCGTCGGCGGCTGCCTCTACGTGCGCGCCGACACGCCCGCGCACTCGGCGCTGCACGAGCTCTGCCACTACGTCTGCATGGACGACGCGCGCCGCGCGCGGCTCGCAACCGACGCGGGCGGCGGCGGCGACGAGGAATGCGGCGTCTGCTACCTCGAGGTGCTGCTCGCCGACGAGCTCGGCGGCTTCGGCCAGGCGCGTTGTCTCGCCGACATGGACGCGTGGGGCTACAGCTTCCGGGAAGGGTCTGCCGCCGCGTGGTGGGCGGGCGACGCGCGCTTCGCGCGCGCCTGGCTCTTGAGCGGCAGGTTTATCGACGAGCGAGACCGACCGACGTTTCGGCTGAGGGAATAGCCGGCGCCGAGGCGTCGCCGAGTGACGGGGCGATAGCAAATTAGCTATCATCGGTCCGGATGGCTCCGCCCGATGTCTCGGCTCTTCTGCGTGAAGCTCGCATGCGTGCGGGCCTGTCTCAGCGCGCGCTCGCCCGACGCGCTCGCACCGCGCAGTCGGTCGTCGCGCGAATCGAGTCGGGCGAGACGAGTCCGTCGTGGGCGACGCTGCGCGACTTGCTGCGCGCGGCGGAGTTCGAGCTGCACGCCGAGCTGCGACCGATGACGCGCGGTCGCACGCACATGCTCGACGACGTGCCGCGCATCCTGCGACTGACTCCAGAGCAGCGGCTCGTCGAGCTCCGTAATGCCGCGCGCTTGCTCGCGAATGCTCGGTCTCGCGACGCATGAGCCAGGTTTTCGATCCCGAGCGCGTGATCAAGGCGCTCGCGCGCCGACGCGTGCACTACGTGCTGATCGGGGCAGTGGCCGCGCGCCTGCAAGGCTTCCCGCGGATGACCGCAGATACCGACATCACGCCTGCGCGGGACGAAGGCAACTTGCGCCGCCTTGCCACGGCGCTTCGCGACCTCGATGCCAAGATCTATACCGAATCGGTCCCCGAAGGCTTGGCGTTCGACTGCAGCGCCGAATCGCTTTCGCGGGCCCGCGTGTGGAATCTGATCACGCGCGCAGGGCGGCTCGACGTCGCGTTCGAGCCGAGCGGCACGCGAGGCTACGAGGACCTCGTGGGTTCCGCCGTCGCGTTCACGGTATTCGGCGTCGAAGTGCAGGCCGCGAGCCTCGAAGACATCCTGCGCTCGAAGCAAGCCGCGGACCGGCCGCAGGATCGGCAGGACGTCATCGTGCTTCGCGAGATGCTCCGCGCGCGCGATCGGTAGTATTTGGACCCAAACGAGGACAGGCGATGGACAACGATATGGTCACGACGGCGCTCGAGCTGCCGGGCTACAAGATCGTGCGCAACATCGGCGTCGTGCGCGGGATCCGCGTGCGCTCGCGCTCGATCGTCGGCAACGTGTTCGGCGGGTTGCAGACGCTGTTCGGCGGCAACATCACGATCTACACCAAGCTCTGCGAGGAGACGCGCTCGGAGACCTATCACCTGATGGTCCACCACGCCGAGCGCAACGGCGCGAACGCGATCATCGGGATGCGCTACGACGCGACGGAAGTCATGGCGGGCTTGACCGAGGTGCTCTGCTACGGAACCGCGGTGATCGTCGAGCCAGACCGCGGCAAGGCCTAGGCGTGCTCGTCGTGCGCGCGCGCCGCTAGAGCTGCGTCGGGTTCGGCGCCTCGCCGTAGATCTTCTTCGGGTCGAAGACCTTCTGGCGCTCGGTGAACTCGAGCGGCCGCGCGGTCTCGCCGAGCGGGATCCGCCGATAGAAGCACGAGCGGTAGCCGACGTGGCAGCTCGCGCCGCCCGCGACGTCGACCTTGAGCCAGACGCAGTCCTGGTCGTCGTCGATCATGAGCTCCTTGACCCTCTGCACGAGCCCGCTCGTCGCGCCCTTGTGCCAGAGCGCCCGGCGGCTGCGGCTCCAGTAGTGCGCCTCGCCGCTCTCGATCGTCTTCGCGAGCGCCTCGGCGTTCATGTAGCCGACCATCAGGAGCTCCCCGCTCGTCGCGTCGGTCGTGACCGCGGGGATCAGGCCTTGCTCGTCGAACTTCGGCGCGAGCTCCTGGCCTTCCTCGACTTGCTCGACGCTCGTGCGGGCCGCGAATCGCTGGGACATGACTCTGAGTCCGTGACGGGAGAGGGGCGGCAATTATAGGCCATGCGGGGCGGCGAGCGGGGCGCCGCGACCTCGCCTGGTATCATGCGCCCGAGCTTCGAACCGAGCCGGCCGCGGATGGCGCTTCACCTGCACAACACCCTGAGCCGCGCGCGTGAGCCGTTCGCGCCCGCCGATCCGGCGCCCGTCACGATGTACGTCTGCGGGCCGACGGTTTACAACTTCGCGCACATCGGCAACGCGCGGCCGCCGGTCGTGTTCGACGTGCTCGCGCGGCTGCTGCGCCGCAGCTACGCGCTGACCTATGTCCGAAACGTCACCGACGTCGACGACAGGATCAACGCCGCGGCGCAGGCCGAGGGCGTCGAGATCGGCGTGATCACGGCGCGCTATCTCGCCGCTTACCACGCGGACATGGAGGTGCTCGGCGTCGCGCCACCCAACGTCGAGCCGCGCGCCACCGAGCACGTACGCGAGATCGTGCGAATGATCGAGCGGCTGATCGGCGTCGGTCACGCATACGAGGCCGAGGGCCACGTGCTGTTCGACGTGCCGAGCTACCCGGCCTACGGCAAGCTCTCCGGCCGCGACACCGACGAGCTCCTCGCGGGCGCGCGCGTCGAGGTCGCGCCGTACAAGCGCTATCCAGGCGACTTCGTGCTCTGGAAGCCATCGCCTCCCGAGATCGTCGGCTGGCCGAGCCCGTGGGGCCGCGGCCGGCCCGGCTGGCACATCGAGTGCTCGGCGATGATCGAGCGCCACCTCGGCGAGACGATCGACATCCACGCCGGCGGCGTCGACCTCGTGTTCCCGCATCACGAGAACGAGGTTGCGCAGAGCACCTGCGCGCACGGGGGCAAGACCTTCGCGCGCTTCTGGTTACATAACGGCATGGTCGTCGTGAACGGCGAGAAGATGTCGAAGTCGCTCGGCAATGTCCTACTCGTGCGCGACGTGCTCGCCGAGAACGGCGGCGAGGCCGTGCGGCTCGCGCTGCTCAAGGCGCACTACCGCCAGCCGCTCGACTGGACGAGCGCGCTCGTCGGCGAGGCGCGGCAGAACCTCGACCGGCTCTACGGCGCGCTGCGCGACGCGGGCGTGTCCGGCGCGGCGTCGGCGGCCGAGACGGCCGCCGCGACCTCGGCGGCCTCGCGCGAGATCCCGAGCGGCGTGCTCGCGGCGCTCGAGGACGACCTGAACACCCCGCTCGCGCTGAGCGAGCTGCTCGCGTCCGCGCGGGCGCTGAACGTGAGCCGCGACGCGGACGAGCGCCGCCGGCTCGCGCGCGGCCTGCGCGCGGGCGGTGCGCTGCTCGGCCTGCTCCAGGCCGATCCGCAGGCGTGGTTCGCGCGCTCGGGCGGGGCCGCGGGCGACGATCTCGACGCCGCGGAGATTGACTCGCTGCTCGCGCAGCGCGACGCTTTCCGTCGTGATCGTAACTACAGCGAAGCGGATCGGATCCGCGATCGGCTCGCCGAGCGCGGCATCGTGATCGAAGACGTCGCCGGCGGCGCCCGCTGGCGCCGCGTCGCGGTCGCGATGCCGAAGGGTGCAGCGGCCAAGAAGGGTGGCGGCGCCGCGAAGGCCGCAAGCGCGGGCGCGGGGACGCGCGACGAGGGCAAGCGTTGAGCGATGCCCGTGCGCCTCGCCGCCGTCGCGGTCCGCTCGACGTTGATCGCCGCGATCAAGCTGTACCGACTGACCCTCTCGCCATGGCTCGGCCGGCAATGCCGTTATATCCCGACCTGCTCGGTCTACGCCGAGGAGGCGATCGAGCGCTTCGGCGCGGCGCGCGGGTCGTGGCTCGCGCTGAGGCGAATCAGTCGCTGCCACCCGTGGGGCGGCTCGGGTTACGATCCCGTGCCGGAGGTCGTGCGCGCCCGGCCGCCGACCGATACGACGCCGCGGCCGGCGCCCGGCGGGACCGATTCCCCGCGCCGGCCGTAAGATGGGTGTAATCTGGGTGACGCCATCATAAGGAACGGAGCCGAAAAATAGGGAACGTGTTGGATCGCGCTTTGCTCGAAATCGTCTGCTGCCCCGTGAGCCGCTCGCCGCTCGAGCTCCTGTCCGAGCGCGAGCTCGCAGCGCTGAACCAAGCGATCGCCGCGCGGCGGATCAAGAACCGCGACGACGCGATCGTCGAGGAGCCGCTCGAGCAAGCGCTCGTGACGCGCTCAGCGAAGCTCGTCTATCCCATCCGCGACGGCGTGCCGATCCTGCTCGAGGATCAGGCGATGCCGCTCGCGCAGCTCGAAGGTCCCGCCTGAAAGTCCCGAGTCGCCAACTCGAGCGTCAGCTCGCCGGCGGATTGTCCCGGGCCTATCTCGTCGCGGGCGACGAGCCGCTGCTCGTCGACGAGGCGCTCGAGCAGATCCGCGCCGCCGCGCGCCGCGACGGTTTCGAAACGCGCGAGCTGCACGTCGTCGATCGGAGCTTCCGCTGGGCCGACCTCGAGAGCGACGCGGACAACTTGTCGCTGTTCGCGACCCGCAAGATCGTCGAGCTCAGGATGCCGACGCCGCGGCCCGGCGACACGGGCTCGCGCACGATCGCCTCCCTCGCGGAGCGCAACGATTCGGATCGGCTGCTGCTGATCGGCGCAGGCGAGAAGCTCGACTCCTCCGCGGCGCGCACGGCGTGGGTCAAGGCGATCGAGGAGCACGGCGTGCTCGTCGAGATCTGGCCGATCGAGCGCGGCGAGCTGCCGCGCTGGGTGCAGCAGCGCGCAGCGGCCGCGAAGCTCAAGCTCACGCCGGCCGCGGCGCAGGCGCTCGCGGAGCGGGTCGAGGGCAACTTGCTCGCCGCCGATCAGGAGATCAAGCGGCTCGCGCTCACGGCCGCGGGCGAGGCGGTGGACGAGGCCGAGGTGCTCGAATCCGTCGCGAATCACAGCCGCTTCGACGCGTTCGCGCTCGCCGACGCCGTGCTCGCGGGCGAGGCCGCGCGCGCGTTCAAGATCCTCTGGAGCCTGCGCGCCGAAGGCGTCTCGCCGGTGCTGATCAGCTGGGCGCTGAACCGCGACATCGGGCTGCTCTCGCAGCTCGATTACGCCGTGCGGCACGGCGACAACCTCGAGGGCGCGCTCGCGCGCCAAGGCGTCTGGCGCCGCCGCCAGGCGCTCGTGAAGCAGGCGCTGAAGCGCTTCAAGACGCGCCAGCTTGCCGCGCTGCTGACCGAGGCGGCGCAAGTCGACGCGGCGCTCAAGGGCGTGTTCCCGGCCGAGCCCTGGGCGACGCTGACCGCGCTCCTGATCGCGATGTTGTCGGTGCCCGAGAAGGCGTGAACGGCACGGAGCGCATGCGACCGATCGGCATCTTCGGCGGCACGTTCGATCCGATCCATTACGGGCATCTGCGCACCGCGCTCGAGCTGCAGCAGACGCTCGAGCTCGAGCGCGTGCATTTCGTGCCGAGCGCGCAGCCGCCGCAAAAGACGCGGCCGATCACCGACGGCAAGCTGCGCATGAGGCTCGTCGCGGCCGCGATCGAGAACGAGCCGCAGTTCGTCGTGGACGCTCGCGAGCTCACGCGCGAGGGGCCGTCCTACACGATCGACACGCTCGCGAGCTTTAGGAAGGAGTTCCCGCGCCGGCCGCTCTGCTTGCTCGTCGGCATGGACGCGTTCCTCGGTCTGCCGACTTGGCATCGCTGGGACGAGTTGCTCGACTTCGCGCACCTCGTCGTCGCGCATCGGCCCGGCTGGAAAGCGCCCGACACGGGCTTCCTCGGCGATCTCTTGCGCGCGCGGCGCACGCAAGAGGCGACCGAGTTGCACGCGAGCCCGGCCGGACGCGTGCACGTGCAGCCGGTCACGCAGCTCGAGATCTCTTCGACGGACCTGCGCGGGTCGATCGCCGCAGGGCTCGACCCGAAGTTCTTGATGCCCGACAACGTTCGCAGGATCATCCTCGAAACGGAGTGCTATGTCGAAACCCCCTAGGCAGAAATCCCCCCGCCCTCGATCTCAGCATCAACACGCGCGCGCCGCGTCGAGCGCCCACGCGAAGACGAGACCTCACCGAGCCGCACATCAGGCGCGCCGCCGCAAGGGCGAGCACAGCGCGCTGCAGGCTGCGGAGCGCGCGCTCGACGATCTCAAGGCGCTCGACGTGAGCGTGCTCGACGTGCGGCATCTCACGACGGTGACCGACACGATGATCGTCGCGTGCGGCCGCTCGGACCGGCACGTGCGCGCGATCGCCGCCGCGGTCGTCGACAAGTGCAAGCAGGAAGGTCATCGGCCGATCGGCGTCGAAGGGGAGAAGGTCGGCGATTGGGTGCTCGTCGACTTGGGCGACGTCGTCGTGCACGTGATGCTGCCGCGCGCGCGCGAGTTCTATAGCCTCGAGAAGCTCTGGACGCTCTCGGAGCGCGACCAAGCCGCCGAAGCCGGGCGCGCCTGAGCGCCTCGCGGGCGCGGACTCGTGTTGCGCCTCGTGCTGATCGCCGCGTCGAACCGCCAGCCCGCCTGGGTCGATGCGGGCTACGCCGAGTACGCCGAACGGCTCCGCGGCCGCTGCAAGCTCGAGCTCAAGGTCGTGCCGCTCGCTCGCCGCACCGGCTCCTCATCCGCCGAACGAGCGCTGGCCGACGAAGGCGCGCGGATGGCGCGCGCGATTCCTGCCGACGCGCAGGTCGTCGCTCTCGCCGAGGCCGGCGGGTCTCTGTCGACGAAGGACCTCGCGGCGAACCTCGAGCGCTGGGCCGAGCGCGGCGCGCCGGTCGCGCTTCTGCTCGGCGGCCCCGACGGGCTCGGGGCGGACGCGCTCGCGCGCGCGACCGAGCGCTGGTCGCTCTCGCCGCTCACGCTGCCGCACGGGCTCGCGCGCATCGTGGTGGCCGAGGCGCTCTACCGCGCCTGGTCGCTGCTCGGGAACCACCCGTACCACCGCGCCTAGGGGACATTCCGCTTTTTCGCGGCGACAAGGCAGCGGTATCCTGCGAGGTTAGCTGTCCGCGAAAAAGCGGAATGTCCCCTAAGACAGCGGAGTGTCCCCAAGGGCTAGGCGCGTCCGCAGCGACCTCGTATAGTCATTTGAATGAAAAAGGATTTCATCTACCTCGCCTCGGCTTCGCCGCGGCGCGGCGAGCTGCTGCGCCAGATCGGCGTGCAGTTCGAGGCGCGTGCGGCCGCGATCGCCGAGGTCCAAGCCGACGGCGAGGCGCCCGATGCCTACGTGCGCCGGCTCGCGGCCGAGAAGGCCGCCGCGGTCTGGGCGCGCGTCGCGCCGGCCGAGCGGCGGCCCGTGCTCGGGGCCGACACCGCGGTCGTGCTTGGGCTGCGCGTGCTAGGCAAGCCGGTGGACGCGGCCGAGGCCGAGGCGATGCTCGCGGCGCTCTCGAGCCGCACGCACCGCGTACTGACCGCGGTCGCGCTGCGCTGCGACGAGACGACCGAGACGCTGCTCTCGGAGAGCGAAGTGCGATTTCGCGCCACGACGGCGGAGGAGCGGGCCGCGTACTGTCGCAGCGGTGAGCCGCTCGACAAGGCGGGCGGCTACGCGATCCAGGGTCGGGCGGCGATGTTCGTCGAGCACTTGTCCGGCAGCTACTCGGGCGTAATGGGGCTGCCGCTGCTCGAGACGGCCACGCTGCTCACGCGCTGCGGCGTTGCGCTCTGGGACGCCGCGCCGAGGACGGAGCCCGCGAGCCCCGAACCCAAGGCCGCGCGGGGCGCGCGATGAAGGGCGAGGAGATCTTGATCAACTCGACGCCGCGCGAGGTCCGCGCGGCGCTCGTCGCGAGCGGCGTGCTCCAGGAGGTGTTGATCGAGCGCACGAGCCGGCGTGGTCTGATCAGCAACATCTATAAAGGAAAGGTGTCGAGGGTGCTGCCCGGGATGCAAGCGGCGTTCGTCGAGCTCGGGCTCGAGCGGACCGCTTTTTTGCACGCCTCCGACGTCGTGCGTTCGGCGCTCGCGCGCGACGGCGACGACCCGGCGGTGGCCGTGCGCGAGGCGGACATCCGCGACGTCGTGCAGGAGGGGCAGGAGCTGCTCGTGCAGATTCTCAAGGAGCCGCTCGGTACGAAGGGCGCGCGGCTCACGACGCACATCACGATCCCGTCGCGCTATCTCGTGATGACGCCGAACGGCAGCGGCGTCGGCGTGTCGTCGCGGATCGAGGCGGACGCGGAACGCGAGCGGCTGCGCTCGCTGCTCGAGTCGTTCATCGCTGATGAGCACGCGCCGGGCGGCTACATCGTCCGCACGGCGGCCGAAGGCGCGCCCGAGGACGCGCTGCGCGCCGACATGGTCTTCTTGCAGCGGATCTGGCAGTCGATCGAGAGCAAGGCAGGGCGCACGCCGCCGGGCGAGCTCGTCTACGAGGACCTGCCGCTGCCGCTGCGCATGCTGCGCGATTCCTCGGGCGCGGAAACCGCGCGCGTGCGCGTCGACTCAGAGGCCACGTTCGCGCAGGTGAAGGAGTTCGCCGAGCACTTCGTGCCGCACCTTGCGCCGCTGATCGAGCTATACGGCGAGGACCGGCCGATCTTCGACGTCTACGGGATCGACGACGAGATCAACCGGGCGCTGAACCGCAAGGTGCCGCTGAAGTCCGGCGGCCACGTCGTGTTCGATCAGACCGAGGCGATGACGACGATCGACGTGAATACCGGCGCGTACGTAGGCTATCGCAACCTTGAAGAGACGATCTTCAGGACCAACCTCGAGGCCGCGGCCGCGATCGCGCGCCAGCTCAGGCTCCGCAACCTAGGCGGTATCATCATCATCGACTTCATCGACATGACGGAGGAAGAGCATCGCCGCCAGGTGCTCCAGGCCCTCACGGAGCGGCTCGCGGGCGACCATGCGAAGAGTGAGATCATGAACGTGTCGCCGCTCGGGCTCGTCGAGATGACTCGCAAGCGCAACCGCGAGAGCCTGGAACACGTGCTCTGCCGGCCTTGTCCAAGCTGCGAGGGCCGAGGCTTCGTGAAGACCTCGGAAACGGTCTGCTACGAGATTTTCCGCGAGATACTGCGCCAGCACCGGCAGTTCGATTTCCAGGAGGTGCTCGTGCTCGCGCGTCCTGGTGTGATCGAACGGCTGCTCGACGAGGAATCGGCGAGCATCGCGGAGCTCGAGGAGATGACCGGCAAACCGATCCGGCTCCAGAGCGAGGCGCTGTACGCGCCCGATCAGTTCGACGTGGTTTTGATGTAGTCGCGGTGAGCGAACGCTTCAGATGCGCCCCTGGGTCCGAAAGCTCCTAAAGATCGCGCTCGCGCTCGTTGGAGCCGGAGTGCTGGTCGCCCTCGTCGGCACGCTCTCGCTGCGCCTCTTACTCGCGCAGATCCCGAGCTATCGCGACGACCTGCAGACCTGGGTGAACCGCGAGCTCGGCCTTACGCTCGATTTCGCGGAGGTGGACGCGCGTTGGGGCTGGCTCGGACCGGAGCTCACGTTCCGCCGCGTGAGCGTCGCGGCCGCGGGCGGCGGTGAGCCGTTCGTGACGGCGCGCGCCGCGAGCATCGGCGTGAGTCCGTTCCGGCTGATCGCGTTGCTCACCGCGAAGCGCGACATCGGTATCGACCGGCTCACGCTCGAGGGCACCGAGCTCACGCTCGTGAGGACGGCCGACGGCGCTTATCGGATGCAAGGGGCGCCGACGGCGGCCGGGCGCGCCGCGGACATTCGCTTCGACGTGCCGCCGGACGTGGACGTGCTCGTGCGCGAAAGCCGCGTGCTCTATCTCGACGCGAGCCGCAACATCGCCTGGAGCTTCGAGGACGTCGATGCGAGCATGCGTCGCGCGCGCGGCGCGCTGCGTCTCGAGGCACGCGCGCGTCCGCCGCGCGAGCTCGCGAGCCGAATCTCGCTGACCGCGCAGGGCGCGCTCGGCGCGACGGAGATCGCGGGCGCGGCGCCCGTGCGCGGTGTGACCCTCACGGGCGATTGGCACGTCTCGGCCTCGGTCGACGACGTGGACCTCGCGTCGGTCGCGAGTCTGCTGCCCGAGTCCCTGAGCGCGCCGCAGGCGGGCAACGGCGACGTCGCAGTGGACCTCGAGTGGCAACACGCGCGCCTCGTCCGCGGCGACGTGAATCTCGCGCTGACCGGCCTCGCGCTGCCGACCGTGCGCGGCATCGCGGGGTCGCGCTTCGACCGGATCGCGCTCCAGGGCGATTGGCGGGTCGCCGACGATGGGTGGCAGATCGGGCTCAAGAACGTTTCCGTCGCGCGCGCGGGACGCGCGTGGCCGGCCGGCTCGAGCACCGACATCGAGCTCAAGCTCGACGCCGACGGCGGGCTCGCGGGCGTCAAGCTGAGAAGCGATTTCTTGCGGCTCGAGGACTTGACGCCGTTCCTCGCAACGCTGCCCGACTCGCGGCCGCTCGAGTCGTGGTTCGTGCTCGCCCCGCGCGGCGATCTGCGGGGCGCGTCGCTCACGGTCGCGCGCGCGGACGATCAGCTCGATTACACCGTCGCCGTGCAGTTCGCGGGGCTCGGGTTCCAGCCGTACCACGGCCTACCGGGTATCGCGGGGCTCACGGGCGAGGTGCGCGCGGACACGCGCACTGGCCGCGTCGATCTGCGAACGGGCACCTCGGCGCTCGACTGGCCCGATCTGTTCCGCGCGCCGCTCGCGCTCAACTCCGCGACCGGCATCGTCGTCTGGCGCCAGAATCAGAGTGGCGTGCGCGTCGTGAGCGACAACCTCGCGGTCGCGACGCCGGACGTGAGCGCGCGCACGAGTCTCGAGCTCACGCTGCCGCTCGACGAGAGCTCGCCGCGTCTCGATCTCACGAGCACGGTCTCGAGCTTCGCGATCGCCGACGCGCCGAAGTACCTGCCGGCGCGCGTGATGCCGGACTCGGTCGTCGAGTGGCTCGATAACGGGCTGCAGGGCGGCATCGCGACCAGCGGTGAGGTCTCGTTCGTCGGGCCGGTCCGGGCGTTCCCGTTCGACCACGGCGAGGGCGAGTTTCGCGCCGTCGCGAACATCGAGCACGGCCGCCTCGCGTACGTCGCCGACTGGCCCACCGCCGACGATCTCGACGGTCAGATCGAGTTCGTGAACGCGAGCTTCGCGGCGCGCGGCAGCGGCCGCACGCTCGGCAACCGGACGCCCGACGTGCAGATCACGATCCCCGACATGCGCTCCGCGGTGCTCCTGCTGAAGGTCGCGACCATCGGGCCGCTCTCGGAGGTCATCAGCTATCTCGACGGCGCGCCACTGATCGCGCACAGCTTGGGGCCCGCGTTCGCTCGGATCGAGGCGCCGAAGGGCAACGCCGACGTAAGCCTCGATCTGAAGCTGCCGCTCACCGACCACGCGGCGTACGACCTCACGGCGTCGCTGAAGATCGCCGACGGCGAGCTCGCGTTTCGCGGCTTCGCGCCGCACGCGACGGAAATCAAGGGTTCCCTCGAGGTCACGGACGGCGAGCTGCACGGCGAGGGAATCCGCGCGATCTTCCTCGACGGGCCGGTCACCGCGCGTGTCGACACCCCGGCCGTCGACGGCTATCGCACGCGGGTCTCGCTCGACGGCGAGGTCGGGATAGAGAAGGTCGCGGAGGCGTTCGACTTGCCGTTCTCGCAGCAGCTCGCCGGTCAGACGACGTGGCAGGGCAGCCTGTTGATCCCGTCTCTCGGCGCGAACGCGCCGCCGCGGATCACGGTCGACTCGAATCTCGCGGGCGTCGCGCTGCGTCTGCCCGCGCCGTTCGCGAAAGCGCCGGCGGAGCCGACCAAGTTCGAGGTCGAGATCGAGTTCCCGCAGGACGGCGGGCTCGACGTGCGGGGCTACCTCGGCCCGTCGCGGCGGTTCGCCGTGCAGTTCGATCCCGAGTCGAGCGGCCAGCCGCGCAATTTCGCGCTCCGGCGCGCGGCGCTGCGCTTCGGCGGCGCGCTGCCGGAGTTCCGAGCCGAGAGCGGGATCACGCTCGACGGCGCCATCGAGGCGCTCGACGTCGACGAGTGGATGGCCTTGCGGCCCGCCCAGGGCGCGGCGACCGGCGGCGCCGACTTGGCCGGGGCGTTTGCGGGTGCGGAGGTCGCGGTCGCCGATCTCTCGCTGTTCGGTCAGAAGCTCGGCACGACGACCGTGAGCGCGCGCCGGCGCACCGACGACTGGCAGATCGCGCTCGACAGCGAGCCGGTCTCGGGCACGGTGCTCGTGCCGGCCGATCTCACGGCGAAGCCGCAGATCATCGCGGTCATGCGGCGCCTGTATCTGAACGCGAGCACCGAAGGCTCGATGGGACACCTCGATCCGCGCCGCCTGCCCGGGCTCCAGCTCCACGCCGACGAGTTCGGTCTTGGGGCACGCCGGCTCGGCCGCGTCGACGCCGAGATCCTGTCCGATCCGCTCGGCCTTCGGCTCGTGTCGTTCGAGAGCGTGACCGACACCTTCAGCGCGCAAGGCAGCGGCGGGTGGTTCGTAGGCGACAGCGGCGACACGAGTCGATTCGCTGTGAGCCTCACGTCGTCCAACGTCGCCAAGACGCTCGACCAGCTCGGCTTCGATCCGGTCATCGACGCGCAGGGGCTCGACGCGACCGCGAGCGTGCACTGGCCGGGGCCGCCGTCGGGCGACTTTCTTCAGCACATCGGCGGCGACTTCACGCTGCACGCGACGAAGGGCAGCCTGCTCGACGTGGCGCCGGGCGCCGGCCGCGTGATCGGTCTCTTGAGCTTCACCGCGCTGCCGCGCCGCCTCGCTCTCGACTTCCGCGACGTGTTCAAACAGGGGCTCGCGTTCGACGACATCAAGGGCGACTTCGTAGTCATCGACGGCAACGCCTACACGGACAACCTCAAGCTTACGGGCCCGGTCGCCGAGATCGGCGTGATCGGCCGCACCGGCCTGCGCGATCACGATTACCGCCAGCAGGCCGTCGTGACCGCGGAGCCGAGCAACGTGCTGCCGACCGTGGGCCTGCTCGGCGGTCCCGCCGTCGCGGCCGCGCTCTTGATCTTCACGCGCATCTTCAAGGAGCCGCTCAAGGGCTTAGGGCGCGTCTCGTACTGCGTGAGCGGCACGTGGCAAGAGCCGATGGTAGAGCGCTTGACGGCCGAGCAGCTCGGCAAGGGCGAGATCTGCGCGGAGCTGCCGCCGTCGCCGACGGCGGCGACCGGCGCGCCCGCGCCGGTCGCGGCGCGTTGAGGACCGGCGCGCAGAGGGGAGGGGGCACATGAAGGTCGCCGCGATCCAGATGACGAGCACGCGCGAGGTGCGCGCGAACCTCGCCGAGGCGGAGCGTCTGCTCGCCGAGGCCGCGGCGCGCGGCGCCGAGCTCGCCGTGCTGCCGGAAAACTTTTCCTTCATGGGTGCGACGGAGGCCGAGCGCCGCGCGGCCGTCGAGCGCGACGGCGACGGCCCCGCGCAGGCGTTCCTCACCGAGGCGGCCGAGCGCCATCGGCTCTGGGTCGTCGGCGGCACGATCCACATTCGCGACGCGGGCGCGGACCGCGCCGCGGCTCGCTCGTTGCTGATCGGTCCGGACGGCCGCGAGGCCGCGCGCTACGACAAGATTCACCTGTTCGACGTCGAAGTCCCGGGCCGCGAGTCGGAGCGTTACCTCGAGTCCGCGAACGCGCGCCCGGGCACGCGCGTCGTGAGCGTCGCGACGCCCGCGGCGCGAATCGGCATGACGGTCTGCTACGACATCCGCTTCCCGGCACTGTTCCATCGCCTGAGCGTGCTCGGCACCGATGTGCTGGTCGTGCCGGCCGCGTTCACGGTGCCGACGGGCGAGGTGCACTGGCGCCCGCTGCTCCAGGCGCGCGCGATCGAGTCGCTCGCCTACGTCGTCGCGGCCGCGCAGTCGGGCGAGCACCCGGGCGGACGCAAGACCTACGGCCACTCGATGATCGTCGGCCCTTGGGGGGAGATCCTCGGCGAGCTCCAGGCCGCCGGTCCTGGCGTCCTCATCGCCGACCTCGATATGATTCGCCTCAAGCAGCTCCGCGAACAGTTTCCGGTGATCGATCACCGGCGCGAGCTATAACGGTCCGCGGAGTGTCAACGATGATCGAACCGAAACCTAGCGCAGTGCCGCATGTCGACGCGATCGCGATCGCGCGCGAGCAGCTGCTCGGCCGCGCCGGACTCGACCTCGGCGCGCTCGACCGCGCGCTCGCGGCCGCGATGTCGCGCCAGCTCGACTACGCCGATCTGTATTTCCAGCTCACGCGCTACGAGACTTGGACCGTCGAGGACGGGATCGTGAAGGAGGGCGTGCACAGCATCGATCAAGGCATCGGCGTGCGCGCGATTTCGGGCGAGCGCACGGGCTTCGCCTATTCCGACCAGCTCGACGAGGCGGCTCTGCTCGACGCCGTCGACGCCGCGCGCGGGATCTCGCGCGCGCGCGGCGACGGCAAGGTCAAGGTCGCGCGCGCGGTCCGCTATCAGCCGCTCTACCCGAACGTGGACCCGCCGCGCAGCCTCGAGGACCGCGCGAAGGTCGATCTGCTCGCGGACCTCGACGGCCGCGTGCGCAAGATGGACGCGAGGGTCGCGCAGGTCGTCGCGAGCCTCGCGAGCATCTACGAGATCGTGCTGGTCCAGGCCTCGGACGGGACGCTCGCGGCCGACGTGCGGCCGCTCGTGCGGCTCAATGTGTCGGTGATCATGGAGAAGGACGGGCGGCGCGAGCAGGGTTACGCGGGCGGCGGCGGCCGCGGCGACTTCGGGATCGTCTTGAACGGCGGCCGCCCGCTCGAGATCGCGTCGGAGGCCGTGCGCTCGGCGGCCGTGAGCATGGAAGCCGTGCCCTCGCCGGCCGGCAACATGACGGTCGTGCTCGGCTCGGGCTGGCCCGGGATCCTGTTGCACGAGGCGATCGGCCACGGGCTCGAGGGCGATTTCAACCGCAAGGGCACGTCCGCGTTCACCGATCGGATCGGCGAGCGAGTCGCGACCGAGCAATGCACGGTCATCGACGACGGCACGCTCGCCGGTAGGCGCGGCTCGCTGAACGTCGACGACGAAGGCACGCCGACGCAGTGCAATACGCTGATCGAGCGCGGCGTCTTGAAGGGCTACATGCAGGACAAGATGAACGCGCGCCTGATGAAGACGCGCTCGACGGGCAACGGGCGGCGCGAGTCGTTCGCGTACCCCCCGATGCCGCGGATGACGAATACCTACATGCTGCCCGGGAGGTACGCGCCGGAGGAGATCATCGCGTCCGTGGAGAAAGGCATCTACGCGCCGAACTTCGGCAGCGGCCAAGTCGACATCACCTCGGGCAAGTTCGTATTCTCCGCGAGCGAGGCGTACCTGATCGAGAACGGCAAGAAGACGGTTCCCGTGAAGGGCGCGATGCTGATCGGCAACGGCCCCGAGGTGCTCACGCGCGTGTCGATGGTCGGGAACGATCTCGCGCTCGACGCGGGCGTCGGCACATGCGGCAAGGACGGCCAATCCGTGCCCGTCGGCGTCGGCCAGCCGACGATCCGCATCGACTCGCTGACGGTCGGCGGCACGCAGACCTGAACGCGTTCGCATCGCGCCGTCGCCGCGCACAGACAACTCGTCGCCGCGAAGCCGCGCGTGAGTCTTAAGTCAAACGGCGCTGCCGCGATTCGGTGATTCCGATCACTGCCCCGCGCGCAGTGCGCGCCTAGGATGTCGCGAACGTTACGGCGGACCAAAGATGACATTCAAACCCGACACGACGATGACCGAGGCCGAGTTCAAACGGCCGCTGCTCGACGCGGACGAAGAGCGCCTCGCGCGCGAGATGCAGCGTGATTCCGCCCTGCGCGTGGACGGGCTCCGCTACTCGGTGCTCGGACGTCTGCTGAGGTTGATCACGGGCCGGCGGGTCCCTCGCGGGAGTGCCTGACGATGTGGTTGTCGAAGCCTGTCTATGAAGCGCTGCCGCTCTACTACGCAGCGATCGGGCTCGTCGCGCTGCTCGCGCGGCTGTACGTCGACTATTGGTATTGGCCGCTGATCTGCACGGTCGTCGGGATCGGGAGCCTCGTCGCGGGCCTGCTAGTTTGGCTCAAGCGGCGCGATCACCGCGCGGAGCGCCCGGCCGGAGATTGACGTAACGTGCGTCGGGCTCGCCGTCCCGGCGCTAGCTCTTCGACAAACGCTTGTCGATCCCCTGTTTCTCGTCGAGCTCCTCGGGCTCTGCTTCTTCCGCGTCACGGTCGTCGTCGTCGTCCTCTTCGTCCTCTTCGTCCTCGTCGAAGCTCGCGGTGGCGAGCGCGCGGCGCAGGTCGCGATACAGCAGCTTGTGCTCGCCGAGCTGAATCACGTCGCCGTCCTTGAGCTCGTGATGCGTGACGCGCGTCGCCTTGACGTAGACGCCATTCGTGCTGTTCAAGTCCTCGACGACCGACTGTGCGGCGTCCGAGACGATTTGGGCGTGATGCCGCGATACGAACTTGCTGCGGATCTGCAGATCGTTATCGGGCGTCCTGCCGATAATCGCGCGCCCGAAAGGCAGCTTGAAGTCCGCGACGAATTCGTCGCGGAACAGCACCTCGAGCCGTGCGAGCGGACCGCCTTCCAGCGACGAGAGCGGCCCCGCCGCGTCGGGGTGCCGTTCTTGCTCGCGGAGCCGTTCCGAGAACTCGACCCACTGGAGCTCCTCGGCGGCGGCCTTCACGAGCCGCTCGTCGATGAGCGGCTTCTCCTCGGCGAACGCGCACAGCATCGCCGTGTCGCAGATGACGTTGATGAGCCGCGGCACGCCGCCCGAGTAGCGGAACACCATGTCGCAGGCCTCGTCCGTGAAGATCTTGCGCCCGTGCGCGCCCGCGACGTTGATGCGGTGTGCGACGTACTCGTGCGTCTCGCGCTTGGACAACGCACCGAGATGAAAGCGGAGGCGCACGCGCTGAGTGAGCTGTTGCAGCCGCGGCGAGTCGAGCTTGCGGGACAGCTCCGGTTGGCCCGCGATGACGATCCGGATCAGCTTCTCCTTCTGGGCCTCCAGCCCCGACAGCAGGCGAACCTCCTCGAGCACCTTGCGCGATAGGTTCTGGGCCTCGTCGATGACGAGCAGGATCTTCTTGCCGGCCGCGTATTGCTCGATGAGGAAGTCCTTGAGCGTCGCGAGCAGCTCGACCTTGCGCTTGCGAAACGGCTTGAATCCGAACTCGACGAGCAGCGCCTGGAGGAACTCGATCGGCGACAGCTGCGTCTGGCTGATGTGCGCGCGCACGATGTCGGGGGGCAGCTCCGCGAGGAAGCTCTCGATCAACGTAGTCTTGCCGGAGCCGATGTCGCCCGTGATCACGACGAAGCCGTCGGCGAGCCACACCGTCGACTCCATGTACGCCTTCGCGCGTGCGTGCTGCTTGCTCGCGAACAGGAACTGGGGATCGGGCGTCAGCCGAAACGGCGGCTCCTTCAGCTGGAAGAACTCGCAATACATGGCGTGCGGGCAGGCCCTCTCGGATTTTAGGGAGGAAGCCTAATACAAAGGTTTAGACGTTTCGAGGAACCCGATCACCCATCACCAGGCACGAGCGCTTGCAACGCCCGGAATCGTTCGAGCAGGCGTGCGCGGTCGACGTCGACGAGCGTGCAATGACCGACCTTCCGCGCCGGGCGGGGGCTCTTGCCGTAGTCGTGGAAGTGTGCTCCGGGGATCGCGAGCACGGACTCGACGCTCGGGAGCTCGCCGAGCAGATTCAGCATCGCCGCGTGACCGCGTGGCAGCGTCGAGCCGAGCGGCCAGCCGAGGACGGCGCGCAGATGATTCTCGAACTGGCTCGTCTCGGCGCCTTCGATCGTCCAGTGCCCCGAGTTGTGGACGCGCGGCGCCATCTCGTTTGCGAGCAGTTCGTTCGCCGTCAGGAAGAACTCCACCGCGAGCACGCCGCGGTAGTCGAGCGTGCTCATGAGCTCGCCGAGCCAGCGTTCCGCGCGCGCCTGTAGCGGCGCGTCGACGTAGGGCGCGATCGTGGTCGCGAGGATGCCCTCGCGGTGCACGTTCTCCGCGAGTGGATAGAAGGCGCGCTGCCCGTTCGCACCCTGCACCGCGATCAGCGACAGCTCGCGCTCGAACGATATCCACGCCTCGGCGATCGACGGCACGGCGCCGAGCTCGCGCCAGGCGGCCGCGAGCTCCGCGGCGGAGGAGACGACGCGTTGTCCGCGCCCGTCGTAGCCCATGCGCCGCGTCTTCAACACGAGCGGCCAGCCGAGCTTGTCGGCCGCCTGCGCGAGGTCGCGCTCCGAGTCGATGGCGACGAACTCCGCGGTCGGGATAGCGAGCGAGCGAAACAGGGTCTTTTCGGCGAGCCGGTCCTGCGCCGCGGCGAGCGCGCGCGGCGGCGGGAACACGTCGATCCGCGCGCGGAGCGTCTCGAGCGGCTCGACGGCGATGTTCTCGATCTCGAGCGTGACGACGTCGACTTCTGCCGCGAGCTCGGCGAGCGCCCGCGCGTCGTCCAGCCGGCCGAGCACGGCGGGCGCGACCTGCGCGCCGGGCGCGTCCGGCGACGTGTCGAGAACGCGGCAGGCGATCCCGAGCGGATAGCCCGCGAGCGCGAGCATGCGGCCGAGCTGACCGGCGCCGACGATGCCCACCCTCTTCTTGTCCATCGTGCGAGGACTCGCGGCGCGCGCCCCGCCGTGCCGATCAGGGCGCGTCGCGCGGATCCGGGCGGCCGAGCACCTCCGCGGTCTGCTCGGCGCGGAACTTGTCGAGCGCGGAGGCGACCGCGGGATACTTGTTGGCGAGGATCGACGCCGCGTGCAGCGCCGCGTTCACGGCCCCGGCCTTGCCGATCGCGAACGTCGCGACCGGCACGCCGCGCGGCATCTGGACGATCGAGAGCAGCGAATCGATGCCGTTCAGCGCGCGCGACTTGATCGGCACGCCGAGCACCGGCAGCCGCGTCTTCGCGGCGGTCATGCCCGGCAGGTGCGCCGCGCCGCCCGCGCCCGCGATCAGCACCTCGAGGCCGCGGCCGGCCGCGCCGCTCGCGTACTCGAACAGCAGATCCGGAGTGCGGTGCGCGGACACCACGCGGACCTCGAACCCGATGCCGAGGGATTCGAGCGCCGCCGCCGCGTGCGTCATCGTGGCCCAGTCGGACGCCGAGCCCATGATGACGCCGACGAGTGGTTTCATCGGCGCATTGTACAGCAGTTAGAATCGCGTTCCTCATTCGCCGAAGCGGAGAACGAGCATGGAAGAAAAAGTCGCGGCAGACTCGCTCGCGAGCGTCGCGAAGCAGGCGGTCGAGCTCGCGAAGCGGCTCGGCGCGGATCAGGCCGAGGCCGGTGTGAGTTACGACGAAGGACTGTCCGTGACCGTGCGGATGGGCGAGCTCGAGTCGGTCGAGCGACAGCGCGACCGCGGCCTCGCCGTCACCGTGTATTGCAACGCCCGCAAGGGCAGCGCGAGCACGACGGACTTCGACGCGGCGAGCGTCGAGGAGATCGTGCGCAAGGCGCTCAGCATCGGCAGCTTCACGACCGCGGACGAATACGCGGGCCTCGCCGACGCGGCTCTGATGGCGGTCGATCCTCCGGACCTCGATCTGTACTTCCCCTGGGATCTCGACGTCGAGCACGCGACTGAGCTCGCGCTGCGCGCCGAGAACGCGGCGCGCGGCGTCGACGCGCGGATCTCGAACTCCGAGGGCGCGACCGTGGGTGGTGGCGGGGGTTGGCGCCTGTACGCGAACTCGCACGGCTTCGTCGGCGGCTATCCGACGAGCACGTACTCGACGAGCTGCAGCGTCGTCGCGAAGTCCTCGGGCTCGCTCGAGCGCGACCACTGGTACACCGTGAGCCGGCGGCCCGCGGACCTCGAGTCGCCGGAGAGCGTCGGCGAGGAGTCCGCGCGCCGCGCGCTCGCGCGGCTCGACGCGCGGCCGATCTCGACGCGCGTCGTGCCGGTGATCTTCCCGGCCGAGATCGCGAAGGGGTTGTTCGGGCACCTCGTCGCCGCGATCCGCGGCACCGCGCAGTACCGGCGCGCGTCGTTCTTGGTCGGCGCCGCCGGCAAGCAGGTGCTGCCGAGCTTCGTCGATATCACCGAGGATCCGCTGATCCCGCGCGCGCTCGCGAGCGCGCCGTTCGACGGTGAGGGCGTCGCGACGAAGCGCCGCGAGCTCGTCACGGCTGGCGTCCTTCAGGGCTACGTGCTCTCGAGTTACTCCGCGCGGCGGCTCGGGCTGCCGACGACCGGCAACGCGGGCGGCGTGCACAACCTGCTCGTGCGGCCGACCGCGGGCCCGCTCGCGGAGCTGATCGAGGGCTGCGAGGAAGGCTTCGTCGTCGGCGAGCTGCTCGGCCACGGCGTGAACGTCGTGACCGGCGACTACTCGCGCGGCGCGGCCGGGTTCTGGGTCGAACGCGGCGAGATCGTGCATCCGGTCCACGAGGTCACGATCGCCGGCACCCTGCAGGAGCTCTACCGGAACATTCGCGCGATCGGCTCCGACGTCGACTCGCGCGGCACGGTGCGCTGCGGCTCTGTGCTCGTCGACGGCCTCACGCTCGCCGGCCAGTAGAAACCCGCTTTGCAGCGGGCCGGAAACGGGGACATTCCGCTTTTCGCGGCCGCGACAGTGGGCCGCCGAAGCCCGTCCTCCGCGAAAAGCGGAATGTCCCCGTTTCCGCCGCCGAGCCCCAGGGTGGCTTCTTAGCGTGTCTCGGGAACGACGCTCGACGCGTCGGTCCCGTGCAAAGCACCTTCCGCGCGCACGTCCTCGTCGACGAGCTCCGCGAGCGTCCGCGTGCCGAGCGCGGCGCGAATCGCGCGCTCGACCGTGTCGCCGAGCTCACGCACGGTCGCGCTCCAGTCCTCGACAGGCGCGTGCTGCGGGTCGCGCTCGGCCGTGCGCACGGCGTCGAGGATGTCGCAGACGGTGATCCGCCGCGGATCGCGCGCGGGCATCAGCCGACGCTCGGCCGAGCGCGTCACGAGCGCGGCGTCCATCAGCGACGACACGACGGGCTCGAGCAGATGGCGCGCGATCCGAATCCGCGCCGCGAGGCTCTCGATCCGCCAACCGTGGCCCGGCTGCTCGAAGTCGCGGCCGATCAGCAGCATCGCGCTCAGCGCGAGCCGCTCGCGCAGCGCGTTCGACATGACCTCGGTGCGCTGGCCGAGCCGCAAGTAATCGGGGTTCTGCACGTAGAACGCGAGCTGCGCGCCGAGAAGCAGGATCAGCCACGAGAGATCGAGCCAGATCATCGCGGCGAGCACGATCGCGAATCCCGAGTAGATCGCTTCGTTGCGGCTCACGTTGACGACGAAGCTCGTGAAGAGATTGCCCATCGCGGCCCAGGCCGCGCCCGCGAGGACTCCCGCGAGCAGCGCGGGGCGCAGGCGGACGCGCGTGTTCGGTACGAACACGTAGAGGAAGCTGAAGGTCGCGATCACGAGCACGTAGGGCGCGAGCGCGCTCAAGCCCACGAGCCAGTGGCCGACGCGGCCGATCCGCTCGAGCCGGCCCATTACCGCGTCGCTCGCGAGGCTCGCGGTGAAGCCGATCGCCACGCTCAGGAACGCGGGGCCGATCAGCATCACGCTCAGATACTCACTGAACCGACGCAAGAAGCTGCGCGGCCGATCGACGCGCCAGACGAAGTTGAAGCTCGCCTCGACTTTCTGAGCCATCGACAGAGCGGAGAAGATCAACAGGACGACGCTCACGCTCGCGAGCACGGAGCCGTTCACGTTGTCGACGTAGCCGATGATGCGCCGCGTGAGCTCGCTCGCTTGCGGTCCGAGCGGCGTCAGGAAGCCCATCAGTAGCGGCTCGAGGTCGCGGTGCAAACCGAGCGCCGTGAGCACCGAGAAGCTGAACGCGAGCAGCGGGACGACCGCGATCATCGTCGTGTAGACGAGGCTCATCGCGCGCAGGCTGAGCTCGCCGTGCAAGAAGTCGCGGAGCAGGGCGTAGGCGTAGCGGGCGACGACGAGCCGGCGCGGCGCGCGCTCCCGGCCGCCCGCTCGCGGCCAGAGCCAGCGCTCCAGCGCCGCGAGCACGAAGTCCATCAGCGATCCGCCGAGCGCGCGCGCCGAGCGGATCGCGCGCTCATCCGCGGCCCTCGCCCGCGAGCCGGTGCAGCGCCTCGTAGTACTTCTCGCGCGTCCGCTCGATCACGACGGCCGGCAGGCGCGGACCCGGTGCCGTCTTGCCCCAGTCGAGAGTCTCGAGGTAGTCGCGCACGTACTGCTTGTCGAAGCTCTGCGGCGACGAACCGGGCTTGTACGCGTCGGCCGGCCAGAAGCGCGACGAGTCCGGGGTCAGCAGCTCGTCGATCACGCGGAGTTGGCCGGCCGCGTCGACGCCGAACTCGAATTTCGTGTCCGCGATGATGATGCCGCGCGAGCGCGCGTGCTCCGTCGCGCGCGCGTAGAGTTGCAGCGAAGCGTCGCGCACCTTGCGCGCGAGCGGCGCGCCGAGCAGCTTCTCGGCGTCCGCCATCGAGATGTTCTCGTCGTGCTTGCCCTGCGCGGCCTTCGTGCTCGGCGTGAAGATCGGCTCGCGCAGCCGCTCGGCGAGCTCGAGCCCCTTCGGCAGCGCGACGCCGGACACGCGGCCGGTCTTGCAGTAGTCCTTCCAGCCGGAGCCGATCAGGTAGCCGCGCACGACTGCCTCGATCGGCAGAGCCTTGAGATCGTGCACGACGACCGCGCGGTCCTTGACGACGGGATGATCGCGCGGGTCCGCGAGCACTTCGACCGGGTCCGTGCCGGTCAGGTGATTCGCGATCACGCCCTCGAGCCGGTGGAACCAGAAGTTCGAGATCGCGGTGAGCACGATGCCCTTGCCCGGGATCGGGTCCGGCAGGACGACGTCGAAGGCCGACATGCGGTCGCTCGCGAGAATCAGCAGCCGCTCGTCGTCGACGCGGTAGATGTCGCGCACCTTGCCGCGCGCGATCAACCGCAGGCTGTGCAGATTCGATTCGAACAATGCCGCGGGCGCGTTCATCTCGTTGCGTAGGCGTAGAAAGCCGAGATAATGAGCCCACGCGGCGCCGCTCGGCAACCGTCGACGAGCGCGCGCGTACAAGCGATTCGGCGCTCCGCGGAGCAACGATGCAGTGGTACGGCAAGGCCCTCGGCGGCCTCATCGGCTTCATCCTCGCACGTCAAGTCGGGGCGGTGGTTGGCGTGCTGATGGGGCACGTCGTGGACGAAGACGGCGGGAAATTCTTTCGTCGCACGCTCTCGTGGCTCGAGGGGCTCGCGCACGAGCCGGATCCGATCGACAATGCGTATCGCGTGCTCGGCGTTGCGCCGAGCGCGAGCGACGACGAAGTAAAGATCGCCTACCGCCGGCTGATGAACGAGCACCATCCGGACAAGCTCGCCGGGCGCGGCATGACGGAGTCGGCGATCGCGAGCGCCGAGCAGAAGACGCGGGAGATCCTCGCGGCCTACGAGAAGGTCAAGTCGGCGCGCGGGTTCAAATAGGCAGGCGTCAGGCTGGGCGGCGCGCCGCCTCGGTGTTGCGGGCCTTCGGCAGCTCGCGACGCGCGTTGAACACGACGATCGTCTTGCCGCTCGCGCGCACGAGGCCCTGGTCCTCGAGCACCTTGAGCACGCGGCCCGCCATCTCGCGCGAGCAGCCGACGAGGCGCGACAGCTCCTGGCGCGAAACCTTGATCTGCATCCCGTCGGGATGCGTCATCGCATCCGGCTCGCGGCACAGATCCATGATCGCGTGAGCCACTCGACCGGTGACGTCGACGAAGGCTAGGTCGCCGAGCTTGCGGTTCGTGCGGTCGAGGCGCGTCGCGAGCTGCGTCGCGAGCTCGAAGATGAGCCCGGGGCTCTCCGAGGCGATCTGGCGGAAGCGCGGGTAAGTCATCTCCGCGATCTCGCTCTCGGAGCGTGTCCGGACCCAGGCGCTGCGAGTCGGTTGCTCGTAGAACAAGCCCATCTCGCCGAAGAACTGTCCCTTGTTGAGATACGCGAGGACCATCTCGTTGCCGTCTTCGTCCTCGATCATGACTTCGACGGAGCCGTCCACGATGTAGTAGAGGACGTCCGGCAAGTCGCCCGCGTGAATCATCACCGTCTTGCCCGGAATGGTGCGAACTCTGCAGTAGCTCAGGAAGCGATTGATCGCGGGCACATCGCTCAGCGGCCTTAGGGCTTCTTCCATACGACGCGACTCCGGTTTGACGTAATGCAGTATTTAATCAATTCCCCGCCAACTGGCAAGGGATCACGTTCTCAGGTTGTGACGACGATCACAAGAGCGCGGCGATTCTCCTGAGCATCTCGCCACCTACGCCCATGCAGCGGCGAACCGGCGCCGGCAACTCGACGCCGCCCGCGAGGCTCGCCATCGTGCCGTGATGCGACTCGTCCGCGGCCATGCGCGCGAGTATCGCCTTGCTCTTGCGATCGGCGGCCGGCAGGCGGCGCAAGTGATCGTCGAGATGCGCTTCGACCTGGCGCTCGGTCTCGGCGACGAAGCCGAGACTGAGCTCGTCGCCGCAGCTCCCGGCGAGCACGCCGATGCAGAAGCTGCCCGCGTACCAGAACGGCGCGAGCAGGCTCGCTCTGCCACCGAGCTCGTCGAGCCGCGCCGCGCACCACGCGAGGTGATCGCTCTCTTCGCGCGCCGCCACCCCGAGCTGCGAGCGCGTGCGGCTCGTGCGCGCGAGCAGTGCCTGACCGTTGTAGAGCCCTTGGGCCGCGAGCTCGCCCGCGTGATTGACGCGCAGCAGCGCGCTGCTCGCGCGGCGCTCCTCGCCGCTGAGCTCGGCGTCGTCGATCTCGTCCGCGGGCGACGGCCGCGCAGCGCTCGAGGCGCCGCCGAGCGCTCGAAGTCCGTCGTCGAGCGCGGCGATCAGCCGGTCGGACCAGCGAAGAGGCGACTGCATGCCGGCATTATAGGGGCGACGCAGCGCGCGCGCGTGCCGAATTCCCGCCGGCAGCCTAAAGTACTCCCGCTTATCGAAGGAGCCACCGATGAAACTTCGTCTCGGCGCGCTGCTGCTTCTGCTCGCAGCACGCCCGTCGCTCGCACAGCCCCCGCCCGCGCCGGCGCCCGCACCCGGTGCGCCGGCGGCCGCGCCGCCTCCGCCGATCAAAGGCGAGGTCACGTTCGGCTATCTCTCGACGAAGGGCAACACGGACAGCCAGAGCGCGAACGGCACGTTCGCGCTCGTCTACACGCTACCGCGCTGGTCGCACAACTTCGATCTCGCGGCCAACTCGTCCGAGGCGGACGCGACCACGACCGCCGAGGCCTACTCGGCGAAGTACAAGGCGAAGCGTCAGTTCGACGAAGGCAAGTCGTACCTGTTCACGGCGCTCGATTGGCGCCACGACCGATTCTCCGCGTACGAGGAGGAATTGTCGGAATCGGCCGGCTATGGCCGGCGGCTCATCGAGCGCGGCAAGAGCGTGCTGAACGGCGAAGTCGGCGCCGGTGCGCGGCAGGCGACGCGGATCGACCAGACGAAAGAAGACGAGGCGATCGTGCGCTTGGGCGTGGATTACACGCTCGCGTTCACCGACAAGACCGGCTTCAAGCAGACCCTCGTGATCGAGAGCGGCTCGTCGAACACGAGCACCGAGGCAATCTCGGCGCTGCGCGCGCAGCTCGTGGGCAAGGTGGGCCTCGTGCTCTCGTTCCGCATCAAGACCAACTCCACGGTGCCGCCCGGCGTCGTCGCGACGGACCGGTTCACCTCGATCGCGCTGTCCTACGCGTTCTGACGGGCTTGCGCGCGCCCGGGGGGCACCTTTAGAATCGCGCCTCTTTGGCCGGCTGTCCGGCCGCTCAGCGCTCGCACGAACATGAAGACATTCTCCGCCAAGCCGGAGTCGGTCCGCCGCGATTGGTACCTCGTGAACGCCGAAGGGCAGACGCTCGGCCGGCTCGCGACGGCGCTCGCGAACCGTCTGCGCGGCAAGCACAAACCGATCTACACGCCGCACGTCGACACGGGCGACTACATCGTCGTGATCAACGCCGAGAAGATCCGCGTGACGGGGCGCAAGCTCAAGGACAAGCTCTATTACCGCCACACCGGCACGATCGGCAACATGAAGATCGAGCCGCTCGAGAAGCTGCTCGCTCGCGCGCCGGAGCGTGCGATCGAGATCGCGGTCAAGGGCATGCTGCCGAAGAGCCCGCTCGGGCGGCAGATGTTCAAGAAGCTCAAAGTCGTGCGCGGCGCAGCGCATCCGCACGCCGCCCAGCAGCCGAAACCGTTGGAGCTATAGCCGATGGCCGCTCAGAGTCACTATGGAACGGGGCGCCGCAAGTCGTCGACGGCACGGGTGTTCATAAGGCCCGGCAGCGGCGACATCGTCGTCAACGGCCGGCCGCTCGACGCGTTTTTCGGCCGCGAGACGGCGCGGATGATCGCCCGTCAGCCGCTCGCGGTCGCGGAAGCGGAAGGCAAGTTCGACGTGCACGTCACGGTCAGCGGCGGCGGCACGACAGGCCAGGCCGGCGCGATCCGTCACGGGATCACGCGCGCGCTGATGGCGTACGACGAGAACCTCCGCAAGGTGCTGCGCAAGGCGGGCTTCGTGACCCGCGACGCGCGTGAGGTCGAGCGCAAGAAGGTCGGTTTGCGCAAGGCGCGGCGCCGGCCGCAGTACTCGAAGCGCTAGTCTCGGCGCGGCGGAGCCGGTCGCTGGACGCGGTCGGCGCATCGTTGGTATAGAGGATGAGTTCGCAACGCCCGCGCGCTTAGGCGTCGGCGAGCCCGCCCCGAGACAAGGCCCGACTTGGGGCCGTCGCGACTGGGGGATCGTCCAGCGGTAGGACATCGGACTCTGACTCCGAGAACCTAGGTTCGAATCCTAGTCCCCCAGCCAACCCCCGTTTTAGCGGAGGGTTTTGACGCCGGAGGGGCCGCCGATCAGGAGCACGTCCGCGCGCCGATTCGCGAACAGGCCGACCGTCACGACGCCGGGAATCTGGTTGAAGCGGGTCTCCATCTCGACCGGATTCGCGATCTTGAGGTCGTGAACGTCGAGGATCAGATTGCCGTTGTCGGTCACGAAGCCCGCGCGCAAGATCGGATGGCCGCCGGCCTTCGACAACTGCCGCTCGACCAACGACTCGGCCATCGGAATCACTTCCACGGGCAACGGAAAGCGGCCGAGCGTCGCGACGAGCTTCGTCTCGTCGATGATGCAGATGAACCGTCGCGCCGCCGCCGCGAGGATCTTCTCCCGCGTGAGCGCGCCGCCGCCGCCCTTGATCAGATGTAGATGCTTCGTCGCTTCGTCCGCGCCGTCGATGTACAGGTCGAGATCGCCGACCTGCGCGAGCTCCGACACCTTGATCCCGGCCGCCTCGAGCCGGCGAGTCGAGCGCTCGGAGCTCGAGACGACGGCCGTGAGCTTGGACGCGTAGGCGGGGAGGGCGTCGATCAGCAGATCGACCGTGCTGCCGGTGCCGACGCCGAGCGCGATACCGTCTTTGATGTAGACGAGGGCGGCCGTAGCCGCGCGGCGCTTGTCTTCTTCCAGACTCACCGTTTCCCCCGCAGAGCTCGACCCCCCAAAAAGAGAGTGCCCGCGACTTCGCGGGCACTGCACTTGCTCCGAGCCAAGAGGACGGCTCGAGCGATGATCACCTAACCCCTTCTGCGGCGCCCCTTCTTGCGGCGCTTCTTACCGCGGCGCTTCTTGCCGCCGCGCTTCTTCGCACGACGTCGCTTTGCTCTGCGCTTCGCGGGTTTCTTCGCGACCTTGCGCCTGGATTTTCTGCGCTTGGCGCGTCGTTTCTTCATCGAAGTCTTCTTCACAGAAGCCATGGGTAGTCTCCGTTGTCGAGATAGACGGCGTGAGTATATATAAAAGGATCAAAAATTCCAGCGCGTTACGGGTTTTTGCGCATCTTATTCGCAGTCACGCACTCTACAGAGTGTGAATTCTCTGCACATCGCGTGCGTGTTACGTGACGAGCGACATACGACTTGCGACGTGTTCACTGCTCGAGCGAGAGAATGAATTTCCAATGCGCGGCGCTCACAGGCGTGATCGAAAGACGGTTGCCACGCTTGAGCAGAGCGAGTCCTTTGAGCGCGCCGTCGGCGTGCTGTCTCAGTGTTGCGAGCGTGATCGGCGCGCGCAGCTTGCGCTCGAAGCGCACGTCGACCATGTACCAGCGCGGCGCGGCGCGGTCGCTGTCGGGATCGTAGTGCTTGTCGCGCGCGTCGAACGCCGTGTGATCCGGGTAGCCCTGCTTCACGACCTTCGCGATCCCGGCGATCGCCGGTTCCTCGCAGTTCGAGTGGTAGAAGAACGCGAGATCACCGACGCGCATCTGGTCGCGCATGAAGCTTCGGGCCTGGAAGTTCCGGACCCCGTCCCAATGCGTGGTCTTGCGCGGGCTCCGGGCCAGGTCGTCGATGCCGAAGACGTCGGGCTCGGACTTCATGAGCCAGTATTTCATCGGCGCGCACCTCGGTCGAAGCGCCGGACCCCGGCCTCGGTGACCGCGCCCCAGAGCGGTACGTCCCAGGCCTCGGCGTCGATCGTGGCCACGCGTTGCAGCTCGTACGCGACACCGAGCAGCTTCGGCCGGCGCCAGGCCGAGCGAGTCCGCAGGAAACGGAAGCAGCGGTCGTAATAGCCCCGGCCGACGCCGACCCGCACGCCGCGATCGTCGAAGGCGACGAGCGGCGTGAGCACGAGGTCGAGCCGGCGCGGATCGACGCGTCGCGCCGGGTCCGGTTCGAGGATCCCGAAGAAGTTCGTGCCGAGCCGCGCGCCGAGGTCGAGCTCGGCGAACCGCATCCGCGAGCGCGTGATCACGGGAGCATAGACGCGTTTGCCGGCGCGCGCGGCGGCTTCGATGAGGCCCTGAAGCGTGGGCTCGCCGTCGAACGCGAGGAACACGGCGATCCGCCGCGCACCGCGGAAGACACCGAGGCGGCGAATGCTCGCGGCGATCGCCCGGTCCGCGGCCGCGCGCTCGCGCTCCGGCAGCGCGCGGCGCTGCGCGCGAATCCTCTGCCGCAGGCTACGCCGTTCGGTGCGATGGCTCGAGGAGATGCTCCCCGCCTGTGCCGTCACGAACCGTTGCCCTCGAACCGGAGCAACAAGTGGGGTACGTCGTGGCGGCTGAAGGCTTTCCGGACGAGCCGGATCTGCACAACACCTCCTACAGAACTAACCCCTAACGCATGATTTAGGGTCCGAGAGACTTTCGTCCGCGTCGTACACCGCAGGGAGCACCAAGCGAAATTATAGAGTGAGCTGCTTCGTCGGTCCGAGAGCTGTGTCAAGCTGCTCGCGCATCGCGCGGATTCGAAGGCCGACGATGTTCTTGAGCTCCTCGTCCTGCCCCCGCGACCTGATCAGCTCGTTCGCGAGGTTCAGCGCGGCCATGACGGCGACCCGGTCGAGGCCGACGACCTTGCCGCTGTCCCGGATCTCGCGCATCTTGCCGTTGAGGAGCTCGGCGGACTCGAGCAGCGCGGCCTTTTCGGCCGCCGGGCACGCGACGTGGTAGTCCTTCTCCAAGATCCGGACCGTGACGTGCGCGAATGCGTCGGTCACGAGGCCTGCTCCATGCCTTTGAGCCGACCGATCATAGCCTCCACACGTCCCCTGACTTGCTCGTTCTTGTGCAGCAACGACGCGCGCTCCGCGATCAACGTGTCCTGGCGATGACGCAAAGACGAGTTCTCTTCTTGCAGCTGTCGGCAATTGACGACGAGCTCTTCCAAACGTTTTTCCAGACGCCGCAACTCGACGTCGAAGCGGTGATTCGTTTGTTCGTTGCTCACGTCCGCAATATAGTTCGGCCGCCCGCCGAGGGTCAATAACACTGGCGGCGGTGATAGCATTCGCAAACGCGTCTTCAGCGCGTAGGACATTTCGCCCGTCGTGACCGCAGGCTCGCACATCAGCACGAACGATTACGATGCGTTGCGGGAGTCGCTGAACGATGCGGGTGCGTTGCTCGCGGTCCCGGAGTTGCACGGCGGACTCTGCGGCGCGCTGTGCGCGGGCGGACCGACCGCGGCCGAGCGTTGGCTCGACGATTTTCTCGCCGACCACGACGCGCGCAAGGCCGCGAGTGTGCGCGCAGTCGGGCGCGATCTCGAGCGCGCGGCGTGGCAAGCGCTCGAGGATGGCGAGCTTCAGTTCGAGCCGCTGCTGCCCTCCGACGACGCGCCGCTCGAGGAGCAGGTGCAGGCCCTCGCGCTCTGGTGTCACGGGTTCATGAACGGGCTCGGCGCGACGATGCCGGACCTGGTCGGACACAACCTCAGGCCGACGGCCACGGCGGCCACGATCGCGACGGCCGAGGTGGCCGAAATCCTCCGCGATTTCGCGCAGATCAGCCGCGCCGGCCTCGACGAGGAGGACGCGGCCGACCGCGACCGCGCCGACTTCGCGCTCGCCGAGCTCAAGGAATACGCGCGCGTGAGCGCGCAGATCGTCTTCGAGCAGCTCGCCGAGCGGCGCGAGTCCGCCGCACGCGACGTCCATTGATTATGTCGACCGGCAAGGAATTCGTGCGGCGCCGCCGCGACCTCATGGGGCTAATCGGCGCGAACGGCATCGCGGTGCTCGCAGCCGCGCCCGAGCGGGTCCGTAGCCGGGACACATTATTTATGTACCGGCCCGACAGCGACTTCTTCTACCTCACGGGCTTCCCGGAGCCCGAGGCCGTCGCGGTGCTCGTGCCGGGTCGGTCGCAGGGCGAATTCCTGATGTTCTGCCGCGAGCGCAATCCCGAGCGCGAGCTCTGGGACGGGCCGCGCGCGGGGCCGGAGGGCGCCGTCGCGACGTACGGCGCCGACGATGCGTTCCCGATCACGGATCTCGACGACATCCTGCCCGGACTGCTCGAGCGCAGCGACCGCGTCTACTACTCGCTCAGCGCCCACGAGTTCGACCAGAGGCTGCTCGCGTTCATCCAGACGTTGAACTCGAAGCGCCAGAGCAGCCACGCGCCGAGCGAGCTCGTCGCGCTCGACCACCTGCTGCACGAGATGCGGCTGTTCAAGAGCCGGGCGGAGTCGAGCGCGATGCGCCGCTCCGCGCAAGTCGCGGTCGCGGCACACCGGCGCGCGATGCAGACGGTCCGGCCCGGCATGTACGAATACGAGCTCGAGGCCGAGTTCCTGCACGAATTCAGGCGCCACGGTGCCGAGTGCTCGTATCCGCCGATCGTCGCGGCCGGCGCGAACGCCTGCGTGCTCCACTACCGCGCGAACGACGCGGAGCTCAAGGACGGCGAGCTCGTGCTGATCGACGCCGGCTGCGAGCTTCAGATGTACGCGTCCGACGTCACGCGCACGTTCCCGGTCAACGGCCGGTTCAGCAAGCCGCAGCGCGAGCTCTACGAGGTCGTGCTCGCGGCCAATCGCGCCGCGACCGAGGCGGCCAAAGCTGGCAACCACTGGAACGAGCCGCACGACGCGGCCGTCGCCGAGGTCACGCGCGGCCTCAAGGATCTCGGCCTGCTCAAGGGCCGCGTGCACCATCTGATCAAGTCGCAGAGGTATCGGCAGTTCTTCATGCACCGGACCGGCCACTGGCTCGGGCTCGACGTGCACGACGTCGGCGACTACAAGGTCGCGGAGCGGTGGCGCCAGCTCGAGCCGGGGATGGCGATGACGATCGAGCCCGGCGTGTACGTATCGGCCGCGAACAAGGACGTGTCGAAACGCTGGCGGGGAATCGGGATCAGGATCGAGGACGACGTGCTCGTCACGCGCGACGGGCCCGACGTGCTCACGGCCGGCCTGCCGGCTTCGGTCGAGGAGATCGAGGCCCACATGGCCGCGCGCGCGTGAGCCGCTCGCGCGCCGCGGGCCTCGATTGCGACGTGCTGATCGTCGGCGGTGGCGCCGTCGGCTCCGCGCTCGCGTGCGCGCTCGCCGAGCTCCCGCTCGACGTCGTGCTCGTCGAGGCGCGCGAGACGGGAAGTCTCGAGCAGCCGAGCTTCGACTCTCGGACGACGGCGCTCGCGAACGGCTCGCAGAAGATCCTCGCATCGCTCGGCGTCTGGCCCGAGCTCGCCGCGGGCGCCGAGCCGATCCGCTCGATACACGTGTCGGAGCGCGGCCGCTTCGGTGCGGCGCGGATCGAGGCGCAGGAGGAGGGCGTCGAGGCGCTTGGGGTTACGGTCGAGAACGCCGCGCTCGGGCGCGTGCTCTGGGCGCGGCTCGAGCGCGCGCCGCGCCTGACCACGCTCGCGCCCGCGACCGTCGCGGCGCTCGCGACGCGCGCGGACGCGGCCGAGGCGCGCGTGGACCCGGGCGCGCGCGCGGTGCGTGCGCGGCTCGTCGTCGGCGCCGACGGGGCGCGCTCTTCGGTGCGCGCGGCGCTCGGCGTCGCGGCGGCCGAGCACGACTATGCGCAGCGCTCGCTCGTCTTCAACTGCACGACCGAAGTGCCGCTCGCGGGCCGCGCGTACGAGCGCTTCACGAAGCGCGGCGCGGTCGCGTTCCTGCCGCTTACAAGCGAGCGCGCGGCGGTGATCTGGACGCTGCCGAGCTCAGACGCCGAGCGCGTGCTCGCGCTGCCGGACGAAGGGTTCCGGGCCGAGCTCCAAGCGACCTTCGGTTTCAGGCTCGGCCGGATCGGGCGGATCGGCGAGCGGCGCGCGCACGCGCTCGCGCGCGTCGCGAGCGAGGAGCTCACGCGCGAGCGCGCGCTGCTGATCGGCGACGCGGCGCTGCGGCTGCACCCGATCGCGGCCCAGGGCTTCAACCTCGCGCTGCGCGACGTCGCGACTCTCGCGGAGGTGATCGCCGATGAGCTCACGTCCGCGCGCGCGCGCGGCGTGGCGCCCGACGCGGGCTCCTCCGCCGTGCTCGAGCGCTATCGCGACTGGCGCGCCGCGGATCGCGGCCGTGTCTCGGCGTTCACGCACGGGCTCGTGCAGCTCTTCGGTGAGTCGGTGCCGGGCTTCGGCGTCGGCCGCGGGCTCGGCCTCGTCGCGTTCGATCTCCTGCCCGGAGCGAAGGCGCTGCTCGCGCGCGCGACGATGGGCCGCGCGGGACGCGTGCCGCGGCTCGCGCGCGGCTTGCCGCTCGCCTGAGCGCGCGCTCGTGAGCTCGGCGCCCCCGACTGTCTTGATCGCCGGCGCGGGCGTCGTCGGGCTCGCGACCGCGGCGTTGCTCGCGACGGGCCGCTGCGCCGATCGGCTCCGCGTGCACGTGCTCGACGCGCGCGCGCCGCCGCCGTGGCGCGCGGAAGACGTGGACCTTCGCGTCTACGCGCTGTCGCGCGCGTCGCAGCGGCTGCTCGAGTCCGTCGGCGCGTGGTGGAGCATCTCGGCGCGGCGCGCGTGCGCGTATCGGCGGATGCACGTCTGGGAGGGGCTTAGGCCCGCCGAAGGCGCGCTTCAATTCGACAGCGCGGACATCGCGGAGCCCGATCTCGGCCACATCGTCGAGGATGCGTTGATCCGCGACGCGCTCGCGGACGTGCTCGAGGCGGCGCGGAGCGCCGAGCTCACGACCGGCGCCGCCGTCGACAGCGTCGAAATCGAGCCGCGCTCGGTGCTCGTGCGCCTTACGGGTGGGCGAACGCTGCGCGGCACGCTGCTCGTCGCGGCCGACGGCAGCGAGTCCGCGGTCCGCCGGTTGCTCGCTCTGCCGGTCGCGGCGCACGGCTATGGCCAAACCGCGCTCGTCACCCACGTCGCGAGTACCCAGCCGCACCGGGACACGGCCTGGCAACGCTTCCTGCCGGGCGGGCCGCTCGCTTTCCTGCCGCTCGGCGACGGCCGCAGCTCAGTGGTCTGGTCGCTGCCGACCGAGCGCGCCGAGGAGCTGCTCGCGGCGCCGCCGGACGCGTTCGTCGCGGATCTCACGAGCGCGAGCGCCGGGGTGCTCGGCGAGCTCGGACCGTGCAGCGCGCGCGCAGGTTTCCCGCTCCAGGCGCTGCACGCGCCGCGCTACTGCGCGCCGCGCGCCGCGCTCGTCGGCGACGCGGCGCACACGGTGCATCCGCTCGCGGGCCAAGGCATGAACTTGGGCCTGCTCGACGCGGCCGCGCTCGCGCGCACGCTCGAGGACGCGCTGCTCGCGGGCGAGGATCCGGGCGACCTCAAGGTGCTGCGCCGCTACGAGCGCGAACGCAAGGGCGACAACCTCGCGATGCTGCTCGCGCTCGACGCGCTGCACAGGGTGTTCGCGCTGCCGGGCTGGGCGGCGCCCTGGCGCCTCGCGGCGTTCAGCGCCGTAGATCGATCCGGCATTGCGAAGCGGTATCTCATGCGCCGCGCGCTCGGCCTGAACGCCGGGAGCAAAAACCGGCTACGATGGTCACACGCGGAGGGAACTTCGTCGCCGCGTCGATGACGGATTAGGGCTCATGCGAACGATTATCCTGCTGGTCTGCCGAGGGATTGCGTGGGCCGTCGTGCTCACGACTCTGCCGCTCGCGGCGGCGGAGCCACCGGCTTGGAACCATACGCTCGAACGCATCGCGTCCGGCGTCGTCTCGATCCAAATCGACAGCACCCGGGCATTCGACACCGAGCGCAACTCGTCGAGCCAGGCGACGGGCTTCGTCGTCGACGCGCAGCACGGCATCATTCTCACGAACCGCCACGTCGTCACGCCAGGGCCGGTCCGCGCCCAGGCCGTGTTCCTGAACCAGGAGGAGGTCGACCTCACACCCGTCTACCGCGATCCGATCCACGACTTCGGCTTCTTCCGTTACGACCCGAAGCAGCTCCAGTTCATGAAGCCGACCGAGCTCAAGCTCGTGCCCGAGGCGGCCGAGATCGGCCGCGACATCCGCGTCGTCGGCAACGACGCGGGCGAGCAGCTGTCGATCCTCGCGGGCACGATCGCGCGGCTCGACCGTCAGGCGCCGAACTACGGTCGCGGCAACTACAACGACTTCAACACGTTCTATCTGCAGGCCGCGTCGAGCACCTCGGGCGGCTCGTCGGGCTCGCCCGTCGTCGACATCGAGGGCCGCGTCGTCGCGCTCAACGCGGGCGCGAACACCCAGGCCGCCTCGAGCTTCTTTCTGCCGCTCGACCGCGTGAAAGTCGCGCTCGCCGACGTCGAGCGCGGCGTGCCCGTGCCGCGCGGCACGCTCGAGACCGAGTTCGTGCACAAGCCATTCGCGGAGCTGCGCCGGCTCGGCCTCACGCACGACTCCGAGGCGCGGGTGCGCGCCGCGTCTCCGAACCAGACCGGGATGCTCGTCGTCGAGCAGGTGATCCCCGAGTCGCCCGCCTCGTCGAAGCTCCAAGCCGGCGACATCCTGATCGAGGTCGACGGCAAGCTGAGCGCGGAATTCGTGCCGCTCGACGCGCAGCTCGACGCGGCCGTCGGCAAGGAGGTTCGCGTCGTGATCGAGCGCGGCGGCACGCGGATCGAGCACACGCTGCCGGTCGGCGACCTGCACGCGATCACGCCCGACGAGTACATCGAGTACGGTGACGGCGTGTTTCATAAGCTCTCATATCAGCAGGCGCGGCATCTCTATCGGCCCGTCAAGGGCATCTACGTCGCGAACCCGGGCTATGTGTTCGGCAAGGCCTCGATCCCGCGCGGCAGCATCGTGACCGGCATGGGCAGCGAGAAGATCGATGACCTCGACGACTTCGAGCGCGCGCTCGAGTCGCTTCCCGAGGGGCGCCAAGTCGCGGTCCGCTTCGTGAGCTTCGACGAGCCGCAGAGCGAGCGGCAGAAGATCATCACCAACGACCGCGGCTGGTTCCCGGCCGCACGCTGCCGACGCGACGACGTGCTCGGGGTCTGGCCGTGCAAGAGCCTCGCGGCGGCGCTCCCGCGCGAGCCGCGCGCGCCGAGCGAAGGCACGACGTTCCCTCGCCAAGGCGAGAAGCACGTGCAGGCGATCACGCCGTCGCTCGTGCTCGTGAACTTCGACATGCCGTATACGGTTTCAGGGATAGCCGACCGCTACTACTACGGCACGGGGCTCGTCGCCGACGCCGAGCGCGGTTGGGTCGTCGTCGACCGCAACACGGTGCCCGTCGCGATGGGCGACGTGCGGCTCACGTTCGCGGGCTCGCTCGAGATTCCCGGCCGCGTCGAGTACATCCATCCGCTCCACAACCTCGCGGTCGTGTCCTACGACCCGAAGCTGCTCGGCAAGACGCCGGTTAAGTCCGCCACCTTCGACACGAAGCCGCTCGTGGCGGGCGAGCACGTCGCGGTCGTGGGGCTCGGGCCCGACTTCAAGCTGCTGAGCCAGTCGAGCGACGTCGCGACCGTTTCCGCGGCCACGTTCCCGTTGTCGCGCACGCTGCGCTTCCGCGACACGAACCTCGACGTTGCCTCGCTCGTGAACGCCCCGACGGATTTCGACGGCACGATCGTCGACTCCGAGGGCCGCGTGCTCGGGATGTGGGCGAGCTTCGCGTATCAGACCGGCCGCGACCTCACGCAAGTCAACATGGGGATAACGGCCGACCTGATCGTCGACATGATCGATCACCTGCGCGCCGGCGAGAAGCTGCGCTCGATCGAGGTCGAATGGCAGCAGATGCCGCTCGCCACCGCGCGCAAGGTGAGGCTGCCCGAGAGCTGGCTTAAGAAGTACGAGGCGCACAACCCGCAGCGACGCGAGGTGCTCGCGGTCACGACGACCGTCGCGGCGTCGCCGGCCGCCGAATTCTTCCGCTCCGGCGACATCCTGCTCAGCATCGACGGGGCGCTCGCGAACACGTTCCGCGAGGTCGAGCGCGCCGCTCAACGGCCCGCGGTCGACGTCACGGTGTTCCGCGACGGCGCCGAGGTCACGGGCAAGGTCAATACGGTCTCGCTCGACGGGCTCGGCATCGACCGAGTCGTCTCGTGGGGCGGCGCGCTCGTGCAGGCGCCGCACCGTGAGCTCGCGGTGCAACGCGGGATCGGCTCCGGCGGCGTCTACGTTTCGTATTTCAATTTCGGCTCGCCCGCGAGCCGGTCGGGGCTGTTCGCGGGCCGGCGGATCGTCGCGGTCGACGGCGAGCCGACGCTGAGTCTCGACGCCTTCGTCGCCGCGATCGGGCGCCACGGCGGCCAGCCGTCCGTGCGGCTCAATACGATGTCGTTCAACGACGTGCCCGAAGTGATCACGATGAAGCTCGATCCGGAGTATTGGCCGAGCTACGAGCTCAAGCGCGAGGGGCACGACTGGCGGCGCCACGATCTCGATCCGCCCGCGAAGCCGTGACCCAAGTGAGCGAGCTCGAAGAGGTCGACCAGCGCTGACCGCGGGCGTGGCCGCGCGCGGGCCATGCGACGTAAGCGCGCCTTCTGTGGCCCAACCATGCTCGAGGTCGCCGGAGGGCCGGAGCGCGGGGCGCAGTAACGCTGTCGCAATTGCTCGGTCGCATGGAGTCGAGCAAAGTAACGTCGCCGCAGTTGCTGTGTCGCACGGAGTCGCGCTTGTTGAGCCGGATCAGTCTCGCAGGGACGCTTGCGATCGCGCTCGTCGCGCTCGCGGGGCCCGCGACCGCCCAGCAGCTCTTCAAGTACCGCGACGCGAACGGCGTCTGGGTGTTCACGGACCGCCAGCCCGAGGGCGGCGAGCCGTACGAGACCGCGAACGTTGAACGCTCGTTCGAGAAGCCCGCGGTCCACCTGCTGCGGCGCGACACGGAGCAAGGTGTCACGTTGTACGCGCAGAACACGTACTTCGCGCCCGTGCAGCTCGGGTTCAAGCTCACGCAGCCCGTGAACGTCGCGGCCGGCACGCCCCGCACCGGCTTGACGATGCTGCCCGCGCGCGGTCAGGCGACTCTGATCGAGGTCGGCAAGGCCGATCCCAACGAGCCGCTCTCCTTCGACTACGATTACCAGTTTCTGCCAGGGGACCCCAAGGCCGAGCATAGACCGGAGCGCCCGTATCGATTCCCGTACGGCAAGGCGAGCGCTTTCCGCGTGTCGCAGGCCTATCCGAGCACCGTCACGCACAACGACCCGTCGAGCCAGTACGCGGTCGACTTCGAGATGCCGGTCGGCACGCACGTCTACGCGGCGCGCGGCGGCACCGTGATCCAGATCGCGGGCGACTTCTTCGAGGCCGGCCTCGACGCCGCCGTCGACGGCCCGCGCGCGAACGTCGTTCGGGTCCTGCACGACGACGGCACGATGTCGCTGTACGCGCACTTGAACTGGAACTCGATCCGCGTCGTGCCGGGCCAGCGCGTCGAGCGTGGCGAGTACATCGCGGACTCGGGGAACACGGGGTTCAGCACGGGGCCGCATCTGCACTTCGTCGTGCAGCGCAACCGCGGCGGCGCGATCGTGTCGGTGCCGGTCGAGTTCGAGGGCAGCGGCGGCGCCGCGGTCGCCGTGCGCAGCGGCGAGACCTACACGGCGCACTGACCCGGTCAGGCGGCGGCAGGCGCGCCGAGCGCGGCCGCGAGATCGGCCGGCGTGTCGATCGGCGCGCGGCAGCTCACGCCCTCGCAGACGTACGCGGTGCCGTTCGGGCCGCGCGGCGCGCGCTCCGCGAGGAGACCGCGGAGACCGTCGGCGCCTGTCGGGATCGCGAACGCGCGGCGGAGCGCGGAGTACGTCGCGAGCGGTGCGCGCCACGCTGCAAGGCGCTCGGGCGGCGCGCGGACGACGACGAGCTGCGGTGGCGCGAGCAGCGCGCGGAGCGCGAGCAGGAGCGTCGCGTGGCCCTCGGGATAGCGCTCGATCGAGTGCAGCGCGGCGCGCACGGTGCGCTCTGCCGCGGCGAGGTAGCGTTGCTCGCCGAGCAGGTGGCCGAGAGTCAAGAGAACGTTGGCCGCGACGCCGTTGCCCGACGGCAGAGCTTCGTCCGCGAACGGCTTCGGCTTCCCGATCAGCGCCTCGTGATCGTCGGCGGTGAAGAAGAAGCCGCCGTGCGGATCCTCGAAGCGCGCGAGCAGCACGTCGGCGAGCTCGCATGCGAAGTCGAGATCCCCGTCGCGCCAGCGGCACTGGAGCAGCTCGAGCACTCCGTAGGCGAGCAGCGCGTAATCGTCGAGGTACGCGGCAAAGCGCGCCCGGCCGTCCTTGTAGGTTGCCTTGAGCCGCCCGTCCGCCCAGAGCTCCGCGCGGATGAAGTCGAGCGCGCG
>Ga0134079_10000024_pt1 | contig 40108 bp, 29 predicted proteins | sample 15_taG_2_FD_119770 | JGI IMG/M metagenome (GOLD analysis project Ga0134079, IMG submission 119770) | Grasslands soil microbial communities from the Angelo Coastal Reserve, California, USA - 15_D_Rain_40cm_2_09182015 | ecosystem: Environmental > Terrestrial > Soil > Grasslands ...
CGAGCCGTTGTTCCGCGAAGCGCTCCGGCGCTATCGCCTGCTTCTCGGCGACGATCACCCGTTCGTGGCGAGCATCCTGAACAATCTCGGTCGGTTGTCGCTCGAGCGCGGCGAGGTCGACGAGGCCAAAGTGCTGCTGACCGAGGCTCTCGCAATAGACCGCAAGTCGAAGAACCCGAACCACGAGGATTTTATTTTCGAGCTCAACAGCCTCGGTCTCGCGAACATCGGCCTCGGCAAGCCCGAGGCCGCCGTGCCGTTGCTCGAGGAGGCGAGGCGCGTCGCGGAAACCCTCTCGCACCGGTTGTTGGCGCAAGTCTGGTCGAATCTCGCCGACGCGTACTGGCGCGTCGGCCGCACCAAGGATGCTTTCGTGGCCGTCGCTCGAGCGCGGCCGCTGTTGGCGGGCGAGGACTACGTCCGGGAGCCCTGGTATGCCGCCAACCTCGACAGCATCGAAGGCGCGATCCGCACGGTCGGCGGCGAGCTCGATGCCGCCGAGCCGTTGCTGAGCGCGAGCTATCCGATCGTCGCGAAGCGTTGGGGTGAGGAGGGCGTATACACGCGCCTCGCCGCGGGGCGGCTCGTGCGTTTCTACGACGCGCGCGGGGACGCCGCGCTCGCGCGCCGGTATCGCGAAGCCGCGCGCTAGTCGGCATCCGTCGGGTCGTTTCCAGTGTCGGGGATCTTGACGTCTGCGGGCGCTGAGGGAGCCGCCTCGCTGTAGGTTTGCGCTCCAAGCTCTTGTTATTCTGGAACCGGTTAATTTCCGGCATAAGACTTGCTTGCGTTATGTGAATCAGCCGAGGCTTGCAACAATGAACAAGAAAATAGCCTGCTCGTTGTCGCTCATTCTCGTTGGCGTGAGCCAAATCGCGTCCGCGCGGCCCCTGCTCATCGACTTCGGGGACAACTTCGACACCAACGGATCTTCCTGGCCCAACGACACGTTCGACGACCAACTCAACGTCGCGAACGACGGCGTCGCGAACGGTTCCCTCGGCACCTATTTCAATCTGAGCTTCCGCGGCACGACGTTCAGCAACTTCTGCATCGCGGAGAACGGCACGCTATCGCTGAGCGCGGCGAGCGGTTGCGGTCAGGCCAACGACCTCGTGATCTCGGTGCTCCAGAACGACTGGGTCTCGGATCCCACCGCTGCCGCGACGTCAGAAGGGTCCGTCTCGTTCTCGACCGGGGGGCTCATCGATCTCACGGCGCCGTTCAACGAAGACGAGGCGCAGAAGGCGATTCGTTTCCTCTGGAACGACTTGCTGCTGTCGCCGAACGTAGGCGGTGACGAAAGCACGCGTTACGGCTTCCAGGCGCTGTTCTTCGAGCGCAGCGACGGCGGTTTCGATCTACAGCTCAACTACGGACACGGCGGCGACACCGACCCGTTCCCGGGCGTGCAGTCGATCACGTACGGAAGCGAAACGTTGTACGACGGCGCGCCGCCGTTCCTGACCGCGACGGACTACGACTTCAGCTTCGTCGGCGAGACGTTCACCGTCGGTGGAACGCCTCCGACGACGGTTCCCGAGCCCGGAACGGTATCGCTGCTGCTCGCCGGCTTCGGAACGCTCGCGCTTTCGCCGCTGCGTCGCCGGCGAGGCGCGCGGGCCGCCCGCGCGTAGGCCGAATCTCGGCGCGGCTCAGGCGCGCCGCCGCAGGTGATAGAGCGGATACTCGCCGGCCTTCTTCGCGAGCGTCGTCCGCCCCACGTACTCGCACGTGAACTCGTCGCAGGGCTCGGGCCAGCTCGACGCGAGCGCCGCGAACGCCTCGCTCGCGAACACGTGATTCGCAGGCGTCACGGGCTCGATCCTCGCGGCGTAGTTGATGTGCGCGCCTTCGAACGCCGGCGCGTGGGTCAGCGGATCGACGCATTCGAACACCGGCCCGGCGTGCAGTGCGACGCGCATGCTCATGGCTCGCGGCAATCCGAGCCGCGACCAATGCGTCTCGCCGTCGGCCCCGGGCTGCGAGTGCAGCGCCAACCACTCGACGAGCTCGAGCGCGTAGAGTCCCGCGTCGCGCACGCTCGAGAACACCATGAGCAATCCGTCGCCGACGCGCCGCAAGTTGTCCGGCCGATAGGGCCGGAGTCCCAAGCGGCTCGCGATTCCGCCGATGAAGTACTCGATGAACGCGGGCAAGCTGCCCTCCGGGATCTTGGAGTAGTCCTCCACGTCCGCGAACAGGATCGCCTTCACGCCCGAACCGCGCCGGCCCGGTTCCGTTCCTCGCGCCGGACGATTCGCAAGCGCTGCGTTGTGCACCCGCCGCTGCGTGAAGCTGCGCAGATCGATCACGTTGTCGTCGGCGAGCTCGATGCCGATCGACTTCCAGCTCTTCTCGATCGCTGAGATCTCGTCCGCGCCGTCGCGTTCGCCGGGTCGGCCGTCCGAGACGACGAGCGGCGTCACTTCGGTGCCGAGCGTCTCGGCATGAATGCGCGCGAGCCCGGACAAGAGCTGTGACGCGAATCGCTCGTAGATCGGGTTGTCGATGCCGACGCCGAGCGAAGCGCTCACGACGTGGTGCACGCGAGGCGACAGATCGTCCGAGCCGAGCAGCTTCGCGAAACGCTGCTGCCACTCGAGGCCCGCGGAGCGCACGTGCGTCTCCATGAACTGCTCGCGCGGCCAAGGCAATACGACGTCGACGACGTTCGTGGGCCGGTCGAGCATCGCTTCGACGAACAAGATTTCGGAGCCCGGCGCGGCGCTGCTGAACGCGAAGCCCGCGCGAAGATGCTCGAGCCGCGCGGCGAGCGCCTCGCGAACGGGCCGCTCGAGGGCGGCGGGGAAGCGCGACGCAACGGCGCCGTCGGGATCGAGCGGCAGACCCGCGAAGACCACGACGGCGGGCGGCCGGAGCGCCTCCTCGATCGCGCGACGCTCGGGAAGCCCCGGCCCATAGGCCTCGAGCAACATCAGCGCGTTGTGGCGCGTCGAGGCCACGTCGCCGATCCGCTCGCCCGCGGCGTTCAGCGCCTCCTTATAGAGCGAAGCGGCGAGCTCGAACCGCCCGAGCACGAGGGCCGCTTCCGCGCGCGTCGCAAGCCACCAGTAGTCGCGCGCGTCCGGTTGCTCGGCCTCGCACGCGTCCCAAACACGCGCCGCGATCTCGCGCGCGGCCTCGGTCTCTTCGGCGGCGAAGGCGAGCGTCGCGGCGTTGATGCCGTGCCAGTACTTGACGCCGTTCGACTCGTCGAACACCTCTCGATAGAGCCGTTGCGCGCGGCGCAGGAATTCCACCGCGCGCGGTTCTGCGCGGTGGAATGAACGGCTGAACAGCTCCTTGTTGACGGCCGCGAGCAATCCGCGCCGCTCGCCGTCGCCGTCGGGTCGGTCGCGGAGCTCCTCGAGCACGGCCAAAGCGCGCTGCGGCGCGCCGCAGCGGCGCAGCGCGCGAGCGTTGCGAAGCTTCAAGTCTGCGTCGTTCGGATGGGCCGCGAGCCAGCGCTTCGTGAGATCGTAGGCCGGCAGCGGCAGCCCGCGCTCGATCGAGCGGTCGATCTGCGCGATGATCGCGGCGCGCTCGTCGGCCGTCCCGGTGCGCGCTTCGCGCTCGAGGCGGTAGCCGAGCTTGTCGAGCCCGTCGAGCGTCGCGCGCACGGCCACGCGATCGAGATCGCGCTCCGACTCCGAAAGCTCGGCGTACGGCACGAGCGCGGGCGTCGTTCGCTCCCGATCGTCGCGCACCGGGCCGTACTGCCAACCCGAACGATGTCGCTGCGCCGCCCACGCCTCGTGCACGAGCGCGGCGAGGTGCTCGACGGCGGCTTGTAGCTCCTCGGGTCGCGTCGTTGGCTCGGTCGTGGTCGCAGCTCTCTTGCCCGGCTCGAGCTCTCGTCCCCCCGTCATCGCATCATCGTGCGCGAGCGGCGCGCGTGCGGCAACCTCGCGGCTGGTCGATCGGACGCGAGCAACTCGGCCGCGCGGCGCTGCTCGGCGGCGCCGAGCTCCGCGCGCCAGTCGATCCCCGCCGCGCCCTCGGCCGCGACGACCGCGCCGTTGCGGAACACGAGCGTGCGGCTCGGCGCCGCCACCGCGCGCGCCGCCGCGTCGCCGACCACGTTCGCGAGGTTCAGAGGATCGGCGACCGAGAGCGCGAGCCACTCGTCCGGGGCTTGCGCGCGACGCACGCGCCTCAGCTCCTCGACAGCCTCGAGCAGCGCGAACTGCTCGCCGCCGAGCGGCTCGACGAAGCGCCCGCCGCGGATCTCGCCGCGCGCCTCGGCGCTGCGATAGATCGGCAGCAGCTCGCGCCATGCGGGTGCGAGCGGCTCGCGCGCGAGCAACGCGCGGGTCACGACGCCGTAGCGGCGCAGCAGCGCTTTCGCCGCGTGCGCGATCGCCTCCGCGCGCGCCGCGCCCGCGTCGCTCGGGCGGCCGAGCAGCGCCCAGCGCCCGGCCGCGTCGAACGCGGCCGCGCCGCGCAGACGCCCGCGGCCGCGGAACCCGCGCCGCCGGCTCTGCGGCGTGAGCACCGCGCGCAGGCCGTGGAAGGAGTCGGCCGTCACGAGGCCGCGCGCGACGAGCTCGCCGAGCGCGTCCTCGACTTGAACGCGGAGCAGCCCGCTCGCCTGCACGATCTCGACGAAGAACGACGCACCGCGCGCCTCGAGCGCGACCGCGACGCGCTCGGCCGCTCCGGACAATCCTTCGCGCGCGTCCTCGGCCGAGCCGAGCGCGCGCCAGGCAGCGAGCGCGGCGCGCGGCACGATCGCGATCGGCGACGTCGCAACCGTCGTCGCGCGGCCCGGAGGCGGCGCGCCGTCGGGCCGCGGCCGCCACCAGACGACCTCGCCGGCCGCGCAGAGCTGATCGAGCAGCGAAGGCGCGTAATCGGTGATCCGCGCGGGCAGCACCTCGCGCTCCCAAAGCGCCGCGGGCAACGCGACGCCTTGCAGATCCGCGATCACGGCCGCGAGCGACTCGCGGCCCTCGCGCGCGTCGGCGCCGAGGCCCTGCCAATGGAACAGGAAGCGCTGGAGCTCGGCGAGCGTCGCGGGCTCGATCTCGCTGCGCAGGCGCTTCAGCGTGTAGCGGTGGATCCGCGCGAGCAGCCGCCGCTCGCACCACTCCTCGTCACCCGCGCGCTCGGCCGTGAAGGTGCCGCGCATCGCGGTGCCCTGCTGCTCGAGCGCCGCGAGCGCCGGCGCGACGTCGAGCGCGCGGAGGCCCAGCGGCCGCGCGAGCGCCTCGGCGGTCACGGGCCCGACCGCCTCGAGCCGGCTCCGGACGAGCTCGCGCAGCGCCGCGTCGGGGTCCCGCGGCGCGTCGTCGAGCGCCGCGAGCGCCTCGGCCGGCGTCGCGCCCGGCAGTGCGAGCAAGACCTCCGCGAGCCGCTCCACGCCGACCCAGACCGGGCCCGCGCCGCGGAGCTCGACGGTCGTCGCGCGCCTTTGCGCGCGCAGCTCCGCGAACAACGCGCGCCAGCTTGGCTTTGCCTCGGCCTCGGCGACGACGCCCGTGAGCGCGAGCGCGTCGTGGAGCTCGTCGGCGGTGCCGGCCTCCGGCCACGCTTCGGCGCGCACGCGCGCGATCGCGTCCGCGTCGAGACGCCCGAGCTCGGCCGCCTGCTCGGGGCTCATGAAGCGGCGCGTCTGCACCGCGAGCGTGCGCCGCTCCTCCGCGGGCGCGTCGTCGAGGAACGCGTACGGCTTCGCGCCGAGAATTTCCTGCGCGAGCGGCGAGGGGCTCGTGAGCTCGCGGCACAGCACCTCGACCTCGCCCGACTCGATCCGCGCGAGAAGCCGCGCCGCACCGTCGACGTCCATCGCGCCGGTCAGGCAGTCGGCGAGCGTTTGCGCGACGAGCGGGTGATCGGGGATCTCGCGGTCGCCGCCCGTGAGGTTCTCGACGCACGCGAGCTGGTCCGGGAACACCGTCCCGAGCAGGTCCTCGGCGTCCATCCGCTGGAACTGCGCGGGCGCCTTCTTGCCGTTGCGAAAGCGCCGCACGGCGAGCGCGATGGTCGAGTTGAAGCGCCAGTACGTGCCGAACACCGGCGCTGCAAGCACGGCCTGCGTGAGCACGTCGCGGATCGTGCCGCTCGTCAGATAGCGCGCGACCTCGTCGAGCGCGAAGCTATGCACCGCGCCGAGCGAGATCACGATCGAGTCCTCGAGCGCCGCGGCCTGGAGCTCGAAGTTGAAGCGCCGGCAGAAGCGCTTGCGCAGCGCGAGGCCCCAGGCGCGATTGACGCGCGAGCCGAACCGCGAGTGGATCACGAGGTGCGTGTCGCCGGTCTCGTCGAAGAAGCGCTCGAAGATCACGCGCTTAGCCGAAGGCAGCGCGCCGAGCGCGGCCTTGGCCGCGGCGAGGTACTCGACGAGCTGCTCGGCGGCCGACTCGTCGAGCCCGAGCGTCTCGCGGGCCCAAGCGACGGCCGCGGGCGCGCCTTCGTCGTCGAGCAGATCGGCGATCGTGTCGTTGAGCCGCCCGGCCGACGCCGACAGCTCGTCCGTGCGCCCGAGCCCTTCGCCGAGCCAGAACGGTATCGTCGGCGGCGCGCCGCGCGCGTCCGTCACGTAGACCTTGCCCGACTCGAGCTTCTCGATCCGGTAGGACGCGAGCCCGAGCTGGAAGACGTCACCCGGCATGCTCTCGAACGCGAAGTCCTCGTTCAGCGTGCCGACAGGCAGCTCGCTCGGCAGCAGCACGACGTCGTAGTCGAACTGATCGGGGATCGCGCCGCCGTTCGTGATCGCCGTGAGCCGCGCGCCGCGCCGGCCGCGCAGAACTTCGTTCACGCGGTCGTAGTGCAGGTGCGCGCTCCTGCGGCCGCGGTGCGTCGTGAACCCGTCCGCGAGCATCCGCGCGACGGCGACGAAACGCTCGCGAGGCAACTGCCGATAGCTCGCCGCGCGCGTGAAGCGCGCGTAGAGCTCGTCGAGCTTCCACTCGCGCATGCCGACCTCGGCGACGATCTGCTGCGCGAGCACGTCGAGTGGGGCCTCGCGCGGCTTGATCGCGTCGAGCTCGCCGCGGCGGATCGAATCGAGCAGCGCCGCGCACTCGACGAGGTCGTCGCGCGACAGGGGGAACAAACGCCCCTTCGACACGCGACCGAGCCCGTGGCCCGAGCGGCCGACGCGCTGGAGGAGCGCCGCGATCGCGCGCGGCGAGCCGAGCTGGCAGACGAGATCGACGTCGCCGATGTCGATTCCCAGTTCCAACGAGGACGTAGCAACGAGCGCCTTGAGCTCGCCGGCCTTGAGCCGCTCCTCGGCCCTGAGCCGGTGCTCCTTCGCGAGGCTGCCGTGGTGCGACGTGACCGCGTCCTCACCGAGCCGGTCGGCGAGATGCCGCGCGGCACGCTCGGCGAGCTTGCGTGTGTTCACGAACACGAGCGTCGTGCGGTGCGCGCGGATCAGCTCGGCGAGCCGGTCGTACTCCTCGGTCCAGACCTCGTTCGCCATGATCGCCTCGAGCGGCGACGACGGCAGCTCGAGATTCAAGTCGCGCGCGCGCGCGTGGCCTTCGTCGATCACCGTGCACTCGCTGCGCTGCGTGCCCGTGAGGAACGCGGTCAGGAGGTCGATCGGCTTCGTCGTCGCCGAGATGCCGACGCGCGTCGGCGGCGCGCCGCCGTTCGTCTCTGCGAGCGCGACGAGCCGCTCGAGCGACAGCGCGAGGTGCGCGCCGCGCTTGTTACCGGCGAGCGCGTGGATCTCGTCGACGATCACGGTGCGCACCGTGCGCAGCATCTCGCGGCCCGAGTCTGCGGTCAGCAAGATGTAGAGCGACTCGGGCGTCGTGACGAGGATGTGCGGTGGCTGGCGCTTCATCCGCGCGCGCTCGGTCTGCGGCGTGTCGCCCGTGCGCACGGCCGCGCGGATCGGCAGCTCGCCGCCGAGCAGCTGCGCCGCGAGCTCGCGGCCGATCCCGTCGAGCGGCGCGCGCAGGTTCTTCTCGATGTCGTTCGAGAGCGCCTTGAGAGGGGAGACGTAGAGCACCTGCGTCTCGTCGCGGAGCTCGCCGCCCGCAGCCTGCTTCGCGAGCGCGTCGATCATCGCGAGGAACGCGGCGAGCGTCTTGCCCGAGCCCGTCGGCGCGCTGATCAGCGTGTTCGTACCGGCGCCGATCGCCTCCCAAGCCTTGAGCTGCACGCTCGTCGGCGCGGCGAAAGCACTGCGGAACCAGGCCGCGACGGCCGGGTGAAAGGTCGCGGGGAGCATCATTGGAAACTAGAACAAAGGTGTATTTATGTCCAGTGCCTTCCAGCGGCCGGAACCCGCGCCTGGTGGGGCTGTGCGCGAGCCACGGGCGGGGCAGAGGCCGCGCGGCTAAAGCGAACGCAGGAAGTTCAGCAGGTCCTGCTGTGCGTCGTCCGGGAGCGCATTGTAGTTGCGGACCACCCTGTTCGCTTCCGACGCCTTGAACAGGTGTCCGCTGCGATGGGCGCGGATCGCCTCCTTGAGGTCGGTCGTTCGTCCGTCGTGGAGGAGGAACAAGCGCTGGCCGAGCCCCCAGAGCGGTGCGGTCCGAAACTCTCTCGGCCCCGCCTGCCCCTGACTGATCCCGTCGCCGAGCCCTGGGCCCATGTCGTGGACGAGCAGATCGGAGTACAGGTTCACGGGCTGCTCACGTAGCGCGGCAACGGCCGCGTTGCCCGTCGTCAACGTGGGCGTGTGACAGAGCGCGCAGCCGGTCTCGGCGAAAACCTGCCGGCCCCGGGAAATCGACGCGGCTCCGCCGGGCGTGTCGGGCGAGGGCCTCGGCGGCGCTAGAAAGCGCGAGAAAGCCGCGAACTTCTCGATCGCACCGAGCACATCGAGCCCGGCAGCGTCTGTCTTCGTGACATCGTTCGGCAGCGTCGCGAACTGACAGGTCGGCGTTTCGTCGCGCTCGGTCTGAAACAGCTCGTTGGTAATTCCCATCTCGACGTTGTACGCCTCGCCAGAAAACAGCAGCAGCGACTTGTTCTGGGCCTTCCAGCCGAATCGCGCGATCGTGCCGTCGTTGCCGTTCTTGTTCGCCTGACCCGAGATCGCGTGGCCGGCGAGCACGATGTTCGGCCGGCCGCCGATCCGCATCTCTGCCTTCCGCGACGCGTCGCTCGCGCGATTGGCGAGGATCGCACTGTCTGGAATTTCTTCGACGAGACCCAGGCCGAAGACGGGCGTCGGGATGCGGAAGATCACGTTGCTACGCGCGAGCTCGGTCGCGAAGTCGGGCTGCGCGAGCTTGCAACCCGGCGCGTCGGCTCGGCCGGTGATCGTGAACAGATCGTGGACCCCGCCGTCCTGCGTGCCGTCGGGCGTCCTCACGAACCTGACCTCCCGCACCGGTCCCGTCGGCGTGATGAAGGGGGGCACCTTATTGGTCGCGCCCTCCTCGGTCGCGAAGGCCACCTGCACGTTTTGCGCAGGACTCGTGCCGCCGACCGCCGGCTGTGCATGACAACCGGCGCAGCTGCCGAGGTTCATCGTCGGCCCGAGGCCGTCGGCGACGTTCTCCTCCTCCTCGAATTCTTTCTTGCCCGCGTCGAACAGAGCGAGCTCGCCCGCGGTCAGCCCGGCGAGGGGCTCGCCCGCGGCCGCGGCGCCCGGACGCGGGCCCGGATCGCGGGCCGTCGAGGGCGAGGACGAATTGTCGGCAAACGTGAGGTCATCGCGGAACACGAAGCCGACGACGACGACGATGCCGAGCACGACCACGAGTGCTGCGGCGAGCTTCTTCATCCGGTGATGTTAGCGCGAATGGCGCGCGTCGCGTGAGCGTGATGTATCGGTCCCGTATAATCGCGGCCCAACCGTAGCGGTGCTTGCCCATGAAAATGACGCGCTCCGAGTTCCTGCGCTGGCCGCACAAGGCGATCACGCTGCTCGGCATGTCGGGCGTCGGCAAGACGACGCTCGCGTACAAGCTGCCGCCGAACAAGTGGTTCCACTACTCGGGCGACTACCGGATCGGCACGAAGTATCTCTCCGAGCCGATCCTCGACAACATCAAGCGCCAGGCAATGCAGGTCGGTTTCTTGCGCGACCTCCTGCGTAGCGACTCCATCTACATCGCGAGCAACATCACCGTGCACAACCTCGCGCCGATCGCGACGTTCTTGGGCAAGATCGGCCGGCCGGACTTGGGCGGCTTGCCGGTCGCCGAGTTCAAGCGGCGCCAGCGGCTGCACCGCGAGGCCGAGATCGGCGCGATGCGCGACGTCGAGGAGTTCATCGTCAAGGCACGGGAGATCTACGGCTACGACCACTTCATCAACGACGCCGGCGGCAGCATCGTCGAGCTCGAGGACGAGCGCACCGAGAGGACGCTCGCCGAGCACACCCTGATCCTCTACATGAAGCCCGATGCGCGGCTCGAGCGAGAGCTCGTGCAGCGCGCGATCGACGAACCGAAGCCACTGTACTACCAGGACAAGTTCCTCGACCAGAAGCTCGCCGAGTACCTCACCGAGGCCGAGCTGGCCGGGCCCGACCAGGTCGTCCCGGACGAGTTCGTGCGCTGGATCTTCCCCGCGCTCGTCGACCATCGGCGCCCCCGCTACGAGGCGCTCGCCGCACAGCACGGCTACACGCTGAGCGCGCGGCTCGCGGAGGCCATCACGGGCGAACAGGACTTCCTCGACGTCATCGCGAGCGTGCTCGACTGAGGAGTGCCGCCGCGGCTCTCAGCCCGCGACGATCAGGCCCCAGGTCCATGCGCCCGCGACGAGCGCGAGCGCGAGCGCCGCGCAGGTGCGCTGCGTCGCGCGCGAACGGAGCGCCCGCGGCGCGAGCCAGCGCGCGAGCCCGAGCCCGGACGCGAAGCCCGTCACGAAGCCCGCGAGGTGCGCGTAGAGGTCCGTGTTCTCCCCGCCCGCGCCCGTGAACGCGAACAGCCCGAGCCCCGCGACGATCGGCCCGACGCGCCAACGCCACGGCGTCTCGCGCAGGAAGCCCCGCCGCCAAGTGTAGGCCGTGAGGATCCCGAGCGCGGCGAACACGGCCGTCGACGCGCCGATCGACCCGTGCGCGGGCTCGAGCGAAAACGCCGTCTCCGCGTTCGCGAGCGCCGCCGCGACGAGCACCGCGAGCCAGCCGATCCCGCGGCCGAAGTAGCGGCCGATGAAGTACCCGAAGAACGCGCCGAACACAAGGTTGCCGCCGAGGTGGTCGAGCTCGACGTGCACCGTGAGCGCGGTGACCGTGCGCCACCACTCACCAGCGACGACGCGGCCCGCGACGAGCCGCCCCGCTCCGAACCAATCGAGCGACCAGGGGCTCACGTGCACGCAGAAGAATACGGCGACGAGGACGGCCACGTACGCGAGGACGCCGGGCGCTCCGTCGCCGACCTCCTCGATCCGGCGTGGGCCGATTGCGCGCCGGTTCTCCGACACGTACTGCGCGATCTCGGCACGCGCGAGCGCGGCGCTCGCGGCCGGCACCCAAACGTCCCAGCCGACGAGGCCGAGCTCGCGCCGATGCTCGATTCCGCGCGCGGTCAGCACGAGCCCGAGCTCGTTCGCTTGCCGCTCGTCCGCGGTGCTCGCGACCGCGACCCAAGGCTCTGCGTGACCGTGCATCTCTGCTAGCATCCCGCCGTGGCCGCGAGCCTACACTGCTATCGGTGCGGCGCGTCACTCGACGCGCTCACGCTGCCGCTCGCGCGGCTCGACGAGTGCCCGAAGTGCCACGCGCAGATGCACGTCTGCCGCATGTGCACGCGCTTCGCGCCGCGGCTGCCGAAGGGCTGCACGGAGGACGATTCGCCCGAGGTTCGCGACAAGAAGAGCGCGAACTTCTGCGACTACTTCAGGCCCAACCCGAAGGCCTACGACCCGGCCGAGCAGAGCGCGGACCAGGGTGCACGCGCCGCGCTCGACGCGCTGTTCAAGAAAAAATAGTTTGGACCCGAACGCGTTCGGGGTTATATATACGTATACGCCCCGAGCGACCCGGCGTGACCAAGAACTTCTAGAACGTCTCTAAACGGCGGGGTCTCCGTGACCGGTCTGCGTTCAGACAGAGTCCGTTTCGTCATCGACAAGGCTTACGAGTTGGCCTGGCGGGATTGACGCGGCGGACTCCATGCAATTCCACATCCTGTCGTTCGAGGGCCCAGATCCGTACTCGCGCGCCGGCGGTCTAGCCACGAGAGTGGACGGCTTGGCCCGAACGCTCGCGGGCTTCGATCTCGAGACGCACTTGTGGTTCATCGGCGACCCGGCGCTGCCGGGGCACCAGAGCGAACGCTCTCTGCACCTGCATCGTTGGGCGCAGTGGGTGAGCCGCCATCACCCCGGCGGCGTCTACGACGGCGAGTGGGGCAAGCACGAGGAGTACGCGCGCACGCTGCCCCCGTATCTCGTCGAGGAAGCGCTATTGCCCGCCGTGCGGCGAGGCGAGGACTGCGTCGTGATGGCCGAGGAGTGGCACACCGTGCACGCCGTGCTCCACCTCGCGTGGCTCCTCGAGCGAGCGCGGATTCGCGACCGGGTCACGATTCTCTGGAACGCGAACAACACGTTCGGCTTCGAGCGCATCGATTGGCGCTCCCTCGCACGCGCGGCGGTCATCACAACCGTGAGCCGCTACATGAAGCATCAGATGGCGCCGCTCGGCGTCAACGCGCTCGTGATGCCGAACGGTCTTCTCGGCGAGGCGTTCGACGCGGTGCCCGGCGCGGCGTGCGGCGCGCTGCGGCGGGAGTTCCGCGACCGGACCGCGATCGTGAAGATGGCGCGCTGGGATCCCGACAAGCGTTGGCTCTCCGCGGTCGAGACCGTCGCCGCGATGCGGCAGGCCGGTTGGCGGCCGCTGCTGATCGCGCGCGGCGGGGCGGAGGCGTACGGAGCCGAGGTGCTCGCGGCGATGTCGAACCTTGGCCTGAGGCGCGTGGACCGCTCCTGGCGAAGACCCGGATTCGCCGGGATAGTCGAGGCACTCGGCGATGTCGGCGACGACGTCGACGTCGTGAACCTGCGCTCGCACGTCGATCCGCATGCGCGCCGACTGCTGTTCCGCTGGGCCGACGTCGTGCTCGCTAACAGCAGCCACGAGCCGTTCGGTCTCGTGGGGCTCGAGACGATGGCCGCGGGCGGTCTCGCGTGCACGGGCTGCACGGGAGAGGACTATGCGCGCGCGGGCAGAAACGCCTTGGTGCTCGAGACCGGCGAGCCCGCGGAGTTCCTGCGCCTGTTTTCGCGGCTGCGCAGCGCGCCCGGGAAGGAGAAGGCCATGCGTCGGCAGGGGCGTCAGACGGCTCGTCGCTTCTCCTGGCCCGAGATCGTCGGCAACGTGCTGCTGCCGCGCGTCGCGGAGCTCGCCGCTCGCTGACGGCTCCTCTTCGAGACCGGACGCGGCCGACGGGCCGGGCCGGGCCCGCGCGACCAAGAAACCGAACCGGAGCCGGAACGCGATGCGCGGCGTCAGGAGCGCGTGATCACGCGCGGACGCCCTTCCGCGTCGACGGTCTCGAGCGCGATCGGCCGGCGCCAGACCTTATGGATGTAGTCGAGCACGCGCTCGGCGCGCTCGACGTCGAGCCCGCGGCCGTCCGTGTCGTGCTCGTGATGCAGCTCGAGCGAGCCGTCGTGGCCGATGTGCTTCGCGAGCACGGCCGGCGCGCCGAAGTTGTATTTCGGTGCGAGCACCGTCTCGCGCAGCGCGTGGATGTCGTGCTCGAGCACGCGCACGCCGCCGTCCGCGGTCTGCTCGTAGCGGAAGAGCTTCAGCTCCTCGGCGAGCTCCGCCGTGAGGTGATTGCGGATGAAGCCGAAGTCGTCGTCCTCGGCGCGGATCTGGAACGCGCGCGCGAGCCCGTGCTCCTCGACGATCGCTTCCCAGATCGAGAAGCCCAAGTGGTACGGGTTCACGACGAGCGACGCTTGCTGCTCGGCCGCGTGCGGCCGGACGACGTCCGAGTGGGTCTTGAGCGCGTCGAGATACTCGTTCTGCGGCAAGAAGTCCGCCTCGCGGAGCAGCCGCGCGTGCCAATACGACGCCCAGCCCTCGTTCATGATCTGGCACGCGAACACGGGGTAGAAATAGAACGACTCCTCGCGCACCGCGCGGAAGATGTCGCGCTCCCACTCTTCGAGCTCGGGCGCGTACTCCGCGATCAGCCAGAGCAGGTCGCGCTCGGGTTGGGGCGGGACCGGCGCGCGCGTGCGCTCGAGCGGCGCGTCCACCGCCTCGGCGCCGCCGGGTAGGTGCTCGAAGCGCTTATGGAACGGGTCGTCGCGCGGCGGCCGCGCGGGCTCGGCGTATTCCGGATAGCGCCCGCGACGCAGCAGCTGGAAGGTGTCGATGTGCGCCTCGAGCGACAGCGCCGCGTCGAGGACCTGCTCGACGCGCGTCTGGCCGTGGTGCTCGACGGCCTGGCCGATCTGGCGCGCGTGCGTCGCGGCCTGCTCGACGATCTTGTAGCCGACCTGTTCCTGGCTCTTCTTGAACAGCGCGTTGTTCTTCGCGAAATCCGCGTGGCCGAGCACGTGTGCCGTGACGAGCGTGTTCTCCTGCAGCGAGTTGTTGCCCGCGAGGTAGGCGCGGCCGGGATTACCCGGGAACACGACCTCGAAGAGGCGCGAGTGCCCCATCCGATGCTGGACGAGCTGATAGATGTAGCGGACGCCGAACGACCAATGCGGCATGCGCACCGGAAGCCCGTAGACCGCGACTTCCATCATGAAGCTCGACGGCACCTCTTCGAAGTGCACGGGGTAGTAGTCGAGCCCGTGGCTCCGCGCGAGCTCCTCGAGCCGCTGCGCGTACCGGCCGAGGCTCGCGCCCACGTCAGACCTCCGCCTGCTGCGATGACTGCTGGCTGAAGAAGCCGCGGATCGCGTCCCAGACCGACTCCGGCGTCGAGAGCCCGTAACGGCCCGAGACGCCGATGTCGGCTTCGAGCTGCTCGAACAGCATCGACGTCTCGGACGAGAGCGCCTGCTGCGCCGCCGACGCCGTTTCGACGTAGCCGATGTAGTTCACGATCTCGCCGAGCTCCGCGAGCGCCGCCTGCGCCGTCTCGCGGTCGTGGCGGAAGTTCGCGCCGTCGGACGCGTAGAACACGTAGATGTTGAAGCGGCCCGGATCGTAGCGCTGCGCCGCGATCTCGCTGATCTTGCGGAACGCGGACGACGCGACGGTGCCGCCCGACCCCGTGACCTGGAAGAACTCCGCCTCCGCGAACTCCCACGCCTCGATCGTGTGCGCGACGAACACGGGCTCGATGTGCGTGTACTGGCGGCGCAGGCCCTGCACGACCCAGAAGAAGAACGTCTTCGCGAGCCGGCGGTCGCGTTCGGTCATGCTCGAGGACACGTCCATCGCGAAGAAGACGACGGCTTCGGTGGCCGGACGGTGGCGCGCCGCGAGCTGGCGGTAACGCAGGTCGTCGTCCGTGAACGCGGGCGCGTCCCGCTGGATCGCGCGCCGCTTGATCGCCTCTTTGAGCGAGCGGCGCCTGTCGAGCCGCGAGCGAACGCCGCGCCGGCTCCAGCCTTCGCGCGTGTAGTCGTCGTGGCGCACCGCGCCGCTCTTGACCTTCAAGTTCGGGAGCTTGAGCTCCTCCCAGAGCCAATCGACGATGTCGTCGATCTTCAGCTCGAGCACGAACTGGTAGCCGCCCTCGTCGTCGCCGCCCGCGCCCTTGCCGGGGTCGCGATCGGCTGGGCTCGCGAGCACGTCGCCGGGCTTGCCGTCGCCTTGACCGACGCCGCCGCTCTCGCCCGTGTCGCGCAAGCGGAACCGCGAGTGCTCGAGGAAGCGGACCGGCACCTGGACCGTGCTGTCGGCGCGCGGCAGCACGTCGCTGCCGGCGATGAGCTCGGGCAGCTTCTCGCGGACCGCCGAGCGGACTTTGTCGTTGTGGCGGAGCCAGTCGCGTGCGCCGCGTGAGAAGAGGTCGTACCAGTGCCGATCCGTCCCTGGGCGTTCGATGAAGTCCGACCTGCTATCCACCCGCGATTACTCCTTCGGCGCTCACTCTTGCGAGAGCAGCGTCGTCACGTAGTTCAGAGCCTCTTTCGCGCCGTGCGCGTCGTAGCCATAGGCCTGGATCAGCCGCTCCTGCACCGCGGAGATCTTCTGCTCGGCGTCCTCGTCCGGCCGCGCGCGCGAGGTCACGAGCCGCAGCACGTCGCGCCGCTCCTCGAACAGGTACTGCTCGATCGCCTCGTGCAGCCGCGAGTGGTTGTCGAGCGTGAACTTCTCGCCGGCCTTGAACGCGACCATTGCCTTGCGCACGACCTCTTGGCGGAACGAGACCTTGCCGGACTCGGAGATCTTGATCTTCTCCTCGACCGAGCGTAGGAAGCGCTCGTCGGGCGGGCGCGACTCGCCCGTGATCGGATCTTCGATCTCCCGCTTGTCGAGCGAGGCCTCGACCTCGTCGAGATACTTCTCGAGCAACTCCTGGGCCTCGGTTTGGAACGACGCGAACAGCGCGCGGTGCACGTCTTCCTTGACCCAGCGGTTGTAGAAGTCCTTGCGCGCGAGCACGAGGAACTCGATCCACAGCTTCTTGCGGCCGGCGTCCATCCGCGCGTCGGTCTCGATCCCGTCCTTGAGCGCGAGCAGCATGTCCATGCTCGTCAGGCTCGCGACGTTGTTGCGCGTGATCGCGTTGCTGATCGCATTGATCACGAAGCGCGGGCTCACGCCGGTCAGGCCCTCGTCGGTCGACTCGGCCCTGATCCTCGGCACGTCCGCGGCCGTGAAGCCCTCGACGTCCTCCGCGGAGTACAGCTTGAGCTTCTTCGTGAGATCGAGCCCCTCGCGCTGCGGCTTCTGCAGGCGCGTGAGGATCGAGAACACGGCCGCCAGATCGAGCACGTGCGGGTCGAAGTGGACCTTGCGGAACGCGGGCGCGCTCGACACGAGCTTGCGGTAAATACGCGCCTCGTCGCGGAACGACAGCGTGTACGGCACCTTGACGATGACCATGCGGTCGAGCAGCGCCTCGTTCTCCTTTTCCTGGAGGAACTTGTTGAACTCGGCGAGGTTGGTGTGCGCGAGAATGGTCTCGTCGAGATGGATCAGCGGGAATCGCGACACCTTGACGTTCTTCTCCTGCGTGAGCGTGAGCAGCAGATACAGGAACTCGCGCTTGACCTTGAGGATCTCGATCATCTCGAGGACGCCGCGGCTCGCGGCGTAGACGGCGCCGGACCACGACCAGGCGCGCGGGTCGCCCTCGTCGCCGATGTCCGCGACCTTCGAGAGGTCCACCGAGCCGACGAGGTCCGCGATGTCCGCGGTCGTCGGGTCGTGCGGCGCGTACGTGCCCACGCCGACGCGCGCGGCCTCCGACAGGAACACGCGCTCGACCGGGAAGCGCATGAAGTCCCCCTGGAACTCGTCGTCGAGCCGCGCGCGCGCGTAGGGCGACGCCTCGCCCGTGATGTCGACGCCGTAGGTCGAGCGGAAACGCGGCCGCAGGCTCGCCGGAATCAGATTCAGCGGCGACTCGTGCAGCGGCGAGCCTTGCAGCGCGTAGAGCGCGCCGTCCTCGGTGTGGCTGTACTCCTCGAGCCCGCGCTTGAGCAGGATCACGAGCGTCGACTTGCCGCCCGACGGAGGGCCGAGCAACAGCAGCAGCCTGCGACCGACGTCGGACCCGGCCGCCGCGGCTTTGAAATAGTCGATGACTCGGTCGAGCGCGGAATCGATGCCGAACAGCTCACCCGCGAACAACGCCTTCTCCGATGCCGCGGCGTCCTCCTCGCTCACGCGCGACGGGAGGCGCGCGTCGCGATACCAGCACAACATGTCGTAGATGTACTGGTGCGAGGAGCGGGTGAATTTGCTGGGATCCTTCGGGAGCACGTCCTCGAGGAACTCGGCGAACGTGCCGCGCCAGTGCTGCGCGTGGTGCTCTGTGGCGAATGCCGTGAGGTCGTCTATGAAGGAATGTCGTGAGCCGTCCTTCAGGGAATTCATTTCCCGGTGGGCAGCAAGAGACTCCGATAGTGTCATCTTTATCCTCTTACCCGATGTTCGCTGTGCACATGGGCGCGCCTCTTTTCTGTTTTTGCTCTTCTATCGGTCGGAACGCCCTCCGTTGATCAACGTCCGTTGCTATTCAGATCGCGTGAGCCCGAACAACGTTCCGTAAAATGGCGTTCGCTGCCAGGCTGTTTGTTTTGGCTCAAAGTGTCTGTGAGTGTAGTCACAATAATGACGAATCGTTCAACATAATTGGTCCCGACGCAACCTCGGTTCTCGCAACTGTGAATTCACGCAGTTGGACGGCCCGCGACGGCCGATCGGCACGACTGAGTACAGCGGAAATCGCGCGCGTCGGCGTTGCGCGCGCGCAAACGCGCGTTCAGGTTGTCTTGAGATTCGTTCGGGAGGCGACTGCGCCGCGAAGATCATTGCGGCGCGCGACCGAGGGGACTATTTCTCGCCGCCGCCCTTCGCCTGCGTGCGACGGGCTTCGAGCAGCGAGCTGCGCATATCAATCGCGATCGTCGATTCGGTGTCCGTCGTGACGTCTTTATCGAGTTGCTCGATCACGCGCACGTCGGTCTCGCTGAGCGTCGGAACGCTCACGGAAGTTTCCGCGGTCGAGCTGCTGCCCTTGACCGCCTGATACTTGCGCTTCCACCCGTCGGCACCACGCTTGAGCTCGACGATCGTGTTCGAGTGCCGGTTGAGCGACGCCTCGAGTTGACGGACGATCTCGCTCTTCTCGTCGATCGTCGCCTGCAGAGCCGCGACGCGGTCTTGGTCGGCGCGCAGGCTCTTGATCATGACCTTGCGCGCCTCGAGCTCCGCGCGCAACGCCTCGAGCTCGGCCGACTCGTCGTTCGACTTGCCGGCCGCCGCGCGCATCACGCTCATCTCTTTCGCCTGCTCCTCGATGCGTCGCTCGGCCTTCTGTAGCGCGCGCTTGAGATCCTCGACCGAACGATCCTGGACCTTCGAGTCGGCCTTGAAGCGATCGACGGCCTCGGCGTCGCGGCGCAGCGCGCGAATGAGCTCTTTCTTGCTGCTGAGCTCCGAGCTCACGCGCTCGAACTCGAGGTCCTTCGCGCGGACCTCGCCGCGAAGCTTCGAAGCCTCCTCGGCCTCGGCCTTGAGCGTGTCGATCAGCTGATCCTGCCCGTCGAGGCGCCTCTTGAGCGTCTCGATCTCGTCGTTGCGCCCCTGCTGGCGGCCTTCGAGCTCGGCGACGCGCGCGCGCGCGTCCTCGAGCTCCTTGAGCACGAGCGAAACCTCGCCCCCCCAATCGGTCAGGAGCCCGGTCAGGCGATCGCGGAGCCTTTGAATCGACGCTTGGTCGGCCATTGCGGCGTGTTCCCGGCAGACGACGTATTACCCTCATTCCGGGGCGGAATTACGGTGAATCACGTCACAAACGCGACACCGGCCGGGGCTGCGGCCAAGCTCCGCTTGAGTCCGCGAGCGATCGAGCCGGCTTCAGCGAAAGCGATCTTGCAGCGCGGCGAGCGCGTCGGTGCCGGGGCAAAGGGTCTCGAAAGGAACCGCGTTCAGCGGCGTTTCGATCGTGCCGTTGACTTCGTGCAGATCGGGCGCGCCCTCATCGACGTACAGGAGCCCGGTCACGATCTCGCCGGCCCGCTGGTGAGCACGCACGTAGCTGATCGCCTCGCCGCGGTTGCCGACCTCGAAATCCTTCGCGACCTTCCGGAGCAGCACCCGGCTGCCATCGTGCAGCTCGACCGGCAGCACGTCGCCCGCGTCGTAGGCCGCCTTGATCTCGCGCGCGGCCGGCACGAAGTCCGCGTCGACCACGCGATGACTGAACTCCCGCGTGTGCGCGTAGCTCTTCGTCGAGTCCTCGTGATCGTTGAACGTCACGCACGGCGACAGCACGTCGATCAGCGCGAAGCCGCGGTGGCGGACTCCGGCCTTGATCAGAGGCACGAGCTGCTCCTTGTCGCCCGAGAAGCTGCGCGCGACGAACGTGCCGCCGAGCGCGAGCGCGACCTGGACCGGGTCGATCGGCGGTTGCTTGTTCACCTCGCCGCGCTTCGCCTTCGAGCCGACGTCCGCCGACGCCGAGAATTGCCCCTTCGTGAGCCCGTACACGCCGTTGTTCTCGATGATGTAGACCATGTCGAGGTTGCGACGCAGCGCATGCATGAACTGACCGATCCCGATCGACAACGAGTCACCGTCGCCGGACACGCCGAGCAGATAGAGGTCGCGGTTCGCGGCGTTCGCGCCGGTCGCGATCGACGGCATGCGGCCGTGCACCGAGTTGAACCCGTGCGCCGCGCTCATGAAGTACGCGGGCGTCTTCGACGAGCAGCCGATGCCGCTCATCTTCCCGACGGCGTGCGGCGCGATGTCGAGCTCGAAGAACGCCTGCACGATCGCCGCCGTGATCGAGTCGTGGCCGCAGCCCGCGCAAAGCGTCGACATGCCGCCCTCGTAGTCACGGATCGTGAGCTTAAGGCCGTTGCGCTTCAGGCCCTTGTGAATGATCTTCGGCTTGGGCGTTGACGTCATGCGGCTGCTCCCTGCGCGGCCGCCTGCTCGAGCGTCGCGACGATGCAGCGGCAATCCAGCGGCAACCCGCCGTATTGCAATATCGAGTGGAGCCGCGCCGGCGCGCAGCCCGTCTCGATCGTGAGCAGGCTCTTCAGCTGCGCGTCCCGGTTCTGCTCGACGACGAAGATCCTCTCGTGTTGCTCGATGAACCGTGCGACGTCTTCGCCGAACGGGAACGCACGCAGCCGGCAATAATCTAGGTGTATTCCGTTCGGCGCGAGCCGATCGAGGGCCTCGCGAATCGCGGCGTCGGAGCTGCCGACGCCGATCACGCCCCATTTGGCGGGCTTCGCGGCGCGGCGGACGACGGGTCTCGGCACGAGCTGCGCGGCGGTCCGCCACTTCCTCGCGAGCCGGTCGACGACCTGCGTGTACTCGGGCGAGTCCTCCGTATAGAGCCCGAACTCGTTGTGCCCCGAGCCGCGCACGAAGTACGCGCCGTTCGGATGCGTGCCGGGCAGGGTTCGATAAGCGATCCCATCGCCGTCCGGGTCGACGTAGCGGTGGAACGCCGTGATGCCTTCGAGCTGCGCCGCGCCGAGCACCTTGCCCCGGTCGGGACGATACTTCGCGTCCCAAACGATGTCCTTGCACATCCAGTCGTTCATGCCGATGTCGAGATCGGACAACACGATCACGGGCGTCTGGAGCCGGTCGGCGAGATCGAACGCCTGGACCGCGAGCTCGAAGCACTCGCGCGGGTCGCTCGGGAACAGCAACACGTGCTTCGTGTCGCCGTGCGAAGCGAATGCGGCCGCAAGAATGTCGGCCTGCTGGGTGCGCGTCGGCATGCCGGTCGACGGGCCGACGCGCTGCACGTCGAACACGACGGCCGGCAGCTCGGCGAAGTACCCGAAGCCCAAGAACTCGTTCATGAGCGACAGGCCTGGCCCGCTCGTCGGCGTGAACGCGCGCGCGCCGTTCCACGAAGCGCCGAGCACGATGCCGATCGCCGCGAGCTCGTCCTCGGCCTGCACGATGCAGTACAGCCTCTCGCCGGTCTTCGGATCCCTGCGATAGCGCTCGCAGAAGCCCCTGAACGCGTCCATCAGGGAAGTCGACGGCGTGATCGGATACCACGCGCCGACCGTCGCACCGGCGTACACGCAGCCGAGCGCTGCGGCCGTGTTGCCGTCGATCATGATGTGGCCCTTGGTCTTGTCGAGCGGCTCGACGCGGGTCGGCAGCGGACACTCGAAGTTGGCCGTCGCGTACTGATAGCCCAAATCGATCGCTTCCAGGTTCGATCCTATCGACGCCGTCTTGCGCCCGAACGTCTCGGCGACGAGCTGCTCGACGATCTTGCGATCGAGCTTGAGCAGCGCCGCGAGCGCGCCGACGTAGGCCATGTTCTTCATCAGGATCCGTGTGCGCGCGTTGTTGAAGTGCTCGTTGCATATGCGCGCGAAGGGCACGCCGATGATCTCGATGTCGCGGCGGGCGAGCAGCCGATCGCGCGGCCAGGTCGAGTCGTAGATCAACGTGCCGCCGGGGCTCACGTCGGCGAGGTCGCGCGCGTACGTCTGGGCGTTCATCGCGACCATCACGTCGACTGAGCCCGAGCGGCCGACGTAGCCGTCGCCGCTGACCCGGATCTCGTACCAGGTCGGCAGCCCCTGGATGTTCGACGGGAAGAAGTTCTTGCCGCTCACGGGCACGCCCATCCTGAAGACGGTTTTCATAAGCAGCGAATTGGCGCTGGCCGAGCCAGTGCCGTTCACGTTCGCGACCTTCAGGACGAAGTCGTTTACCCGGCTTTTCTTGAGATCTGCCACTGATCCAAAGCCTGCGGGCCTTCGTCCCGCGCGTACGGTATCGACACCGTGGATTTCTGCATGTCCCATGCGCCCGTCGGGCAGCGCTCAGCGCAGAGGCCGCAGTGGACGCAGAGGTTCTCGTCCTTGAGCATCACGCGCCCGGTTTGCTTCAGCGGCTCGGACACGAAGAACGGCTGATCGGCGCGCAGCCTCGGCGTCTTGAGGCGCGCTTCGACCTCTGCCTGATCGCCGTTAGGCGCAATGGTCAGGCAATCGACCGGGCAAACGTCGATACAAGCGTCGCACTCGATGCATAGATTCGGCGTGAACACGGTCTGCAAATCGCAATTCAGGCAGCGCTCGACCTCGGTAGCGACCTGCTCGGCCGTGAAGCCGAGCTCGACCTCGATGTTCAGCTTCTTAAAGCGGGCCTTGAGGTCGACGTGCGGCATGATCCGGCGCTCGGCCGGCTCGTAGGCGTTGCTGTAACTCCACTCGTGGATGCCCATCTTCGCGGTCGCGAGACTCACGCCGCGCGGCAGCCGCTGCTTGAGATCCGCGCCTTGGCAGTGCTTGTGGATCGAGATGGCCGCCTGATGGCCGTGCTCGACGGCCCAGATGATGTTCTTCGGGCCGAACGCGGCGTCGCCGCCGAAGAACACGCCGCGGCGCGTCGACTCGAATGTCGTGGGATCGACGACCGGCACGTCGTTCTTGTCGAAGGCGAGCCCCAAGTCGCGCTCGATCCAGGGGAACGCATTCTCCTGGCCGATCGCGAGCACGACGTCGTCGCAGGGCAGGAACACCTCGCGCAGCACTCGCTGGCTCGAGATCTCCCCGGCCGCGTCGAGCGCGTACTCGAGCTCGTCGAACTTCATGCCGACGAGCTTGCCGTTCTCGACCACGAACTCCTTCGGCGAGTGATTGACGACGATCTCGACGCGCTCTTCCTCCGCGTCCTCGAGCTCCCAGTCCGACGCCTTGAAGAAACTGCGGGGCTTGCGCGCGATCACCTTGACGTCCTTCGCGCCGAGCCGCAGCGAGCTGCGGCAGCAGTCCATCGCGGTGTTGCCGACGCCGATGATCAGCACGCGATCGCCGACCGAATCGATATGAGCGAACGCGATCGACTCGAGCCAGGCGATTCCAATGTGTATCCGATCGCTCGCGTCGCGGCCCGGCAGCTTCAGGTTCTTGCCCTTCGGCGCGCCGCTGCCGACGAACACGGCGTCGAACGGCTCCTCGAGCAGCGCGCGTAAGCTCGTGACGGCCGAGGACAATCGCAACTCGACGCCGATGTCGATGATGTTGTCGATCTCCTCGTCGAGGACCTCGCTCGGCAGACGAAACGACGGAATGTTCGTGCGCATCAACCCGCCCGGACGGGCGAGCGCCTCGAAGATCACGCATTCATAGCCGAGGGGCGCGAGGTCGTTCGCGACGGTGAGCGAGGCGCTGCCGGCCCCGATCAGCGCGACGCGTTTGCCGTTCTTCTCGCGCGGCGCCTTCGGGAGGCGCGCGCGCACGTCGCCGCGGTTGTCGGCCGCGACGCGTTTCAGTCGGCAAATCGCGACCGGCTTGTCCTCGACCCGGCCGCGGCGACACGCGGGTTCGCAGGGGCGATCGCAGACGCGGCCCAAGATCCCCGGAAACACGTTCGACTCGCGATTCAACATGTACGCGTCGCCGAAGCGGCCGAGCGCGATCAGACGAATGTACTCCGGCACGTCCGTGTGGGCCGGACACGCCCACTGGCAGTCGACGACGCGGTGGAAGAACTCGCCTGCAGTGCTCGTGGGATCCATCGGTGGGAACGCGTGGCCGGGGGACGGGTCTTCAGTAAGGTGTGACCAACGGCGTCAGGCAACGTTCACCGGGATGAGCCGGCGGAAGCGTCCGGGCAGCGAAGAACCGCGGGCGCTCCCGTATGAGAGCCTCAACGCGGGGATCGGTCGTAGCAGAACCTCACGATCAACGCTCGTCTCGCAAGTCATTTAGCCCCCAGATCGCCCGTCATTATAGTCGCATCGAGCGACCCGCACACGCGCTCGAGCGGCGATGAACGTAGCGACCCGCGGCCGGGACTCAACGTAACAGCCGCGGCTGCCTGCGGCGCGACGCGGCGGCCGCAACGTTCGCGGGCGCCGCTGCGGGGCCGCGATCATTGGGGATAGAATGCCGACGATGGCGTTTCTCTCGGCATCGGAACGCGACGTCTACGGCAACGGACTGCGGCGGTTCGTCGTCGCGCTCGCAGGTTGCTGCCTGCTCACGATGGGCGCGAGCGCCCAGCCCGCAGGCGCGGCGCCGACGCCGGTCGCCGACATCGGCGTGCGGGTCACGACGCCCGCGACGCCGACGCCGGAGCACGACGCGAGCGAGCGGACCACGGCGGACGCCGAGAGCGCCTCGGCACCGAACCTAGAGCCCGAGGATCCGAAGCAAGCGGTGCAGAGCGCGCAGGCGCACGTGGCGCAGGTCGAGGAGCAATTCGGTAAGAAGAGCCGACAGAGCGCCGAGGCGCGTCTCGATCTCGCGGAGCTGCAAAAGCGAGCCGGCGATCTCGAGGGCGCCGAGCAGAGCTACCTCGCGGCGATCGAGAGCTACCGATCGCTCGACGGCGCGTTCACGCCGCTCGCGATCGAGCCACTGACCGCGCTCGGCGACGATTTCACGGAGCGCAAGGACTACGTGAGCGCGCTCTCGGCGTACACCGAGGCGCGCACGATCAGTCGCCATGCATACGGGCTCCTCAACGAGGACCAGATCCCGCTGCTCGATCGATTGACCGAGACGATGATCGAGCTCAACAAGCCCGCCGAGGCGGATCAACACCAGCAGGAAGCGCTGCGCCTCGTCGAGCGTCAATACCCGCCCGAATCCGACGAGTCGCTCGCAGCGCTCTACAAGTACGCGGGCTGGCTCCGCGAGCAAGGCCGTTTCTCCGAAGAGCGCGACTTGTACATGCGCGCCCTCAAAACGATCCGCGATCACTACGGCAAAGACGATTTGCACGAGGTACCCGCCCTCGCCGCGATCGGCAACAGCTTCAGGACACAGAGGCTCCCGGAAGCGACCGGAATCGGCTCGCTGCACGACGCGCTGCAGCTCATGGTCGCGCGAGGCGCGCCCGATAAAGTCGCACTCGCGGGGGTGCTCCGCGACATCGGCGACTGGGAAGTCGCGTTCTCGAAGGTCGAATACGCCGGCGCCGACTACAAACGCGCTTGGCAATATCTCGGCGAGGTGCCGGAGGGCGTAGAGCTTCGCAAGCAATGGTTCACGGCGACGATCTACGTGCTGAGCGAGCCTATCAGCCTGCTCGGCTTGAGCCAGGAGCCCAACGCGCCGTCGGGCCACGTGCTCGTCAAGTTCGATCTCGACAAGTACGGACACACGAGCAACCCGACGATCATCGAGTCCGCGCCCGCGGGCCTGAAGGACGAGGCCGTGCTCCGGCACATCCGCCGCTCGCGCTTCCGGCCGCAGATGGTCGACGGCGAGCCCGTGGCGCGAAGCGGGCTCCAACTTCAATTCAGCTATCGGTACTCGCGCGATGCGGTCAAGGACAAGGGCGACAAGGCCGGCAAGCCGTAGCCGCTGGCTGATCGCGTTCGCGACCGTCGCGCTCGCGGGACCCCTCGCGGCCCAATCGACCGGTCCGGCGCGGTCCGACGCCGCGGCAGCGAGCCCGGCCGCGCCGAGCGCGGCGCTCGCGAAGCTGCCCGCGACACGGCGACTCCGCGACGCGATGGTCGATAGCGGCGACTTCAGGGCGGCCTTGAGCCCGGCCCTCGAGGCGGTCGCCGTCCAGGCCGACGCTCGCGACGCCGGCTACACGGGCGACCTCACCGTGCTCGCGCGGATCGAGGCCGAGCTCGGGGAGTTCGACAAAGCCGAGGCGAACTATCTGCGCGCGATCGACGCGCTGCAGGCGGCCGGCGGGGAATACGCGCTCGAGCTCGTAGGCCCGTATCGAGGGCTCGGGCGGTCGTACATCAAGGCCCGCCGCTACCCCGACGCGATCATCGCGCTCGAGACGGCGCGCAGCATCAGCCAACGCAACCTCGGTCTCTTCAACGTCGAGCAGGCGCCGCTGCTCGACGACATCACGACCGCGTATCTCGGCCTCGGCGACACGCGCGAGGCCCAGCGCGTTCAGCTCGAGCGGCTCGACAACGCGGTCAAGCGCTTCGGGGCCAACGATCAGCGAGTGATCCCATACCGCTACCAGCTCGCCGACTACTACCAGCGCTCGCGCCTGCCCGAGAGCGCGCGCGAGCAGTACGCGGAAGTGCTCAAGACACAAGAGAGCCTGCTCGGCGCCGGGCACCCTGGGCTCTTGGATCCGCTGCGCCAGCTGGTGCGTATCGACCTGCTGACCAGTCAGACGCAGGCCGGCGAGGCGCACGCGCGGCTCGTGTCCGTTCTCGAGCAGAACCCGAACAGCGAGCCGGTCGAGCGCGGGCTCGCGCTCGCGACGCTCGGCGACTGGGCGATCGTCGCGAACGACTCGGACGCCGCGCGCGACTTCTACAAACAGGCCTGGCAAGCGTTGCGCTCGCAGCCCGACTTCGACGTCGCCGCGGCGTTCGCTAGACCTGAGATGATCGACTTCATCGCGCCGCTGAGCTCGGTGGACCGCGGCGAGAAGTCGAAGCCGTACGCGTGGGCCGAGATCGACTTCGACTTCGACGTGACCGCGGACGGCCGGCCGCTGAACGTACGCGTCGTGCACCGGGACGGCGCCGCGCCGTCGCCGCTCGAGTCCCGCTACAGCCGCAGGCTTAGGGAGACCCACTTCCGGCCGCGGATCGTCGCGGGCGAGCCGGTCGCGACCGACAACGTGCAGCTCACTCATTACTTCCGCTTCTACGTCGACGCCAAGAAGAAGCCCGGCGCCGAAGAAGCGGGAGACGGCGGCTGACGAAGCGCGAGCGAGCGATGGAGATCAAGGGCCGCGGCGCGCTGTCGAACCCGGAAGGCCGGTTCGCGCGCCGCGGGATCGAGCGCGACGGCGACGCGCTCGACGCGGCGCTGCGCGACGGCGAGCCTGAGCCCGCGCTTCAGACCGAGGTCCACGTCGACGCCGCGCGCACGATCATCGCGCGCAATAGTTCGCCCGACATCCCCTTCAGCCAGTCGATCAACCCGTATCGCGGCTGCGAGCACGGCTGCATCTATTGCTACGCGCGGCCGTCGCACGCGTACCTCGACCTGTCGCCGGGGCGGGACTTCGAGACGCAGATCTTCTATAAGCCGAACGCGGTCGAGCTCCTGCGCGCGGAGCTCGCCGCGCCGGGCTACGAGGTGAGCCCGATCGCGCTCGGCACGAACACCGACCCGTATCAGCCCGTCGAACGGCGGCTCCGAGTGACGCGCGGGATCCTCGAGCTGCTGCTCGAGCTCAAGCATCCGCTCACGATCGTGACGAAGGGCGGCTTGATCCTGCGCGACCTCGATCTGCTCGAGCGGCTCGCGGCCGACGGCCTCGCGGCCGTGACGGTCAGCGTCACGACGCTCGACGACGATCTCAAGCGCAAGCTCGAGCCACGCACCGCGGGACCGAAGCTGCGGCTCAAGATGCTCCGCGAGCTCGCCTCGCGCGGGATCCCGACGGGCGTGCTCGCCGCGCCGATGATCCCGGCGCTCAACGACCACGAGCTCGAGAGCATCCTCGAGCAGTCGGCGAGCGCCGGCGCGCGCTCGGCCGGGTACGTTCTGCTGCGGCTCCCGCACGAGCTCAAGCAGCTGTTCGAGGAGTGGCTCGGCGAGCACTACCCGGAACGCGCGGCGCACGTGCTGAGCCTACTCAAGCAGATGCACGGCGGCGCCGTCTACGACTCGAACTTCCACGCGCGGCAGCGCGGCACGGGGCCGTTCGCGACGTTGCTGCACGCGCGCTTCGAGCGCGCACGGCGCGCGTTCGGGCTCGATCGGCCCGCGGCTCTGAACACGACGGCGTTCGCGCGGCCCGCGCGCAGCGGAGCTCAGCTCGACCTCTGGTCCCGCTAGCGGGACCACCGCGGGTGTCTCAATATTTGTCAGGTGCCCAAGCCCGCCCTTGGGCTTTGTGGTCGAGTGTGGACAATTTCGTGTTTGGTGAGGGGTCGGGCCCGTGGCTGAGCATCGCCTGCTGATCATCGACGACGACACGCGTCTTTCGGAGATGCTCGTCGAGTATTTGGCTCCCGAGGGCATCGAGCTCACGGCGGTCGCGTCGGGCATTCAGGGCTTGCGCAGCGCGCAGCGCGAAAACTACGACCTGATCATCCTCGACGTGATGCTGCCGGGCTTGTCCGGCTTCGATCTGCTGAAGCAGCTTCGCGAGTCGGGCTCGAAGACGCCGGTGCTGATGCTGACCGCGCGCGGCGACGACGTCGATCGGATCGTCGGGCTCGACCTCGGCGCCGACGACTATCTGCCGAAGCCGTTCAACCCGCGCGAGCTCCTCGCGCGCGTGAAGGCGATCCTGCGCCGCACGACGGAGCCCGAGGGCGACGAGCCGGCCGAGATCGCGGTCGGCAAGCTGCGCGTGAACCTGCGCCGGCGCGAGGCGTGGCTCGGCGAGCAGCCGCTCAAGCTCACCAACGCCGAGTTCGTGATCCTCGTGACGCTCATGCGCGCGCCCGGCGACGTCGTGTCGCGCGAGGCCCTCACGCGCACGGCGCTCGGCAGGCAGCTGCTGCCCGACGATCGGAGCCTCGACACGCATATCAGCAACTTGCGCCGCAAGCTAGGGAGCGACGGCGACGCGAACTCCGACGTCGTGATCCGGAGCATCCGCGGCAGCGGCTACGTCCTCGTGCCGCCCGGGGCAACGCCGTGAGCCTGTTCTGGAAGATCCTGGCCGCCTTCGTGATCGCGATGACCGTGACGCTCGTCGGCTCGGTCTACGTGAGCTTTAGGCTCGCGGGGCAGGCGTTCGAGCAGGTCGACGTCGAGGGCCGCGACAAGATCATCGAGGGGGCCGCGGCTGCGCTCGAGCACGGCGGCGAGCGCGAGCTCAAGACCTGGCTCTACAAGAACCCGCGGCCGGCTCCGGGCACGGTGCTGCTGATCATGAACGAGCGCGGTGACGAGCTGCTCGGACGCGCGATGCCACGTCAGCTAGCGGGCCTGCTGAGGACGCGCCCGATCCACCGTCTGAGCGTGCCACCGAACTTGAAGCCGATGCAGCTCACGCCGAACCTCGTCGGCCCCGACAACGAGGAATACCGTCTGCTGTTCACGCGCGCCCCGGTCACGTTCCTCGGGATACTCATGTGGCCCGGCACGCAGGTCGCGGTGATCAGCATCGCGCTGCTCGCCGTCGCCGCGACCTCCCTGCTGCTCGCGCGCTATCTCTCCTCGCCGATCGTCCGGCTGCAGAAGGCGACTCGCGCGCTCGCGGCCGGCGCGCTCGATACGCGCGTCGGGCGGCCGTTCAACCGCCGCAAGGACGAGGTCGGCACGCTCGCGCGCGACTTCGACGCGATGGCGGAGCGGATCCAGGCGCTCGTGACGGACAAGGAGACGCTGCTGCGCGACGTGTCCCACGAGCTGCGCTCGCCGCTCGCGCGCATCAGGATGGCGCTCGCGCTCGCGCAACGGCGCGTCGTCGGGGCCGCCGAGCCCGACCTCGCGCGGATCGAGCGCGAAGCCGAGAAGCTCGACGAGCTCGTCGGCCACGTGATGACTCTGTCGAGGCTGCGCACCGCCACGGCGCCGCGTCGCGACGTCTTGCGGCTCGATTCGCTGATCGCCGAGGTCGTCGAAGACGCTCGGTTCGAGCGCCCCGCGGCGAAGCTCGTCTATTCGGCGAGCGGCCCGGTGCAGATGCTCGGCGATCCGGCAGGCTTGAAGAGCGCCGTCGAGAACGTCGTGCGCAACGCGCTGATCTATGCCGACCCGACGGAGCCGATCGAGGTACGGCTCGAGGCCGGCGCCGACGCCGCGGTCGTCCGAGTGCTCGACCGCGGGCCCGGCGTGCCGCCCGAGGATCTCGCGCGGATCTTCGAGCCGTTCTACCGCACCGACAGGAGCCGGGATCACGCGCACGGCGGGCAAGGGATCGGGCTCGCGATCACGGCGCGCGTCATGGAGCTGCACGCGGGCTCGGTCGAGGCGCGCAACCGAGAAGGCGGCGGACTCGAGGTCATCCTGACGCTACCGATCAGCGAGAAGATCGCGCCGCCTTGAGAGACCGAGTGCGCCGCTCGCGCGGCGCGCTCAGATCGCGGCGTCGCCGGTCTCGCCGGTGCGAATCCTGTAAACCTCTTCGAGGTCCGTCACGAAGATCTTGCCGTCACCGACCTTGCCGGTCTTCGCGGCGTCGATGATCGCCTCGATCACGCGCTCGACGAGGTCGTCCGAAACCGCGACCTCGACTTTCACTTTCGGCAGAAAATCGACGACGTATTCAGCGCCGCGATACAGCTCGGTGTGGCCGCGCTGCCGACCGAATCCCTTCACCTCCGTGACCGTCATTCCCTGCACGCCGACGTCCGCGAGCTTGTTGCGGACGTCGTCGAGGCGAAACGGTTTGACGACTGCCGTGATCAGCTTCATGGGGCCCCCGAGAGCTGGTGATTCCGGACCCGCGGCGCTCGCGAGAGCGCCTCGGCGGGTCGTTTGCGTATCGCAGGCACGGGCGTATTCTAGCCAAGTCTTGCGCGCGAGCGGCACGGAGGCGGCATGAGCAAACCTTTCGACATCGGCATCAAACCTTCCGAGATCACACCGGAGGCCGTCTTTCTGCGCCGACGCACGCTGCTCGCCGCCGCCGTCGCGTGCGGGCTCCTGCCGCGCGCTTTCACCGCCGCGGCCGCGACGATTCCCGCGGACGGCGCCTTGAAGGATTTGAAGGAATGGCCGGACTCGACGACCGAGAAGCCGGCGTCATTCCAGGCGGTCACCACCTACAACAACTTCTACGAGTTCGGCACCGACAAGGGAGACCCGGCGGCCAACGCGGGAACGCTCAAACCCTCGCCGTGGTCGGTGCAGGTCACCGGCGAGGCCGGCAAGCCCGGCACGTTCACGCTCGAGGACATCCTGAAGCCGCATACGCTCGAGGAGCGTATCTATCGGCATCGCTGCGTCGAGGCGTGGTCGATGGTCATCCCGTGGGTCGGCTTCCAGCTCGCGGATCTGTTGAAGCGCTTCGAGCCGACGTCGAGGGCGAAATACGTGCAGTTTTTCACGCTCGCGGATCGAGCGCAGATGCCGGGCATCCGCTATCCGGTGCTCGACTGGCCGTACCGCGAAGGGCTCACGATCGAGGAAGCGATGCACCCGCTCACGCTCGCGACCGTGGGGCTCTACGGCAAGGTGCTGCCGAACCAGAGCGGCGCGCCGCTGCGGATCGTGATTCCGTGGAAGTACGGCTTCAAAGGCGCGAAGTCGGTCGTGCGGATCCACTTCCTCGAGCGCCAGCCGGAGACGAGCTGGAACATGGCCGCGCCGCGGGAATACGGCTTCTACTCGAACGTCAATCCGAATCGGCCACACCCGCGCTGGAGCCAAGCGATGGAGCGCCGGCTCGGCGGCGGGTTGTTCTCGGGGACCATCGCGACGAAGATCTTCAACGGTTACGGCGAACAAGTCGCGCAGCTCTACCAGGGCCTCGACCTCAGCAAGAACTACTGACTCCTCCGTCGGCCTCGTCTCGAATGACACGCGGGCTCCCCGTCGTCAAGACGCTCGTGTTCTGCGCGTGCCTCGCGCCGTTCGTGCTGCTCGTGCTGCGCGCGCTCGAGATCGGCGGCCTGTCGCTCGGCGCGGACCCGCAGGCGGAGGTGTTGAAGACCTGCGGGATGACGGGCTTGAACCTGCTGATGCTAACGCTCTGCGTGACTCCGATCCGTCGCTCGACGGGTCTCAATCGTCTCGTCGCGCTGCGCCGGATGCTCGGCGTGTTCTCGTTCTCGTATCTCGCGCTGCATTTCGTCGTCTATGTCGCGCTGTACATCGGCTTCGACTGGGACACGCTGGTCGAGGATATCGCCAAGCGGCCGTACATCACGGTCGGGTTCACCGCGCTCGTGCTAATGACGCCGCTCGCGGTGACCTCGACGAACGGATTCCAGCGCCGGCTGGGGCGTCGCTGGGTGAAGCTCCACCGGTTGGTCTACGCGATCGCGATCCTCGCGGTCGTGCACTATTGGTGGCAGGTGAAGATCGACGTCAGCGACCCGCTGCTCTATGCGGTGTTGCTCGCGGTGCTGCTCGGAGTCCGGGTCGCGCACTGGCGCAGCGTCGAGCGCCGGCGCACGCATTCAATAGATTCGAAAGCCGCCGTGGCGCCGACGTATCAGCGCGTCGAGCCACCATAGCCCGCTCGCGAAGCCGCCGACGAGCGCGACGACGAGCGCGGCGGCGACCCAAGGCATCGGCAAGCTCCCGCGGTAGCTCTCGAGACGCACCTCGTACGCTTCGTTCTCGCGCTTGAGGCGGCCGAGCGCCTCGTGCATCGCATCGTTCGGGTCCTTGCTCGCGACGGCGGGCTTCGTGGCGTGCTCTTGCGCCTCGTCCGCCGCGCGCGCGACGCGCGACTCGGCGGCCTCGCTCCGGAGCCCCGCGAGCTGGGCCTCGAGCTCCGCGACTCGGAGCTGGGCCGGCTTGTCGGCGACCAGGAATGACGCCTTCACCCAGCCTTCCTGGCCCGCCGCCGTGCGCACGCGCGCGACGCTCGCGTTGCGCTCGAGCACGTCGACCTCCGCGCCGCTCACGAGGTTCGCGAGCGGCTTGTCGCTCGTGTCGTCGGTGAGATAGAGACCGAGCCTGAGACTGTCGGTCACGTACATCCGCTGCGCCATTGCGGTGCCGGCACAGGCCCACAAGGCCGTCAGAGTCAGAAGCTTGAACATTCCGCCATACCCGATACTGCCGTCGATCGGCGAAGCGGGCGACATTATGGCAGGCCGGCGCGCCGCCGAATGTGAACCGTGCCCGCCCGGGCGTTCGGGGCTACGAGCCGGTCGTCCGCGCCGCGACGGCCAGCGGCGCGCTCGCGACGGACTTGCCGAACGGCTGCGGGCGGCCAAGGTGGAAGCCCTGGCCGTACTCGACTTCGAGGTCGAACAGGCGCTCCGCGAGCTGCGCGCTCTCGACGTGCTCCGCGACGGCGCGCACGCCGAGGGTCCGGGCCGCCTTCGCTATACCTGAGACGATCGACTCGGCGACCCGATCTTCGAGCACGCGACGCACGAAGCGCCCGTCGATCTTCAGGTAATCCACGGGCAGGCGCTTCAGATGCGCGAGCGAGCTGAGTCCGCAGCCGAAGCCGTCGAGCGCGAGCTTGCAGCCCGCCTTCGACAGCTCGCGAATCAGCCGCTCGGCCGCGTCGAGATGATTCATCGCGACCGCCTCCTTGATCTCGAAGCAGAACGACGCGGGCGGCAGCGACGCGTTTCCGACCTGCTCGAGCGCGAACGCGGCGTACTGGCCGCTCGCGAGTGACTGCGCGGAAACGTTGACGGCGAAACACAACGATGCGTCCGCGAACTCCGGTCCCGGCAAGCGCAGGGCGTCGACGGCCGAGCACAGGACCCACCGGTCCAGCGCCGGCAGAAACTGGTAGCGATCCGCCGCGTCGAGGAACTTGTCGGGCGCGAGCAGCTCGCCCGCGGCACTGCGCATCCTCACGAGCAGCTCGTACCCGAGCGTCTCGCCCGAACGCGTGCGCAGGCCGACGATCGGCTGCGCCTCGAGGCGGAAATCGTTGTTCTTGAGCGCGTCTTGCAGGCTCGCGGCCGCGACGAGGTTGCGCGACCGGAGCAGCGTCACGCCGCTCGCGGGCTCGCTCGACTCGATTCGATTCCGTCCCTGCTGCTTCGCACGCTTGCACGCGAGCTCCGCCGACGCGAGCAGATGCGCGATCGTTTCGTGCTCGCCCGTGGCCACGCCGATGCTCACGGACACGGGTAGCGACTCCGCGCCGTCGAGATAGCCGAGCTGGCTCGCGTGCCAGAGAAGCCGCGTGCCAATTTCGAGCGCCTCTTCGAGACCCCGCTTCGGCAGCAACAGCGCGAAACGGTCGCCGCCGATCCGGCTCGCGAGGCCCTCCGTCCCCGCGCAGCGTCTCACGACTTCGCCGATCCGCTGAATCACTTCGTCGCCCGCGTGGAAGCCGAACGCTTCGTTGATCGTTTGCAGCTTATCGACGTCGATGTGGAGCAACGCGTTGCCGCCGACCGCCGCATCGAGCTCTCTTTGCGCGCGACGCTCGAAGATCAGGCGATTGATCAGCCCCGTCAGCGGGTCGTACTGGCTGCCGAGGATCCCGACTGCCTTGCGGCTCACGAACTCGAGGATCCGCACGTCGCGAAGCTCGAAGTCGTCGGCGTCGGCGGAGCGGAACAACGCGACGAGGCCCATCACTCGATTACTCGTGTCGCGGATCGGGCACGAGAGGATCTTGTACGGCGCGACCTCGGCCGAGCCCGCGACGCGATTCACGACCATCGGCCTGTTGTTGAGCTGCACCCACGCGAGCAAGTGCCTCTGCGTGCGGTCGAGGAAGTGCGCGCTGCTCTTCGCCTGGTCGACGGCGCACGAGATCGCGAGATTCTTGTCGGGCACGAGCAGCGCCCCGAGCACGCAGCCCAAGTGCTCGACGCAGTGGCGCAGAAGCTGCTCGAGCGCGCTCGAGTCCTCGCGATCGTTCTCGTCCACGGAGAGCAGGAGGTCGAGGCCGCCATCGTCGGCGGGCTCAGCCGCGAGCACCGTTCGCTCGAGGTTCAGCCGCTGCCCGAGGCAGTCGAGGACCGGGCGCAGGAGGCTCGCGACCAGCGACTCGTTGTAACGGGTGCTCTGGCCGCGGCTGAGCTCGATCACGAGCGAGCCGAGCGGCGCTCCGTCCTCGCTCGTCAAGCCCGCGACGAACGCCGGCACTCCGTCGCTCGTGGTCGCGACGCGGCAGCCGCCCGCGGCACTGTCCGAGGCGCGTAGCTCGTCGAGCAGCTTGCGTAGCTCGGGACGCTCGTACCCGTCCGAGCGCCAGACGAGCTCGCCAGCCACATCGTAAATCGCGACGCTGCCGACGCTCGGCAGCAGCATCTTCACGAGCTGCCCGTACGGGGCGTACCCCGCCCTGCCGGCGACAGCCGGCGTGTCTTCTTCGAGCAACGGGGCGGGCGACTGTGCCATGGGGGCGCGAAGTCGGGAAATTTGCGTCCCGAAAGCATGCGGGAAATCCCTTAGCGGAACGTTGATCGAGGTCGCAAACGGCGCCGCAGATCAAGGCCGATTCGTGAGGTACCGCGGGGCCTTCTTCGGGGAGTTGACGACTTTCAGGGGCTCGGCCCGCTCGGCCAGCCCGAGCACGGCGATGTACAGCTGCACGATCGTGCCGGCGTGGCCGCCGGCCTCGGCCGGGGACATCTTTTGGACAGTGGCCTGGACTCGGCTCTCCCTGCCGACCGGGCTCCGGCGCTGGAGCGCCTCCTTGAGGTCCATGAATTCCCGCCGCGCGGCGATCGGCAGATCGGCATTGTCGAGGTCGCCGAGGTGCTCGGCGAACGCGCGGATCAGGCGTTGCTTGAGCGGGCCGTCGCCGACGAGCGTGCGAATGGCCGCCCCGAAACGGTCAGTGACGTGCGACACTTCAGTGCCTTTCTTCTTGTTCGTCGTCCGCGTCTCGAATTATCGAGGTTCGGCGGCCGGCGATCTAAGTTATGTCACATACCGTATACCAGAGTTGATCAAGTTGGCGCAAGGCTTTGAGCGCCGTCAAAAACGCTCCTCGGCTCGGCAACTTCTCACGCGCGCCGCCGCGGCTTCAAGAGCTTGAACTTCCTCATCCGGTCCGCGAGCGTCGTCGGCTTCACGCCGAGCATCTTCGCGGCACCGTTGGGGCCCGAGACCCGCCAATTCGCGAGGCTCAGCGCTCGTTCGATGTTCTGACGCTCGAGCTCGCGCAGCGCGGCGTCGGTCAAGAGCCGCGTCGAATCGGTCTCGGCCGCGCCGTTTTCGCCGGCCGGCGGGTGCAGGATATCGCTCATCGCGAGATCGAGCCTCAGCACCTTGCCGCGCGACAAGATCACCGCGCGCTCGATCACGTTCTTGAGCTCGCGGATGTTTCCGGGCCAATCGTAGCGCTTCAGCAATGCCGCTTGTTGCTGCGACAGCGTGAGCGGTCGGTGACCGAACTCCTGGCACGTCCGCTCGAGGAAGTGACTCGCGATCTGCACGACGTCGTCGCCGCGCTCGCGCAGCGGTGGCACGTCGATCGGGAAGACACTGAGCCGGTAGTAGAGATCCTCGCGAAACCGGCCGTCGGCGACGGCCTGCTCGAGATCGCGGTTGGTCGCCGCGATGACGCGGACGTTCACCGCGTGCGTGCGGTCGTCGCCGACGCGCTCGTACTCGCTCTCTTGCAGCACGCGCAGCAGCTTGCTCTGTAGATCGAGCGGGATCTCTCCGACCTCGTCGAGGAAGATCGTCCCGCCGTCGGCGAGCTCGAAACGCCCGACGCGGTCGCGATGCGCGCCCGTGAACGCGCCCTTGACGTGCCCGAAGAACTCGCTTTCGAACAGCTCGTGAGGAATCGACGCGCAGTTCACCTTGACGAGCGGCCCGTCGCTGCGCGGACTGCGCGCGTGAATCACGTGCGCGACGAGCTCCTTGCCGACGCCGGATTCGCCTTGGATCAACACGCTCGCCGAGGTCTGCGCGACGGCTTCGATGCGCGCGAGCATCTTCTTGAGCGGCGGACTCTCGCCGATGATGCGCCCGAAGTTCATCGAGACGTGCACTTCCTCGCGCAGGTAGTCGCGCTCGCGTTCGAGCTCGGCGCGCAGACGCGCGTTCTCCTCGAACGCCGCCCTGAGCTGCCGCTCGGTGCGATTGCGCTCCGTCACGTCCTTCGACGCCACGAGCAGCGCGACGACCGCGCCGCTGCTGTCGCGATCGGCGATCGCCGAGAGCTGCACCTCGACGAGTTCGCCCGATTTGCCGACGTACGTGCGCGGCTCGTTCTCGAGCTCGCCTTGCGCGATCACGTCTTGCAGACGGCCGCCGCTGAGCGTCGTCTGAAAGTCGGTGCCCATGAAGTCGGTTATCAGCCGCCCGAGCACTTCCTCACGCCGATAGCCGAGCTTGCTGAGCCAGCGATCGCTGACGTGAATGATCCGACCGTCCGCGTCCACCGTGTGCAGCATCGCGGGGGTCGCGCGGTAGAGCTCACGGTAGCGCTGCTCGATCCGCGCTTGCTGCCCGACCTCCGTGTAGACGGCCACGGTGCGCAGGTAATCGCCTTGGGCGCCGCGCTCGACGATCGCGCTCGCGAGGCAGTCGACGCGATCGCCTTTCCTCGTCCTGAGATCGACCGGCACGCCGTCGAGCCGGCCGGTCCTGCGCAGCAGCGGCATGAACTCCTCGGAGATTCGCGTCGCCGACTCGGGGCTGCCGAGGTCTTGCGGACGAACGTTCGTGATCTCGTCGCGGGAGTAACCGAAACGCAGGAGCCATGCGTCGCTCGCATCGAGGAAATACCCTTCCTCGTTCAGCGACACGGTGAGCGCCGGACTCTTCCGGAACAGCCACTCGTAGCGATCCTCGACCGACATGGCGGTTACTTTACGGAATTCCGGCAGCCACAGCAACGGAGTTTCGTGATCTACGAAAATCCGTTAGGCCCGCACGTGCCTAACCCGTTGTTTATTAAACGACGGACGCTTGGCACACCGCGTGCATAAGAGCACCGGTGAGTTACGGCAGGGAACGAACGGTCGAAGTTCGAAAGGAAAGAAACATGAGAAGGGTCACACGCAGTCGATTCGGGACGCTGGTCGCCGGGTTGCTTGTGGGCCTGTCCGCTCAGCAGGCAGCGGCGGCGGAAGAAATCGTCGTCTACGGTTCGGCCGCCTCGACGGTGAAGGTCGCTCCGGCCGTGTTTCGGGCGGAAATCGACAGTTACATCCGCACGCTGAACGTCGCGCTCCGCACTACGCTCGACCAAGACTTGAAACGTATGCCGGCTCCGAAGATCGAGCTCGCGAGCAACACGACGCATCCGCGGGGCTGAGCACCGAACAAGCGGTCACCACTCCTCCCCCCGTGGTGGCCGCCGGCCGAGTCGGACGGCCTTATCTCGGGGGCCGGGTTTCCGGCAGCGAACGGGACCTGTCTTCGCACGAAGAACAAGGATGTTCTTGCGCCCGGCCCTCTCTTTTTTTTGGCGCCCGCCGTGCCGCTCAGCGCGGCTTCGGCTTGAGGTTCTCCGCGAAGAACGCGAGCGTCTTCACCCACGCGTCCGCCGCGACTTTCTCGTCGTACTCGGCGCTGCTCGGATCCGCGAAATCCCGCTTCGCGTTCCGGTAGATGATCATCTCGACAGGCTTGCCGAGCTTGAGCAACGTCTGGCGGAATATCAAGACGTCCCTCGCGGGGATGCTCTCGTCGAGACCGGCGAAGAAGCCGAGCAAGGGCATGTGCAAAGTCGCGAGCTCCGGCTCCGACATCACGATCTCACCGCTGTACATCACCATCGCATCGAGGTCGTCCGGCAGCATCAGCGCCGTCTGCAGCGCCCAGCCGCCGCCGAAGCCCCAACCGATGGTGCCGATGCGCGGCGCGAACGCGTATTTGGCGAGATAGTTGTACGCCTGCTTGAGATTCGCGCGGCCCGCGTCCGAATCGGAGAGCACCGCCGCCATCAGCTTGCGCGCCTTCTCGGGGGTGTCGGCGGTGGAGCCGCCGTAGAGATCGACAGCGAGCGCGACGTAGCCCTCGCCGGCGAGCCGGCGCGTCATCGACTTGATGTTGTCGTTCAAGCCCCACCACTCGTGAATCACGATGATCCCCGGCAACGGCTCGACCGCGTCTTGGGGCATGGCGAGGAGGCCGACCAGGTTGCGTTTTTGGGCTTCGCCGTAGGCGACTTCTTGCTCGAGCAGCGGGGTCTTCGGCCGCTCCTGCGCGGGCGGCGACGCCGTCGGCGCGCCGTGCTCGCGGACGGCGCTCGCCGCGACCGACGCGGGCGGCGGCCGTGCGGGCTGCGTCGACGCCGCCGGCGCTTCGGAGCGACTGCAAGCTGCCGTGAGCGCGGCCATCGCCACGAGCCCAAGGAACTCGGTCACACGGCGCAGGTTCGACATCGCGCGAACTTCAGCACAAGCCGCGCGAGCGGGCAAGGAGCGGCGGCTCAGCGAGCGCGGAACTGAAGCGCGCGCGCCGCGCGCGCGCCGGTCGGCCGGCCGTCTGCATAGACTGAGACGCCGTTCACGACGGTGAGCAGCACGCGGGAATGGAACTCGGTCCCTTCGAACGGCGACCAGCCGCACTTGTAGCGGACCTCGGCGGGGTTCACCTGCGTCGTGCCCTGAAGATCGACGACGACCAGATCCGCGAAATAGCCTTCGCGCACGAACCCGCGCCCCTCGATGCCGAAGAGCTGCGCCGGGTTGTGCGCGGCCTTCTCGACGATCTTCTCGAGCGAGTAGAGGCCATCGCGATGCTGCTCGAGCAGCATCAACAACGAGTGCTGCACGAGCGGCAGCCCGGATGGCGCGTCGAAGTAGCCGCGCGCCTTCTCTTCGAGCGTGTGCGGCGCGTGATCGGTCGCGATCACGTCGATCACGTCGCCGACGACGGCGCGGCGCAGGGCCGCGCGGTCGGTCGCGGTCTTGATCGCCGGATTGCACTTGATGCGCGTGCCGAGATCGGCGTAGCGCGACTCGTCGAACCACAGGTAGTGTACGCAGACCTCGGCCGTGATCCGCTTCGCGCCGATCGGGCCGGCCTGGAAGAGCTCGAGCTCGCGGCCCGTGCTCAAGTGCAGCACGTGCAGCCGCGTGCCGTGGCGGCGCGCGAGGCCGACGGCGAGCGACGACGACTTGTAGCACGCCTCGGCCGAGCGGATCGTCGCGTGCTCGGACATCGGCAC
>Ga0134079_10000025_pt1 | contig 39532 bp, 36 predicted proteins | sample 15_taG_2_FD_119770 | JGI IMG/M metagenome (GOLD analysis project Ga0134079, IMG submission 119770) | Grasslands soil microbial communities from the Angelo Coastal Reserve, California, USA - 15_D_Rain_40cm_2_09182015 | ecosystem: Environmental > Terrestrial > Soil > Grasslands ...
GCCGCGAGCGCCCGGATCGACGCGATCAAGCAGAAGGCGCAGCAGGAGGTGCATCTCGGTGCGCTCGAGCCCGGCAAGTTCATGAGCCCGGACTCGGGCAAGACCGTGCTCTACGCGCGCGAGGTCGTCGACAATGAGATGCGCGACGTGTTCCTCCAGCAACAGCAGGGTGAACGGATCGCGACGACGCTGGCGGATCGCGGCGAGCGTGTAGTCGATGCCGCGACGGGCCAAGTGTCCTTCGTGCTGCGCGACGCGCGCCGTTACGAGGGCGTGCCGGGCGACAACGCGTTCTTCGTGGTCGAGTTCGACGAGGGCCGGATCCCGATCCGGCCGAGCGAGCGTGCCGCGGTCACGGAGACGGTGCTCTCGAAGCCCACCTCGGCGTTGCTCGAGTCGTCGCTGCCGGTGGATCGCGCGGAGCTCGAGTGGCGTCTCTCCGTGCCGATCTCGTTGCTCATCCTCGCGCTGCTCGCTGTGCCGCTGAGCCGCTCCGCGCCGCGCGAAGGCCGCTACGCGCGGCTCGGGATCGGCCTGCTCGGCTACATCGTCTACGCGAACGTGCTCTCGATCGCGCGCGTTTGGGTCGAGCGCGACGTGGCCCCGGTTTGGCTCGGCCTCTGGTGGGTCCACGTCGGCGCCGCGGCGCTCGCGGCGCTGCTGCTCTTGCGTCAATCCGGCGTGCTCGCGCGCAGCCCGCTCGTGGCGGCCGAGGCGCGCGCGTGAATCTGCTGCGCGGCTACATCGTGATGTCCGTGCTCCGCGGCGTCGCGCTCGCGCTGACCGTGATCGTCTGCGTGTACGCCTCGATAGACTTCGTGAGCCAGCTCCACGACCTCGGCAGCGGGAGCTATGGCTTCCCCCAGCTCGTGGCCTACGTGCTGCTGCGCCTGCCGCGCAAGATTTTCGATACTTTGCCCGCGGCCGCGCTGATCGGCTCGCTGCTCTCCCTCGGCAATCTGGCCGTGCATCGCGAGCTCGTCGTCATGCGCGCGAGCGGCATTTCTTCTTGGCAGCTGCTCGGCACCGTGGGTCTCGCCGGCCTCGCGCTCGCGGTGCTGATGGCGATGCTCGGCGAGTCGCTCGCGCCGTCGTTGACCGCGTTCGCGAACGACATGCGTACGCAGGCGCTGCAGATGGACAGCGGCGGGACGAGCGGTCCGGCGACCTGGCTCCGCGACGGCGACCGGATCTTGAGCGTGCGGCGCCAGAGCGGCGACCTCGGTTACGGCGGCGGCGTGCTGGTGTTCGAGCTCGGCCCGGGGCACACGTTGAAGCAGGTCGCGCGCGCCGATTCCGCCGACATCGATGCGCAGAGCCGCTGGGTGCTGACGAACTACGCCGCGACTTCGTTCCTGGCGAACGGCGTCGACACGCAAAGCACGCGCAAGGAGACGCAGACGTACTCGCTGAATCCGAACTTGCCGATCTCCGTCGTGCGCGAGGACAACCTCGACACGCCGGCGCTGCTCCGCTACATCAAATACCTGAGGGCCAACTCGCTCGACTCGAAGCGCTACGAGATGGCGTTGTGGACGCGACTCGCGGCCATCGCGTCGGTCGTGCTGATGACGGTGCTCGCGTTGCCGTTCGTGTTCGGCGGGCTGCGCTCCGCAGCCGCGGGTGCGCGGCTGCTCGTCGGGCTCGCGATCGGTCTCGGCTACTACATGCTCGGTGAGGTGCTGTCGAGCAGCGGCGAGGTGTTCAACTTCGAGCCCGCGCTCGTCGCCTGGGCGCCGAGCGCCGTGCTGCTCGCCGCGACGCTGATCATGCTCGCGCGGGTTCGCTAGCGCGTCGCGGCGCGCGCACCACGCGCGTGCCCGATAGCCTGTCGTGCCAGCAGCACCGCTCGGAATCGACGAGGGCCCACCAATAGCCGAGCCCCGCGGGCAACAGCGCGACCCAGCTCGCGGCGAAGCGCAGCGCCGCGCGCGGCCACGTCAAACCGGGCCCATCGAGCGCGACGACGCGGATCTGCCACGCCCGCATCCCGAGCGTCTGACCGCCGCGCGTCCAGAACGTGCCGCAGAACGCGAACGCGATCGCGACGAGGCTCGCCTGGTACCAGTGCGTGGCGGGGTCGATCGCGCGGCCGCCGCGCACGAAGATCACCCCGAGCGTGAAGAAGAAGAGCAACGCGGCGACCAGTAGCGTGTCGTAGGCGAGGGCGGCGAGACGGCGCGCGACCGGCGCGCTCGGCGGCGAGGTCTGCATCTGCCTCGCGATCGTCGTGCTCGGGCTCTGCGGCATCAGCCGACGCGCGTTTCAGCGGCCGAGCACGGCCGCGTATTCTGGGTGCTTGCGAATGAACGCCGCGACGAACGGGCAGCTCGGGATCACGGTGAGCCCTTTGTCGAGCGCGTAGCGCAGCGCGTGGGCGGCGAGCCGCGACGCGATCCCGCGGCCGCGCAGCGCGGGCGGCACGTACGTGTGGTGATATTCGACCGTGCTCGGGTCGATCTCGCGGTACTCGAGTACCGCTAGCGCGCCGCCGGAGGATTGCGTGAACCGACGCGCCTCGGGCTCGTGACGAACGCGCTCGTCGCCGGAGTCACTCGGCATCGTCTGCGTTGCAAGGCGGCGCGAGACCCTCGATCAGGTCCGCGCTGATCCGCTCGCGCGCCTTCGCGTCGCTTTCCTGGAGCACGCCGATCACGTTCGCGTAGTACATCTGGAAGCAGTCGTTGCGCGGATGGCCCTTGAACGCCTTGGATAGGTCGGTTGCGGTGCCGACGAATACCGATTCGTAGCGCGGGCTCTGGCCCGGCTCGATCGATCGCGATGCGACGATATAGACGCCGGGCAGCGCCTTGAACGGCGTGTTCCAGATGTAGACGCGAAATTCGTACTGCTTGCCCGATCGGCCCGTGAAGGTCACGGAGTCGATTTTCCGGGGCACGACGACTCAGCCCGCGGCGATTCGGCGGTACTCGGCGCGTACCGGCGAAGCGCCGTTTGAACCTAGATCATTCCGGCAGCGGCGGCGCGAGCAGCGGCCGACGCCGGTTGTCGAATACGTCTTAATCAGCGATCCCCGCGGAGCGCGAACCGGCCGCATCGTAGCACAGGCCGACGGCCCGACTCGGACTCGACCGTGGTTCGCGTTTCGCCGCGGCGACGCGTCTACTCCAAAAAAAACGAGCCCGGCTTTTCGGGCCGGGCTCTACAGGGGCTTCAAGATCTCCGGATCGGGGAGGAAATCCTCAAGCGGGGAAAAGTATATTCCCTGCAAGTGGACGAGGGGCATCAAGAAGTCTCAAGGGCGGCGCGCGGCGCTCGCGAGCGCGGAGGTTAGCGCGGCAAGGCGGCCCCGAGAGCATGCTCCGAATCGAGCCGCATCGCGGTCGCGGCTGCTGGGGGGTAGTAGTCGGTCGGTACCCCCCGACCAAGGATCCAGGGGCGATCGCAGCTCGGACTCGTCGCATCGGCCGCGCGGGCGGCGATCAGCGGTCACCGCGAGTCGGGGCTCGCGTCTTGCGCCCGCGGATCGACATGGCGCTCCCTACCGGAATCGAACCGGTGTTTTAGCCTTGAGAGGGCCACGTCCTGGACCGCTAGACGAAGGGAGCGCGGGTGCCGCGCCTCGGCGAGGGCTGGTATGATACCGGCCTTTCGAGCAGGGTGCACCCGTAGCTTTGTTGAACGACACGGACCTTAAGTCGCGGCCGGCCCCAGTCATCGTCCCACGCTCCGACCACAACATCAGTCGGGCCAATATTTCGCCAAACGCGTTGAAGGTGCTCTACCGGTTGCGGAGCGCCGGCTTCGCCGCCTTCTTGGTCGGCGGCGGGGTCCGCGACCTGCTGCTCGACCGGCACCCGAAGGACTTCGACGTCGTGACCGACGCCGATCCGGATCAGATCCGAGGGGTCTTTCGCAACTGCCGCTTGATCGGGCGCAGGTTTCGTCTCGCGCACGTTCGCTTCGGCCCGGACATCGTCGAGGTCGCTACGTTTCGCGCAGCGGGCGCGGAGCCCGACGACGACGACCGCTCGCACTCCGACAGCGGCCGCATCCTGCGCGACAACGTCTACGGAACGATCGGCGAGGACGTCTGGCGCCGCGACTTCACCGTCAACGCGCTCTACTACAACATCGCGGACTTCAGCGTCTGGGATTACACGAGCGGCTTCGCGGACATCCGCTCGCGGACTCTGCGCACGATCGGGGATGCAACGACGCGCTATCACGAAGATCCGGTCCGGATGCTGCGCGCGATCCGCTTCGCCGCGAAGCTCGACTTCGAGCTCGCGCCGGAGACGGCCGCGCCGCTCGCGACTCTCGGTGGGTTACTGCGCGACGTGCCGCCTGCGCGCCTGTTCGACGAGCTCCTGAAGCTGTTTCAAAGCGGACACGGCGAGAAGAGCTTCGATCTGCTCGTGCGTTACGGTCTCCTGCAGTATCTCTTCCGCGACACGGCCGCGCTGCTCGAGACGCCCGAGCGGGAGCGAGTCATTTCCTTCATCCGCATGGGACTCGGGAGCACGGACGAGCGCGTGCGCGCCGACAAGCCCGTGACGCCGATGTTCCTGTACGCGGTGTTCCTGTGGTTCCCGATCCGTGCGCTCGCGCTGAAGCTCCAACAAGAGGGTAGCAACGAGACGCACGCGATCATCGAGGCGAGCCAGAGGATCGTCGTGTCGCAGCAGGCGACGTTCCCGCGCCGTTTCAGCTCGCCGATGAAGGAGCTGCTCGCGATGCAGTGGCGCTTCAACGATCGGCACGGCAGCCGCGCCGCGCGGTTTCTGGAGCACAAGCGTTTCCGCGCGGCCTACGACTTCCTCATGCTGCGCGCGCGTTGCGGCGAGGTCGAGCGGGAGGTCGCAGATTGGTGGACCGAGATCCAGCTGCTGCCGCCCGAGGAGCAGCAGAAACTGATCGGCTCGAAGCGGCAAGGTCGTCGGCGACGCCGTGGCCGCGGCCGCGGCCGCAAGGCGGAGCGAAGTCCGATTACCGACGCCGTCCCGTAACTTAGGTCGGCCTCAAGCGCGTTTGCTTCGGGCCCGTCGCCGGGCGACACACGAGCTACCGTGGATCAGCAATCGACGAATAGCGGGCAAGAGCTCATCCGCCTGGACGGACCGAAGTACATCGTCGTCGAGGGGCCGATCGGCGTCGGCAAGACGAGCCTCGCGAAGCGCCTCGCGCAGAGCTTCGCGAGCGAGCTGATCCTCGAGCAGGCAGAAGACAACCCGTTCCTCGAGCGCTTCTATCGGAACCGGCGCACCGCGGCATTGCCCGCGCAGCTGTTCTTCTTGTTCCAACGCGCGCGGCAGATCGAGCAGATTCGCCAGCGCGACATGTTCTCGCCGGTGCGGATCGCGGACTTCCTGCTGCAAAAGGACAGGCTGTTCGCCGAGCTGAACCTCGATCCGCACGAGCTAGGGCTTTATCTGCAGGTCGCCGAGACGCTCGAGCTCGATCCGCCGAAGCCCGATCTCGTCGTCTACTTGCAAGCGCCGGTGCCGGTGCTAATGCGGCGCGTCGCGATGCGCGGGATAGCGTACGAGCAGCTGATCGATCAGGAGTATCTCGAGCGGCTCGGAGATGCGTACGCGCGGTTCTTCTACGAGTTCGACGAGGCGCCGCTCTTGATCGTCAACGCGGCCTCGATCGATCCGATCCATCGAGAATCGGACTACCAAGACCTGCTCAAGGCGATCGCGCGCGTGAAGCGCGGGCGGCACTTCTTCAACCCGGCCGGCGACACGCTCGCCTGAGCTCGGGCGGGGACTCGAGGAGCGGCTGATGTACAAGCAACTGCAGCAGCGCGGCACGGATTCTCCGCCCGTCAACGTCTCGACGTTGCGCGACATGAAGCAGGCCCGCGAGCCGATCGCGTGCCTCACGGCCTACGACGCGAGCTTCGCACGGCTCGTCGACGTCGCGGGCACGGACGTCGTGCTCGTCGGCGACTCGCTCGGGATGGTGATTCAAGGCCACGACACGACCGTGCCGGTCACGATCGAGCACATGGTCTATCACAGCCGCTGCGTCGCGCGCGGGCTGCAGCGCGCGTTCCTGATCGCCGACATGCCGTTCATGAGCTACACGACGCTCGCGCAGGCGCTCGACAACGCGATACGCCTGATGCAGGAAGGCGGCGCGATGATGGTGAAGCTCGAGAGCGGGCAGGGCCAGGTCGCGATCGTCGAGCATCTCGCGCGCCAGGACATTCCGGTCTGCGCGCACCTCGGCCTCAAGCCGCAGTCGGTGCACAAGATCGGCGGCTTCAAGGTGCAGGGACGCGAGGAGGACGCCGCGCGCAAGATCGTCGACGAGGCGCGCGCGCTCGAGGCGGCGGGCGCCGACACGGTGCTCCTCGAGTGCGTGCCGAACGCCGTCGGGCAGGCTGTTCAGGCCGCGCTCCGGGTGCCCGTGATCGGCATCGGCGCAGGTCCGTCCGTCGATGGGCAGATCCTCGTGCTCTACGACATCTTGGGGCTCACGCAGGGGCGGATGCCGCGCTTCGTCCAGAACTTCATGACCGGCAAAGACTCCGTGCTCGACGCGTTGCGCGCGTACGTGCTCGCCGTGAAGGACCGGAGCTATCCGGCCGAGAAGCACTGTTTCGTCTCTTGATAGACTCCCGCCGGTGACGTGTCGGAGGCCGCCAGCTTGTCCTCGGTGAGCGCCCGCTCGCGCACGCTTCGGACCGTGTGTACGGCGGCCGAGGTGCGAGCCGCCGTGCGCGGTTGGCACGCGCGTGGCGAGAACGTCGCGTTCGTGCCGACGATGGGCAACCTGCACGACGGCCACGTGAGCCTCGCGGCGCTCGCCGCGCAGCTGTGCAACCGCGTCGTCGCGAGCATCTTCGTCAACCCGACGCAGTTCGGTCCGAGCGAAGATTTCGCCGCGTACCCGCGCACGCTCGCCGAGGACACCGCGAAGCTCGTCGCCGCCGACGCCGTCGACCTGCTGTTCGTGCCCGACGAGCGAGAGATCTACCCGTACGGCCTCGAGCAGGCCGTGCGCGTCGCGCTGCCGCCGCTCGCCCGCGAGCTCTGCGGTGCGAGCCGGCCGGGCCACTTCGACGGCGTCGCGTCCGTGGTCTGCCGGCTGCTGAACATCGTGACGCCCGACGTGCTCGTGCTCGGACAAAAGGACTACCAGCAGGTGATCCTGATCGAACGGATGATCCGCGACTTGCAGCTTCCGGTCGGCGTGCGCGTGGGCGCGACGCGGCGCGAGCCCGACGGGCTCGCGATGAGCTCGCGCAACCGCTACCTCGACGCGGCGCAGCGCCGGCAGGCGCCCGAGCTGCACGCGGCGCTCACGCGACTCCGCGCGGCGGTGCGCGCGGGCCGACGGGACTACGTCGCGCTCGAGACTGAGGCGGCCGAGGAGCTGCGGCGGGCGGGGTTTCGCCCGGACTACGTGGAGGTGCGCCGCGCGGCCGATCTCGCCAAGCCGAGCCCGGGCGATGAGGCGGAGGATCTCGTCGTGCTCGGCGCGGGCTGGCTCGGCCGAGCGCGGCTGATCGACAACCTACGTGTCTGACGCGTCGCGCGTCGCGACGCAATTGCGGCCGCGCTCTTTCGCCTCGTACATCGCGCCGTCCGCGCGCGCGACGAGCGATGCGACGTCGTCTTGCGGGCCATTCGCGCTCACGCCGATCGAGATCGTGATCGGAGTGGACAGGCTCGGCGGCGCGATGCCAGCGACGTGCTGGCGCAGCCGTTCGGCGGTCTGCCGAGCTTGATCGAGCTTGATCCCCGGCAGCAAGGCCGCGAACTCATCCCCACCGAAGCGGGCGATCAGATCCGTCGGCCGCAGGTAGTCGCGCAAGGCCTCGCTGACCGCCACGAGGACGCGATCGCCCGCGAGGTGGCCGTAGCGATCATTGAAGCTCTTGAAGTTGTCGACGTCGATCATCATCAGGCACAACGACATGCCGCTCGAGCCGGCGCGGATGAGCTCGCGCCCGAACATGTCGTTCATCCAATGCCGGTTGCCGAGCCCCGTGAGCGCGTCGGTGACCGCGTTGAGCTCGGCTTGCCGCAGCACGCCGAGGCTGCTCGCGATGAACTCGTTGTCGGAGCGCACGCGCTCCGAGAGCACCACGAGCAGGTTCTTCGAGAACGTATGGGAGCGATCGACGAGCTGCCAGAGCACGTGATGGCTGATGACCATCAGGTGCGAGTCCTCGACCGCGACCACGTACGCGGAGGGATCCTTGTCCTCGATCAACGACATCTCGCCCGCGCACGAGCCGGCCGCGAGATCGGCGATCTTGGGCGCGTTGAGCGAGCCCAAGTGCACGCTGAGCCGGCCGCTCAGCACGATGTAAACGCAACGGTTCGTGCGCTCGGGCAACAGCAGCACGTCGCCCTCGGCGACGTCGATTCGGCCGCAGCCGGGCAGCAGGTCGGCGATCGTCTGCGGATCGACACCGCGGAACAGGCGGATGCTCTCGAGCAGGGACCGAGTGACATCCGAGTCGGTGCCGAGAGGCGCGAGGTTCGAGCTGCTCATCGTCGCAATCCATGCGGGGCGGGAACGCAGTCGATCTTAACGACCGACGGCAATCGACGGAAGTGACGGAGTTGGCAATAGCGGACGGTTTCACTCGGCCATGAGGCGCGCCCGGGCCTGCGCGAGCTCGGCGAGCGCCTCGGGCGACGCCTTCGGAAGCGACAGGTCGAGCTGCTCGAACGCGGCGTTGATGAGCTTCGCGATCTGCCAATGCGCGTACGGCTTGTCGTCCGCGGGGATCGCGTACCACGGCGCCCACGGCCGGGAAGTCGCGTTGAGGCAGGACTCGTAGGCCCGGATGTAGTCGTCCCAGAGCGCGCGCTCGTCGAGGTCGGCCGCCTGAAACTTCCAGTGCTTGCTCTTGTCGTCGATCCGCTCTAGCAGGCGCCTGCGCTGCTCCGCCTTCGAGACGTTCAGCCAGAACTTGAGCACGATCGTGCCCTCCTCGGCGAGGTGGCGCTCGTACTCCGCGATTGCCCGATGACGGGTCGCCCAAAACGTTGCCGATGGGTCGGCGGAGAGCCGCTGCGCCGCGAGGAACTTCGGGTGAACCCGCACGACGAGGACCTCCTCGTAGTAGCTGCGGTTGAAGACCGCGACGTGTCCGCGCTCGGGCAGGTGGGGCGTCGCACGCCAGAGGAAGTCGTGCGCGGCCTCGACGGCGGACGGCTGCTTGAACGACGTCACGTGCAGCCCGCATGGGTTGATGTGCGCGAACACGTGCCGGATCGTGCCGTCTTTGCCGGCCGCGTCGAGCGCCTGGAGCACGATCAGGACGGCGTGGCTGCCGCGCGAGTAGAGGCGCTGCTGCCAGTCGCCGAGGTCGCGCGTGGCCTTCTCGAGCTTCTCGGCCCAGTCCTTGGATTTGCCGTCGTCCTCCGCGGGCTTCGTCGCGCAGTGGGCGATCCGGAACGTGTCGCCGTGCGGCACGAGAAAACGATGCGATGTCGCGTTGAACATGGGGCGGTTCCCTACGTCTGCAGACTAGATTGCGGCGTGACGGGCGAGCGCCCAGCGGACGTGCTCGCGGACGAGACTGGACGGGTGCTCGCTGCGGCTGCGCAGCGCGTCGATCACGCCGGGCTCCGTCGGCGCGTTGCCGAGCGCGACGGCGACGTTCCTGAGCCAGCCGTCGTAGCCCGCGCGCCGCAACGCGCTGCCGGCCGTGCGCTCGCGCCACTCGGCCTCGGTCCAAGCGAACAGCCGCACGAGCTCCGCGCCGTCGAGATCGTGGCGCACGGCGAAGTCCGCGACCTCGGTCGCTCGCGCGAACTTGTTCCACGGGCAATAGAGCTGGCAATCGTCGCAGCCGAAGATCCTGTTGCCGATCGCGGCGCGCAGGTCGAGCGGGATCGCGCCGCGCTGCTCGATCGTGAGATACGAGATGCAGCGGCGCGCGTCGAGCTCGTACGGCGCGACGATCGCCCGCGTCGGGCAGACGTCGAGGCAGGTGCGACACGTTCCGCAGTGCTCGCTCGCGGGCGCGTCGACGGGCAACGGCAGGCTCGTGTAGAGCTCGCCGAGCAGGAACCAGGATCCCGCCTCGCGATCGAGCAGGTTCGTGTGCTTGCCGATCCAGCCCAAGCCCGCGTTGCGCGCGAGGGCCTTCTCGAGCACGGGCGCGCTGTCGACGAACGCCCGGTAGCCGTGCGCGCCCGCGCGCGCCTCGATCGCGCGCGCGAGCCGCGCGAGCCGCGGGCGCAGCACCTTGTGATAGTCGCGCCCGAGGGCATAGCGCGCGACGTAGCCGCGCCGCGAATCGGCGAGCACGCTGCGAGCGTCGCGCGCGCCGCCGGGCCAGTAGCTCATCCGCGCCGAGATCACGCGCACGGTCCCCGCGACGAGCTCGGCGGGACGCGCGCGCTTGCGCCCGTGCCGGCGCATGTACTCCATCGCGCCGTGTCTACCCGCCGCGAGCCAGTCGTCGAGACGGCGCTCGTCCTCGGCGAGGTCGATGCCGGCGATGCCTACCTTCGTGAAGCCGAGCGCGCGGCCGAGCTCTTTCACCTCGGCCGCGAGGCGCGACAGAGTCTGTTCGTCCTGGGCCGTCACGTGCTGCGCCGAGACCGATGTCACGGGCCAGTATAATCGCGCCGATGCGAGGCCCCGACGAGTCGCTGCCGATCGCGGTGTACAGCGCGAGCCAAGTGCGCGAGCTCGATCGACGCGCGAGCGCGGAGCTTTCGGTCCCGAGCTTCGAGCTGATGTCCCGCGCGGGCGCGCAAGCGCTGCGCGTGCTGCGGCGGCGCTGGCCCGACGCACGCGCCGTCGTCGTGCTCTGCGGCGCCGGCAACAACGGCGGGGACGGCCTCGTGCTCGCGCGGCTCGCGAAAGCAGAGTCCCTCGAGGTCCGAGTCCTCGCGGTCGCGCCGCCGGAGCAGCTCAAAGGCGACGCGAAGCACGCGCTCGAGGAATGCGTCGCCGCCGGAATCGCGGTCGAACGCTTCGCGGGCATCCCGAGCGGAATCGCCGCGACGCAGACGGTGATCGTCGACGCGCTGCTCGGCATCGGCGTGGACCGACCGCTCGAAGGCGACTACGCGGCCGCCGTGGCCGCCGCGAATGCGAGCGGCCTGCCGATCCTCGCGCTCGACGTTCCGAGCGGTCTGCACGCGGACTTGGGGCTGCCGCTCGGCGAGCCGATCCGCGCGAGCGCGACCGTGACCTTCGTCGGCTTGAAGCAAGGGCTCTACCTCGGCCGGGCCTGCGACTACACGGGGCCGCTCGAGCTCGCCGACCTCGGCCTCCCGGCCGAGCTCGCCCACGGTCTTACGCCCGCGCTCACGCGGCTCGCGTGCGCGGAGCTCAAGCGCGCGCTGCCCCCGCGCCGGCGCTCCGCGCACAAGGGCACGAGCGGCCGGCTGCTGCTCTACGGCGGCGGTCCGGGGATGGCGGGCGCGATCCGCTTGGCGGCCGAGGCGGCGCTGCGCGTCGGCGCCGGGCTCGTCTACGTCGCGACTCATGACGACAGCGTCGCGGCCGTGCGCGACGGGCGCGCGGAAGTCATCGTGCACGCGGTCGACGCCGCGACGGAGCTCGACCCGCTCGTCGCGCTCGCCGACGCGGCGGTCGTCGGCCCCGGGCTCGGGCTATCCGCGTGGGCCCGGGCCGGCGTACGCAGGTTGCTCGACAGCGCTTTACCGCTCGTCGTCGACGCCGACGGGCTGAACCTGCTCGCCGAGTCGCCCGTCAAGCGCGGGCGGTGGATCCTGACGCCGCACCCCGGCGAGGCGGCGCGTCTGCTCGAGAGCTCGGTCGAGCAGGTCGAGCGCGATCGTCTCGCGGCCGTGCGCGCGCTCGCGGCCCGCTACGACGGCGTCGCCGTGCTCAAGGGCGCGCAGACGCTCGTCGCCTCCGGCGACGCCACACCCGGCGTCTGCGATCGCGGCAACCCCGGAATGGCGACCGCGGGCATGGGCGACGTGCTCGCGGGCGTGCTCGGCGGGTTGCTCGTTCAGACTCGCGACTTGCGCGCGAGCGCGCGCGCCGGCGTGCTGCTGCATGCGCTCGCGGGCGACGATGCGGCGGCCGCCGGCCAGCGCGGGACCCTCGCGGCGGACCTCATGCCTCATCTGCGCCGATGGGCCAATCCGACTGCGTGATCGACTTTCGCTCCGAGGCGGAGCTCGTTGATTTCGCCGGCAAGGCCGCGGTGCGTCTCCGCGACGCGAGGCGCTGGCCGCTGCTCGTCGGCGTGCGCGGCGAGCTCGGCGCGGGCAAGACGACCTGGGTCCGCGCGCTGCTGCGCGGCCTCGGTTACGCGGCGCGAGTGCCTTCGCCGACCTATACGCTGCTCGAGCACTACGCGGTCGGGGCCCTGAGCGTCGTCCACCTCGATCTGTATCGCCTCGCGGGCGAGAACGAGCTCGAGAACCTCGGGCTCCGCGACTGGCTCGCCGCGGCGGCGACCTGGGTGCTGATCGAGTGGCCGGAGCGCGCGCCGGGCCTCGCGGCGCGCTGCGACCTCGTGCTGCGGCTCGAGGACCTCGGCGGCGGCGCGCGCAGGCTCACGGCCGAGGCCATGACAGCCGGCGGAATCCGGGCCTTGCAGGATAGTTGCGAGGAGCGACTTAAGTACGATCGCTAATCTCCTCTTTTCAATGAGAAAGTTATTGGAATAGCGGGCCGGAAGTGGTAAACATACGGCAGCGCTGGCGGGTCGGAGGCTCGGAGGTGAAGGCGGCTCACGCGATCCAGGTCTTGGGCGGCGCGCTGCTGCTCGCTCAGCCGACGCTCGGCGGCGCCGCGGCCGTCGAGAGCATGCGTGTCTGGTCCGGCCCGGACTCGACGCGCGTGGTCTTCGAGCTCACCGCGCCCGTCGAGCACCGCGTGTTCACGCTGTCGGATCCCGAGCGGCTCGTGATCGACCTGCCCGCGACCACCGTCGACGCACCGCTATCGCTGCCCGAGCCGAAGGGCCTTGTCGCCGCGGTCCGCTCCGGCGATCGCCCGAGTGGGGAGCTCCGCGTGGTGCTCGAGCTCACGAAGGCCGCGAAGGCGAAGACCTTCCTGCTTGCCCCGAACGAGCAATACGGGCACCGCCTCGTCGTCGACTTGCTGCAGCCCGAGACGGCGCCGGTCGTTTTTCGGGCCGCACCTACGCCGGAGCATGGGCGCGACGTCGTGATCGCAATCGACGCGGGGCACGGCGGCGAGGATCCCGGCGCTAGCGGCCGCCACGGCACGCGCGAGAAAGACGTCGTGCTCGCGATCGCGCGCCGGCTCGCGCAGGAGCTCGATGCGCAGCCCGGCATGCGCTCGGTGCTCGTGCGCAGCGGCGACTATTTCGTGCCACACCGCAAGAGAATGGAGATCGCGCACAACGCGCAGGCCGATTTCTTCATGTCGATTCACGCGGACTCGTACCACGATTCGAGCGCGACCGGCGCCACGGTGTACGTGTTGTCGGAGAAGGGCGCGAGCGACGAGGCGTCGTTGCGTCTCGCGCAGCGCGAGAACGCCTCGGACCTCATCGGCGGCGTGTCGCTCGCCGATACGGACCAAGTGCTCGCGCGCGTGCTGCTCGATTTGTCGCAGAACGCGGCGTTGAGCGCGAGCACGGCGGTCGGCCAGCGGCTCATCAGGCGGCTGTCGTCCGTGACCGCGATGCGCCGCGTTCAGGTCCAGCAGGCGCCGTTCCTCGTGCTGAAGTCGCCCGACGTTCCGTCGGTGCTCGTCGAGACGGCCTACATATCGAATCCGCGCGAGGAAACCGCGCTGCGCAGCGCACAATACCAGGCAACCTTCGCGAAAGCGTTGCGCGCCGGAATCGTCGATTACTTCGCCGCGAATCCGCCGCAAGGTAGCTACTTCGCCGCGGGCACGCGCGAGCCGCCGCAACCGACGGTTCACGAGGTCGAACGCGGGGAGACGCTGTCGGAGATCGCCGAGCGCTACCGCGTGAGCACGACGAGCCTGCGCCGCTCGAACAGCCTGAAGACCGACTCGGTCCGCGTCGGGCAAGTCCTCACGATCCCGCAGGGCTGATCCGAAGCGCGGGCTCGCGCGCCGCCGCACTCAGGTACACTCGCGCGAGTCGCGCGCTCGGGCGCACGCAAGCATTTCAAGGCGCGCCGTTGGCCATCCAAGTCCTTCCGTCCCAACTCATCGATCAGATCGCCGCCGGCGAGGTCGTCGAGAGGCCGGCCTCCGTCGTCAAGGAGCTCGTCGAGAACTCGCTCGACGCGGGTGCGCGCTCGGTCGGCGTCGAGATCGAGGGCGGCGGCTCGCGGCTGATCCGCGTCATGGACGACGGCGTCGGGATCGCACGCGACGAGCTCGCGCTCGCGCTCGCCCGGCATGCGACGAGCAAGATCGCGAGCCTAGAGGACCTCGAGAGGCTCGCGACGCTCGGGTTTCGCGGTGAGGCGCTGCCGAGCATCGGCTCGGTCGCGCGGATGCGGATCACGTCGCGCGTCGCGGGCGCCGAGCACGGCTCGACGATCGGCTGCGACGGCGGCGAGGTCGGTGCGGTGAAGCCCGCCCCGCACGCGCTCGGGACCACGATCGAAGTCCGCGACCTTTTCTTCAACACGCCGGCGCGGCGCAAGTTCCAGCGCTCGGACAAGACCGAGGCCGGTCACGTCGAGACGACGCTGAAGAATCTCGCGCTGGCGCGCTTCGACGTCGAGTTCGACTTCACGAACAACGGCCGGCAGTGCTGGCGATTGCCGGTCGCCGGCGACCGCGCGGCGCAGGAGGCGCGGATCGAGTCGCTCTGCGGCGCCGAGTTCCTCGGCAGCGCGCGATTCTTCTCGCGCTCGATCGAGGGCGTGCGCCTCAAGGGCTGGCTCGCGGCGCCGTCGTTCTCGCGCAGCCAAGCCGACATGCAATACACGTTCGTGAACGGCCGCTTCGTGCGCGACAAGCTGCTTCGCCACGCGGTGCGGCTCGGATATCAAGACGTGTTGTTCCAGGCGCGCCAGCCGGCGTTCGTCGTGTTCCTCGAGCTCGACCCACGCCGCGTCGACGCGAACGCGCATCCTGCCAAGCTCGAGATCCGCTTCCGCGACTCGAACCTCGTGCACGACTTCGTGTTCCGCACCGTCGAGGCCGCGCTCGCGAGCACGTTGTCCTCGGGCGAGCGCGAGGCGCCGCCGCCGGTGGCCGCTGGCGCGTTCGCCGCGGCGGCGCGCTTCGATCCGCACGGACCGCACGCGCAGGCGCGTCTCGAATTGCCGTCCGCGGGCCTCCGCGAGCGCGCGGCGGTCTACGAGCGCTTGCACGGGCGAACGCAGGTCGCCGACGCGGTGTCGGAGCCGGGGGAGATACCGCCGCTCGGCTTCGCGCTCGCGCAGCTCAAGGGCGTCTACGTGCTCGCCGCCAATCGCGAGGGCTTGATCATCGTCGACATGCACGCCGCGCACGAGCGGATCACCTACGAGCGCCTCAAACGCGAGCTCGAAACCCACATGTTGACGTCGCAGCAGCTCCTCGTGCCGGTGTCGATCGACGTCGGCGCGCGCGAGGGCGACCTCGTCGAGGAGCACGGGGCCGAGCTCGAAGCGCTCGGCCTCTCGCTCGTGCGGCGCGGCGAGAAGCGCGTCTCCGTGCTCGCGATGCCGCTGCTGCTCGAGGGCACTGACGTCGAGCCGCTCGTACGCGATTTGCTGAGCGACCTCGCGGAAGGCCAAGGCGCGCGAAGCGTCGAATCGGCCGTGAACGAGCTGCTCGCGACGATGGCGTGTCACGCGGCCGTGCGCGCGAATCGCCGCCTCACGCTCGACGAGATGAACGCGCTGCTGCGCGAGATGGAGCGGACCGAGCGCAGCGAAGCCTGCAACCACGGCCGGCCGACTTGGACTTTGGTCACGCTCGGCGATCTCGACCGGCTGTTCTTGCGCGGCCAGTGATGGCGGCGGAGCCGGCGCTCGGCTGCGTCTGCCTCACGGGCCCGACCGCTTGCGGCAAGACGGAGCTCGCGCTCGGTCTCGCCGCGCGGCTGCCGCTCGAGATCGTCAGCATGGACTCCGCGATGGTCTATCGCGGTCTCGATATCGGCACGGCCAAGCCTTCCGCGCTCGTGCGCGCGCGTGTGCCGCACCACCTCGTCGACATCATCGAGCCGACGGACACGTACTCGGCGGGCCGCTTCGCGCGCGACGCGCTCGCGGCGATACGCGAGATCGGCGCGCGTGGGCGCCTGCCGCTGCTCGTCGGCGGAACGCTGTTGTACTTGCGCGCGCTGCGTGAGGGGCTCGCGAGCCTACCGCGCGCGGACGCGGCCGTGCGCGCGGAGCTCGACGCGGAGGGTCGCGCGCTCGGCTGGCCCGCGCTGCACGCGCGCCTCGAGCAGGTCGATCCGGAAGCGGCCGCGCGGATCGCGCCGACGGATCGGCAGCGTATCCAGCGCGCGCTCGAAGTGCACGCGCTGACGGGCCTGCCGCTGACCGAGCTGCAGCGCCGCGGCGCCGCGGCGCCGCCGCTTACGATCGCGACGATCGCGCTCGTGCCGGAGGATCGGGCCGTGCTCGCGCAGCGCATCGAGCGGCGCTTCGACGCGATGGTCGCCGCCGGGTTCGTGCGGGAGGTCGAGAACCTGCGCGCGCGCGGCGATCTAACCCCGCAGTTGCCGGCCTTGCGCGCGGTCGGATACCGGCAAGTCTGGGGCCATCTTGACGGTGCATACGATTGGCCGGAGGCTCGCCGGCGCGCGCTCGTCGCGACCCGGCAGCTCGCGAAGCGGCAGCTCACGTGGTTGCGCGCGGATGCCGTCAGCGAGCGGTGGCCGGCGGATACGCCCGGTCTCGAGACGAAGTTTCTGGGTCGAATCGAGCGATTCTTGGCCCACGCTCCGTGAAAGCCGATCGGCTGTGTTAGCATTGCCAGCCGTGGGAATGAGCGGTCTCGTCGTGGGACTGCCGCGGAGTGAGGTTTCGAGAAGCCCTACCAGGGCCTCAGGCGATCGCGTCGACCTGATCTCGGCAGCCCTAACAATAAGAAGGAGAGTTTGTTCATGGCCAAAGGTCAATCGCTGCAGGACCCGTTTCTGAATGCTTTGCGCAAAGAAAAGGTGCCCGTTTCGATTTACTTGGTGAACGGTATCAAGCTGCAAGGACAAATCGATTCGTTCGACCAGTTCGTCGTCTTGCTGCGCAACAGCGTCAGTCAGATGGTCTACAAGCACGCCATCTCGACCGTGGTCCCGGCACGCAACGTCCGGGTGCCGTCGATGGACGAGGATGAAGCTGAAGAATAGCTCGGCCTTACGGGCGCACGGAGGCAAGGTTGCTTGATCGTCCGCGCAGTGGCGAACGCGCGCTACTGCTGCATGTCGGGCTGAACCGCCCCTGCCACGAAGACGAGACTCAAGAGTTTCGAGCCCTCGCCGAATCCGCCGGCGCCGAGATCGTCGCGGAAGTTCGAGCGCGTCGCGATCGCCCGGATCCGCGCTATTTCATCGGCAGCGGCAAGGTCGAGGAGATCGCGGATCGCGCGCGCGAGGCGAACGCCGAGCTGATCCTCGTCAGTCAACCGCTGCGCGCCGGACAGGAGCGCAACCTCGAGACGACGCTCAAGACACGTGTGCTCGACCGCAACGGCTTGATACTCGACATCTTCGCGCAGCGCGCGGCGACGTTCGAAGGTAAGCTGCAAGTCGAGCTCGCTCAGCACGAGCATCTCGCCTCGCGCCTCGTCCGCGGGTGGACCCACCTCGAACGCCAGAAGGGCGGAATAGGCCTGCGCGGACCGGGCGAGACGCAGCTCGAGACGGATCGGCGGCTCGTGAGTCGGCGGATCCGTCACCTTCGCGAGCGGCTCGAGAAGGTCGAGAGGCAGCGCGAAGTCGGCCGCCAGGAAAGAACGCGCGCCGAGGTCGCGACGGTCGCGCTCGTCGGCTACACGAACGCGGGCAAGACGACGCTGTTCAACGCGCTTTCGGGCGCGAACCTCGTCGCGCGCGACCAGTTGTTCGCGACGCTCGATCCGACGATTCGCAAGCTCGACCTCGGGCGGGGCGAAGAGGCTCTGCTCGTCGATACGGTCGGTTTCGTGCGCGACCTGCCGCACGAGCTGATCGCGGCGTTCAGGGCCACGTTGACCGAGACACGCGAGGCCGATCTCTTGCTGCACGTGATCGACGCGAGCGACCCGCATCACGACGACCGGCGCCGGCAAGTGGAGACGGTGCTCGAGGACATCGGCGCCGCCGAGGTTCCGTGCCTGCGCGTGTACAATAAGCTCGATAAGGCGTTCAACGGCCTCGCTGCCGACGGGAACGGCTCCGAGTACACCAAGTTGTGCGTCTCCGCGACCACCGGGGCGGGCGTGCTCGCTCTGCGCGACGCGATTCGCGCGCGGGTCGCCGGGGCGCGGCAGGTTGCCGAGGTCACGCTCGGGCCGGAACAGAGTCGGCTGCGCGCGAAGCTGTTCGGTTGGCACGCCGTCAGGAGCGAAACCGTGAACGCACAAGGCGTCTTGACGCTGGAAGTAGAGCTGACGGCCCGCCGATGGCAGGAGCTGCGGAGCACCTTCGACTTGCCGCGCGGCGCGATCCGAGAAAAAGTGTGACACGCGATGGCCTGGGACGACGGCGACAAGGGCAATCCGTGGCGATCCGACAAGGACAAGGGTCCTGCCGATCTCGACGCCATCGTCCGCGACCTCCAGCGTCGGCTCGCCGCGCTGTTCAAGACCGGGCGCAGTAGCGCGAACCGGGGAGGCAACGAGCCGACTCTCGGCGGCGGGCTGATCATCGGCGGCCTGCTGCTCTTCGTCGGGATCTGGGCGCTTGCTGGCATCTATCGCGTCGACGAGGCGGAGCGCGGCGTCGTGTTGCGCTTCGGCGCGTTCCAGAAGCTCACGCAGCCCGGTCTCCAGTGGCACATGCCGTGGCCGATAGAGTCGGTCGAGAAGATCAACATCGGCGCGACGCAGCGCCTCACTTATCGCGGCAGCATGTTGACGCGCGACGAGAACATCGTGGATGTCGACATCGTCGTGCAGTTTCGGCGGACCGATCCGAAGGGATTCCTGTTCAACATGCTCGATCCCGAGGAGACGCTGACCGACGCAACGGCGAGTGCGATCCGCGAGGTCGTCGGCCGCAACCTGCTCGATTTCATTCTCACGGACGGCCGCACGCAGGTCGCCCACGAGACGCAAGACTTGCTCCAAACCACGCTCGATTCCTACGGCACAGGCGTCACCGTCTACGAGGTGAACCTGCAAGACGCGAACTTCCCTCACGAGGTCGAAGGCGCCGTCCAAGACGCGATCAAGGCGCGCGAGGATCGCGCGCGCAAGATTCTCGAGGCCGAGGCGTATTCGAACGAGATCCTGCCGATGGCGCGCGGCGAGGCCGAAAAGCGCCGCCAGGAAGCCGAGGCCTATCGCGCGGAGGCGATCGCGAACGCGGAGGGCGAGGCCGATCGGTTCGAGCAGGTTCTCGCGCAGTACAAACAGGCCCCTGCCGTCACGCGCGAGCGCATGTACATCGAGACGCTCGAGGCGATCCTCGCGAGCTCTAGCAAAATTCTCGTCGATACGGGTGGCGGGAACAACGTTCTCTATCTACCGCTCGAGCAGCTGATCCAGAGAAGGGCGGGGGCGCCTGCGAGCGACGCGCCCGCTAGCCCGGCCGCCCCGGTCACGAGCAGCGTGGGTCCGCGGACGCGCGATCGCGAGAGCCGCTGAAGGCGGGCACATGAGCGCGCGCGTGAACCTGCTGCTGATCGTGACCGTGCTCGCGGCGATTCTGCTGCGCATGTCCGTATTCGCCGTCGACGAGCGCGAGCACGTCGTGAAATTCCAGTTCCAGAAGATCGTGAAGTCGGACTACGAGCCCGGTTTGCACTTCAAGATTCCGTTCGTCAACGACATCGCGCGCTACCCCAAGCGGATCCTGACCTACGAGAGAGCCGAAGAGAAATTCCTGACCGGCGAGAAGAAGAATCTGATCGTCGAGTACTTCGTGACCTGGCGGATCGTCGATCCCGCGCAGTATTACCGCTCCGTGAGCGGCGACAAGGACGCGGCGATCGAGCGCCTGTCCGCGATCGTGAAGGAGGGCATCAAGGCGGCCATCAGCCAGCGGACGGTGCAAGAAGTGGTGTCGGCCGAGCGCGCGGAGCTCATGGCGGACATGTTGACCCAGGTGCGTGCCCGCTCTCCGGAGCTCGGCATCCAAGTCGTCGACGTGCGCGTGAAACGGATCGATTTATCGGACGAGGTCAGCGACTCGGTGTACGAGCGCATGAAGCAAGAGCGCAAGCGCGTCGCGACGCAGCTGCGCGCGGAAGGCGACGAGCAGTACGTCCGGATCAAGGCGGACGCCGACCGTCAGCGGACCGTGATCTTGTCCGAGGCGTATCGCGACGCGGAGCGAATGCGCGGCGCCGGTGACGCGCGCGCGGCCGAGATTTACGCCGCCGCGTACTCGAAAGACCGCGACTTCTACGCGTTTTATCGGAGCTTGCAGGCCTATAGGAAGTCGATCGGACGGGATCAAGACGTGCTCGTCTTGAGGCCGGACAGCGATTTCTTTCAATTTCTTCAGAAGCAGCTCGGCACGACCGGGCATTAGTTCCCATCGCGTCTCGAATGGAGTATTGGAGGGCTCGAGGTTTGGCCTGGATGGATCTTCTTGCGGGTTTGGCCTTCTACCTGGTCATCGAGGGCCTCATGCCGTTCGTCGCGCCGCAGGCGTGGCGCCGGGGGCTCGCCGCCATCGCGCGGCTCGAGGACAACCATTTGCGCATGTTCGGGCTCGCCGTCGTGATCGTCGGGCTGTTGTTGCTGGTCGGCATACGAGGTTGAGATGGGGCGCAACGTCGTCGTGATCGGCACGCAGTGGGGCGACGAGGGCAAAGGCGCGGTCGTCGACGTGCTCGCCGAGCGCGCGCACGCGGTCGTGCGCTTCCAGGGCGGCCACAACGCGGGCCACACTCTCGTGATCGGCGATCGCAAGACCGTGTTGCACCTGATCCCGTCCGGGATCCTGCGCGAGGACGTGATCTGCCTGATCGGCAACGGCGTCGTCGTCTCGCTCGACGCGTTGCTCAACGAGATGGACGAGCTGATCGGGCGCGGCGTCCCGGTCGCGGAGCGTCTGCGGGTATCGCCCGCGTGTCCGCTGATCCTGAGCTCGCACGGGCTGCTCGACAAAGCACGCGAGCGCTCGAGCGGAGCGGGAGCGATCGGCACGACGGGCCGGGGCATCGGGCCGGCGTACGAGGACAAGATCGCGCGCCGCGCGCTGCGGGTTTCCGACCTGTTCTCGCCAGACGTGCTCAAGACCAAGCTCGAGCGGTTGCTCGACCTGCACAACTTCCTGCTCGAGCGCTACTACTCGGTTGCGACCGTCGATCCGCAACGCGAGCTCGACAACTTGCTCAAATGCGCCGAGCGCGTGAAGCCGCTCGTCGTCGACGTGACGGAGACGCTGCGCAAGCTTCGGGCCGATGGCCGCAACGTGCTGTTCGAGGGCGCGCAGGGCACGATGCTCGACATCGACCTCGGCACGTATCCATTCGTGACGTCGTCGAACACGACGGTCGGCGGTGCGGCGACCGGAACCGGCGTCGGCCCCGCCAACGTCGACTACGTGCTCGGCATCGTGAAGGCGTACACGACGCGAGTCGGCGCGGGGCCGTTCCCAACCGAGCTCAACGACGACGTCGGCCGCCGCCTTGGCAGCGTCGGCGCGGAGTTCGGCGCCACGACCGGCCGAGCGCGGCGCTGCGGCTGGTTCGACGCGGTGCTCGTGCGGCGCGCGGCGTTCACGAACAGCCTCTCGGGGCTCTGCGTCACGAAGCTCGACGTCCTCGACGGCCTGCCCGAGATCAAGCTCTGCGTGGGCTACAGGCTCGATGGCCGTGAGCTCGACTCGCTGCCGCTGCTGATCGACCGTTATGGTGACTGCGAGCCGATCTACGAGAGCCACGTGGGCTGGACGCAGCCGACGCTCGGCGCGACGTCCTACGACCGGCTGCCGCCCGAGGCCAAGGCCTACCTCGCCCGGATCGAGGCGCTCGCCGGCGTGCCCGTCGACGTGATCTCGACCGGACCCTCCCGCGATGCGGTGATCATTCGGCGCCACCCGTTCCAATAGGGTATAATCGATAATCATTCGTATCTGCATCGGCGGCGGCGCTCGTGACGCTCTCGGATCTCAACCCCGGCGACTTCGTTCGGATCGACTCGATCGAGACCGAAGATCCGGCCGTCCAACGGCTCATGGTGCTCGGTCTCGTCGAGGGCGCGGAGCTCAAGTTTTTGCGCCGCTCCCTCGGCGGCGACCCGCTCGAGTTTCGGATCCGTGGCGCCGCGATCTCGCTGCGGCGCGAGCTCGCGCGCCGCTTCCACGTCGCGCCGGTCGGGGCCCATGGCCGCGCGAGCTGAAACCGCCGTCAGGGTCGAAACCCTGACGGTACACCGGCGCGCCGCGGGCACGATCGCGGTGGTCGGCAACCCGAACGCGGGCAAGAGCTCCGTGTTCAATCGCCTCACGGGACTTAGGCAGCGCACCGCGAACTATCCGGGCGTCACGGTCGAGCGCCACATCGGACGCAGCGTGTGCGGCGGCACGACGCTCGACCTCATCGATCTTCCCGGCACCTATTCGCTGAGCCCGAACTCGACCGACGAGCGGATCGCGGTCGACGTTCTATTCGGCCGAGTCGTCGGCACGCCGTGCCCCGATGCGATCCTCGCGGTCATCGACTCGACGCGGCTCTACCAAGGGCTGTATCTGCTCCAGCAGCTCGTCGAGCTCGGCCGGCCGATGATCGTCGCGCTCACGATGGCGGACGCGGCGCAGCGCGAAGGGCTCAAGATCGACTACGCGGCGCTCGAGGAGCGTCTCGGCGGCGTTCGTGTCTATCCGGTCGTCGCCACCACCGGCCGCGGCTTCGGCGAGCTCAAGGGCGCCCTTGCGCGAGTGCTCACGGCGAAGCCGCCGCAGTTGCGCCCGCACTGGCCCGAGCTTCGGCGCGCGGCCGAGTCGTTCGCAGAGGAGTGGCGGGCGCAAGGATTGAGCGTGCATCCCGTCGAGGTCGAGCGGCTGCTCGTCGACCCGAAGGCGACGACCGTCGTCGATGCGCGCCGCGTCGCGGAGCTGGAGCCGGCGCGAAAGGCGCTGTTCGGCTCCTCGCCGCCGCTCGCCGTCGAGGCGCGGCACCGCTACCGCTGGGTCAACGAGACGCTCGCGAAGGTCGAGTCGCCGGGCTCGCGCGTCGTGAGCCGCGGCGCGGCGTTCGTCGATTGGCTGAACCGGCCGTGGCCGGCGACCGCGCTCTTCGTGCTCGCGATGGCCGTCGTGTTCCAGGCCGTGTTCGCGTGGGCGAAGCCATTCAAGGATCTCATCGACGGGGGCGCGAGCGGACTCGGCGTGTGGATCAAGGCGAGTCTGCCACCGGGCGCGCTGTCGAGCTTCATCGCCGACGGCGCGATCGCGGGCGTCGGCAGCGTCGTCACGTTCTTGCCGCAGATCTTGTTCCTGTTCCTGTTCATCATTCTCATGGAGGACACGGGCTATCTCGCGCGCGCGGCATTCCTCGTCGACCGAGCGATGCGCTCGGTCGGCCTGTCGGGCCAATCCGTGATCCCGCTGCTGTCGAGCTTCGCGTGTGCCGTGCCGGCGATCATGGCGACGCGCGTGATCCCGAATCGCCGCGACCGGATCGCGACGATCCTCGCGGCGCCGTTCATGACGTGCTCCGCGCGTCTGCCGGTCTACGCGTTGATGATCGGTGCGTTCGTGCCCGTCCGCACGATCGGGCTCCTGAACCTCCAGGGCCTCGTGCTGTTCGGGCTCTACGTCATCGGGATCCTCGGCGGCGTCGGCACGGCGCTGCTGCTGCGTTATACGTTGCTGCGCGGCGAGCACCCGACGTTCATTCTTGCGTTGCCGGAGTTCCGGCTGCCGAACGCGCGCACGGTCGCGATGAAGCTGCTCGACCGCGTTCGCGTCTTCCTGCGCCGCGCGGGCACCGTGATCTTCGCGGTCGCGATCGTCGCCTGGGCCCTCACGTACTATCCGCGCACGCCGGATGTCGACGCGGCCCGAGACGCGGCGCGCGCGACGGCGGCGGCGAGCCTGACGGGCGAGGCGCTCGACACGCGCGTCGCCGAGATCCAGAAACAGGCGGCAGCAGAGCATCTCGGACGCAGCTGGCTCGGCCGCGCGGGCCAATTCGTCGAGCCCGCGTTCAGCCCGCTCGGCTGGGACTGGCGCGTGTCGGCCGCGGTGATCGCGGGCTTCCCGGCGCGCGAGGTCGTCGTCGCGGTGCTCGGCACGATCTACGCCGTCGGCAACGACGCCGACGACCAGACGCTCGCGCAGCGACTGCAGTCGGCGACATGGCCCGACGGGCGGACCGTGTTCACGCTGCCGATGGTGCTCGGTCTCTTGCTGTTCTACGCGTGGTGCCTGCAATGTGCCGCGACCCTCGCGGTGATCCGGCGCGAGACCAACAGCTGGGGCTGGCCCGCGTTCGCGTGGAGCTACATGACGATCTTGGGCTACGGCGGAGCGCTCGCGATCTACCAGCTCGGCGGCGGTTGAACGATGGCCGTCAAGGATTGGCGCGAGGTCGCGCGAGAGCAGGTCGCCGATTGCAGGGTGTTTTCCGTGGAGCGCTCGATCGCCGAGTCGCCGGTCGACGGGTCGCCGCACACGTTTTATCGAATTCATTCGGGCTCGTGGGCGCAGATCGTGCCGGTCACGAAAGAGCACGAGGTGGTCCTCGTGCGTCAGTACCGCCACGGGGCGAGCAAGATGACGCTCGAGATCCCGGCCGGTCTCGTCGACCCCGGCGAGGACCCCGAGCACGCCGCGCTGCGCGAGTGCCTCGAGGAGACGGGCTACCGAGCGCGCAACGCGATCTCGCTCGGCGTCGTGAACCCGAATCCCGCGCTGTTCGCGAATCGGCTCTACGCGTATCTCGCGAAGGACGTCGTGCCGGAGCGAGCGATCCAGAACACCGGCACCGAGCAGACCGAGGTCGTGCTCGTGCCGACGCGCGGCGTCGCGGAGCTGTTGCTGAACGGAACGATCGACCACGCGCTCGTGATCGCGACCCTCTGGCGCTACTTGCACGAGTTCGCGGGACGTTGACGCTCGGAAGCTCGAAGTCCGCCGCAGCAGGGGCGGTCGCTCGGCGCTCCGAGTAGTGCCGGTCGTGGCGAGCGTCGCTTCAGACCGCGTGCAGCGGAAACTCGACCTGCGCGATCATCGGCTCGCCGCTCTCGACGGCGTGCTGCTGGCGCCGCCACATCGCGGCGTAGAGGCCGTCGCGGCGCAGCAGGTCCGCATGTGTGCCGCGCTCTGCGATCCGGCCGTCGGCGAGCACGATGATCTCGTCGGCATCGACGATCGTCGACAGCCTGTGCGCGATCACGAGCGTCGTGCGCCCGCGCGAGACCTCCGCGAGCGACGCCTGGATCTCGCGCTCGGTCCGCGTGTCGAGTGCCGAGGTCGCTTCGTCGAACAGTAGGATCCGCGGCCGCTTCAGGATCGTGCGCGCGATCGCGACGCGTTGCTTTTCTCCGCCCGAGAGCTTGAGCCCGCGCTCGCCGACCATCGTCTGATAGCCGTCGGGCGACGCCATGATGAAGTCGTGGATCCGCGCGAGCCGCGCGGCCTCTTCGATCTCGGCGGGCGACGCGCCGGGGCGGCCGTAGGCGATGTTGTAGTAGATCGTGTCGTTGAACAACACCGTGTCCTGCGGAACGATGCCGATCGCGGCGCGCACGCTCGCCTGCGTCACGTCGCGAATGTCCTCGCCGTCGATCCGCACGCGTCCGCCGTCGACGTCGTAGAAGCGGAACAGGAGCCGCGAGATAGTCGACTTGCCGGCGCCGCTCGCGCCGACGATCGCGACGCGGTGCCCGGCCGGGACCGCGAACGTGACGTCGTCCAAGATCGTGCGCCGCGGGTCGTACGCGAACGACACGTGCTCGAACGCGACGTCGCCGGGCCCGTCGCGCAGCGGCGCGGCGTTGGGCGCGTCCTGCACGTCCGCGTGCACGTCGAGCAGCTTGAACATGGCCTCCATGTCGGTCAGCGACTGCTTGATCTCGCGATAGACGAAGCCCAAGAAGTTCAAGGGGATATAGAGCTGAATCAGGTAGGTGTTCACGAGCACGAAGTCGCCGACAGTGAGCGCGCGCGCGAGCACGCCGCGGCCCGCCATCGCCATGAGAATCGCCAGCCCCGCGCCGATGATCGTCGCCTGGCCGACGTTGAGCAGCGACAGCGAGCTCTTGCTCGCGACCGACGCGCGCTCGTAGCGCGCGAGCGCCTGGTCGAAGCGCGCGGCCTCGTACTGCTCGTTGCCGAAGTACTTGACCGTCTCGTAGTTGAGCAGGCTGTCGATCGCGCGCGTGCTGGCCTCCTGGTCGGTCTCGTTCATCTGCCGGCGGTATTTCAGCCGCCATTCGGTCACCACCAGCGTGTACGCGATGTAGCCGATCACGCAGACGAACGTGACGAGCGCGTAGGAGAAGTCGAAGAACGCCCAAAGGATGCCGCAGACCAGCGCAATCTCGATCAGCGTCGGCACGATGTTGAACAGCATGAACGTGAGCAGCGTGTCGATGCCGGTCGTGCCGCGCTCGATCGCGCGTGAAAGCCCGCCGGTCTGCCGCTCGAGGTGGAAGCTCAGCGACAGGCCGTGCAGATGGCGAAACGTCCGCAACGCGACCGTCCGGATCGCGCGCTGCGCGACCTTCGCGAACACGGCGTCGCGGAGCTCGGAGAATGCGATCGCGGTGATCCGCAGCACGCCGTAGGCGACGATCATCGCGAGCGGCAGCGCGACGGGTAAGTGCTGCGGATCCGAGAACATGTCGACCATCCGCTTGAACAGGAACGGCACGTAGACCGTCGCGAGCTTCGCGCCGGTCAAGAGCGCGAGCGCGCCGCCGACGCGCGCGCGCGTCGCGAAGTTGCTCGCGGGCCAGAGGTGCGGCGCGAGCGAGCGCAGCGCGCCCCATTCGAAGCCCGTTGCGCGTTGCTCGATGACGTTCGTCGCGGCCATGCGCGAGTGATTGTATCCGTAGTCGGCGTGTAGAATCCCGCGCACTCGCGTAAGGGCCACCACGCCGATGCAGTCGATCTCACGCGCGCCTTTGGTCGTGTCGACGGAGACCGCGGGCTTAGGCAACCGCATCAAGTCGTGGGTGTCGGCAATGCGGCTCGGCGCGCGCGCGCGCGTGCTCTGGGCCCTGAACGAGAACATGCCGGCGGAGTTCCGAGAGCTCTTCGCGAACGACTGCGCCGTCTCCGAGCTGCCGGCGGGCGCGGCCGAATACTGCTCTTGGCGGCTCGCGGTGCTCCCCGAGGACGAAGCCTTTCTGCCGGTCGGTTTCGCGACCGTCGGCGCGGGCGCGCACCCGCTGATCCGCGGCGCCGGCAAGGCGTGGTGGAGCCTCACCGGCCGGCGCACCGACCGCTACCGCTACATGATTTTTCCGAAGCAGCACTCGCGCCGCTCCGCGCGAGCCGACGCGCGCCACATCGACCTAGAATACGGCCGAATTCCGCAGCACTTTCGCGACGTCTACGTGCCGCTGTTCCGAAGCGTCGTCGTTCAGCCGTCGATCGCGGCGCGTGTCGCGGACTTCGCCGCGCGCCTCGACGATGACGTGATCGGCGTGCAGATCCGCACGTGGCGCGACGACCCGCGCCGCTATCGCAAGTACCACCTGCCCTCGGTCCGCCGCCTCGCGAGGCTGCTCGACGCGGCGCCGGCGACGAGCCGCTTCCTCGTCGTGAGCGACGCCGACGAGATCATCGGCGAGCTCGCCGGCCGCTACGGCGCGCGGCGCGTCCTGCAGTTCCCGCGCGCGACGCCGCGGCGCGACAGCTGGCGCGCCTCGGAGGGCGTGCGCGAGGACCTGATCGACATGCTGCTGCTCGCGCGCACGCGGCGCCTCTACGCGAGCTACTTGAGCACGTTCAGTGAGGCCGCATGGTGGCTCGGAGGCGCGCGCGCCGACGTCGACGTGTTCTAGCGCGCGTCAGTCGTACCAGCAGCGCGGCTCGAGCCCGTCGGCCTCGACCGAGCCACCGAGTCGTTCGGATGGATGTGGCGTCGATGCTACGATGGCCCGCAACGCACGCGCGGAAATCCGATGGGCAGGCTCGTCAGACGCACGGTTCGCAAGCTGCTCGCGCGGACGCGCTGGGGGCGAGAGCGCCGGAACCGCGATCCCTTCTTCGTCACGCAGAAGTTGATCCGTACGCCGACGCCCGTGATCTTCGACGTCGGCGCGCATGTCGGCGAGACCGCTGCGCGCTATCGAGCGCTGTTCCCTGGCGCCTTGATCCACAGCTTCGAGCCGTATCCGCGGTCGTACGAGACCCTCGCGTCGGTGTTCCGCGCCGATGGCCGCGTCGTGCCGCACAACGCCGCGGTCGCCGAGACGACGGGCACCGCGAAGCTCCGCGTGAATCGCGCCTCGGTCACGAACTCCCTGCTCGAGAGCGACCGGCGCGGCGACGACTATTGGGGCGCGAACCTGTTCGATACCGAAGGGGAGGTGACGGTCAAGACGTTAGGGCTCGACGACTTTTGTAAGGACGAGCGCATCGAGCACGTCGACGTGCTGAAGATCGACGTTCAGGGCGCGGAGTACGCCGTGCTTGCGGGCGCGCGCGGCCTGCTCGAGCGCCACGCGATCGATCTGATCTACCTCGAGGTGATCATAGCGCCTTCGTATGTCGGCCAGCGCAAGTATCACTACTATCTGACCTCGCTCGACGCGCTCGGCTACGAGCTGTTCGATCTGTTCAATCCCGGCCGCCATGACGGTCGGCTGATCCAGACCGATGGCATCTTCGTCGCGAGCGAGTTCCTCGCGCGCTACGAAGCGGAGTGCCGCCGCGGGCGCAAGGGCCGAAGTTGAGCGCGTCGCGGCGCGACTCGGGCATTTGCCCGCGCGCTCAGCCGCGCGCGACCGCGGCGTTGTGGAGGAACCAGCGATAAGTCGCGCGGATCCCGTCAGCGAGCGAGATCTTCGGCCGCCAGCCGAGCGCGGTCATCTTCGTCACGTCGAGCAGCTTGCGCGGCGTGCCGTCCGGCTTGCCGCGGTCGAGCTCGATCGCGCCGGAGAAGCCGACGATCCCGCGCACGAGGTCCGCGAGCTCGGCGATCGTGATGTCCTCGCCGCAGCCGACGTTGATGATCTCGGGCGAGTCGTAGCTCGTCATCAGGAAGCAAACCGCGTCGGCGAGGTCGTCGACGTGCAGGAACTCGCGCCGCGGAGTGCCCGAGCCCCAGATCGTCACCGCGCCGGCCCGCGCGAGCTTCGCCTCGTGGAACTTGCGGATCAGCGCCGGCAGGACGTGCGAGTTCTGCAAGTCGAAGTTGTCGCCGGGCCCGTACAGGTTCGTCGGCATCACCGAGATCGCGTTGAAGCCGTACTGGCGCGAGTACGCCTCGCACATCTTCAAGCCCGCGATCTTCGCGATCGCGTACCACTGGTTCGTCGGCTCGAGCGGGCCCGTGAGCAGCGAGTCCTCGCGGAGCGGCTGCGGCGCGAGCCGCGGGTAGACGCAGCTCGACCCCAAGAAGCAGAACTTGCGCACGCCATGGCGGTGCGAAGCGTCGATCAGGTTGTTCTGGATCAGCAAGTTGTCGCGGATGAAGTCGGCCGGATACGTGTCGTTCGCGAGGATGCCGCCGACTTTCGCCGCGGCCATGAACACGTACTCGGGCCGTCGGTCCTCGAAGAACCGTTCGACGGCCGGCTGGTCGCGCAGGTCGAGCTTCGTGCGCGGCGCGCTCACGAGGTTCGAGAAATCGCGCGCGCGCAGCGCGCGAACGATCGCGGAGCCGACGAGGCCGCGTTCGCCCGCGACGAAGATGGCGGCGTCGCGGTTCATTCGCGCGGGTTCGCGACCGAGAATCCCTCGCGCGCGATCAGCGCGTCGCGCTCGGCGAGCTTGCGGTCCGCGTCGATCATCTCTTGCACGAGCGCTTCGAAGCCGATCTCTGCGCGCCAGCCGAGCTGTCTGCGCGCCTTCGAAGCGTCGCCGAGCAGCGTATCGACCTCGGTCGGCCGGAAGTAGCGTGGGTCGATGCGCACGAGCGTGCGGCCGGTCGCCTTGTCGATCGCGTGCTCGTCGAGCCCCTTGCCGCGCCAGCCGAGCTCGATCCCGAGCAGCTTCGCCGCGAGCGTCACGAACTCGCGCACGGAGTGCTGCGTGCCGCTCGCGATCACGTAGTCCTCGGGTTTGGGCTGCTGGAGCATGAGCCATTGCGCGCGCACGTAGTCGCGCGCGTGGCCCCAGTCGCGCCGCGCGTCGAGGTTGCCGAGATAGAGGCACTCGTCGAGGCCGACCTTGATCCGCGCGAGGCCGCGCGTGACCTTGCGCGTCACGAACGTCTCCCCGCGTAGGGCACTTTCGTGGTTAAACAATATCCCGTTGCACGCGAAGAGCCCGTACGCCTCGCGATAGTTCACCGTGATCCAGTACGCGTAGACCTTCGCCGCGCCGTACGGCGAGCGCGGGTAGAACGGGGTCGTCTCGCGCTGCGGCGTCTCGAGCACCTTGCCGAACATCTCCGAGCTCGACGCTTGGTAGAAGCGCGTGCTCTTCGCTAGCCCGCAGATCCGGATCGCCTCGAGCAGCCGCAGCGTGCCGAGCGCGTCGGCGTTCGCGGTGTACTCGGCCGTCTCGAACGAGACGGCGACGTGGCTCTGGGCCGCGAGGTTGTAAATCTCGTGCGGTTGGACCTCTTGCACGATTCGAATCAAGTTCGTCGCGTCGGTCAGGTCGCCGTAGTGGAGGATCATCCGGCGGCCGGTCTCGTGAGGATCGCTGTAGAGGTGGTCGATGCGATCGGTATTGAACAACGATGCGCGGCGCTTCACGCCGTGCACCTCGTAACCCTTCTCGAGCAGCAGCTCCGCGAGGTACGCGCCGTCCTGGCCCGTGATTCCAGTGATCAGCGCGCGCTTCTTCGCTTCATCCTGCATGACGATGTCTCGTGATCGGCTTGTCGACGCCGCTCGGCCGAGCGGGCGGCGCAAGGCGGAGCATGTTACCGCGTCAGGCCGCCGCGCGCTCGTTGGGGCGCGGCTTGTTCGTCAAGAACAGGCTACGAAGGATGTGCTCCTGGATCATGAGCCCGCCGCCGACATCCTTGAGGTAGTAGCGCGGGATGCCGAAGCCCTTCTTGCGCCGGTCGAGAATCCGGTCGGGCAGGATCCCGCGATACGCGCGGCGCAACAGGCCCTTCGTCTCGCCGCCGTGATAACGCAGCTCCTCGTCGAGCGCGAACGAGAACTCGACGATGCGCCGATCGAGCAGCGGCACGCGCGCCTCGAGCGACACGGCCATGCTCGTGCGGTCCACCTTCGTGAGCACGAGGCCCGGCAGGAACGTGTGGAAGTCGACGAGCTGCAGGCGCGTGCGCACCGGCAAGTCGGCGCGCCAGTGCTCGCGGTAATGCCACCAATCGTCGTAGTCGCTCGCGATGCCGAGCTCGGCGCGGTACGCGCGCTTCGCCGCGCGCGGCATGCCGCCCATGATCCGCGCCCAGAGATCGGGGCCGCCGCTGAAGGCCGTCTCGAGCAGCACGAGCGCGCGCGCGAGCGCGTGCCGGCGGTGGAACGGCCGGCGCAGCGCGAACGTCGCGTTCTCCATGAAGCGCGGCCACGTCGGCCAGCGCTCGTAGCGCGCGAAGCGCCGATACGTGCGATAGCCGCCGAACACCTCGTCGCCGCCGTCGCCCGTGAGCACGACGGTCACGTTCTCGCGCGCCGCGGAGGAGACGAGATAGGTCGGCATCGAGGACTCGTCCGCGAACGGCTCGTCGAACCAGCTCTTGAGCTTCGGCAAGAGCTCCTGCGCGTGGGCTTGCGACAAGATTCGCTCGTGGTGGTCCGTGTGGAACAGCCGCGCGACCTCGCGCGCGTACGGCGTCTCGGAGACCGCGTCCGAGTCGAAGCCGATCGAGAACGTCGACACTTTGCGTCCGCTCTGGGCCGCGGCGGCGACGACGACGCTCGAGTCGATGCCGCCCGACAAGAAGAATCCGAGCGGCACGTCGGCGATCATCTGGTCGGACACGGCCGCGCCGATCAGCGCGCGGAGCTCCGCGCAGCACTCTTCGAGCGGCGGACGCCGCGGAGTCTCGGGCAGCGGGATCGACCAGAAGCGTTTCGGCCCCTCGAGCGCGCCCGTCGCGGGGTCGAATGCGAGCCGATGCGCGGGCGGCAGCTTGTAGCAGCGCCGATAGAGCGTCTTCGGCGCGGGCACGTAGCGGTAGCCCAAGAAGTCGTAGAGCGCGGTGCCGTCGACCTCGAGCTTCTCGGCCGCGCAGGCGATCTCGAGCGCCTTGAGCTCGGACGCGAACGCGAAGCGGCGGCCGTCGTGGTAGTAATAGAGCGGCTTGATCCCGGGCCGGTCGCGATACAGCTTGAGCCGCCGCTCGCGCGCGTCCCAGATCGCGATCGCGAACATGCCGTCGATCTTGTCGACGAAGTCTTCGCCCCATTCGAGATACGCGTGCAGCACGACCTCGGTGTCGGAGTCCGTTCGAAACGCGTGGCCGCGACTCACGAGCCCCTTCCGCAGCTCGAGATAGCCGTAGACCTCGCCGTTGAACACGAGCCAACTCGCGCCGTCGGGAGCGAGCATCGGCTGATTCGCGGCGGCGGAGAGATCTATGATCGAGAGGCGCCTGAAGCCCACGCGAACCGGCCCCTCGAGCCGCAAGTCGCTCGCGTCGGGGCCGCGATGCGCGAGCGCCGCGAGCGCCGCCGCGTAATTCCAGTTGGGCTCGGTTCCGCCGACGAAGCCGCACACGTGTCGCTCGCCCCCGCGCGTCCCCGCGCTTCGATCGAAGCCGCACTTTAGGCAGACGGGTCGCGCGCCGCAAATCCGTCCGCCGCAGGCGAGCGCGCGCGCTGTGCTACGCTGCGCGCACATCTGCGGGCCGGCGCGCGATACCGATGACGCTCACAATCGCCCACGTCAACGTCGCGCGTGGCTATCGCGGCGGTGAGCGGCAGACGGAGCTCCTGATCCGCGGGCTCGAAGGCTCGGGCGTCGAGCAGGTGCTCGTCGCGCGGCGCGGCGCGCCGCTCGCGAGCCGGCTCAAGGGCGTTGTCGAAGTCCGGCCCGTCTCGGGCGGCACGTTCAGCGTGGCGCACGCGACGCGCGACGCCGATCTCGTGCACGTGCACGAGGGCAGGAGCGTCTACGGGGCGTATCTGCGCGCGCTCATGTCGCAGACGCCGTACGTGATCACGCGGCGCGTGAACAATCCGATCCGTCAGCACTGGTTCGCAAGGCACGCGTATCGGCGCGCGGCGTGCGTCGCGGCGGTCGCGCCGCAGGTCGCGGAGGTCGTGAGCAGCTACGATGCCGGAATCCACGTGGTGGTCGTGCACAGCAGCAGCAGCGGCTTGCCCGTCGACGACGCGCGCGCGAGACAGATCCGCGCGTCGTTCCCGAACAAGCTCGTCGTGGGCCACGTCGGCGCGCTCGACAACGATCAAAAAGGCCAGGTGTATATCGTTGCGGTCGCGCGCGAGCTCGAGGCGTCGTGCCCCGATCTGCAGTTCGTGCTCGTCGGCGGTGGGGAGGACGAGGCGATGCTCAAGGCGGAGGCCGCGGGCCTCGAGAACGTGACCTTCACGGGCTTCGTCGACAACGTCGGCGACTACCTCGCGGCGTTCGACCTGTTCGTGTTGCCGTCGAACCGCGAGGGCATCGGCAGCGTCCTCCTCGACGCAATGGATCGTGCGCTGCCGGTGATCGCGAGCCGCGTCGGCGGCGTGCCCGACATCGTGCACGACGACGACAACGGCATCCTCATCGACCCGGGCCGCGTCGATCAGCTTCGCGACGCGATCCTCGCGCTGCGCTCGGACCCGACGCGCAAGCGCGCGCTCGGCGAGCGCGGCCGCGAGTTCGCGAAGGCCTTCACGGCCGACGCGATGGCGCGCAAGTACCTCAAGATCTACGCCGCCGCCCTCGGCCGGACGCTCTGAACGTGGCCGCGATCAAGGCGCTCTGCATCACGGAGGATCCCGACAGGCCGACGACCGCGACGTTCGTCGGCCTGCGGCGGGCGGGCGTCGACGTCACGGTCGTCTGTCCGCCGACGGCCGTGCAGAACCGCGCGACGCTCGCAGCGGCGGGCGTGCGGCTCCTCGATCTTAAGGTCCACGGCCGGCTCGACCGCGCGGGCACGCGGCGCCTGCGCGACGAGCTCGTGCGCGGCCGCTACGACGTGCTGCACGTGTTCAGCAACCGCCCGCTCGAGAGCGGGATCGCGGCCGTGCGTGGGTTGCCCGTGCGCCTGGTCGCGTATCGCGGGATCGTAGGCAACGTGAGCTCTTTCAGTCCCGTCTCGTGGCTGCGGTTCCTGAATCCGCGCATCGACCGGATCGTCTGCGTCTGCAACGCGGTGCGCGACTACTTCCTCGCGATGCGCCCGAAGTTCCTGAGGATGCCGGCCGAGCGGCCGGTCACGATCTACAAGGGCCACAGCCTCGATTGGTACACGGCTAAGCCCGCGAACCTGACCGCGGTCGGGATTCCGGCGGGCGCGTTCGTCGTCGTCTGCGTCGCGAACTATCGGCCGCGCAAGGGCATCGAGGTGCTCGTCGACGCGCTCGCCGCGCTGCCGCGCGACTGGCCCGTGCACCTCTTGCTCGTCGGCCGGATGGACGCGCCGCGTCTCAAAGCGCGAATCGCGGCGAGCCCCGTGCGCGAGCGGGTCCACGCGCCGGGGCATCGCGACGACGCGCCCACGCTCGTCGCCGCGTGCGACGTGTTCGTGCTGCCGTCGGTGAAGCGCGAGGGGCTCGCGCGCTCGCTGATCGAGGCGATGGCGTACGGCGTGGCTCCCGTCGTGACCGATTGCGGCGGCAGCCCCGAGGTCGTCGTCGACGGGCAGTGCGGCCTCGTCGTGCCGGTCCGCGACGCGGCGGCGCTCGCGCGCGCGATCGCGCGGCTCTACGAGGACGCGGCGCTCCGCAGGCGCCTCGGCGCGGCCGCGCGCGCGCGGATCGGCAGCGACTTCAGGATCGAGCGTACGATCGAGCAGACGCTCGCGCTGTATCGCGAGCTCGTGGGGCAAACGGGGGGAAGGAAACGATGAGAATGATCGCGACGAAGTTCGTTGCAGCGTGCTCGGCGGTCGTGTTCGCTGCGGGCGCGTTCGCGCAGGCCGGCGGACCGGGGCAGCCCTGGCGCGGAGCGGGGCCGCAGCCGTGCTTCGGGATCGACGGCGGCGCGACGCGCTGCGCCGCGGCACCGGCGAAGCTCGCGGTGCGCGCGGGACATCTGTTCGACAGCAACGCGGGCCGCGTGCTCGCCGATCAGGTGATCCTGATCGAGGGCGAGCGTATCGCCGACGTCGGGCCGGCCGCGAGCGTGACGATCCCGTCCGGCGTGCGCGTGCTCGATCTGCGCGCCGCGACCGTGCTGCCGGGCCTGATCGACGCGCACACGCACATGTTCAACACGCCGAAGCCCGGCGTCTCGCGCGAGATGGCGACGCTGATCGCGATCCAGAACACGCAGGCGGATCTGCGCGCCGGCTTCACGACGATCCGCGACATGAGCTCGCACGGGAACGGCTATGCGGACGTCGACGTCCGCAACGCGATCGACAAGGGACTCATCGACGGACCGCGGCAGCAGGTGTCGACGCGCGGGATCGTCTGGGGCGCGCCGGGCGCGCCCGCGGGCGATCCGCTCGCGAGCGCGGTCGTGCGCGACGAGGCCGAGGCGCGCGCGGCCGTGCGCGACCAGATCGAGCACGGCGCGGACTGGATCAAGCTCTTCCCGGGCGGCGCGTACTCGTTCACGCCGAGCGGGGAGGCGCAATACGTGACGCAGTATCCGCTGCCCGTGCTCCGGGCGCTGATCGACGAGACGCACCGGCTCGGTCACAAGACCGCGTGCCACGTGTTCGGCGGCGAGGGCTTGAAAAACGCGATCGCGGCCGGTTGCGACACCGTCGAGCACGCGTTCGCGCTCGACGCCGGTCTCGCGAGAGAGATGGTTGCGAAGGGGCTCTTCTACGATCCGACGCTGCAGCGCTATCTCGAGCCGTACATGGACGACAACGACGACAAGGCGACCGGCGGCAAGTACCGGATGACGGCGATCTTCGCGAAGGCCGTGCAGACCGCGAATGCGACGCCGGGGTTGAAGATCATGGTTGGCAGCGGCGCGGACGGCTCGACGTACGTGCACGGCACCCAGGCGCTCGATCTCGAGGCGCTCGTGAAGCGCGGCGGGCTCACGAGCGCGCGCGCGCTCCAGGGCGCGACGATCGTGAACGCCGAGGCGCTCGGGTGGAAGGATCGGATCGGGTCGGTCGAGAAGGGCAAGTACGCGGATCTCGTCGCGGTCGCGCGGGATCCGCTCGCGGACATCACCGAGATGCAGCGCGTGCAGTTCGTGATGAAGGGCGGCAAGATCATTCGCGACGAGCTATCGGGCGCCGCCGCGACGCGTTGATGCGCTCGGTCGCGACTTTCGCTCGGCCCTCGGGCGGGTCGCCCTTGACTCTGGGTGCCGCGGTCTTTGATTCTCCGCATCCGGGACGCGGGAGGTTGGAAACGATGATCGGCGATTTCACCGGCTACGCAGCCGCACGACCACTGGGTGCCGAACACGCCGCCGGAGAGCGACGGTTTTGGCTCGGGCTCTGGCTCGCCACGACCCTGATCGCACCTGCGGGCGCCTTCGCGCAACTCGCGGCGACCGAATCCGCCGCGTTCAGATCGTGCCCGTCGGTGCAAGGCGCAGGCTGCGTTCCCCAGCCCGCACCGAACACGCCGGTCGCGGCGGAGTACCGCGAGTCCTACGCGGCGTACCTCGAGATGAAGAAGAAGGCGAACGGCGGCGCCGTCTACACGCGGGCCGACTACGCGAAGATGCCGGACTGGTCGGGCGTCTGGACACGCGCGGGCGGCGGGCTGAAGTTCGACCCCGCGCAACCCGGGAACCTGTCCGAAGGCCGCACGACCGCGATGCTCACGCCGAAGTACGAGGCCGCGTACCGCGAGAAATTGCGCCAGGTCGCGAACAAGAACGAGTGGGACCAGTTGAGCGACTGCCTGCCGTCGGGTTATCCGCGTTGGCTCACGGAGCCGTTCTTGCGCGAGTTCGTCGTGACGCCGCAGGAGACCTGGATGATCAACGAGCAGCAGAGCGAGGCGCGCCGCGTCTACAGCGATGGGCGCGGCCACCTGCCCGAGAGCGACGCGAAGCCGCTCTGGACCGGCGACTCGATCGGCTTCTGGGACGGCGACACGCTCGTCGTGCACACGATCAGCGTCACGCATGGCCAATATCAGCGCCAGAACCCCGACTACAGCGAGGCGACTAGCACGCTCGAGCGGATCCGGATGACCGGACCGAACCAGATCGAGGACGACGTGACGGTCTGGGATCCGAAGGGGCTGAAGCAGCCGTGGCACGTCGTCGATCGTTACGCGCGCGTGACGACGCCGAACTCGCGCATCGACATGTGGTCGTGCGAATCGAACAACAACGTGGTCCGGACCGCGGACGGCTCGACGCAGTTCGTGTTGCCGGGCGAGATCGTGGAGATCAAGCGCGCCTACAGAGACCCCGACTCGTTCTACCTCACCGAAGCGCAGAAGAAGCTGTTCGAGGACGAGGTCGGCCACTGACGCGGCAGCATGCTTCGGGCCTTTTGCACCTTTCGAGTGATAGGTGGTCGAGAAGGGGAAGTGCGCGGATCTCAATTCGCAGTCTCGGCGAATCCACTAGGGAATATCACTGAGATTCAGCGCGTGAAATTCGCGATGAAGGGCGGGAAGGTGATTCGGGACGAGCTCACGCGCACCGCGGCCGGCGCGGGTTCGCACTGAATGTGAGCGTCGAGAAAGTCGCCGTTGTCCGATGCGCTCGCCTCTCGCCGATCCCGTTTGTCGGAGAGTCTTACAACACGGTCGTGTCCGACCGCCTAGGTCTCTGTATAGTAAGGCCAGTCACATTCTTTGCTTTGCATAATCCGTGATCAGGACGATCGCCGTTTCCATGCTCGTGCTTGCCGGCCACGCGGCCTACGCCACCGTCATCGACGTGACGGCGACGGGATACCTGAGCGACAACCAACCGACCAACGCCTACTTCAAGACCTTTTTCCCGTCGGACCTGACGCTCTACGGAAAATCGGCGACGATCGAGCTGCAGATCGACACCAGTCTCGCCGGCCTCGACATACTCGGCGGCTCGGTGCCCGGGCGCGCCGCTTACGCCGGTGGATCGTGTCCGGGGTTAGGGGCGAACTGGATTCGGACCACGGCGATCACGATCGCAGGCGTGAGCTTCGGTTCCCTGTCGCCCGGCAGCGGCAACGTTGCGCGCTGCGACAGCGCCGAAGTGTGGGATCAGCGCCTCAACGGCCGCTTCGACTCGCTCACCGCGCAGGATTTCGAATCGTCGACGGAGACTGTGCCGTTTGGCGGCGCTGGCGGTACGTTGACGCGCGCAACGCAGGCGTCGATAAGCTTTGGCCTCACGACGACTCTCGTCGATTTCGTGACGGGTCTGTCGCTCGATCAGCCGTTTACGCTCTCCGCTTTTCCGGAGTTGGCTAACGGCCAAATCGTGTTCTCGGAGGACGACACCACCTGCGGCTCCGGTGGCACGGGGTGCTCGAAGACTCGCGTCATCAACGTGAACGAGGACATCAAGCTGCAGAGCGTGACGTTCACGACGACGGCCGTGCCCGAGCCGACGACGCTGGCGCTGTTCGCCGCGGGCGTGCTGCTGTTATTTCCGCGACACGGACGTCGAGCCTAACCAAGCGGACGTCGTCGCGCACGAGCCGCGGCGAGCCGTCCAACTGCGTCCGATCTCGGGCACGGGTATGTAACCGGTGGTGCCCAGGAGAGGACTTGAACCTCCACGGTATCGCTACCACTGGCACCTGAAACCAGCGCGTCTACCAATTCCGCCACCTGGGCATCGGGGCGAAGGCGCACGAATGTACTGACCCGTCCGAGGGGTGTCAAACGAACTTCGTATAAGATGCGCGCGTGATTCACTCGCGACTTCGCGGCCTCGACGAGGGGCGCACGACATGACGCGGTCGCCACGCGACGGCAGCCAGCCGGAGCAAGAACGCCGCTACGAGCACCAGATCCCGAGCCGCGACGAAATCTCGCGGCTCATGGAGCAGGCTGGCCGGCCGCTCACGCTCGAGGCGCTTGGCTCCCGCTTCGAGATCCACACGGATCAACACCGCCGCGCGCTCGAGGCGCGGCTGCGCGCGATGGTCCGCGACGGCCAGCTGCTGTTCAATCGCGCGCGCGAGTACTGCCTCACGCGCCACCTCGATCTCGTCGCGGGCACGGTGCACGCGCACCGCGACGGCTTCGGCTTCCTCACGCCCGACGAGGGGGGCGACGACGTCTACCTCTCGGCGCGCGAGATGCGCAGCCTCTGGGACGGGGACCGCGTGGCGGTCCGGACGAGCGAGTCGCCGCGCGGCCGCGAGGGCCACCTCGTCGAGATCCTGGCGCGCGGCAAGACGACGATCGTCGGCCGTTTCCGCCGCGAGCGCGGCATCGACTGGGTGCTCGAGGACGGCGACGAGCGCAC
>Ga0134079_10000026_pt1 | contig 38692 bp, 44 predicted proteins | sample 15_taG_2_FD_119770 | JGI IMG/M metagenome (GOLD analysis project Ga0134079, IMG submission 119770) | Grasslands soil microbial communities from the Angelo Coastal Reserve, California, USA - 15_D_Rain_40cm_2_09182015 | ecosystem: Environmental > Terrestrial > Soil > Grasslands ...
CGTAGGGCGCGACAGAGCCGTCGGCCGCGACGAACTCGAGTCGAAAAACGGCGATCTGGTCCGCCCGATACCGCGCGCGCGTCTCCCGATCGTCGACCATCGGGTCGCTGAATCCGCCGACGTGGCCGCTCGCCTCCCAGACCCTGGGGTTCATCAGCAATGCACAATCGAGACCGACCATGCCGTACGCGGTCGGAGCGCCGTCGAGCGCCGTGGTCTCGTCGTGGTTCTGGACCATGTCTTCCCACCACGCCTGCTTGAGGTTGCGCTTGAGCTCCACGCCGAGCGGACCGTAATCCCAGGCGCCGTTCAGACCCCCGTAGATCTCACTCGAAGGGAAGACGAATCCGCGGCGCTTGCATAGCGACACGAGCTTTTCCATCGATTCCACGGTTGAGCTCTCTCCGCGATAGGTCCGTCAAGAAGGCGCGCAAGTATAGCGACCGACCGCGACGCCCCCAACGTGCGGCCAGCGGAGCGTCGCGCTGGCCGCCCATAGGGCAGGTTCTTCATTCCCGCACCGTGATAATGCATTATGCGCGACGATGCGCACTGTCTTGGAGCGGGCCCGCCCGCGAATCGTACTGCGACCTTGGCGATAACAACGACCGGCGTCCCGCTGTGGCGCTGGCACAAGAAGTGCACAGTGAGCGGCTCTAATGAACAACCACTGTCCGTGGCCATCCGACGATGACTCCGGCAGCTAGAACGATTTGCGGACCAAGAACGGAGGAAATCACATGTCGGTAGCCGACGCTCTCAAGCTCATCAAAGACAAGGGGGTCAAGTTCGTCGACCTGCGACTCACGGACACGCGTGGCAAAGAGCAGCACGTGAGCGTGCCTTCGCACGTCGTCGACGAAGGTTTTTTCACGGATGGCAAGATGTTCGACGGCTCGTCCATAGCGGGTTGGAAGGGGATCAACGACTCCGACATGATCCTGATGCCCGACGCGGACACCGCCGTCCTCGACGTGTTCACGGAAGAGCCGACGCTGAACATCCGCTGCGACGTGATCGAGCCCTCGACGATGCAGGGCTACGAGCGCGATCCTCGGTCGGCCGCGAAGCGCGCGGAAGCCTACCTGAAGTCGACCGGCATCGCGGATCAAGCTTACTTCGGTCCGGAGAACGAGTTTTTCATATTCGACGACGTGCGCTGGGCATCGGAGATGCGCGGCGCGTTCTATTCGATCGACTCGAGCGAAGGCTACTGGCAGTCCGGCAAGGAGATCGCCGAAGGCAACCTCGGCCACCGGCCCGCCGTCAAGGGCGGCTATTTCCCCGTGCCGCCCGTCGACTCGTTGAACGACATCCGCGCCGCGATGTGCCTCGCGCTCGAGGAGATGGGGCTCGTCGTCGAAGTCCACCATCACGAGGTCGCGCAGGCCGGTCAGTGCGAGATCGGCGTGAAGTTCGGCGGGCTCGTGCAGAAGGCGGACGAGGTCCAGACGCTCAAGTACGTGCTCCAGAACGTCGCGCACAGCTACGGTAAGACCGTGACGTTCATGCCGAAGCCGCTCGTCGGCGACAACGGCAGCGGCATGCACGTTCACCAATCGCTGGCGAAGGGCGGCAAGAACCTGTTCACGGGCGATCTCTACGGCGGCCTCTCGCAGCTCGCCCTCCATTACATCGGCGGGATCTTGAAGCACGCGCACGCGATCAATGCCTTCACGAACCCGACGACGAACAGCTACAAGCGGCTCGTGAAAGGTTTCGAGGCCCCGACGCTGCTCGCCTATTCCGCGCGCAACCGCTCCGCGTCGATGCGGATTCCGTACGTGCAGAACCCGAAAGCGCGCCGTGTCGAGATCCGCTTCCCCGACGGTCTCGCGAATCCGTACTACGCGTTCATCGCGATGATGATGGCCGGCCTCGACGGCATCCAAAAGAAGATCGATCCGGGCAAGCCGATCGACAAGGACCTGTACGACCTCGAGCCGGAGGAGGAGAAGGCGATCCCGACGGTGTCGTACTCGCTCGAGCAGTCGCTCGAGGCGCTCGACAAGGATCGCGGCTTCCTGACGGCCGGCGGCGTGCTGAGCGACTCTTTGATCGACGCCTACATCGGGCTCAAGCAGCAGGAGATCACGAGGGTCGCGATGACACCGCACCCGGTCGAGTTCGACATGTACTACAGCCTCTGACGAGGCCCCGGGCTTCAGGCGTTTTTGTCAAATACCAAATCGTGGCGGGGTTCTCAGAATCCCGCTGTTTGGTTTGGCACGGAATGCCGGATGGCGTTAAGCTTGGAGCATGCGTAAGTGCCTGATCCTACTCTTTGCGTTCACGACGACCTCGGTGAGCGGGGCGCCCGCTTGGACCTGGGTCGACGCGAACGGCCAAGTCCATTATGCCGATCGGCCGGTGCCCGGCGCGAAGCAAGTCGACCTCCCGGGCGCCCAGGGCTTCGGCTCGTCGGCGCGCCAACAGGCGCCTGCCGCGGAGTCGACGGGTTCGACGAGTCGCCAGGCCGCCGCGGCCGAGAAGCCGGCGCCCGTCGCGCAGCGCTATCGCGCGTTCAACGTCGTGAGCCCGAAGCAGCAAGAGACGCTGTGGAACGTCGGCGGCGAGGTGAACGTGCAAGTGGAGCTCGACCCGCCGCTGCAGCCGGGTCACAAGCTCGACCTCTATCTAGATGGCGTGCTGAGGAATCTGAGCTCGACGAGCCCGACGCTCGCGCTCGAAGAGGTGCCCCGCGGCATCCACAGCGTGCAAGCGGTCGTTTTGGATCAGAACGGCGGCGAAGTCGTGCGCTCGCTTGCGACGACGTTCATGGTCCAGCAGACGAGCATCCAGAACCCGCAGCGGAAGAACTAGGTAGCCCCGTCGCGGCGGCGGTCCGCGGGCCCCGCGCGCCGGCTGGGCCGCTTGAGCCGCTCGGAGGCTCGCGCACGCCGCGCCGCGTCCCCGACCCGAGCCAAATCCTCCAAGGCCTCACGACCGCCGTCGTCGTGCTCGACGATGCGCTCTTGATCGCGCAGATGAACGCGGCCGCCGAAAGTCTGCTCGGCGTGAGCGCGCGTCGTGTGACGGGACGCGCGATCGGCGAGTTCGTGCACCCGTCGGGCGAGCTCGTCGCGTTGTGCCAGCGCGCGCTCGCGACGGGGCTCACGTTCGGGCTGCGCGAGCTCACGGCGCGGGTCGGCGACCACGAGGTCGTGCTCGACTGTCGCGCCGCGCTTCTCGAGCACGAGCGCTTTCTGCTGCTCGAGCTGTTCGATACCGAGCGCGACCGCAAGGTGCGGCGCGAAGCCGCGCTCGTCGCCCGGCAGCAGTTGTCGCGGCGCATCGTCCGCCAGCTCGCGCACGAGGTGAAGAATCCGCTCGGCGGGCTCCGCGGGGCGGCTCAGCTGCTCGAGCGGCAGTTGCCGGAGCCCGAGCTTAAGGCCTACACGCGCGTGATCATCGAGGAAGCGGATCGGCTCGCGTCGCTCGTCGATGGGATCCTGCGCGCGGGCGGCGCGCCGAAGCTCGAGGAGCTGAACCTGCATCGGGTCACGGAACATGTCGCGCGGCTCATCGAAGCGGAGAAACCGGCCGGCGTCGAGCTCGTGCGCGACTACGACCCGAGCCTCCCGCCGCTACAGGCCGATCGCAATCAACTGATCCAGGCGTTCCTGAACGTCGCGCGCAACGCGCTCCAGGCGGTCGGCGAGCGCGGACGGCTGATTTTCAGGACGCGCGCGCTGTCGAACTTCACGCTCGGCGGCGAGCCGCACCGGCTCGTGTTGTCCGCCGAGGTCGAGGACACCGGGCCCGGAATCCCCGAGGAGCTCAAGGAGACGATCTTCTATCCGCTCGTGACCGGCAAGCCAACGGGCACGGGGCTCGGCCTCACGATCGCGCAAGACCTGGTCGGGCGGCACGGCGGGCTGATCGAGTTCACGAGCCAGCCCGGCCGCACGGTGTTTCAACTGCGCCTGCCGGTCACGATCGCGAGCGGCGATGTCGGAGGGCGCGGCTGATGGCGACGCCGGGCTTAAGCGTCTGGGTCGTAGACGACGACGAGTCCGTCAGGTGGGTGCTCGAGCAGGCGCTCAAGCAGGCGCACATGATCCCGCGCTGCTTCGAGTCGGGTCGCGAGTTCTTGGCGGCGCTCGAGCGCGACCGACCGGACGTGATCGTCACCGACATCCGGATGCCGGACATGAGCGGCCTCGAGCTCATGGAGCGGCTCGCGCAAACCGACCCGGAGATTCCGGTGATCGTGATCACGGCCCATTCCGACCTCGACAGCGCGGTGTCCGCCTACCAAGGCGGGGCGTTCGAGTATCTGCCGAAGCCGTTCGACATCGACGAGGCGATGGAGCTCGTGTCGCGCGCCGCGCGCCAACGGGGTCGCGCCGCCGTGGCAGAGACGCAGGCGAGATCCGCGCCGCGGATCATCGGCCAAGCGCCCGCGATGCAGGAGGTGTTCAAGGCGATCGGCCGGCTGTCGCGGTCGAGCATGACGGTGCTGATCACGGGCGAGTCGGGTACGGGCAAGGAGCTCGTCGCCCGCGCGCTGCACGACAACTCGCCGCGCGCGAGCGCCCCGTTCGTCGCGCTCAACACTTCTGCGATCGCCGCCGAGCTGCTCGAGTCCGAGCTCTTCGGCCACGAGAAGGGCGCGTTCACGGGCGCGACGGAGCGGCGGATCGGCCGCTTCGAGCAGGCGAACGGCGGCACGCTGTTCCTCGATGAGATCGGCGACATGTCGCTCGCGCTGCAGACGCGTCTGCTGCGTGTGCTCGCCGAGAGCGAGTTCTTCCGCGTCGGCGGCCAGACGCCGCTGCGCGTCGACGTGCGCGTGATCGCCGCGACGCACCAGGATCTCGCGCAGGCCGTCGCGGCCGGCCGCTTCCGCGAGGACCTCTATCACCGGCTGAACGTGATGCGGATCGAGGCGCCGCCGCTGCGCCAGCGCCGCGAGGACATTCGCGAGCTCACGCGCTTCTACCTCGAGCAAGCCGCGAACGAGCTCGGCGTCGCGACGAAGACGCTGAGCCCCGAGGCCGCCGAAGTGCTGCTGAAGTACGACTGGCCCGGCAACGTGCGCGAGCTCGTGAACGTTTGCCGCCGGCTCACCGTCACGGCCGCGGGCCGCGAGATCGCGGTCTCCGACTTGCCCCGCGAGCTCGGCGGCAGCGCGACCCAGCCGAGCGCCGACTGGACGATGGGCCTCGCGCAATGGGCCGAGGGCCAGCTCGCGGTGACGGCCGCTCCGCCGCTGCTCGACGAAGCGCTGCCGGCGTTCGAGCGCACGCTGATCGTGACCGCGCTGCGGCGCGCGCGCGGCAAGCGGCTCGAGGCCGCGAAGCTGCTCGGCTGGGGTCGCAACACGCTCACGCGCAAAATCAAGGAGCTCGGCCTCGAAGGCCGCGTTTAGGGCGGCCGGCGCTCCGCGCGCGCGCGCCTCTCGATCTCCGCGCTGATCCACTCGGCGAGCTCGAGCGCCGCGCGCCCGTCCTCGCCCGACACCTCGCACGGTTTGTCCTCGGTCACCGCCGCGACGAACGAGCGCGTCTCCGCGAGCAGCGCGTCGCCCTTCTCGAGGCTCCAACTCTCGGCCGCGAGTGCGGCCATGCCCTCGCTCGGTAGCCCACGCCGGGTCACGCGCCGGACCTCGCCGCCGCCGAAATCGATTGCCACGTACTGGTTCGGCTGGAAGACCCGGACCATGCGCTGGGCGCTCGTCGACGCGCGCGACGCCGTCACGTTCGCGAGTGCGCCGTTCGCGAACTCGATCCGTGCGTTCGCGATGTCGACGTCGTCCGTGAGCACCGGAACACCCACGGCCGAGACGCTGATCGGCCGCGACGCGACGAGCGAGAGGATCACGTCGAGGTCGTGAATCATGAGATCGAGGATCACGTTCACGTCGGCGCCGCGGCCCTTGAACGGCGCGAGCCTGTGGCACTCGACGAAGCGCACGCCGGTGAGGCCCTCGCGGGCAGACAGCAACGCCGTGTTGAAACGCTCGACGTGGCCGACCTGAAGCTTGAGCCCGCGCCGCGCGGCGAGCTCGTTGAGCTCCGCGGCCTCCCGGCTCGTGCGCGTCATCGGCTTCTCGACGAGCACGTGCACATCGTGCTCGAGGAAGAACTTCGCGAGCTCGAAATGCGCCGACGTGCTCGCCGCGATCGTCACGGCGTCGACGAGGCCGACGAGGTCGCTATGGTCCGCGAAAAAGCGCGCCGCGAGGCTGTCGGCGACCGCGCGGCCCGCGGTCTCGTCGAGGTCGCAGACGCCGACGAGATCGACCTCGTCGAGCGCCCGGTACTTCTGGGCGTGAAAGCGACCGAGGTAGCCGACGCCAACAACCGCCGCGCGGAGCTTGCTCATGCGCGCGCGACGCCGCGTTCCGACGTCTTCACGAAGTTGACGAAGTGCGCGATCTGCGGACTCGGCGCGCAATGACGCTCGATCCGTTCGAGCACGTCGTCGATCGTGAGCGCGCGGTCGAGCAGCGCGCGCACTGCGCGCTCGATGTTGCGCCGCTCCGCCGCGTCGAATCCCGCGCGCTTGAGTCCCACGCGATTCACCGCGCGCGGCGCGGCCCAGTGCCCCTCGGCGATCGTGAACGGTGCGATGTCCTTGTTCGCGAACGAGCCCGCGGCAAGAAACGAGTACGCACCGATTCGGGTGAACTGCGTGACGCCCGTGAGCCCGCTCACGAGCGCGTGCCGCTCGATCGTCACGTGGCCGGCGAACTGCGCGCCGTTCACGATCACGACGTGCTCCGCGATCTGGCAGTCGTGGCCGACGTGCGTGTAGGCCATCACGAAGTTCTCGTCCCCGAGCCGCGTGACGCCCCCGCCCTTCTCTGTGCCCAAGTTGATGCTCACGAACTCGCCGATCCGGTTGTGGTCGCCGATCTCGAGCGCCGTATACGCGCCGCCCTCGTAGCCTAAGTCCTGAGGCGGCCCGCCGAGCACCGCGCCGTGCTGGATGAAGTTCCGCGCGCCGATCCGCACGCGCCCGTAGCGGCTGCCGATACGCGCGTGCGACTCGACGACGGTCTGCTCGCCGATCTCGACCTCGCCGTCGATCACGCAGTACGGGCCGATCTCGGCGTCGGGCGCGATCTTTGCGCGGCTGCCGACGGTCGCGCTGGGATGGATGCTCATCTTCTCAGCCGCTCGTGGCTTGGTTCGCGGTCCTGCCGGTCTCCACCGTCCCGACGAGATCCGTGATCGACTTGAGGTCGTTCTTGCGCAGGTATTCTTCGAGCCCCGCGTTGACCTTCTGCGGCGCGAGCGGATCGTAGAAGAGCGCGGTGCCGAGGCCGACCGTCGTCGCGCCCGCGAGCACGAACTCGAGCGCGTCGCGCGCGGTCTCGATGCCGCCCTGGCCGATGATCGGGATCCCGCGCTCGCGGCACTCCCGGTAGACTTGGTGCACCTTGAGCAGCGCGAGCGGCCGGATCGCGGGGCCAGAGAGCCCGCCCTGCACGTTGCCGATGATCGGCGTCCGCGACTCGACGTCGATCGCCATGCCCATCAGCGTGTTGATCACCGCGAAAGCGTCCGTGCCCGCTTCGATGCACGCGCGCGCGTTCGCCGCGATGTCGGTTTGATTCGGCGACAGCTTCGTGATGAGCGGCTTCTTCGTGACTTCGCGGCAGGCCGCCACGACACGCGCCGACATGTCGGGATAGTTGCCGAACGCGACGCCGCCTTCCTTCACGTTCGGGCAAGAGATGTTGATCTCGAGCGCGTCGATCGGCGAATCGTCGAATCTGCGCGCGACCTCGGCGTACTCCTCGACCGTCGAGCCGCAGACGTTCGCGATGAAGCGCGTCTCGGTGAAGTCGAGCTCGGGAAGAATCTCGCGCACGACGTAGTCGACGCCGGGGTTCTGGAGGCCGATCGCGTTCAGCATGCCGGCCGGCGTCTCCCAGACGCGGTGCGCGGGGTTGCCGAGCCGCGGCGCGAGCGTCGTGCCTTTGAGCACGATCGCGCCGACGTCGGCGTTCGAGAAGCCCTCGATCCGCGTGTACTCCTCGCCAAAGCCGACGCAGCCCGAAAGCAGCACGATCGGCGAGCCGAGCTGCAAGCCGCAGAACTCGACCGCGAGCCGGCTCGCGGAGCTGCTGGGCGTCGAGGCGTCGTCGGTCATTCGGGGTTCCGAGTTGCGGGCGATTATCCGCGAGCGCCAAGGCGAACTCCACTCGCCGCGCCGCGGGCTCTATGATCGCGCGTGTGTTCCACATCGTCTTGTTCCGGCCCGAGATCCCGCCGAACACCGGCAACCTGATCCGGCTCTGCGCGAACGTCGGCGCGACGCTGCACCTCGTGCATCCGCTCGGCTTCGCGCTCGACGAGGCGCGCGTGCGGCGTGCCGGGCTCGACTACCACGAGCTCGCGTGCGTGCGCGAGCACGCGGACTTGCCGGCTTGTCTCGCGGCGCTCGGCGAGGCGCGGATATTCGCGCTCACGACGCGCGCGACGCGCTCGCTGTACGCGGAGCGGTTCGTGGCCGGTGACGCGTTCCTGTTCGGCCCCGAGACGAGCGGTCTGCCCGCCGACGTGCTCGCGAGGTTTGCGCCCGAGATGCGCCTTAGGCTGCCGATGCGCGCGGGCAACCGGAGCCTGAACCTCTCGAACGCCGCCGCCGTCACCGTCTACGAGGCCTGGCGGCAGCTCGGCTTCCCGGGCGGCGGCTGAGGAGTCGTCGGGGTCAGACGAGCTCGCTCGCGATCGGCCGGCGCATGAGCGCGGTGACCGCATCGCGCGGGTCGACGCGTTCGTGCAGCACCTTATATAGCTGGTCGAGGATCGGCATTGCGACGCCGAGCCGCTGTGCGACGCGGTGCACCGCGAGTGCGCCGTTGTACCCCTCGACGACCTGGCCGATGTCGCGAAGCGCCTGTGCGACGCTCGTGCCGCGCGCGAGCGCGAGACCGAAGCGACGGTTGCGCGACTGATCGTCGGTGCAGGTGAGCACGAGGTCGCCCATCCCGGCGAGGCCCATGAACGTCTGCTGCTCACCGCCGAGCGCGAGACCGAGACGCGTCATCTCCGCGAGGCCGCGCGCGATCAGCGCGATCCGAGTGTTCGCTCCGAAGCCGAGCCCGTCGGAGATTCCGGCCCCGATCGCGTAGACGTTCTTCGTCGCGCCGCCGACCTCGACGCCGATCACGTCGCTCGACGTGTAGGCCCGAAACGTATCGGTGCTGATCGACTCGGCGAGCTGACGCGCATAGCCGAGATTCGTCGACGCGATCGTCATCGCGCTCGGCAGGCCCGCGCCGACCTCCCGCGCGAAGGTCGGGCCGGACAACACGGCCGTCGGCAACCCGGGCGCGAAGAGCTCGGCGACGACTTGATACGGCAGCAAGCCGGTCGCAAGCTCGAAACCCTTCGTCGCCCACGCGAGCCGCGCGACCGGCAGCGGCCGCAGCGACTGGAGCAGCGTGCGAAAGCCCTGGCTCGGGACGACGACGAGCGTGTCCTCGGCGCGCGCGACGGCCGCGCGCAGATCGCCCGTGACCTCGAGGCCCGGCGGGAACGGCGCATCGGGCAGGTAGCGCTCGTTGCGGCGCGCACGCGCGAGCGCATCGACGTGCGCGCTGTCGCGTCCCCAGAGCACGGCCGGGTGGCCCGCGCGCGCGAACTGTATGGCGAGCGCCGTACCCCAGGAGCCGGCGCCGAGCACCGCGATCCGCGTGGCGCTAATGAGTCTCCTCGACGGAGGCGCCCGTCGCGCCGCCGTTGCGTCCGGCGCTCTCCCTGAGCGCGCGCGCGTACAGCGCATCGAAGTTGATCGGCTGCAGCAGGAGTTGCGGGAACCCGCCCCTTAAGACGAGGTCGGCGATCGCTTCGCGCGCGAACGGGTAGAGCGTGTTCGGGCAGAAGCTGCCGACGAGCACGGAGTGCTCCTCGGGCGTATAGCCGTCGATGAAGAAAATGCCGGCTTGCGCGATCTCGATCAGGAACAGCGTCGTGTCCTGGTCCTTCGCCTCGACGGTGAGCGTCAGCGTGACCTCCTGCGTGTGCGGCGCGACCTCTTGCGCGCTCGTGCGGATGTTGAGCTGGGTCTGCGGTGAGGCGTTCGCCGTGAACACCGCCGGCGCTTTCGGCGACTCGAAGGACAAGTCTTTCACGTAAATCTTCTGTAGCACGAGCTGCTTCGCCGGCATTCTGGGTTGTTCGTCTGCCATGGTGAGTCCGATGGGTTGTTGTCCGCCGTTAAGGGTGCGTGCTCGGCTTAGCCGCGAGCAGCTCTTCGAGCTCGCCGCTCGCGTCGAGCGCGCTCAAGTCGTCGAAACCTCCGATGTGCCGGCCGTCGATGAAGATCTGCGGCACGGTTTGGCGTCCGCCGCTGCGCTCGATCATGTCGCGCCTCTGCTCGGCATCGAACATCACGTCGATCTCCTTGAACTCGGCGCCCCTCTGCGCGAGCAGCCGCTTCGCGGCGCTGCAATACGCGCAAAACGGCGTCGAGTAGACGACGATTCGATCCGCTACGCCCATGCTCACTTCACGAGCGGCAGGTTGTCGGCGCGCCAGCCGCCGATCCCGCCGCGAAGGCTGAACGCATTCGGGTATCCGGCCCTGCGGAGCAGGCTCGCGGCTTTCCCCGAGAGCCCGCCGTTGTCGCAGACCGCGATCAGTATCTTGTCCTTCTTCTTGACGATCGTGTCGTCGCCTTGCTGGATCTTCTCGAGCTCGACGTTGCGCGCGTTCACGATATGCCCCGCCTCGAACTCGGCGGGCTTGCGGACGTCGATCACGAGCGCTCCCTTGTTGATGAGCCGCACCGCGTCGGCCGCGGACACGTGCGTGACGCCGCCGGCGCGGAGCCTGAGCTCGTAGAACAACACGGCGATGCCCGACGCGAGGAGCGCCGCGAGCATGAGCGGATGGTGGTTCGCGAACTCGATCAGCTGACTCACGGACGGGCTCTCGGCGGCGGCGCAGGACGCGCAAGTATAGCAAGCGCGCCCCCGCCGCCCGCCCGGGCGTGAAATCGCGGCGACGCTGCGACTACACTGCGGGTCCGTATGGACAGCGTCGGTCCGGATTTGGCTCGCCGCGGCAGGCGCGCGCGCGCGGGCGTGCTCGGCGCCGTCGCGGTGCTCGGCGCCGCGTTCGCGAGCGCGCAGAGCGCGCGCGAGCGTGACGCTGAGCTGCAAGCCGTGCGCAAGGAGATCAAGGCGCTCGAGGCCCGAGTCGCGGGCCAAGCGGCGCAGCGCGACGAGAGCGCGCGCGCTCTGCGCACCGCCGAGCTCGAAGTCGCGTCCGAGACGGAGAAGCTCGCCGCGACGCGCTCGCAGCTCGCCGCGCGTGAGACCGAGCGGCGAGCCCTCGCGGAGCGCGCGAGCCGCGCGAGCGCCCGGCTCGCGGCCGAGCGCGCGACGCTCGCCCGCCAGGTTCGCTCGAGCTACATGAACGGCCGGGAGGAGATCTTGAAGCTCACGCTCTCGCAGCAGAGCCCCGCGAGCCTCGGCCGGATGCTCGTCTACTTCGACTACTTCAACCGCGCGCGCAGCAGGCGGATCGGCGCTGTGAGCGACGATCTCGCGGAGCTCGCCGAGCTCGACGCGCGGACGCAGCGCGCGGCCGCGGAGCTCGCCTCGCTCGAAGCGTCCGAAGCCGCGCAGCTCGCCTCGCTCGAACGGGCGCGTGACGAGCGGCGCGCGCTCGTCGCGAAGCTCGACTCGAGCGTAGCGAGGTCGAACGCGGCGATCGCGAAGGCGCGTGCAGACGAGAAGCGCCTCGCCGATCTCGTCGCGGAGCTCACGCAGCTCATGGCGGGTTTCCCGCTGGACGGCGAGCAGCCGTTCGCGGGCCTGAAGGGCAAGCTCGCGTGGCCGGTTCAGGGCCGGCTCGCGGGCGAGTTCGGGCAGCCGCGAGAGGGCGGGCCCGTCAAATGGACCGGCGTGCTGCTCGAGACGAGCCAGGGCACGCCGGTGCGCGCGATCTACCGCGGCCGCGTCGCGTTCGCGGATTGGCTCCCGGGGCTGGGACTCCTGATGGTGCTCGACCACGGCAACGGCTACATGAGCCTCTACGGGCACAACGAGGCGCTGCTCAAGGAGCCCGGCGACTGGGTCGCGCCCGGCGAGACGATCGCGCAGGTCGGGGACACGGGCGGACAAGCTCGCCCGGCGCTGTACTTCGAGATCCGCGCAAAAGGCGAGCCCGTGAACCCGCACGACTGGATCAAGACGCCGGCCGGTCGCTGAAAATTCGAGCGCCACTCACGCGTGCTCTCGCGCGAGTGACATAAGCGAGCGAGATTCCCGCTCCCGGCGGCCTGTGCTAAGGTTCCCGCCAATCAAGGGGACGTCGAATAACAACAAAGTCTATGCTCACCCTGCGAAGTTTCCTGATTCTCTCGATCGGTGTCGTGTTCGGTTTGGGCTTTGCCGCGGGCTCCGTCATCTCCACCGGGCACGGCAAGGATCGCCACGTTCGCGAGGCGGCTCAGGCGCCATCCGCCGAGTCCGTTGGGCTCGTCGCCGAGGTCCTGGACCGCGTGCGACGCGAGTATGTCGACCGCGTCGACGATCGGCAGCTCGTCGAGGGCGCGATTCGCGGCATCGTCAAGGAGCTCGATCAGCACTCGAGCTACCTCGACCCGTCCCAGTACGAAGAGATTCGGATCAGCACGTCGGGCAACTACACGGGCGTCGGCCTCGACGTGAGCGTCGACGACGGCAAGGTCACCGTCGTCGAGCCGCTCGCGGGCGCGCCCGCCGCCGAGGCCGGGATCCTGCCCGGCGACGTGGTCGTGTCCGTCGACGACATGCCGGTCGAGCAAGGTAACGTCGCGGAGACCGTGAACCGGATGCGCGGCGCCGTCGGCACGCCGGTCACGGTCGACGTCGTGCGCGGCGACAGCGTCAAGCCGCTGCGCTTCGCGCTCACGCGCGCGTCCGTGCAAGTCAAGACGGTCAGCAGCGAGTACCTCGGCAACGGGCTCGCGTACTTCCGTCTCACCGCGTTCGCCGAGAGCACGCCGCGCGACCTCGCGCTCGCCGCGCATCGCGCGATCGAGCAGTCGGGCGGCAGGCTGCTCGGCGTCGTGCTCGACCTGCGCAACAACCCGGGCGGAGTGCTCGATGCGGCCGTGCAGGTCGCCGACGAGTTCCTCGCCGACGGGCTGATCGTGCGCGGCACGGGGCGAGTCAAGCAGGCGCGCTTCGAGCAGTTCGCGTCGGCCGGAGACGAGCTCGAGGCAGTGCCGGTCGTGCTGCTCGTGAACGGCGGCTCGGCGTCGGCTTCCGAGATCGTCGCGGGCGCGCTCCAGGACCGTAGACGAGGGAAGATCGTCGGCGAGCGCACCTACGGCAAGGGCTCCGTGCAAACGGTGATGCCGCTCGGCGAGGGCGGCGCGCTCAAGCTCACGACGTCGCTCTATCTCACGCCGTCGGGCCGCTCGATCAACGGCCACGGCATCGACCCGGACGTGGTGGTGCACAACGCCGATCCGCAGCGTCAGTATCGCGGTCCGGGCAGCCGGGTCGCGATGGCGGACGACCAACAACTACTTGAAGCATTGCGGCTCGTGAGCTACGAATCGATCTCGCTCAGCGCCGCGCGGTGAGGCGAGCGAGCAGCCCGGGTCCGACGTCGTTGCGACCCGCGGCGGCCGCGAACCGGCGGCTGCGCCGATGAACCGCGACCCGTTCGAGCGCGGCCTCGAGATCGAGCAAGCCCAGCTCCGCGGTTTCGCGCGCAGCGTCTCCGAGATCGAGTGGTTGCTGCTGATCCTCGTCGTGCTCTATCTGTTCTTCGGGAACCCGGCGCTCGCGAGCAGCGCCGCGGTGCTCTCCGTGCTCGTCGGCTTCGCTGCGTTCGTGCTCGTGTTCCGCTACGCGCGGCCGTTCGCACGCCGCGTACACGTCAAGCTCACCGCCGAGATCTTGGGGATGCTCGCCTTCCTGACCGCGGTGCTCGCGTTCGCCGGCGGCGTGCGCAGCCCGCTGCTGAATCTGTACTTGCTGCCGATCGTCACGGCGGCGCTCGCGCTCGGCAAGCGCGCGACGGTGCTCGTGGTCGTGCTCGTGTGCGCGTGTTACCCGCTGCTCGAGGTGCTGACGGAAGGCACCGATCGATTCACGGCCGATTTCGCGGTCACGGCCATCGGTGTGCTCGCGCCGTTCATGCTCGTCGCGTTCTGCACGACGCTGCTCGTGGACAACATCAACACCGCGAAGCAACGGATCCGTGCGCTGTCGGATCGCGACGAGCTGACTGGGGTCTACAACATCCGCGCGTTCACGCGTCTCGCCGAGCAGGAGCACGAGCTCGCGAGCCGCAGCGAGCGACAGTATTCGATCCTGATGATCGACATCGAGCACTTGAAGGAGATCAACGACACCTTCGGCCACGAGGCCGGCAACCGCGCGGTCAAGCTCGTCGCCGAGGCGCTCCTGCGGCTCACGCGTTCGACGGACGTCGTCGCGCGCTTCGGCGGCGACGAGTTCATCGTCCTGCTCGTGAACGCCGACAAGGCCGCGGCCGAGGAAGTGGCGCAGCGGATGCGCAACGTCGTGTTCGCGACCACGCTCGAAGTCGACGTGAAGATGGTGCGGCTCAAGGTGAACGTGGGCGCCGCGAGCTTCCCCGGGACCGGCGGCGCGCTACAGGCCGTGATGACAGCCGCCGACAGGTCGATGTACAAGGACAAGGAGTTCCGCGAGCCGCCGAAAGGCAAGCTGATCATCCAGAAGCTCTAGGACACAGTTGGCGCTACGCTCAGCAGAACGTCTTATTAGGAGTACGGCAATTTACCTAGGAGTAGGGCAATGAAAAGAATCGCCGCCGCGCGCCACATCCTCGTGGCCGACGAGCAGACCTGCGCGCAGCTGAAGGAAAAGATCGAGGCGGGTGCCGACTTCGCGGCCGTCGCGCGCGAGCACTCCGACTGCCCGTCGGCGCGCCGCGGCGGTGACTTGGGCGAGTTCTCGCCGGGCGAGATGGTGCGCGAGTTCGATAGCGTCGTGTTCAGCGCGCCGCTGAACGTCGTGCAGGGGCCGGTCAAGACGCGGTTCGGCTATCACTTGATCGAGGTCACACGGCGCAGCGATTGACGGCCGCGCGCGGTACGGTTCCCGCGCTCACAGCCGCGCGCGTATGATGACCCGTCGCAGACGGGGAATAGAAGAAGAGGGCCGCATTGATCAAGGTCAACGTGCTGTATCCGTATCGCGCCGGCGCGCACTTCGACATGGATTACTACTGCGACTCCCACATGCCGTTCGTGCAGCGCACGCTGCGCCCGGCGATGAAGGGTTTCGCGGTCGACAAGGGACTCGCTGGCGGCGCCCCCGGCGAGCCGCCGTCGTACGCCGCGATCGGACATCTGCTGTTCGAATCCGTCGCCGCATTCCAGGCCGCGTTCGTCGGCGCGAGCGCCGAAGCGATCCTGAACGACATCGCGAACTACACGGACATCGAGCCGGTCGTCCAGATCAGCGAGATCATGATCGACTGAGCGCGAGACTCGTATGATCCGCCGGCGAGCCCCTTGATGACCGACGACGGCGGCTCTGCCCCTAAACACGGGTTCCCGCTCTGGGGCAGCCTCGCGATTCCTGCCGGGATCCTGTGGGGAACGCTGCTCGGCGTCGTCGTCGGCCTCGTGTTCGGCAACGCGCTGATCGGCGCGGCGATCGGCGCGGGTCTCGGCGTCGGCATCGGCCTCACGCTGTTCGCGGCCGCGATCGTGATCGCCTCGGCCGACCTCTAGTCGTGGCAGCGAGGACCAACGACCGATGCGCGAGAGGTTGAACACGATCGCGCGCGCGGTCGGCGCGCTCTGCGGCGCCGTGCTCGCGGTCGTCTGGGCGGTCACGCTCTGGGTCCCGGCGGCCGGTCTGAACCTGTCCGGCATCAGCGTCGTCGTCGCGTTGCTGCTCACGGTGCTCGCGGTGTTCGCCGTCATCGCGTCCGTGCACGGCCACGCGACCGTCGTCGTGCTTCTGTTCCTCGCCTCGTTCTTCCCGATCGGCTCGTGGTTCTTCACGCGGACCGAGCGTTGGCTCCTCGGGGTCGCGTGGCTCGACGTCGGCCTGCTCGTCGCGGCCGCGCTGATGTGGCTAACCCGAGCAGCGGTTCCGCCCGCCTCGGAGCCAGTGGATTAGAATGCCGCGAAGCGTGGTTCAGCACGGAGCTCCCGCGATGTCCCGGCTCGAAGGCCGGTTGCGCGGTTCGCGCGCGCTTACGGCAGTCGGCGTGCTCACAGTGCTCGCGGCGTGTGTGCTGCTTGCGAGCTGCGCGCCGCAGGTCGGCACGCCGCGCTGGTGCGAGGCGATGAAGCAGAAGCCGCGCGGCGACTGGACCGCCAACGAGGCGCTCGATTTCGCGCGCCACTGCGTCATCACCAACAACAGTAATTGAGTGCCCGATGAGAGTGCCAAGCGCCTTGCTGCTCGCGACGCTCGCCGGCTTGGCGCTCGGCGCAGCCGCCCAACCCGCGGATCTCGCGGCCGGTCGAACTGCCTGGCGCGCGGCCAAGCTCGTCGACTACGAGTACGGCTACCGAAAATATTGCGCGTGCCATCCGGATTCGCCGCCAGAGACGATCGTGACCGTGCGCCATGGCGAGGTCGTCGGGGTCCGGCATCGGCCCGTGGATTCTGCGAACGAGGTGCAAGCCGAGCCGCGGAACTTCAAGTACTACTGGACGATCGACGAGCTGTTCGAGCTCATCGAGTCCGCGCGGCGGCGCGGCGCGCAAGTGCGCGCGACCTTCGATCGCGAGCGCGGCTTCCCGACCGAGATCCACATCGACTACGACAAGAACGCGATCGGCGACGAGCTCGACGTGCAGCTCACGACCGTGACGGCGCTGACCCGCTGAGGGCGTCGTCGGATCTCGAATGCAGTGATTTTTCCGGTGCCGATGTGGGATTGACCGCTCCCCGGGGCCCGCCGTAGAGTCTTCAACCGGCTTGCGAGTCGATCGACGGCGCTTAGAAGAAGGTAGCCCCCACACGCGCATAACAACGACAACAGAGTCGGTCGCTGCTCTAGCGCTTGATCCACGCCGCAGATTGAGTCGCTAGCTGTATGCGGCGGCGTGAGAATGTCGAGAATGAATATCTACGTCGGAAATCTGTCGTATGGCATGAGCGAGACCGAGCTTCGCGATGCCTTCGCTGCTTTTGGGGAAGTTTCGTCCGTGAAGATCTTGATGGATCGTGAGACGGGTCGCTCGCGCGGATTCGGCTTCGTGGAGATGCCGAATCAGAGCGAGGCCGAGACCGCGATCGCGCAGCTCAACGGCAAGGACTTGGGCGGCCGGGCTCTGCGCATCAACGAAGCACGGCCGAGAGAGCGAACCTGAGCCGCCGACGGGCGGCCCGATCGAAGGCGGTCGATCGGCGAACGGAGAACGGACGCGCGCGGCGGCGCCCGGCGCGATTAGCAGGACGGTGAGCGCGCGGCGCTCGGGCGTGCCCTGCTACGCGCGCGCGGCTTCACGTCGCGTTATGTTCGGCTGCGCCGACGCGAGCCCGGCGCCCGCTATAATCGCGAGACAACACCAACAAAGGGCTTCGAGAGCAGGCGGGCCGCACAATGATCTATTTCAAATGGACCGCGAGCGAGCTCGCGACGTTGCGCGCCGGCGCTCTGTACACGGAGATCGACGAGGACGGCTGGGTGCAGCGTGAGCTCGGGATCGGCGACGACGGGCTCGTCACGCACCAGCTCGTGCCGTGCGACGCGCGCCCGGGTTGGTTCGGGCTTGCGCGGCTGTCGCAGATCATGCTCACGAGCAACGTGACCAAGGCCGAGTTCGAGTCGCTCTGGCACGCGGGTGCCGTGCGCTCGAGGGAGCCCTGACGTTGTCCTGACTAGGGGGAGCAAATGGCTGTCGAGCATCGGAGCGCGGAATCTGCACGAGCGTGGGTCTGTGCCGCGGCCGCGGTCCTCGCCGCGCTCGCGACGATCGCCGCAAGCGCGGCCGAGGGGTTCAAGGTGCGGCTCACTCCGGTGCCGATCGAGGCCGCGACGAGCGCCGCGACCACGGGGCGCGGCAGCGCGAGCGCGTCGCTCGACGGCGCGACGCTGACCGTGAACGGCTCGTTCTCGGGTCTCAAGGACGCCGCGACGGTCGCCGCTCTCCACGAGGGCCCCGTGCTCGGCGTACGTGGCCCGTCGGTCGCCGACTTCACGGTGCCGCAGGCCGCGAGCGGCTCGTTCAGCGCGCAGTTCCAGCTCACGCCCGAGCAGGTGCAGAGCCTTCACCAGGGCCGTCTCTATCTGCAGATCCACAGCGCGGCCGCGCCCGACGGCAACCTCTGGGGCTGGCTGCTGCCGTGAGCGCGTGACTCAAAGCCGCGGCCCAGCGCGAGGAGTTCGTCCGATGCGTGCTTCCGTTCGATTGCTCGCGCTCGCGCTCGCCGCGCTCGCGCCCTTCGCGTCGCTCGCGCAGGGCGCGCCCTTCACGGAGCAGCAGGTGGCCGCGGGCCGTGCGTCGTATCTTGCGAACTGCGCGGGCTGCCACCTGGCCGACCTGCACGGCTCGAACGAAGCGCGGCCGCTAGTCGGTCCCGACTTCATGCGCAACTGGGGTGCGCGGAGCAGCCGAGATCTCGTCGCGTTCTTGAGCGTCGCGATGCCGCCGCCGCCGGCGGCGCCCGGCAGCCTCGGCGGAGAGACGTATCTCAACCTCGCCGCGTTCCTGCTCGCGGGCAACGGCGCGAAGCCCGGAACGAGCGCGCTCGCGGCGACGACGAGTGTGGCGATCGGCAGCGTCGCGAACGGCGAGATGCCCGCCGGGTTCCGCGCCGCGCTCGCAGCGGCGGCGCCCGCGGCGGCGGCGGGTCGCACCGGGCTCACTGTTCCGGGCCGCATCGAAGGTTTCAAGCCCGTTACGGACGCGGACCTTCGCGCGCCCGCCGCGGCCGATTGGCTCATGATCCGCGGCGGCTATCGCGCCTGGGATTACAGCGAGCTCGGGGAGATCACGCGCGACAACGTCGCGAGTCTCACGCTCCAGTGGGCCTGGTCGCTGACCGACGGCGGGTGGAACGAGCCCGCGCCGATCGTTCACGGCGGCATCTTGTACATCAACAATCAGGGCAACGTGATCCAGGCGCTCGACGCCGCGAGCGGCGGGCTCATCTGGGAAAACCGCGTCGGCCCGAACGTCGCGAACACCGCGCTGCGCGGGCTCGCGATCTATGCAGACAAGATCTTCGTCGCGACGAGCGACGCGCGGCTCGTCGCGCTCGACGCGCGCAGCGGCCAGACAGTCTGGGAAAGGACGATCGGCGACCGGACCGAAGGGGAGTTCTGGGGGCAGAGTGGCCCGATCGTGATCAAGGGCAAGGTCGTCCAGGGTCTAGGCAACTGCACGCGCTATCGCAAGGAGAAGTGCTTCATCAGCGCGTACGACGCGAAGGACGGGCACGAGCTCTGGCGCTTCCGCACCGTCGCGACCGGGAATGAGCCAGGCGCCGACACCTGGGGCAACGTCAAGGACTATTACCGCGCGGGTGGGGACACGTGGATCACGGGCACCTACGACCCCGATCTCGACACGACCTACTGGGGCGTCGCGCAGGCGAAGCCCTGGATGCCGGCGAGCCGCGGCAACTCGGCGCTCGACCGCGCTCTCTACACGAGCTCGACCCTCGCGCTCGATCCCAACACGGGCGCGCTCAAGTGGTACTTCCAGCACGCGCCCGGCGAGTCGCTCGACCTCGACGAGGTGTACGAGCGCGTGCTCGTGGACGTCGGCGGCGACAAGGCGCTGTTCACGATCGGCAAGCCCGGGATACTTTGGAAGCTCGATCGCACGACCGGCAAGTACATCGATCATCACGAGACCGTGTTCCAGAACGTCTGGGACAAGATCGATCCCGAGACCGGCGAGGCGCACTACCGCGCGGACATCGTCGCGATGCAGAAGGGCCAGTGGATCGACGCGTGCCCGAGCACCGAGGGCGGCCACAACTGGCAGGCGATGAGCTACCACCCGCCGACGCGCCGGCTGATCATCCCGCTGTCGCAGAGCTGCATCGAGATGCGCGCGCTCGCGGTCGAGCAGGTCGAGGGAGGCGGTGGTGCGGGTGCGGACCGGCGCTTCTACGAGATGCCGGGCACCGACGGCAACATCGGCAAGCTCGCGGCCTACGACGTGCAGACGCTCAAGGAGCTCTGGTCGGTCGAGCAACGCGCGCCGTTCCTGACCGCCGTGCTCTCGACGCGCGGCGGCGTCTCGTTCGTCGGCGACCTCGACCGCGAGCTCAAGGCCGTCGACGTCGCGACCGGCAAGGTGCTCTGGAGGACGCGGCTCGCGACCTCCGTGCAGGGCTTCCCGATCACCTTCGCCGTCGGCGGCCGCCAGTACCTCGCGGTGCCGACCGGCGTCGGCGGCGGGAGCCCGCGCGTCGTGCCGTCGCTGCTCGCGCCCGAGATCCATCCGCCGGGAAACGGCAACGCGCTGTACGTGTTCGCGTTGTCGCAGAAGAAGTAGCCGCGGCGCGCTCGGCGAGCGCGGCGCCCGAGCGCGCGCCTCGCGTATACTGCGGAGTTCGTCGCGCCCGTAGCTCAGTGGATAGAGCACTGCCCTCCGGAGGCAGGGGCCGGGGGTTCGAATCCCTCCGGGCGCGCCAACGCTCTTTCAGCTCGGTGCCCGAGCCGAAACACCCGGTGTCCGCGTGGCTCAGTCGCGGATCACTCTTCCGAGCAGCACGACGCGACCGCGCTCAAGCTGGCTCTTCATGCGCACGATGTCCGCGAGGCGCGTCGCGTGCGGCCGCGTGACGAGCACGCGGCCGCGCGCGCGCGGCGATGATCTGCGCGTCCGCGTAGACGAGCGCCGGCGGCGTCGCAACGATCACGGCGCGGAAACGATCGGGCAGCATCCTCATAAAATAGATCAGCGGCGTGCGGCTCACGAGCTCCTGGGGATTCACGGGCACGGTCCCGGCACAAATCACGTGCAGGTTTTCCACCGCGGCCACCGGTAGCACCGCCTCGATGTCTACGTCGCGGTTTTGGAGCAGGTCCGACAGGCCGGCGGCGGGCTTGAGGCCGAAGAACTCGTGTTGGCGCGGCCTTCTCAAGTTCGCGTCGACGAGCAGTGTCTGCCGGCCGAGCTGGGCCATCGCGATCGCGAGATTCGCGGCGACGACGTCGGCGCCGTCCTCGGCGCCCACGCCGATCAGCGCGCGCGCGGTGCTCGTCGAACTAGCGCAGCAGCAGCTCGGGATCCGTCGCTTTCGAATCGACTACGAGCGAGACGGTCGCGACGAAGCGGTTCGGCAGCACGGCGCTCAGCGTGCCGACCACGGCAACCACGGCGCAGAGCACGAGCAGCACGAGCCCGAGGCGCGCGCGCAGGACACGCAAGATTCGCGTGATCGACATTAGAACGGCGCCCCCTCCACGAGCAGCTCGTGACACCAAGACCGATCCGCGCCACCCTCCGATCGGAGCGGCGCTAATGCACCGCGAACGTTGTTACAACCGAGCTTGTTCTTGTTTTCAGGTCGCCACGGGGCCGCTGCTCGCGCGAGCGCTGCTTCTTCATACCGGCGGCAGGTAGGGGTACCGGCGCGGCTCGAGCAGCTCGTCGAACGAGAGCGGCCTCGTGGCGGAAGCCGCGAGCGTCCGCAACCCGCCTTGTCTCACCGTCTGGAGCGAGGCGGAGCGCGCCAAAAGTCCCCCGAGGCGAGCGCACTCCACGGTGGAGTCCCTGAGGGGAAACGCTGTAGCGAAGGGGCGAGTGAACGACGAAGTGCCGCCGCGCGCAATGCGCCCAACGGACTACTCGGGCGCAAAAAAAAACGCGAACTCGCGCAGTGTTGCGGTCTTTTGGAAAGTGACGAGACGAGCGGCGGTCGACTCTGCACGTCAGACGTCGAACGGAAGAAGGCTTCTCACGTCCCCGTGGGGGGTCACGTCCCTCTCGCGACCCGCGTGGTCGTGGAACCAGTCCGCGCGCGCCACTACGCGCGCGTAGTCATTGGCTGGCCACGGCGACACGAGGGTCGAACAGCCCCTCGAGCCGATCGAGGTCGTTGATCACGCGCCAAGTGCCGCCCTCGTGCTCGACCTTCTTCTGCCATTGCTCGAGCCGCCCGAGATACTCGCGCGGATCGAGGTTGTCGGTGCGCAGCTTCGTCACGTTGAGCGCGACGACGTCGAAGCCTTTGAGCGGCACCGGGATGTTGCGCACGTAGCCCTTCTCGATCTCTTCCTTCATGTCCGAGAAGATCAAGATCGTCTTGCGTCCCGGGTTCTTCTCGTTCAAAAACTCGACGGCCTGCAAGAGCCCGCCGGTGATGTCGGTGTAGGCCGAGCCCGGCACGCTCGCGAGGGACTTGGTGATCGCCTGCGAGAAGGCGCGCTTTTCAGCGTTCGCCGTGCTCGGCCGGTCGTCCAACGTGACCTTGGCGATGATGTTCTTCTCCGTGAAGCTCCCGGTGTCGATGCGCGCGACCGCGAACGTGTCGTTGGCGCCGAGCCGGCTCAGCGTGTAGTTGATGATCTCGTTGGCCTTCTTGACCTCGGTCCGATAAGTGCCCGACGTGTCGAGCAAGAGATACACGCCCGTGCCGTGCGGCGCCGGCCTCGTCGTGCAGCCCGCGACGATCAGCACGCCGATCGCGACGAGCGGGAGCGTCCGCAAGAGATTCGCCGCGCTCATGGCACGACCTCCATTTGCTTCTTCGCGCCCGCGCGCTTCCCGTCGCCGCCGCGGCGCGCAGACTCGACCCACAGCGGTAGGAATACGGTGATGTCGTAGACGCGCACGAGCGCGACCCCGAGGTTGACGAACAGCCGCTCGAGCAGGGTGAGCACCAGCCGCAGGAAGCGGAGCACGCCGATGCCGATGAGCCCCACGACCGTGCGCAGCGAGTGCACGAAGGTCTCGAGCGGAATCGCGACGAACACGAGCGCGAACGGCAGCGTGAAGCCCAAGCCCATCTGCGCCGCGGTCGTGATCCAGAGGTGCTCGTTGACCACGGGAAGCGTCTCGCCGCCGCGCAAGAGGGCGCTCGTCGCGAGCTCGTCCTGCATCAGGATCTCGCGCATGTAAGCGAGCCCGGCCTCGACGGTCGCGAGCAGCGTGAGGATCGTGAGCGTCACGAAGATCATGCGCACGCGGACCTTGTCGGGCAGCGCGCCGATCACCGCGAAGAGCCGCGTGACGCGCAGCGACTCCATCAAGAAGAGGCCCATCGAGACCTCGACCAAGATGATCACGAGCGCCGCGACCTCGGCGATCCGGAACGAACCGATGAAGCTCGTGCCGCCGACCATCTCCGCCATCGGCCTCGCGATCAACGTGAAGTTGATCGCGGCGCCGCCGAACGCGACGCCGAGCACGGCCGCCGAGATGAAGAACTGCACGAGCGACGACGAGGAGAGCACCTGCACCGCGTGGTCGGTGCCTTTCATGATCTCGCGATACTCGTCGATGAAGCGGTCGATCGAGCGCGAGCGCTCGAGCAGGCTGCTCGTGATCTTCTCGACGCGGCCGAGCGCCTGCAGGATCGAGCGCCAGTGCGGCAGCATGCGCTGCAGCAGCTTGTGGCGCTGCGCGGACGAGTCGCGATACGCGGCGAGCGCCTCGCCGTGCGCCTTCACGAGCGACCCGTGAATGTCGTTCAGGATCGGGCCGATCGCCTGATCCTTGCGCATCTCGAGCTTCGCGACGGCCTCGACGGCCTTGACCCAGCCCGGCGGGTCAGGCGGCACCTCGGCGGTCTTGGCGTGGTCCTCGTCGACGCGAGTCACGGCTTCCGTCAACGCGCGCTGCACCGCGGGGAAACCCGCGAGGTCCTTTTGCACGCTGCGGCCGATGCGCTCGAACTCGCGCTCGATCATTCGCTCTTTCGTCTCTCGGCCCGCCGCGAGCAGCACCTCGCGGTTGCGCGCGTCCAGCCGTTTCTCACCGGCGGTCGCGGCCTGCGCCGCGAGACGCAGAACCTCGGCGAACGCCTGGCAGACGGTCGTGATCACGTTGTGCGCGGAGCCGCGCGCGAGATACAGGATCGCGATCGCGAGCACGGCGAGCAGCAACGCCGAGAGCGCGGGATAAGGAGTAATCGAGAGCAATTCTCGCAGTGCCATGGTGTCTCCCTTTGAGCCGCGCGGCCAGGACGGTTGGGCTTGGAACGGGTGGGACGCCGAGCGGGCCGAACGAGCCGTTCGGACATGCTGGCAGCCCCGCTATCGTAGGTCTCCCCGTTAGACCGGTGGCTTTGCGGCCCCTTCTTTCGAAAGGTGTGCCCTTGTCAGTAGGCCGGCAGGATGATCCAGGCTGAGCGGGGCTGTCAATCGAACACGATCACACATTTCTGCCCCGAGTTCCGCGCGGGCCGCCGATCGTCCCGTGTTATGTCAAGGGCTTAGGCCCGCCGAGGCCGCGCTATTTCTTTGCCTGCGAGAGCATGTAATCGACCGCGGACGTGATCTCGCCGTCCGATAAATCCACGCGGCCGCCCTTTGGCGGCATGATGCTCTTCTCGCCCTTGAAGCCCTCGAGCGCGTGCTGATGCAGCGTCGCGATCCCCTTCGCGATACGCGGGGCCCACGCTTCGACGTCGCCGAGCGGCGGCGCGCCGGTTTGGGTGCCGGGCGCATGGCAGGCGATGCACGCGGCGTTGTAAACCTGCGGGCCGGAGAGAACGGTCGCGACCGGCTTCGGCGTCACGACGGCCGCCGCGGCCGCGGCGGCGAGCTCTGCGTCGCCGAGCCTCATCACGCGGCCGACAGGCTCGAGCCGCTTAGAGACCTCGGCGAGCACCTCGGGATCGCTCCTGATGTACTTGCCCTGCGTGTCGATCGAGATCGCGCGGGCGAGGAAGAACAGCCCGACCGCCGCGCCCATCAGGATGCCGATCACGAGCATGAAGGTGTCGAAGAACTGCGAATCGGCTTGACGCAACGCCGTGGCCCTCCGGAAAGCCGCGCGATTATAGCCTACGCGCCCTCGCGCGCACCGGCTTGCGATCTGCGACGTCGGATTGCGTCAGCCGCGCTCGCGGCAGCGCAGCTGCAGCGCTTCCGCGACGTGCTCGGCCGCGACGCCGTCGCACGCCGCGAGATCGGCGATCGTGCGCGCGACCTTGAGCACGCGCAGCGTGCTCCGCGCGCTGAGCCGAAACCGCTCCGCTGCGCGTTTGAGCAGCGCTCGCTCGGCGCGGCCGAGCGCGACGACACGCCAGAGGGCGCGCGCGTCGAGCCGCGAGTTCAAGCGCCCGCCGCGCGCGATCTGCCGCTCGCGCGCCCGCGTGACGAGCGCGCGAACCCCGGCTGATTCGCCGGCGGCCGCGGGTTCGGCGATGTCGTCGAAGCTCACGCGCGGCACGTCGATCTGCAGGTCGAAGCGATCGAGCAGCGGTCCCGAGATTCGCGAGCCGTACTGCTCGAGCCGGTTCGGCGTGCACTTGCAGCGGTCCGTGCCGTCGCCGCGATACCCGCACGGGCACGGATTCATCGCGGCGACGAGCTGGAACTCCGCGGGGAACGTGATCTGCTCGTGCACGCGCGAGATCCGCGCGACGCCGCTCTCGAGCGGCTCGCGCAGCGCCTCGAGCGCGGGGCGGCCAAACTCGGGCAGCTCGTCCAAGAACAGCACGCCGCGATGCGCGAGGGAGATCTCGCCCGGGCGCGGCCGCGAGCCGCCGCCGACGAGCGAGGCGGCCGAGCTCGTGTGATGCGGCGCGCGAAACGGCGGCCACTGCGTCGGGTTCGCGGCGCAGGGCTCGCCCGCGACGGACGCGATGCTCGCGACGCGCAGCATGTCGTCGCGCGGCAGCGGCGGCAGCAGGCCGCTCAAGCGCTCCGCGAGCATGCTCTTGCCGCTGCCGGGCGGCCCGGTCATCAGTAAATTGTGTCCGCCCGCGGCCGCGACCGTGAGCGCGCGCTTCGCGAACGCCTGGCCGCGCACGTCGGCGAGGTCGAGCGGTGGGGTGTCCTCGGGCGGGCGCGGCGCGCGCGGCGCGACGAGCGGCAGCGGCGCGGCGCCGTCGAGATGGCGCACGACGTCGTTCAAGTGCCGCGCGACGTAGACCTCGGCGTCGGGCGCGAGCGCGGCCTCGTCGGCGTTCGCGGCCGGCAGCACGACCGCGTGGCCGTCGCGGTGCGCCGCGAGCACGGACGGCAGCGCGCCCGTGATCGGTCTCAAATCGCCGTTCAGCGCGAGCTCGCCGAGGAACTCGAGCCGACCCGTGGTCCAGCTCTCGCGCTGCGCTTGCGCGCGGAGCACGCCGAGCGCGATCGCGAGGTCGAAGCGGCCGCCGTGCTTCGGCACGTCGGCCGGCCCCAAATGGGCGGTGATCCGGCTCACGGGAAACGTGTGACCCGAGGTCTGGAGCGCCGCGCGCACGCGATCGCGGCTCTCGCGCACGGCCGCCGCCGCGAGCCCCGTGATCGCGAAGCTCGGCAACCCGCCCGACAGATGCACCTCGACGGTGACGAGGTAGGATTCGAGGCCGGCCTGGCCGCGGCAGAGCAGGCTCGCGAGCGACACGCGGCGCGCTACCGGCGCGCGCCGCGCGCGCGGCGGCCGCTACTTGGACGACATCGACTTCTCGAGCTCCGCGAGCCGCGCCTCCATCTGCTCGAGCTTCGCGCGGGTGCGCTCGAGCACGGCCCGCTGCACGTCGAATTCCTCACGGGTCACGAGCTCCATGCGCTCGAGGCCGGCCTTGAGCAGCGTCTTGAAGTTCCGCTCGAGGTCTTGGCCCAGCACTCGCAAGTTCTGCGGCACCGACTCGGCCAGCTGGCGCGCGAGCTCGTCCAGGCTGAAGCCAGTCGATTTCTTGTCGTTCATTGCATACCCCTTCACGAGCACCGGCCAGCTGCGAATCCGACGAACGCGCCGAGAAACAAGTCGGCGCCCGCCCTCTGAGGCAGCTGATCATAGCGCCGGACTAGGCGCGGCCTCGGATTTGACTTAATGTTCCAGGCGGATGAGTCATCTTTTCGTCGGCCAAGTTAAAGAGCAAGTAAAGAGCGATGGCGGTCACACGGACCCCCGCGAACCCTTGCTAGACTGGTGCGACTCTTCTCGCCGGACACCGGAGATCAAAAGGTGAAAACGATTCGGTGGCCCCTGCTGCTCGCGCTGCTGGGCGCCGCGGCCGTGGCCCGCGCGGACGTCTACCGCTCGAAGGACGCGCAGGGCACGGTCGTCTACAGCGACCGGCCGACCGAGAACTCCGAGCCCGTGATCGTGAAGCCGCCGAAAGCCGGCCGCCCCGGCAACCCGATCACGACGAAGAGCGCGACCGGCAACGCTCAGGACAACGCGCCCGGCGAGCAGAACCAAGCTGCGCAGAAAGGCGCGAAGGGTGGGAAGGGCGAAAAAGGCGATCTCTCGCCGGCCGAGAAAGAGGCCGAGCGCACGAAGAACTGCGAGACGGCGCGCGATCGCAAGACGAGATACGACCAGTCGCATCGTCTCTTCAAGGCGGGGCCGAACGGCGAGCGCGAGTACTTGAACAGCGCACAGATCGACGAAGCCCGAGCGCAAGCGGCGGCCGATGTCCAGACCTGGTGCGGCGGCTGAAGCCTCGACACGAATCGAGCGCGGCCCGGCCGTCATCCGCGTAACTCCGCCGGCCGACGAGCCGCGCGACGAAGAGCGCTCGCCGGTCGCGGCGGCGCGTGCGCGGCGCGCCGCGCTCGACGCCTTCTTCATACCCGACCTCTGTGCCAACCGCAGCGTGTTTGCGGTCGTGCTGATCGCGGAGCTGATCGCGGTCACGCTGAGCCTCGCGCGCCCGTCCGCCAGTTTCTTGACCGAGCTCGCGCGGATCTCGATGTTTCTGCAGTGGCTCGGCCTCACGAGCGCGGCGCTTCTCTGCTACGCGCGCCCGCTGCTCGCGCGCCTCTCCGTGCCGCGAGCGTCGGCGGGCGTATTCGCGCTCCTGATGCTCGACACCGCGTTGCTCTCGGAAGCGGCGCTGCTCGTCGGCGGCAGCTTCGGCGCGAGCGACGTCACGGCCGCACTCTTCCCGCGCGAGCACTGGCCGTTCCTGCTCCGCAACGAGGGCATCTGCGTGATCGTCACGGCGATGCTGCTGCGCTACTTCTACATCACGCACGAGTGGCAGCGGCATCTGCGCGCCGAGGCGCGCTCGCGGATCGAGGCGCTGCAAGCGCGAATGCGCCCGCATTTCCTGTTCAACAGCCTGAACACGATCGCGGCGCTCGCGCGCAGCGACCCACGGCGCGCCGAGGAGGCGGTCGAGGACCTCGCCGACCTGCTCCGCGCGACGCTGCGCGACTCGCATAGCCCGCTGCGCCTCAAGGAGGAGCTCGAGCTCACGCGGATCTATCAGAGGATCGAGGCGCTGCGCCTCGGCGACCGCCTCAAAGTGCGCTGGGACGTCGCCGACTTGCCGATGGACGCGCTCGTGCCGGGGCTCACGGTGCAGCCGCTGCTCGAGAACGCGATCTACCACGGGATCGAGGCGCTCGATCGCGGGGGCACCGTGACGGTGTCGGGCCGCGTCGTCGCCGGCCGCGTCGAGATCGTCGTCTCCAATCCGGTCGCCGCCGCGGGTGAGGGCGCCGCGGGGCGGCCGGGCAACCGGCTCGCGCTCGAGAACATCCGCCAGCGTCTCGCGCTCGCCTACGACGAGGGCGCGTCGCTCGTGATCGAGCAGCCGCAAGGCGAGTACCGTGTAACCGTCCGCTTTCCGTACCGAAAATGAGCGCCGAGCCGCTCAGCGTCTTGATCGTCGACGACGAGCAGCCCGCGCGCGAGCGGCTGCGGCGGCTCGTCGAGGAGCTGCCGGGTTGGGTCGTCGCGGCCGACTGCGCGAACGGCGCCGATGCGCTGCCGCTCGTCGGGAGGCTGCATCCGGCCATCGCCCTGCTCGACATCCGGATGCCGGGGATGACCGGCATCGAGCTCGCGCGCCATTTGGGCTCGCTCGAGCACCCGCCCGCGATCGTGTTCACGACGGCCTACGACGAGTACGCGCTCGAGGCGTTCGAGTCCCAGGCGGTCGGCTACCTGCTCAAGCCCGTGCGGCGCGAGCGGCTCGAGGAGGCGCTCAAGCACGCGTCGCGGCTCAGCGCGCCGCAGCTGCGCGGGCTCACGCGGCCCGAGCAGCCGCTCGCGGTGCGCCGGCACGTCGCGGTCCGCGCGCGCACCGGGCTGAAGCTGATCCCGCTCAAAGACATTCTCTACTTCCGCGCGGACCAGAAGTACGTGACCGTGCGGCACGGCCAAGGCGAGGACCTCATCGACGAGTCGCTCCGAGCGCTCGAAGAGGAGTTCGCGCGCGACTTCGTGCGGGTCCACCGGGCCCTGCTCGTCGCGGTCGCGCATGTCGCGGCGCTCGAGCGCACGCCCGATAGCGGCTACGCGCTCAAGCTCCGTGGCGACGCCGAGACGCTGCCCGTAAGCAGGCGCCTGGTCGCCGACTTGCGCAAGCGTCTCGCGGGCCGATGACGAGAAGGAACTCGATGGGCGACACGAAAACGGGCGCGACCGCGGCACCCGCTGCCGCCGACTCGGACTGGGACGAGCTCGCGAAGTCGCTCGCGGCCGCGAAAGCCTCGCGCTCCGCGGAAGGCGTCGCGCCGACCGAGACGCCGCCCGCCACGGCGCCCGCGCGCGGCTCGTTCTCGAGCGCGCTCGCGCTCGTGCTCGCGCTGATCTCGATCGGCGTCGCCGGCATGCTCTGGTGGCAATACCGCGCGTTCTACGTCGCGCTCGATCAGAACGACGTCGCGACTGCACAGGCGCTCGAGCGCGTGCGGGCCGAGCAGCGAACGCTCCAGGACGGGCTCAAAGCCGCGAGGGACGACGCCGAGACGCTGCGGCAACGAAGCGCGGACCTCGCGGACCGCCTCGACCAGCTCCCGAGCCGCTTCGCCGAGCTCGAGCGCCGGCTCGACACGCTGCAAGGCGGCTCGTTCGCCGCGCGCAGCGCGCTCCTGCGCTCGGAAGCCGAGTACTACCTCGCCGTCGCGAATACCGAGCTCATGCTCGCCCGCAACTTCGCGAACGCGATCACCGCGCTCGAGCTCGCGGACGGACGGCTCGCGGAGCTCGGCTCGCCCGAGCTCGCGCCGGTGCGCGAGGCGATTGCGCGCGAGCTCGGCGCGCTGCGCGGCGTACGCCAGCCCGACATCGAGGGCATCCTGTTCAGCCTCGGCGGGCTCGCGGCGCGCGTGAGCGACCTGCCGATGCGCGGCGACGCGCGGCCGGCCGGGCCGGCCGCGGCCGTCGACGAGGCCGAGCCCGGCTTCGGCCGGCTGTGGCTCGCGGTCAAGAACATGCTGCTCGGCCTCGTTCGCGTCGAACGGCGCGACGAGCCGGTCGCGCACGCGCTGTCGGCGGCGGAGCGCGAGCTCGACCGCCGCGAGCTCGAGATCGAGCTCGAGGTCGCGCGCACGGCCGTGCTGCGCGGCACGCAACAGACTTTCAGGAGCGCGCTCGACGCGGGCGTAGCGCTGCTCATGCGCGACTTCGACACCGACTCGAGCGAGGTCGAGAGCGCACTCGCGCTGCTGCGCGGGACGCGCGGCCTCGACGTGAACCCGGCGCGCCCCGACATCAGCGGCTCGCTCGTCAAGCTCCGCGAGCTCACGGCGAAGGATCGCTAGATGCGCGTCGGGCTATGGGCCTTGCTCGCCCTGCTGCTCGGCGCCTTGCTCGCGCACTTCGTGCTCGAGGACCGCGGCTACGTGCTGATCACGTTGCGCAGCTACGTCGTCGAGATGTCGGTGCCCGGGCTGCTGCTCACGCTCGTCGCGCTCTATCTCGTCGTGCGCGGGATCGCGGCGCTCATACGGCTGCCGCGCTCCGTGCGCGCGAGGTCGCTCGAACGCCGCACGCGGCGCGGTGGTGAGAACTTGAGCGCGGCGTTCAAGCACCTGATCGAGGGCGACACCGCGCGGGCCGAGCGGTTGCTCACGCACGGCGGCGCGGCGGACGGTGCGCCGTTCGTGAGCTACGTGCTCGCGGCGCGCGCCGCACAGGCGCAGGGCGCGCGCGCACGGCGAGACGAATGGCTCGCGCTCGCGTACGGCGCGGACGCGGACAGCCAGCCCGCGGTGCTGCTCGCGCAGGCCGAGCTCGAGCTGGACGCGGGCGAGCCCGACGCCGCGCTCGCGACGCTCGAGCGGCTCGAGCAGCGCCGGCCCGATCACCCGGGCGCGGTCGCGTTGCTCGCGCGCGTCCACCGCGCGCGGCACGACGCGGCGGGCCTAAACGCGCTGCTCCCAAGGCTCGCGCGCGCGCACATGAGCGCGCAAGTGCGAGATGCACTCGCGGCCGACGCGCTGCGGATCGAGCTCGCGCTACCGGACTTGGGCTCCGAGCGGCTCGACGAGCTCTGGGCCGAGGTCGGCGCCGAGCTGCGAGCCTCGCCCACAGTGCTCGCCTTGCACGCGCGCGCGCTCGCGCGTCTCGGCCGCGGACAGGAGGCCGAGCGCGAGCTCCGCGCGGCGCTCAACACGAGCTGGAGCGAGGATCTCGTGCTCGGCTACGGTGAGGTGGAAGGCGCCGACCGCGCGAAGCAGCTCAAACAGGCCGAGAGTTGGCTCAAGACTTATCGCGAGGACGCCGCGCTGTTGCTCACGGCGGCGCGCCTCAGCATCGCGACGGAGCTCTGGGGCAAAGCGCGCGACTATCTCGAGTCGAGCCTCGCGCTCGCCCCGTCCCCCACCGCCTACGCCCTCTACGGCAAGCTGCTCGCCGACCTCGACGAGCCCGAGCGCGCTGCGGATGCGTTCCGCAGCGGTCTCGCGCTCGCAAGCCCGAGCGCGGGCGAAGCGCTGAAGCCCGACGCCCCTGCGCAGCTCGCGCCACCTGCCGCCGAGGCGTCGATGCGTTGACCCGTTCCCGCGACCGTCTGCCGGCAGAGATGCCGGCAGCGAGCCTCCAGGGATGGATTCACGGCGTGTCGCGGGAACGGGTCAACGCGTCGGCGCCTCGGCGCGCGACAACGCCCCACCGCGTCGGCGCCTCGGCGCGCGGTAACGCCCGACGCATCGCGCGCGACAACACCGCGCCGCATCGGCGCCTCGGCGCGCGATGACGTGTTCGTTACGATTGACGGGTGAAGGCGCCGGCGAAGCGCGAGCGTTACTGCACCTTCGGCTGCGAGCGCTTCGAGTCGAGCCACTCGATCAGCGGATCCCACTGCTCCCAATCGGGCCAGGCGAGGTACGGCGGCAGCTCGTGGATGCCGAGCCCGCGCTGATACGCGCGGATGTAGTTCTGCGCCTCGCGGAAGCTCGTGACGTAAGGCACCCGCAGGCGCGACAGCGCGTCGTCGAGCTCCTCGAAGATCAGCGTGTTCTCCTTGACTCGGTTCGCGACGAGCGCGGCCTTGGCCTTCTTGTCGGCCACTTTCGAATTCTCGAGCAGCTCGCCAACGTAGCGTTCCGCGGCCTTGATGTCGATCGGCGACGGCAGCACCGGCACGATGATCGTCTCGGCGCGGCGCACGAGCTCGGTCAGGTGCTTGCCCCAGGAGCCCGCGGGCGAGTCGATCACGAGGAACTCGGTGTTGCGCGGCACGTGCGTGAGGCCGCTCTCGAAGGCGCGGACCGCGGCGATCGGCGCGTACTCGGCCGGTCGTTGCTCGAGCCACGAGAGCGCGGACGCCTGGGGGTCGAAATCGGCGAGCGCGGTCGCATATCCCTCCGACGCAAAATACGCCGCGAGGCTCGTCGCGATCGTGCTCTTGCCGCAGCCGCCCTTCGCGTTCGTCACCAGGATATGGCGCATGGACTCTCCGATGCTCCCCGAAACCCGATTCCTTGTAGTTATCGATGACGTGGACGCTGCGGCCGGATAAGTTAGCGATGGTTATGACAAAAGTCCAATCGCGGCGCGACCTTCCGGCGAATCGATTAGACTCGCCGCCGCGATGAAACTCCACTTCGTGAAGATGAATGGACTCGGCAACGACTTCATGGTCGTCGAGTGGCCTAAAGGTCGGCCCGCGCCGGACGCCGAGCTCGTGCGCCGCTGGAGCGACCGCCGACTCGGAGTCGGCTTCGACCAGCTGTTGCTGCTCGGCGCGGAGCGTCCGCGCGGCGGCGACGCGAGCTATCGGGTCTTCAACGCCGACGGCGGCGAGGTCGAGCAGTGCGGCAACGGCGCACGCTGCCTCGCGAGCTTCCTCGCGCCGCGCGTCGGCCGCGACGTCACGCTCGTCGGACCCTTGGGTCCCACGGTCGCGAAGGTCGAGTCGGCGGAGCGCGTGAGCGTCGACCTCGGCGAGCCGAGCTTCGAGCCGTCCGCGCTGCCGTTCACGGCGCCCGCGCGGCGCGATCGCTACCGCTTGGAGCTGCCGACGCAGAGCGTCGAGTTCGGCGCGGTGTCGATGGGCAACCCGCACGTCGTGATCGAAGTGGACTCGGTGGCACGCGCGCCGGTCGGTATACTGGGGCCCGTGCTCGAACGGCATCCGAGCTTCCCGCAACGAGTCAACGTGGGCTTCATGCAACGCGTCGACGATCGCCACATCAAGCTGCGCGTGTTCGAGCGCGGCGCGGGCGAGACGCTCGCGTGCGGAACCGGAGCCGCGGCCGCGGTCGCCGTCGGGCGTCTGTGGGGTGAGCTTACGGAGCGAGTCGAGGTGAGTCTCCCGGGCGGGATGCTCGAAGTGAGCTGGCGTGGACCCGGCTCGACGCTGTGGCAAACTGGGCCCGTGAGCGCTGCATACGAGGGGCAAATCGAGCTATGAGCCAACAGAAGAGCGGGGCGGCGATCGGCACGACGCACGGCGACGAGTTTCCGGAAAGCGCGATCGCCGATTACTTGAAGAGCCATCCCGACTTCTTCGAACGGCACCCTCTGATCCTCCTGAGCCTGAAGCTGCCGCATCGCACCGGCGGCTCGGCGGTGTCGCTCGTCGAGCGGCAAGTGTCGGTGCTGCGCCAGCGCAACGCGCAGCTCGAGCGTCAATTCAAGGACCTCGTCGCGGTCGCGAAGACGAACGACGCGCTCGTCGAGAAGATTCATCAGCTCGGACTCAAGCTCATGCGCGCGCGCGGTCTGCCCGCGCGGCTCGAGCGGCTCGAGACCGGGCTCCGCGAAGACTTCGGCGCGGAGCGCGCGGTGCTCGTGCTGTTCGGCGACAAGGTGCCGGCCGCGGCCGAGCGCGCGGGCTTCGTGCGGCGGCTGTCCTCGGAAGATCCCGCAGTCAAGCCGTTCGCGGGGTTTCTGCGCGCGGCGAAGCCGCGCTGCGGTCCGCTCCGCGACCGGCAGAAGTACCTGTTCGAGCGCGACGCCGACACCCTGGCCTCGGCCGCGCTCGTGCCGCTCGGCGCCGACGCGAGCGTGGGATTCCTGATCATCGGCAACCGCAATCCGGACTATTTCCATCCGGGCCAGCGGGTGGACTTCCTCGCGCGGCTCGGCGAGCTCCTGTCTGTCGCGCTGGTCGATGAGCACGCTGCGCGTGTTTCATAAAGAGCTCGCCGAGTTCCTGCAGCGCCTGAAGACCGAGCGGCGGTTGTCGCCGCACACCGTGATGGCGTATCAACGCGACTTGAACGCGCTGCTCGGCTTCTGCGAGCGCGAGCGGATCGAGTCGTTCGCGGACCTCGATTCTTATCAGGTCCGCCGCTTCGCGGCCGAGAGCCACCGGCGCGGCTCCAACGCGCGCAGCGTCGCGCGGCGCCTGTCGGCGGTGCGCACGTTCTTGAGCTTCCTCGTCGCGACGGGCCAGCTCAAGTCGAACGCGGCCGTGCACGTGCAGGCGCCGAAGCCGTCGCGGCGTCTGCCCGCGACGCTCGACGCGGATCAGGTCGCGCGCCTGCTCGCGATCGAGGGCGACGAGCCGCTCGCGGTCCGCGACCGCGCGATCTTGGAGCTCTTCTATTCCTCGGGCCTGAGGCTCGCCGAGCTCGTCGGCCTGAACTTAGGCGACGTCGACACGGACGACCGCACGGTGCGCGTGCTCGGCAAGGGCTCGAAGGCGCGGATCGTGCCGGTCGGCCGGCACGCGCTCGCGGCGCTCGCGGACTGGCTCAGGGTGCGACCCGAGCTCGCGCCGCACGGCGAGCTCGCGCTGTTCGTGAGCCGCAACGGCCGCCGGATCAGCCGCCGCGCCGTGCAGGAGCGCGTGAACCATTGGGCGCGCCGGCAGGGCGCGGTCACGGGCGTGCACCCGCACATGCTGCGGCACTCGTTCGCGACGCACGTGCTCGAGTCGAGCGGGGACCTGCGCGCCGTGCAGGAGATGCTCGGCCACGCGAGCCTGTCGACGACTCAGATCTACACGCATCTCGACTTCCAGCACCTCGCGCACGTCTACGACCAGGCGCATCCGCGCGCGAAGCGCCGCCCCGACTGATCGCGCGCGCCGCGCGCGGCTCCGCCGCTCCGATGTCGAGCACCGCATGACGACTCCGAAATTTCACGGCACGACGATCGTCTGCGTCCGGCGCGACGGCCGCGTCGCGCTCGGCGGCGACGGCCAGGTCACTCTGGGTCAACAGGTCGTCAAGGGCAACGCGCGCAAGGTCCGCCGCCTCGCCGACGGCAGGGTGATCGCGGGCTTCGCGGGCGGCACGGCGGACGCGTTCACGCTCTTCGAGTATTTCGAGGCTAAGCTCACGAAGCACGGCAACCTCACGCGCGCCGCGATCGAGCTCGCGAAGGACTGGCGCACGGACCGGATGCTGCGCCGGCTCGAGGCGCTCCTGATCGTCGCCGACAAGAGCCAGTCGCTGCTCGTCTCGGGCACGGGCGACGTGATCGAGCCCGAGCACGAGTTGCTCGCGATCGGCTCCGGCGGCGCGTACGCGCAAGCCGCGGCGCGCGCGCTGCTCGACGAGACGAAGCTCGGCGCGCGCGCGATCGTCGAGAAATCGTTGCGCGTAGCGGCCGACATCTGCATCTACACGAACCGCGAGATCACGATCGAAGAGCTCTGACGCCATGTCGATGACGCCGCGCGAGATCGTCGAGGAGCTCGACAAGCACATCGTCGGCCAGGCCGAGGCGAAGCGTGCGGTCGCGATCGCGCTGCGCAACCGCTGGCGCCGCGCGCAGATCGCGGAGCCGCTGCGCGGGGAGATCACGCCGAAGAACATCTTGATGATCGGCCCGACCGGCGTCGGCAAGACCGAGATCGCGCGCCGCCTCGCGAGGCTCGCGAACGCGCCGTTCATCAAGGTGGAGGCGACGAAGTTCACCGAGGTCGGCTACGTCGGCCGCGACGTCGACTCGATCATCCGCGACCTCGTCGACATGGCCGTGAAGATGGAGCGCGAGAACGCGATGACGCGCGTCGCGGACCGCGCGGCCGATGCGGCCGAGGAGCGGCTGCTCGACGCGCTGTTGCCGGGAACGGGCGCTGCCGCGAGCGGGATCGGCTTCCAGACCGGCGTCGCGCCGAGCGGCGAGCAGCGCGACACGCGCCAGCGCTTCCGCAAGATGCTCCGCGAGCGCGCGCTCGACGACCGCGAGGTCGAGGTCGAGGTCCAGGCGTCTGCGGTCGGCGTCGAGATCATGGCGCCGCCCGGTATGGAGGACATGACGAACCAACTCCAGGGGCTGTTCCAGAGTCTCGCCCAAGGGCGCACGCGCCGGCGCAAGCTCAAGGTCAAGGACGCTCTCGAGCTGCTCAAGGAAGAAGAGGCGGCGAAGCTCATCAACCAGGAGGACGTGAAGGTCCAGGCCCTGCGCGCCGTAGAGGAGAACGGCATCGTGTTCATCGACGAGGTCGACAAGATCGCGCGCCGCGCCGAGACGCACGGCGCGGACGTCTCGCGCGAGGGCGTGCAGCGCGACCTCTTGCCGCTCGTCGAGGGCTGCACCGTGAGCACGCGCTACGGGATGGTGCGCACGGACCACGTGCTATTCATCGCGTCGGGCGCGTTCAGCGTCGCGAAGCCGTCGGACCTGATCCCGGAGCTCCAGGGCCGCTTCCCTATTCGGGTCGAGCTCGACGCACTAGGCATCGAGGACTTCGTCCGGATCCTCACGGAGCCGTCCGCGTCGCTGACCGAGCAGTACCGTAGCCTGCTCGCGACCGAGCGCGTGGATCTGAAATTCGAAGCGAGCGGCGTGCGCCGGCTCGCCGAGGTCGCGTACCAGGTCAACGATCGCAGCGAGAACATCGGCGCGCGCAGGCTGCACACGGTGCTCGAGCGGCTGCTCGAGGCCGTGTCGTTCGAGGCCGCGGACCGCGGCGGGCAGGCCGTCGTCGTCGACGCGGCGTACGTCGACGCGCACCTCGCCGCGCTCGCGCAGAACGAAGACTTAAGCCGCTACATCCTCTAGCGCGAGTGATGGCCGCCCCGATGACCGCCCCGATGACCGAATATTCGATTCCGCCGCCGACCGAGATCAAATACCACAAGCGCTCGCGCGAGCTTACGGTCCGCTTCGACGACGGCATGACGGGCCGGCTCTCGGCCGAGTACCTACGCGTGCATTCGCCGTCGGCCGAGGTCAAGGGCCACGCGGCCGGCGAGGGCGTGCTCGTGACCGGCAAGGAGAAAGTCGGGATCGCGCGGATCGAGCCCGTCGGCCGCTACGCGGTCAAGCTCGTGTTCGACGACGGCCACGACACCGGGCTCTACACCTGGGCGGTCCTTTACGAGCTCTCGAGCGAGCGCGACCGCAAGTGGGCGCGCTATCTCGAGCGGCTCGCGCAGGCCGGCAAGTCGCGCCAAGCCTGAACCGCCGGGCCAGTTGCGGCGGCCGAGCCCGGATCGCTAGCATTCGCGTTTCACGGCTCGAGGGAACGGGCTTGTCGCGCCAAGGACTTAAGGCAAGAGAACTGCGTTTCGCCGGCGTGGCCTTCGCGCTCGTGCTCACACGCGCGATCCTCGCACAGGACGCGCCGGACGAGCAGGCGCCGGTCGAGGCGGCGCCGACGGCTGCCGCCGACGACGCGCCGGACCCTGCTCCGGCGAGCGGCGACGAACGGAGCCATGCGGCCAAGAAGCCCGCGGCGGAGCGGGACGCTGGCCAACGGGCGACGTCCGCGATCGACAATCAGGACGTCATCGAGATGGCGGAGGCGGGGTTCGCCGAGAGCACGATCCTGGCCGCGATCGCCGCGAACGACACGCACTTCGACGTCTCGCCTCGCGCGCTCGTCGCGCTCAAGGGCGCGGGAGTGTCCGAGGCCGTGATCGAGGCGCTGCTCACGGCCGAAACCGCAAACAAGAAAGCCGCGTCCGCTGCGCGGAAGGCGGCCGCCAACGCGACCGCGGCGCCTCCGCCGGCGGAGCTCGCGCAACTCTCGGCGCTCGTCGAGCGGCTCGCGGCGCAGCAGGACGCGGCCGCCGCGGCGCTTCGCGCGCCCGACCCGCCGCCGAGCGCGGATCCCGCGCCGCACGCGTGGATCCTCCGCGCCGACGAGCGAACGGAGCTGCCGCCGACGATCGCGCAGGTCGCGTTCACGGACGACAAGAGCGGCAAACGCCTCGAGACGCTGCAAGGCCTCGCGGGAACGGCGCTCGTGTTCGTGAACCCGGCGGTCGGCGGTATCGCGACGACGCTCGGCGGCCTGTTCCATCCCGCCAACAAGGATCGCACCGCGATCTGGGCGCTCGCGGGAACCGCCGCGCCGCGCGCGCTCGGTCGCCGCCCGAGCTTCGAGGTCGAGTTCGGCCAGATCCCGGGCGTCGATCCCGACGAATATCGACCGGCGCTCGTCCGGCTCGTCCCGACCAAGGACAACTATCGGCTCGTCGCGGCGGCCAAGACCGACGGCGCGAAATCGGGCTCCGCGCCGGACGGCCCGATCGTCGAGGAGCCGATCGTCACCGAGCTCAAACAG
>Ga0134079_10000027_pt1 | contig 37940 bp, 57 predicted proteins | sample 15_taG_2_FD_119770 | JGI IMG/M metagenome (GOLD analysis project Ga0134079, IMG submission 119770) | Grasslands soil microbial communities from the Angelo Coastal Reserve, California, USA - 15_D_Rain_40cm_2_09182015 | ecosystem: Environmental > Terrestrial > Soil > Grasslands ...
AGGTGTCGTGGGACCACCTGCCTGAGCAGTACAAACCACACTTAACAAAGGAGAAGTAACATGCGTCCGATTCTGTGTTTGCTTGTACCCATCGGTGAAGGGCTCTATCCGGACAACAGCCTTCCCGGCGGTCAGGGCGGATACCCTTCGCAGCCAATCTACATGCCGCCGTATCCGAGCCAAGGACCTGGGTTCCCTACCCACCCGATCGCTCCCGGCGGAAGCCAGCCCTACCCCGACCACGGACTGCCCGGCAACCAGCCGTATCCGGACCATGGACTGCCGGGGCGGTCGGTGTATCCATCACAGCCGATTTACTACCCGCCCTATCCTTCGCAGGGACCTGGCTTCCCGACGCATCCGATCGCGCCAGGGGGACCCTACCCTGATCACGGCCTGCCCATCCCTCCCGAGCCGACGGAACCTCCGACGGTAGAGGAAGGTGGCAAGTGGGTCTGGACGCCGATTTACGGCTGGCTGTGGAAGCCGGAAGCACGACCCAAGTAACGTAGTCAACTGCCGGGGGGTGACTCCCCCGGCGCTCAGGAGAATGGAATGGCTATCGACTATGGAACACAGCGGCTGGTAGGTGGTGGCCCTTCGCCTGGGCCAGGAGCAGCAGTTACTGGAATAGCTGGGTCCATGAGGCAGCGAGGCGCTCCACTTGGATGGGCACAGCAGTTAAATCCCAACTTGGTGACGCCGGCTGGAAACATGTATGGTTATGCAGGCAGGCAACCTTACCGTCGGCTCGACTTTCCGGCGCCTGCAGCCCCGCCAGGCAACCTCCCGCCTTCCGACACCACGACACAGACAGGGCAGGGCGGTGGCCAAGGTCTACTCCCCGGTGCTTCGCCTGGGCAGGTGGGCCAAGCCCAAGGCATTGGCAGAACACCGACGAATGATGCTATACAGAAGCCCACACCAGATCCCTTGCCAACTAGCAACCGTCCACAGCAAACGAATGGAGTACTGCCCGGCATGGAAGGCGGTTCTAAGACTCCCATTGGCGCGGTTCCGGGAGCACCTACAGCCACGAATCTTCCCATCGGGGTCAACGCTAACGCTGTGCCGCCAGCGGCTTGGAATACTCCGCAGGGAATACTGGACGCAATGAACAAGCGTCATGCAACGATCAACCAACCGATGAAGGTTCCTCCGCCTGACCCCATGTATAGAGCGCTGAACCCCAATGGCGCACCTATGCCGCGGCCTGGCGGCGACACCACTCAACAGTTTAACTCCAACTTTCAGCCGACGGGTGCCACAGCGTTCTCCCGCTTAGCCCAGCAAGCCCTCGATCGTCACCTCTACGGGCAAAAGGGTGTCGACCTGCAGAACATGCCGAAGAGCTTCACCATCGCCGACTTCAACAAAGCTGCTCAGACAAACCCGGTGCTGGCTGCCCAGATGCTGGGCAAAGGTGGGCAGGCCTACAAAGACGCGATCATGAAGGCGAATGGCTGGTCCAACTACCAGATGAACCAGTTCATCAACGCTTACGCGAGCGGAGTGGAACCTGGAATCACGCAGTCGAACCTCACTGCGGCTGGCTTTACGCCGGAGCGCTTCGGAACGAACACGTTAACCCCGCCAGCTCCACCTCCTCCAACTAACCAACCTCCTGCACCTCCTCCAGCCACCGGTGGCGGCACCGAAGCCGGGTTTGGCTACTTTGATCCGTACTGGACCAACTACTACAACCAGCAACACGGTACATCTTAACCCTCAGGGGGAACGTCGGGCGGCTGGAGCGATACCAGCATCATGGCGTTCCCCTCTTGCAGTAGCTGGACATAACCCGCGTTCACGCATCCTGCTACCACATCTGTAAAGTCCCTCATTGAGGGGAAGTAGGCGTGAATGAAGCGGTACGCCTCAGCGTAAGGCACCTTCCGTTTTAACCTGACGAAGTTCAGGAATCGGTCGGTTTGCAGGGAGACGTCTGTGCGTCCTATCTTGCTGAATACGGCTGGCATCCCCGCTTCCAGATCCGTAATCATCTTCCCCGCGATCGCCAGTTCCTCCTCGGTAATCGTAAGCTCGTCCCGTACCGCCGCTGCGAGCACCATCGCCAACTTGTGGATGTGAGTCTGCTTGCGGGCAATGTACCCTCCAAACCTATCATCATCCAGCCCGGAAGGCCTATGCGTATAGTGGTGCTTGTACCACGCCTCGCCCCATTCGACTGCCTTCGCGGTAAGCTTATACTCCCCCGTAAGGTTAATGGAAATGTGCTCCAGGTCCTGCACCAGCCGGTCCTCGATGACCTTGAGGTTCTCGGGAACGTGAAGACCTGGGTATGCAACATACTTGTGCTTCTCCTTCGCGTAGACGAATATGCAGCGGGAAGTGAACCCGCCGCCGATCATGTACTCTGGGAAATTGCCAGCGATCCACGCCGGCGTAGTGCAAGCGATGAGGTTAATCCAAGGGTTCTCAACCTTATCATTTCCGCTCATCTTGGTGCGCTTCTCGAACGCGCCCTGCTTCCCATCCCAGAGGGTGACCAGCAAGTCTACCATATCCTTGTCCGCTGGGTTCAGGAGATTACCAAACTCACTGGACTCAATGGTCAGGGCGCACATCGGCAGATAATCGTCACCGTATGGGAACATCTCGCTGGCCTCCTGAAAGGAACCAACGAGCGCCTGCCACGTTACCACGTCGGGGCCGAAGTTTATCCCCGGCACCCGTCGCAGGAGCTGCATGGCAAGACCCGCCGTCGTGCTTTTTGACACGATCCCTGGCGGCGCAACCAGTATTATGTAAAAGTTAGGATACCACTTAAAATAGGCCTGGTCGATCCAGACCTTCCGTCGGAGTGCTCCCGCTATAGCACTAACCCCCACCCAGAAGTACATGTTCCTTGGGGCCTCACCAAACTGGGCATAGTCGCAGAAACCCTCCAGCCAATCGCTGAAGTTTCTGGCCATGTGGGGAAACTCCTACGCAATCGGCTCAATCTTTGCTCCTGCCTTCGCGCTTAAACGCTCGTCCGCGCCCATAAGATTCTCCGCATTCTGTTTCGTTTCGAACTGAAACGCCTCGTCTTTGTTCTCACTGACAATCAGCCCACCTCCATTGGGCAGGTAGCCCACATAATAGAACTTAATCCCTTCCTTCTCCGAATAAAGTCTGAACCTCATTTGCAGTCACCCCATGATTTGGCTGATGTTTTAATACTGAGGGGTATAGTCAGCGGGTCATCGTATGGCACGACGACGTGACTGGCAATATCCAGGATTTGTGTCCTGCATAGCGAGGCTATGCGGCTGGGGAATTGCCCAGCGAGAGAGTCGTGTACCTGGAGGAGTACCTGTACCTCCGGGAGTCGGTAGTACACTTCCAGCCAAATTCTATTTATGAAGTGGCCGACGGTTGACTGCGGAATCCAGGCTATTGCCTCTGGCAGCTCTGCATCAATCCTGTCGAAACTATACCGGCGGAAGCCGAAGCGATTATGAACGTACTTCTTGGTCTTGAGCTGGGCTTCCACCCGTTCGTGCCACTTTTTGATCCCAGGATGAATGTCGAACCACCGACGCTGGAATCGGTCAACTTCGTGATAAGGGAGTCCACAGGCGGCAGCCACGGTGCGGGCGCTGCCAACGTAATTGGTTGCGTGTACGATCGACTTGCAGTTCTGTCGCTGGATGGCGTACTTCGCCTTTAACTCCCGGAAGTTCGGATGGGTCTCCAGCAACTCATCATCGTTCATCGGCAGGTTGTACACGGCCCGCGCGCTGTGCAAGTGAATGTCCACCTTAGCGCGGAGCGCTGCCTTCAGATCCTCGTCCTCAGCTTCCCAAGCCACCACCTGTAGATCCGCTCGATCCAAGTCGCAGTCGAAGAAGTCGTAGCCGGGGTCTGGAATGAAGAGTGTTTTAACATTAGGAAGTTGCAGCGCATCGACGTCTTCGCTGGCGTCCCCTCCGGCGGGAATATTCTGAAGATTAAGTCCAGATTCAAACGCATTTTTGGAGGAGGAGAGCCGCAGCGTAGACGTACCTGCAATGTTATAAGAACATCGGAGTCGCTGGTCTCGATCGAGCTTTGCACCAACGAAGGTAGACAGGAAAACTCCGAGGGATCTGTATTCATGAATGCGCCTGATGATGGGGCGTAGCAGTGGTTCGCGGGAGGCGATCTTTTGGAGGGCTTCGTCGTCCAGGGTGAGGTTGCCGGCGGAGCCCTTCTTGCGGGAGTAGATTTCCCGCTGCTGCAGATCCCCGTAGAAGAGGTTCTTCATCTGGAGGGGTGAGCGCGGGTTCAGCGGGTGGCCGAGGATCCTGATGAACCATTCCTCCCGCTTGCTGATCTCGTCCTGGAGCAATAGGGCGAACTCCGCCCGTTGGGACTCGTCGACTCGAACTCCGCGGATCATTGCCTGGAGCACCGGCCAGAACATCTCCTGTTGGAAGTCCGATTGCTCCCGCAGGCTCAGCCTGTCTACCGTCGCTTGGATCCCTTCGTCGCACTCGAAGGTGATGACGCAGTCCTTGCAGTTGTACGCCCAGAGCTGATCCTCGCCGGTCTTCCTGTCCCAGTTCTTCCCTTCCGCTTTCCAATAGACATGCTTCTCGCAATACATGCTTGAGAGATAGTCAAGTCCTTTAGGAAGTGTTGTAAAGCAGCTGTGATGGCCGAGCATTGTATCGCGCTTAAAGCGAGGGACGAAGCGCCAATGGCGCCAGAAGTACTGCGTGTCGTAGATAAAATTCTGTCCCACGACAAGAGCATTTGGATGAGTAAGGACCGCTCGGAGCTGCTTGACGACCGCGACTTCCTCCTCGGGGAGCCAGTACCCGTTCGGTCTTTCGACGCACATGAAGGGGATGCAGAGCGCGCTGAGCTTGTCAAGCGCGATGCCGACGCAGGCGATGTGCCCTGATCGCGTTTCAATGTCACAAGATATAACCGTGGGCGCTTGCTCGAGCTTTTCAAGACACGACTCCAAATAGGAAAAAACTGCGGAATAACTGGGTCGTAATATGAAGGCATACTCGGACCCTGTTATTTCCTCAGTCGCTATCTCCGCCTTTGCCCTGCGGAGGTCCTGCACGCTGATCGCTTTGGCTGACCAGTCGCGCATGATATATGCCGGGTGGTAGATCGGCACTACCTTCGGAGACAGTAAAGATGATAGGCCTTCCGCGGAGAGTAAGCTTCCCCGCCAGGACTTGATGCCCCATTTGCCAGTCAGCGCCCACATGCTGACATTTCCAAAGGCCACGATAACATTGGGCTTCACCATATCTATTTCCCGGCAGAGCAGTTCCCATCCCTGCCGGACTATTGGCTTCACCATCTTGTCCCTGAGTGGGACCATGTCCTGGGTTATGTTCTTCTTGACTTTGGGTATCCACAGTTCTATATCGTTCCCTGGAGGTTGCAGGCGGCAGACGTTGGTGAGGAAGCATTCGCTCCGCATCAAGCCCGCTTCGTGCAGCATATCGTTGAGTAACTGGCCGGAAGCGCCGACGAACGGCTCCCGGCGACGCATTTCGGTTTCGCCAGGGGCTTCCCCGACCAGCATGATGCGGGCGGGTACTGGACCACTAGGCGGGATCATTACGGCTTCCAGGTGTCGTGGAGGTAGGTCAGCGGCTTGCCAATTAGCTTGGCAAACTTGATCTCCCGCTGGACACCGGCGGACTCCTCCCAGCCTTCGAGCATCAGCACCGACACTTCCCTGGATCCGGTCAGCATGATGCTATCCGCGAGGAGCCAGAAGTGATGTTCCTTCGGCATCCCGAAGACCTTGGCAATTTCATGCCAGTGGACGATGGGGGAGTATACGACATTCCCTTCCTCCAGCATCATGGCACAGCATTGCGCGACCTTGAGGAACCGGAGTTCCCGCATGGCTGGATTGGCGTGCGTGTAGGGTGAAGCGACGTAAACGTATCCGCCTGGCTTATCATTCGCTGGTGTCATTATCTCCGTCCTTATAGTGGTGGTACAATGCCGCGGCAAAGCCCCGCGGCGTGGCGCTGCGAATCATCTTCGTCCGCTCCGACTTTCCGCCCAGCTCGTCCATCTGCGGAACGTGGGAGGCAACGAAGATTGGTACAGGGAGCTTTGGTGGCAGGGTAAATCCGCCGCCGGTCCAAAGGCAGGTGCGCTTCGGGTAAGCATCCCGCGGGGGGATAAACTCTGGCCACTTCGGGTGCCAGTCATTTTCAGGAAGGTAGCCGCCAAACTCGTAAGGGTCGAAGGTGTAGTCCGGCTTCCTCCATACCGTGGACATTACGCTTACGGGATTCTCAATGAAAAAAGGGCACCCCCAACGGTTCCCCAGGCGCAAGGAGAGGTATATCAACTCCATTGCTTTCTCGACGTAGAAGGGGTCTCGGAGGTACTTCTTCCCGAAATGGGCAACGCCGCTGATGGCCAAGTCGGTGCAAGGCGGAAAGCAGCATAATAGGTGGATCGGGTAATCGTCCAGCGCCCTCGCCAGCCACGCCTCCCGGTTCTTCAGGTTGCCGCAGATGGTTACGAGCGATCCCTCTTCGCTGTCCCGCGGGTGCTTAATGTCCGCGATCAGCGCCTTGTAGCCAGCCTCTAGCCAAGGCTGAACGACAATGGCGGTTTCATCGAAGAGGGAGACGATCACTGCTTAATCCCCATCGCCTTTTCCAGCGTGTCCAGGGAGGTCTTGGAATGCTTCTCGCCGGCGGTTATCATCGAGCTGAATAGGGCGGTAGCCCGGCGGGCGAACATTAGGTCGGCTTGCAGGTCCATGATCTGGTCGATGCACCAGGATACGCGATGCTCCGCCGGTTGGTGCTTGGCCAACGCAATCCAGTCCTCGCGGTTTCGCTTCGTGTTTATCATTTCTTTGGCTCCAGTCCATTTATCTTCATCGCCTGGCGGTAGTCGATCGTGACTTCCTCCCCCCAGTGAATAGGTCGTGCCGCTACCAAGTTGATGTTGTCGTTGAGCTGGATCAGCACCTGTGCGTTCGGCGTGGCAGAGTGATTGGTAAAGCGACCAACGACGGTCCGCAGTCCATTGATCCGCGCTGGCGCGATGATCTCGCCAGGAGGAATCTCCCGTATGGCGAAGATGCCCCAGCCTTCAATATCCGAAGCATCGACCCGGAACTTGTACTCCCCCGGCGGGAGCTGGATGCGGTTGCTGGCCTCCGACATGAGTTGCACTTCCTTCGGAGTGAACCCGTACTCGTCCAAGGCGGTGTAGAAGTCCAGGTGGTCGCGCTTCATTTCAGTTCCTCGATGCGCTTCACTGCGATCCCGTAATAGGAGGGATCTTTCTCGATACCAACAGCGCTGCATTTGAGCGCGTGCGCCGCTGGAAAGATAGTTCCCGTTCCAGCAAACGGATCCAGAATTCGATCTCCTGCTCTGACAGAGCGGACCAGGAGAGACGTATACAGGTTAACCGGCTTCTGCGCGCCGTGTCCGAGATTGTCATCCCCTTTGGATTCAATAACATCTGGATAGATGGCGGTGACACGCTTTCCGCCCCGGTATGCGTAAAGGACAAGTTCATAGCTTCGTCTGGGACCATGTTCCGGCAGGGGCACCCTGCCCCCTCCTTGCTTGTAGTTGATGATGGGAGTGCGAATGGCGTTCCAGTCCGAGCCGACGCTCCCGCTGTTGATCAGGTCCCGGAGCCACACGAACTGGTCAATGTCGCAGCAGATGTACATATGAGCTGCGGCCTTCGCGAGCCGGCTCATGCCTGGCAATGCGGACTTCATGAGAAAGCGAAATGAGTCCTCGCTGTCTTCGTATTCGTGGGTGATGGCAGTCATCCGCCCGGCGGAGTCGCCGAAGTCGCTGGCGTCCATCCCGTAAGGCGGGTCGGTGCAGATGACATCGAACTGCGCCGCATCTAGGCTGGCCATCCAGTCAATGCAGTCCCCGAGATAGGCGTTGTGCAGGTGAGCGCCGAAGGTCTCGCCGACGATCGCTGCGTGCACCGCGTTCTTCTCCGCGTTCTCCTTCCCTTCGAGGATCTTGAACGCTTCCTTCAGCGTCTTCGCCTTGGCAATATCAGGGTCGTCAAAGTGCTTGGCAATCACGATTGACTTGTGGACGTTGGCTCGGTACTCGCCCAGCTCCGTCGGCGGGACGTTCGCAGGAATGTCATACACTTCCCTGGCGGTGTCGCCGGTGGACTGCGCGGGATTGCGCGCTAGGCGAAGCGAGTGGAGGTTCGCGACCGCTTCCGCCCGTTCTTGCCAGGTCAGATCCGCTCGCCGAATGTTCTCCTCAAGCTCCGCCTCATACGCATCCAGTGAATCAAGTTCCCCCATGGGCGTCACTGGCAATAGCCCAGGAGGTACAACCCCGCCGCCGCACTTGAATTCCCCTCCGAGGTCGCGTAGCTGGCGGATTGCGCGGAGTCGGCGCTCGCCAGCCACTAAAATCCAGAGCGAGGATTCACCGTCCACCCCTGGCCTTACCACGAGCGGGTGCATCAAGCCCAGCCGCGAGATGGAGTCAGCCAGGTCCATTACACCCTGGGGTTCGAACTCTCTTCGCTGACGATTCTCAGCTACCCTCAGTTCGTCCGAGTGAATCAGGATCATAGCTGGCTCCATTCCTTCAAGTTAGGCCCGCGGAGCGACCGCGGTTACGTCGTTGTAGATCTGGTCGCCGTCAACCCTGGACTTGATATGTCCCCGGACGACCTGGCCAACCATCATCCGGAAGTTGAACGGTTGGCCAGGCACATTCAGCCCCATCGCTTCCCGCACGCGACCGAGCTGCACGTTGCGTCCCTTCTCCGTCGAAATCCCGCCGCCGGCGTTCAGGTCCAGCATGATGCCCTGACGCACCGTCACCTTGTCGCGGCCCAGCAGCTCCTTCAGCTCCGGGTCATCGACTTCGTAGGTAATGTCGATGGCGATGCCAGACGAGTTGCCGTCCTTGCTCGTCCACGGCCGCGCCTTCACATCGGTCGACAGGAGCGTGTAATCCTTCTCCGGGATCGGAATGTACTGCGTGCTGTTGGATTCCTGGAGCGTGGTGTCCAGGAATTGTTGCGGGTCGAAAGTACCCATGATGCTCCTTCAGGTTGGACTGCGAATGAACTGCGACTGGATGCCGGCGGTTACTTCTGCCCAGCGGCCGGCGACGCTTCAGCGGGCAAATCCTTTACCTTTGCAGGCATGTAGCAAGTACGGGACACCCCACACTCTTTCGGTGTCGGACACTGTGCACATGGCTGTGGCACTTTGGTCATTTTGCTGCCTCCTCCGTTTCGATTACGCCTCCTTGCTTCTTCCAGCTCTCGATGATGCGGCCGAAGTCAGGAGCGAGGCCGTCTGCAACGGGGAGATTTCGAGCCTTGAGGTCGGCTCCAGGAGCGGCGGTTGACCAGGTGAACTTGGTTCCGGTTCGCTCGCTGAGGACAACGTCGGAGAAGAAGCGAGGGAGGACAGGTGCGAGGCGTCGACCAAGGGTTGCAGCCATGATCTTAGTTCCTCCCATAACTTCATCTGTTTCCCGATCGACGTGCGAGATGAGGACGAGATGACAACGTGTATCGGTACAGAGCTTCTGAAATAGATTCGCCACAAGTTGCATGGCGATCCCCCAATCACCTTGATGACGCACTGGCTTGCTCCCGACGACAAGGCCCATTGCCATAATGCCCACTCCAGTGAGTCCGTCGACCACGATGGCCCTGCCGGTTCCCCATTTACAAACATCTCCATATACGATTCCGTTTCGATCGCAGGTGTAGTTATTGAGCGCTGACAACAGCGTGACGAATTGATCGTACTGGTTGCGTGTTGGGTCTACCAGCTTGGTGATCGACTCGAAACTCAGCGTGTTTACGTTCTTCGCGCCAGCAATCATGTTCGACCACGACTGCGACGCAGGGGCGATGTACCTCCAGTGAAGATCTGTTGCTGGGACGTCACCCAGGGTTTCATGCCCAGGCTCGGTGAAGATGCAGAACGGAGTAATGCCCGCCTTGATAAGCGTGCGGATAGCGTAGGTCTTGCCGCTACCGGAGCTACCGATCAAGAGGACATTTACCCCTGGCAAAGGCGACTTCTCCATTGAGATGCCTTTCTGGTGGGTTGGACTGCGGGTACAGCGGGACTGCGCGAATTACGGGGTCATGATATGATACGCAATCGGGACCCAGATGTCAAGCTTATTGCTTCACGCCCGGTCCCCGAGCCATTCCCAGCAACGCAGCTCTGCCCTGCATCGACTCCAATGCAGCGCCAATGCGGGACATGAACTCCGCCGGGGTAAGGTGGATGCGTACTGCCGTGCCATTTACATGGGCGAAGTAGAGGTTGCTGTGCTGCTCCCCTTCGGGAACGACCGCGATCAGCGCTTCGAGGTTAAAGGCGACATTCTGCTTGCTGTTATCTTCAAGACCGATCATCATTTGTGGTGCCTGTCGTAGTGGTTAAGGTGTAGTTGGAACTCCCGGAGAAGAACTTCCCGCGGGAGCGACTGGATATACTCCGGCCGGAGGGTAAGCCAGAGTGAACCCGGCACGATAAAGTAATTGTCCGCTGTCTCTAAATCACAGGGCTGGGTCATAACCATGAATTCTTGGCCTTCCACCGCCGCTTTCGCCCAGATCCGTCCGCACTTCGGGCAGAACCAGGCGTAGCTAAGTGGCGCTCGGACTTCATTATGGACAAGCACCGACGGGGACTGACCTGTCCCCATCGGCGTCTCGTTTACTTCAAATCGAACAGGGTAGAGCATATGCCGATGAACAGGTCTCCGAGTAAGATAAAGCCGATGGCATAGCCCACTGGAAGATCCTTCCCCGCGGACCAGAACCAACTAGGCAGTATGCGGGTGATGATAGCGACAGCAATCAGCACTCCGCCCATTACTGCAATGTACATCTCCACCCACGCCAGGATCGCCGCCATCAGTCGAGCGGGGTATTAGTGCGCTCCAGCGGGTCCCAGCGGCTTCGTTGGAAGTAGACCTTCAGCCAGGTTTCTGGGTCGGCGGATTTGCAGACGGGGATGAACTGGCATCCCCCGTAGCTGGAGCAGGTGTCTCCGAAGTTCTTTTTCCATTCCCGCTTTTCCCAGGCGTCGCGGAGGTCTGCAAGATCGCTAAGTGTTGTGGCAAGCCACTCGTCAACTTCTGCTGCTGAACGGTTAGTGAGAGCTTGAGCGGCGCCGTACTTCGTTTTAAGAATTGACACACCTCGCACGAGCACTCCCTTTGTGTCAATTCCAGACTCTCGTGCGGCCCAACTGTAACCAGTAAACTGGCCACGAAGTTCCCATTGCTTGGCCCAACTGTCACCAAGCTGACTTGCCGTTTTGTCGTCTTCAAGGTAGACTCCGTCTGCGAAGTCGGCGATCATGTCGCAGCGACCTGCGTAGATTACTGGCTGCCCCGTTTCCGGGTGGAGGAAGGGGAGGGGTTCAGCGAAGGAGAACTCGATCGCTGGCAGGCCGGAAGGCATGATGTGCGGCATGGCCTGGTTCTTATCCCCGAGCGGCCATTCGTCGAAGTAGAAGTCGAGCGCACCCAGCCCCCGTTCGAGCGTCTTCGCGACGCCTTCCGGCGGGATGAAGTCACCCCATTTCTCGAAGAAGGTGCGCATCCCGCTGGCGATGCTCTCGTCTGACGCCTTGCCGCCGATGTAGAATTCCCTGCGGACGGTCTCCAGCGCGGAGGCGAAGCACGCTCCGAAATGCAGGTGAACGCTCTCGCCCTCTGGCTTATAGTGCTGCATGTGCGCGCGGAAGGCCTTGTGCCTGCAAGCCCGCCACTCGTTCATGAAGGTGGCGTCGATGACTTCGGGGAAGGCGACCTCCCCGTAGATGGGCAACGCAATAACTTTATCTCCGTCCATTTCGTCCTACTCCTTTTCCGTTATTTGCGCTTGCCACAGTCGGCCCGCCGGTCCACAGTCATCCGAGATTCGGACGGTGCTGCAGAAGTTCGGGTACGGCTTGCCGGAAACCAGATCGAACCGCGACCGAACTCCTGGAGACACGCACTTCCACATCGCGTAGGCTTCCGGCCCGGTGGACTTATCCACCCACTGGCAGTCCGCACAGAACTTCTGCGGGGGCTTGATTGCCAGTTGCCTTACCGCCTCTTCACCGTCTAGCTGGGGGTCCATCATTGCTGCTTCCTTTCTCTGCCGGGCGAACTGCCTGGCGTTGTGCTCCACTGCGGCCACCGCGTAGTCCATGAAGGACCGAAAGCTCTTCATCGGTGGGAACTTAGACACCTTCCGCCTCATCGCTACCCAAGAACCCGGCGAGAAGCTCCTCCGCACTGCGCGGGGGTCCCTTCGCTGCCTTCCGGGTATTGCCGAGGGCAGCGGCCGCGACCCGGTCTTCCCGAATCGTCTGCACCGCCTCCTTCAGCTCTTCGTCGGTAAGCGTGCCAGCGATCGCCTTCTGCCGCCAGATATCAACCTTCGCCTGGACTGGCAGGGCTTGCATATCAGGATCCATTGACTTCCTCCGTTTGCTGTAAATCCCCGAGAATTGCCGTAGTCTGCTGGCCCATTACTGCCTTGACTCGAGCCAGCTTCTCCCGAATGGCCTGCTCGAAGAACTCGCTAAGCTTCCCCAGCGGCACTCTTCCGTGGACGTCCGACCAGAGAAGCAACGACACCTCCCCCACTAGCGGGGCTGGCAATTTCAGATGCACATGCACTGGTCGATCCAGTTTGGCTCTCCTTCCCATCAATTACTCCTTTCTGCTCGCGGCGTATACGCGCAAAGGTCTTGCGCAAGTTGGTGTTGGACGAGCTGGTGTAGCGGAAGCTCGGATCGAGGATTGACTTCACGCGTCGACCCCTGGGTACATGCCCATCGCCACTTCGGCAGCGATGCGGAGTTCGCAGCACTTGGCGCAGACTGGCACGATCCCGCGGTCCATGACTTCTGCCCAACGCGGCAGCGGCTCGTTCGGCTCGCCGGCTTTCAAGTCCCGCAGGTGCTTATCGGTCGCGTGCGTGCGGACAGTAAACCATCCCATGAAGAACTCGTGCGTGGTCTGACACGTCCCGCACACTTGCTTGTAGAATAAGGCGATGCACCCGACCGTGTGCCAAACGCGCTTTTCCTCCAGCGTGTTGATCTCGCTGAGGAGGGCGAGCTGTTCCTGCGCCTGGTCTGGGTGGTTGTAGCGCTGGATCTGAACGAGGCGCTTGCGTGCTGCCTTGAGGCGCTTCTCCTCCACCGATTGCGCGGTGGCCTTCTGGAGCAACGCCTGGAGGTCGTTCAGTTCCTCGACCTTGCTCGGCTCGTCTTCCGGCGGATCGGCTTCCTCGTGGAGCTGTTCGTCGGCTTCGATCTCCGCCAGGACCGCTTGGTTCCGCTCTTCATCCCATTCTCTCTGGGTCATCTTAATAGTCCCTCGGGAGGTCTTTGTGGAGGTTCTTTGGGGTCGTCTGCCCGATGGCTTGGTTAAGCACCCGCACCGCGACGATCAACTCTTCCTCATCCACAGGTGAGCATACGAGTTTCCCGGCGAAGTACACGCACTTCTTCCTTCTCTGCGTGCTGTATGCTGCGTAGAACCTTCCCGCCGGCGCAACCATTAGCGTCTCCTGCCCGGTCGGACTCCCGTACAGTTTATCCGTTTCTTGGGTTTCCATCCTGTTCTCCGTCAAGGTTAGTGGGTCACCAGATGGCAATTTCCGCCACCCGATAACCCACAATATCACGACCCGGTTAAGATGTCAAGCCCTGGCCTGCTATCTTCGTAACGCCAGGTGCATTGGAACGTACCCGGTTAGCAGCCCGATGAGGAAGATCACCGCGATCAAGCCCATCACCGCCAGGATCACTGTCCGGAATGGCTCCGGCACCGGGATCTGCCCGATGAGCCAGTAGATCAAGTAGAAGATCAGCGACGCGATGACCAGGTACACTAACAGCGATACTAGGTCCATGCTTTGTACTCCGGTAGCTTAGCCCTCAGCCCAATGGACAAAACAAAGCCCCCAGCAAACCGACAGGTTAAACTGGGGGCCTTGCCACTTTCCCACCTAAACCAGCGTTCCTCGCTTCAGGGACGGAGATGAACCTTGGGCGCCGACGGCTGGGTTTGTGGTCAGTGTATCGAAGCGTGAGAGGACGAGGTCTCTACGCCGCGAATCCTGCGAGTAGCGTGGCAGCATCCGTCTTGCTGCCCTTCGCCACCTTTTCTTCTTCCAACCGATCGGCGATCTGCTTGATCGTCAGGCCTGCCTTGTTCGGGATCTTGGAGGTCTTGAGCGCGGCCTTTTCCGCCGGCGTCTTGTCCTTCAGGAATTCCTTCACCAGCTCGGTCGTCTTGCCAGTGTACTCGACCATCGCCTTGAGCAGGATGCTCGTGCCAGCCATGCCGGAGGCATCGCCCTTTTGACGCCATTCCCCCTTGTTCAGGTTTTCGATCAAGGTGTCGACCGCCAGGATAGCGTCATCCAGGTCGTCGATGCCAGCCATTTCATCGCCCAGCTTCTGTTCCGCGCCGTGCCCGATGAAGTCGTTGATCAGGGAGTCTGGCACGACGAAGGTCCGCGTTTCCCCGTTGAGGAAATCCAGGCGGACGTTCACCTTTCCGTTCGCGTCCACTGACCAGCCCTTTTGCAGCCGGCGCTTGCCCGGGAAGTCGACGAGCGTGCCGTCGGTCATCCTGACCGTGTTGACTGGCGTGGCGGCCTTCTTGCCGTTCGTGCCCTTGGTGCCATCGGTGTTCGTCACTGCGGGATTCGCAGCCGCGACCACTGCCGGCGGGGTTTCCTTGCCCTTGCCCTTCGGTGCCGCTTGTGCTTCAGCCATTCTTGAATCTCCTGTTGCTTGGTTGTGCCACCACTGTCCGGGGTGGCTGTCGGTGTTGGGCAGGCTGCCTGGGCCGCCTCAACAAAACCATCGTATCATGCGGTAGGAAGTGTGTCAAGCCCTTGGCTGTTTTATTTTGTTGCGTGCTTCGCGAGGTCCGCCTTGGTCAACCCCAAGGCCTCGATCATCTTCTCCTTGCTCATTCCCTTGGCTGCCTCCTGGTAGTAGGCAAGTTGTCCCTCGAGCTGGGCTAGTGCTCGGTCGGGATAGCCGGCTGCCAGCCACTGCTTAACGGCCGGGCGCACCCACGCGGGGACTTCAATCCCGTCCAGGGAACCGAATCCCTTTAGGTGCAGGATCAACATCTTCAGCCCATCCCTCTTTTCCGTGAGTTCTTTGCTCATGGCTTCACCGCTACCTTATCTGGATCGACCTTGCCCAACATCTCCTGCAGGCTCCGCTCGGCGTCGTCCACGACTTGGCCAGGTCCGCGCCCGGTTTCGAGAAGCTTGTCGAGCAGCTCACTGGTGGGCGTGTTGTCCCGGTGGGTAAAGCGGACCTTTACTGCGCCCTCGAACTGGCGCATCAAGTCCGCGGTTTTGCCGGGTCGGTCAACCCAGCATACGGTTTGCGAGCTGAACTCGATGTACGCCTTTAGCTTCTCAGCCCAAGCCTCGTCCTTCCCGCGGGCAGCCACGCTGTCGTACTCCCGCCTCAGCGCTCCGCGGAAAGCGTAGAACTGGCCTTGGAGCGAGAGTGCCTTTTGGATTGAAGGCACCTCGAGCTGGAACTCCTCCTTGCCTACTGCGCAGCGCTCGCAGATCTTCCACAGCGCTGCGGGGTAGGTGTTGACGCTTTTACTTCTTGGCATGGTCCTCTCCTTTTTGTTCAAAGCCACGGCGAATTAGCTGGTCTCTTACGTCCGTCGGCATTGCCTTCGCGGTCACGCTTTGGACACGTTGCAGCTCCAGCCAGACGTGGCGGATCCTGGGTCCCCAGTGGATGAGTCCCTGGTAGTCGCACCAGCGGTCGAACAATTCCCCGACGGAGGTGAAGGGAACGTCGCCGGGCTTGTCATCCCAGGCCTCCTTCACTGTCGGGGGGAGGTCGCTGAAGTTCATTTCTCCATTCCCTTCCTGGCGTCAGCCAACCGCCGCAAGTCCAATTCATCCAGGATGATCTGGTAGCCAACCCTCCGGCCGCTGGGTGCGCGGCCTTCGAGTCTAACCCTGACCGCCGGGGTGCCCAAGTCCAGCACGTTCTCAATCGTGGGCAGGGCGTCTGTAATACGGAGGAGATATTGCCCGCTGTCTGACCTCGTCTTCAGCTTCATCTCAGCTCTCCTTATGTTCCTGGGCCTCGGCCAGCGCGATCATGATGGCAGCATCGCCGCCGAACAGATCGCACATCTCCTGGTCGCCCTCTTCCGCGTTCTCCGCGTCGGGCGTGATCTCCACCCCATGCCAGTCCTCGTAAATGTCCCAGATCTCCTCGTCGGTGAGCGTGAGTTCTGGCGGGAAGCCCTCGGGCATCTTCGTCCAGTTCCTGCGCAGGTTACGAATGACGCTGCTGTGAATGTCAGGTATATACGCGGCCATCTCTACTCTCCTTTACCTTCGTGAACTGCGAGCCTGGCTTCCACCTTCACCAGATCATCATAATCCTTATTCCTCACTTCCTTCAACTTCACAATCTGCCAGGTCGCCGCCACGATCTGCGCCATCAGCCTCTGCGACTCCTTTTCCAGCTCTTCCTTCCTCGTCATGATCTCTTCATCCTATTAAGCGCCACGAAGATGTTCGGCTCCATCTCTTTCCAAGCCTTGATCTCCCTGGCGAATTCGTGGTAAATGGCCAGATTCTCCTCGGTCGCCGGCCATACGAAGGCTACATTATACAGCTCGGTTGCCAGCTTTGTCCCCTCCTTCGTTATCCTAACGTAGTCCTTATCCACCCGCTTTAAATCCGACTCTCCAAACTCCGGCAGATCGTAGCCAAAGTGGTTTACCCAAAAGACTCTCATTCCCCCACCTCTATCGTAATCTTAACCCGACCGAAGGTCACGGTGATTGGTGGCTGACTGCTGTGTAGCGCTTTTCTCGCTACGCTCGCTGGCCCATGCTTGCTCTTGCCAGGGATCAGGTCATCCAGGGGCACAACAGCCCCTTTCGGGGCGGTCGCGCGTTTCGCTGCCATCGTTGCCTGGAACTTCGCCTTCCGTTCCGGCGTCCAGCTACCTTTTTTCATACGAAGTCCACTCCTTTCACCCTGCGAACGTAAGTGCCGCTCTCGCGGCCAGTTTCATGGTTGTAGACTGTGATCGACCTGCCGATCGGTGCCCACTTGTCGCAGAACAGCATCGCTGCGTGGTGGGCGCGCTCCTTGTGCTTGTAGTATCTCCCGCGCATATCCAGCTTCGCGGCATCATCCCTGAGTCTGAAGGGCCGCGCGTTGTCTCCGTCTATCATCGCTTCTCTCCGTCGTACTTGTTGCAATCGCACTGGTCGCAGCCCCATGCGGCAATCGAATCGCAATCGGCTTTTGTCCAGTACCCGCGTGGCCTGCCCGATACTGGCCCAGGCACACTTCCCATCACTTGCCCCTGTGCATCCAACGCCCTGTTGTGATCCTGGGCGATGTGGCCGCAGGAACACTTCGTCCAGGAATTACTCATCTCCGCCTCCGGTAAGAATCATTGCCATTAGCTGGTCCGCCGTCTTCGTCGCTTCTGCCACGAGTCGCCGGCGGCACACTCGGCAGGTGTAGATACTCCCCATTTGGATCTTCTTGTGAATCTTCGGCCCGACGAGCTGCGCCGCCTTACACCCGCAGCGGTAGCGGAACTTCTCCACATGCCGGACGGCTTCTGCGCTCTCATAGCTGTGCCAGCGTTCGGCTGCATAGCCAAAGCTATTCATCACGCTCTGCCACAGCCAGCCATGATGGTCCGTGACCCGGCGAGCACCTTGCTTGAACTGGATCGCCCAGACCACAGCGTGCGCAAACTCGTGGGCGATTGTCTCGATGAACTTGTCGCCCTCAGCCCCGGCGATCTTCGCGTTCAAGTTAATCTCGCTCGCTCCGCCGGGGACGTACTTGCAGTAGCCAGCTGTGAGGCCCCTGAGTGCCCAGCGCACGGTCACGGGCGGCGACACGCCGAAGCGTGCCTCTGCGATCTTGCGGCATCGTTCGATTTCCGCGAGCTTCATGATTTCACCGCGCGGTTGAATCTGTTAACTTCCTCGGCTTGCCCCGCTTGGAACGCGTGCCAGAGCATATATGCCAGGCGGGTGATTTCTGCCTCGGTTAGCTTATCCGCCAGGCTGCATTCCAGCACGCGGGCCCTGTACCACTCCAAGTTGCGCTCCATCAGAACGGTCCTTCGCTGGTTTGTGCCAGCGCCTCTCGCACTGTGCAGCTCTCGTGCCCGGCGGCGATGTTGCTGTCGAGGATTTCCTGCGCCCCGTCATTCCTGGCTCGCAGGAGCATCATCGCCAGCTCCTTCACCGTCCCGATCGTCAGCTCATTCAGTCCTTCCATTGCGATGAGCTGTTGCGTGTATTCCCTGAGTTGATTCATCCTCGTCCTCACTTGATCCAGATTGCGGCGGGCTTGCCGTTGGCGTCGTTCTCCAGCTTGTAATCCTCGCCGGCGGTGTAGCATTCCAGCGTGCGGGCCACTCGCCTGGCAACGTGCTCATCCAGCGGCACGACCAAGCGCTCGGCCCACCGCTTCGAGCAAATATCCCCTTCCCATTGGCAGCCGTCCTTGAACAGGCTCACCGTCAGGAACAACCCATTCACTTGCACATCGTCTGTCATTGCGATCTCCGTCTGTGGGCAGGAATGCCCCGCTAGCGCGCCCGATACTTGCCGTGGTCCTGGGTGCGCTAACGGCGCCGCCTATCGCGCTTTCATCGACTCCGCTGTGTAGCGCAACCCGGTGTTCGGGTCCAGGTCACCGACCGCGATCGGGGGAATTGTTGCGTACAGCGTGACCACAACTCCCATCAACTCCCTGTTCGTGATCAGCCCATGATTCCATTGCTGGAAATACTCTCGGAGCTTGGTGTCGATTTCTGCTTCGTTCATTTTCTGGTTCCTGATATGGTTGGATATTTGGTTCCCGAAACCACGGCCCTTGCCCGCTACTTGCCGTGGTCCTGGCCATTCCAAACGCTCGCCGGGTGCATCAGTTCCGGCGGTACTCCCTCATCGACCGCCGCCGGATGTTTCTTCCCATGTTGCTCCAGCCGCCCCACCGACACAATCGCTTTGCAAACGGGGCATTGCGCCAGCGCCCTCACCAGCCCATTCGGCTTGTGGATGCGTTCCGCCGGATTCTTCGGCTCAACCCAGACCCAAATGCCCTGCACCTGTTGCCGCGGAACGCCCGCATCCGGCCACTTCAGCGCGGTGTCCTTCACCCCCAGCAACCTCATCAATCCGCCGGTGCTCACTTGCCTTCCCCGCTCGTTTTGAATAAACCTGTTCATCGCTGCACCGGCCCGCAGATCTCCACCCGCACCGCCGGCCGGAGGCTCCGCACCTTCGTACCACTCAATGCGGCTGCCAGCAGGGCCATCTGCCACACATTCCGGGCCGTTGCCAGGTAGTAGGCATTCGGCGTGAGCCGAACCCATTTCCCATCTTGTTTCTCGAACAGCGAGTACGTCCTGCCTCGATTACCTTTTCTCATCTCCGTCTCCATTTCAGTTAGCCAAATCGGCCGGGGGAATTGCCGCACGCCCTGGCATCTAACGCTCGCTGCCCAGGCCCATCCATGCGACCCGACCATGATATCACAGCCCGTCGCCGGTGTCAACCCCTTGACTAAGCCCTGTGTGCCCCATCCCCCCATTACCCCATATTCCCCCCGTACTTCCACCCGTACTCCCTAAGTGCGCATGCCCCCTCTCGACACGGCTTCTCCCCCGCTGCCCGATCGTTGTTGCTCCTCAGTCTTATATCTAATAAGAAAAAAAAAAATAGGGTCACGAAATGGTAGTGTGACTGACGGGGTAAGTGAGAGGGGGGGGTCAGAACGAACATTGACATTGCGGTAAGTATGGGGGGACTTACGGGGTAATTATGGGGGAAGATTCTGAGGGTGGGACGGATGGGGGACGATGGGACGATGGGAAGAGCAATGGAAACTGAGAGGTGGGCAGTAAGGTGGGCGCTGATTGTCCACCCCCGGCGGGAGGTCCTGGAACGGACGAAGAAAAGCCCGCCGGAGCGGGCTGGTTTAGCTGGGAAAAAGGAACCGGGGGATTTCTCCCCCGTCCTGGTTACTCGGCGGTCGCCGCGAACTTCGCGAGGAGATCTTCGACCTTGGTGCTCGATTTCTTCGCCGTCTCGCCGAGCAGCCGATCGTAAATCTTCTTGATCGCCGGAATCGTGCGGAGCTGCAATTTCTCCGCCGACGACAACGCCTTCAAGTCCGCCGCGTGCTTCTCGCGAGCTTTCTTCGGGTTAAACTCGCAGATTGCATCGAGCAACATCGCATCGCCAGATTCTCGCTCGCCGCGCCATTCTCCGGCGTACAGGGCCGCGATGACCTTTTCCATTGCATCGCACTTCTCGTCCGTCGTGGCTTCTTGCATCGCCGCCGCGTCACCGACCTTCGCGCCGATACCGTGGACGAAAACGTCTCCTTGCGTCTTGGCCGGAATCTTGGCACAATCGCAGGTGACAACCCGCGTGCCGCCGATCACCGCCCAGGACACGACCGAAGCCACGCCCTCGCCGACAACCGATTTCTTGAAAATCGCCGTCTTTTTCGCCATCTGGAATTCTCCGTCATTTAGCGGTGGAACCCGCCGCCAGGTCACTCATCCAACACAACCATTTTACGCTTCCCACGGAAAAAAGGGCGACCGTTCGTCGGGATGTTGTAGCATCCAGCTATTAGGCTGAATGAGACGCATTCTCATTCGCAGTTACTACCGTTCGTCGGCTGTCCCTTGACAGATACCCCCCAGGTCTATCCCGCTGGGGGTACCCCTTGACAGGTCGACCTTTAGCGGCGGGCTCATCAGTGCCACGGAATCAGGGAAAATAACCGACACCCGATATTCTCCCATATTAGGAACCACATTCGCGCCGCTGGCGCTCAAAAAACCCTACGAGACAGTGGAACTTGCTGCTGGCGGCGGGGTCTACTTATTAAGCCCCCGGCCCGGCCGCGAAGGGGAAGTCGGTAAAAATTACCGAAATCAGCAGGCTAACGCTTGACAAATGAGAGGTGCTGTGGTATGGTTACGCAAGAGAAGGACAAAGGAAATGAGATGAGTGCGCAGAGCACGGGAAGCTTGATCGAGAAACTGAGCTATAGCCACCAGGCGATGATTGATCTGCTGGTCGCGAATCCGATGATTAGCCAGGGGGAACTGGCGAAGGCCTTCGGGTATACGCAGGCGTGGATCAGCCGCATCATCCGGTCGGACAGCTTTCGGGAGCAGCTCGCGCAGAGGAAAGCGGAATTAGTGGACCCTCTTGTGCTCCAGAGTATTGAATTGCGCTTCGAGGCGCTGGTGACGCAGAGCCTGGATATTCTGGAGCAGAAACTGAGCAAGGAGGCGCAACCGACGGCGGACCTGGCGCTGAAGGCAGCCGAACTCGGTAGCCGGGCGCTCGGGTACGGGGCGAAGCAGGGGAACATCAACGTGCAAGGGACCTTCGTCGTGGCGATGCCCGAAAAAGCGGGGACGAGCAAGGAGTGGCTGAGTCGATTGGCAGGGACGAGCGAGTATACTCCGGCGAGCGTGATTGAAGGGGTGCACCGGCGGGTCGAGCAAGGCGGGGTGGGAACGGCAGGAGTGAGGCAGGCGGCAGCGGATCTGGCCTCCGGCGGAGACGGCTAGTTGTGGCGGCGGGTCAAACGGTCATCTGGGAGCCACAGGCGGGGCCGCAGACCGCGCTGATACAATGTCCTACCTTCGAAGTCCTGTATGGTGGTGCCCGCGGAGGGGGGAAAACGGAGGGGAGTATTGGGGACTGGCTGGAGCACTCGGGGAGGTACGGGCAGGCGGCGGTGGGAGTGTTCTTCCGACGGAAGTTCAAGCAGCTGGAGGAAGTGGTAGCGAGGACGAAAGAGCTATTCCCCCGGCTCGGGGCGAAGTATAACGAGCAGAAGGCCGAGTGGATTATGCCCGGCGGCGGGCGGCTGAAGTTTCGGTACCTGGAGAAGGACAAAGATGCCGAGGAGTATCAGGGGCATAGTTACACCAGGGTATACGTCGAGGAGGTTACTAACTTCCCGACAGCCGCCCCGATTAACTTACTGCGTGCAACGTTGCGATCGAGCAGCGGAGTGCAAGTGGGGATGCGTCTTACTGGCAATCCGGGCGGTCCGGGCCATCACTGGGTTAAAGCGAGGTTCATAACGCCAGATCCGAGAGGATGGCACATTTTGGAGGAAGATTATGATGGGCTGAACGGGGAGAAACTGACGCTCGAGAGAGTGTTCATTCCGAGCAAAATTGCAGATAACGTACTTCTGCTCAGGAATGACCCATTCTACATCGCGCGGCTGCGGCAGTCAGGCAGTGAGGCGTTGGTAAGGGCGTGGTTGGAGGGAAACTGGGACCTAGTTGATGGCGCATTCTTCGACTGCTGGGATGAAACAAAGCACGTTCTGGATGCAAGCGACTGGCTTCCTCGTATTCCTCATTATTCTCTGCGCTTTCGCTCTTTCGATCATGGTTATGCGAAGCCTTTTAGTGCGGGCTGGTACGCAGTGTCAGATGGATCGTGGGGACTACCGACCGGCGCCCTTCTTAAATACAGGGAGTGGTACGGGACCAATGGGAAGCCCAACGAGGGACTGAGGATGACGGTAGATCTGGTCGCGCAGGGGATCAAGAACCGGGAGGTCATCCTGGACCAGAAGACAGGGAACTACGGGCTGGAGCCAGTGAGTTACGGAGTGGCGGATCCGAGCATCTTCATCCGTGATGGCGGGCCAAGCATTGCAGAGACGATGGGAGCGGCAGGGTGTCAGTGGCGGCGGGGGGATAACAAGCGGGTCCCCGGCTGGGCGGAAATGCGCAGGAGACTGAATGGAGAGGGCGGACGGCCGTTGCTGTACTTTCTGAGCTGCTGCGATGACAGTATCCGCACGATCCCGACGCTGCAGGTGGATGCGGATCATCCAGAGGATCTGGACACAGAGGGTGAGGATCATGCGGCAGATGAAACGCGATACGCTTGCATGGCCAGGCCCTGGATCAAGGGACAGCCAGAGGAAGAATTCATTCACTATCCGAAGCGACCGGACCAAATGACACTGAATGAGCTGCTGGAGCAGCACACGCGGAATCGCAGGCTCGAGCGAGAACTGCTAGCGGAAGGATTCGAATGAGCGATCCTATGAAGGACCTAGACACGGGGTCGGATACGGAACACCCGCGGGTGAAGTTCTGGAGGAGGGAACTGGAGAATGCACAGAAGCGGGAGAAGAAATTCCGGCGGGAGGCGCTGCGGGTGGTTGACATTTACGAAGGGGAGCGGAAGGCAGAGAATAGCTTTAATGTGCTGTTCAGCAATACAGAAACTCTTCTTCCAGCGTGCTATAACCAACTTCCACGGCCGCTTGTTAACCGGCGGTTCCAGGACGACGATCCCCTGGGGAAGAACGCAGCAATGGTCATGGAGCGGACGCTCAGTGCGCTGGCCGACAGCGGGGATGCGGAGTACCAGCCATTCGGGGCGCTGATGGAGCAGGCCGTGCTTGGGGCGCTGGTGCCAGGGAGAGGCGTGACGTGGTTTAAGTACGACGCGGAGTTTAGTGAATCCAGCGAACGGAGAGAGAAAAACGCTGAAGGGAAAAACGCTCCAGAGAAAAAGGCCGAATTACCGGAGGACGCTGATGATACAGCCAAGGATGCCCAACGGGAAGTGGAAGGTGACGAGATTCTTACGACTCCACAGGAAAAGGTCTCCTACGAAACCGTCTGCGGGGAAGATGTCGACTACGACGCGTTCTGCTTCGGACCGGGAAGGCAATGGGTCAACGTGCCCTGGGTGGCAAGATACCACCTTATGACGGAGGCGGACGCGACGGAGAGCTTTGGGAAGGAGACGGCGGGGAAAATGAAGTTTCAGACCGCCACGAAGGTGGGCGTGGAGGGCTGGAAGAAGTCGAATGAAGAGGAGCAGGAGCCGCAAGGGACGGAGAATGTTAGTCCGGTGTGGGAGATCTGGAATAAGGAGAAAAAGGAGGTTATCTTCTACTCCCCGAGTTACAAGGACGACTTGCTGAAGGTCGTGGAGGATCCGTATGGGCTGAGCGGGTTCTTTCCCTGCCCGCCCCCGCTGCACTTTCTGCTCAAGCGGAGTAAGCTGGTCCCCACGCCACTTTACGTGCTGTATGAGGAGCAGGCAAAGGAGTTAAATCGCATCACGACGCGGATTAACAAGATCCTTGGGGCACTGAAGGTCCGCGGCTTCTACGACGGCACGATGCAGGGGCTGAAGACGCTCCTCGAAGCGGACGATAACACGCTGATTCCGGCGCAGAACGTCGCGGCGCTGCAACAAGGACAGAATCTGCAGAATTCCGTCTGGTTCATGCCCTTTGACGTGCTGGTGAGCGCGCTGCAAGCGCTCTGGCAAGGTCGGGAGGAGATAAAGGACACGATTTACGAAATAACTGGCATGGCGGACATTATGCGCGGGGAAGGCGCTGCCAGTGCCCCTGCCACCCTTCAAACGATCAAGAACCAGTGGGGTACGTTGCGGCTGAAGCGGTGGCAGCGCTATGTGCAGGAGTATGTGCGCGGCTGCCTGCGGATCATGGGCGAATTGGCGGGGAAGAACTTTTCCCTTGAGACCTTCGCCCAAGTCACAAACCTCGATTTCGCCCTTCCGAAGGACATTAAGCAAGCACAGGCAACGCTGCAGCAAATCAACCAGCAAATGATGCAGATGCAAGCTCAAGCGGCGGCCCAGCCTCAGATGGGTCCCCCCGGCATGACAGGCGGTTCTCCCCAACCTCCAGGCGCTGGTCCAGTCGCGCCTCCTGGAATGCCCGCGGGTCCTGCTGGGCCGCCGCCCCCTCCACAGCCACCTCCCCTGCCTCCGCAGATGCAGCAGGCAATGGAGCAAGCGCAGGCGGTGCTGCAAAAGCCTGCTTGGGAGGAAGTGGTGGGGTTGCTGCGGAATGACATGCAGCGGTATTATCGGATCGACATTGAAACTAACTCCACGATCGCCGCGGACACGCAGGAGGACAAGGACAACGTGAGCGATGGGCTGACCGGACTCAGCCAAACCATGCAGGCATTCCTGCCAATGGTTCAGTCCGGCGCGATGACTATGGGTGCGCTGAAGGCAATCATGCTCGCTTCGGTACGGAAGTTCGAGTTCGGCCGAGAATGCGAGGATGCGATTAAGGCAATGCCGGACGAGTTGCCTCCACCTCCGCCGGACCCGAGCGCTCCGTCTCCGGAAGAGCTGGACGCGAAGAAGCAGGAGGCACAGGTAAAGATCCAAGTTGCGCAAGGTAAGCTGCAACTGGCGGGGATGGAAGGGCAGAATGCTCAGCAAGAGATGCAGCAAAAGGCCCAAGAGAGCCAGATGAAGATGGCACAAGCGCAACGGGATGAAGAGGCTGCGCAGAAGCAACACCAAGTGAAACTGGCGCAGATGGACCTCCAGATGATGGAAATTGCGATGAAGAAGCAGGTGAGCCAGATGACCTTGGAGCAGAAGCAACAGGAACTGGCGATGAAGGGCCAAGGAATGATGATGGAGGCCGAAACCGATCGGCTGAACGCGGGATTGCAGCGCGAGGGGGCTATGCGGGACGCGAAGACGCAGGCGACCTTGGCTCAAGCGAGCGTGCAAACAGCGCAGACGAAGGCGAAAGCGGCGAAACAGGCTGCGGCGGCCAAGCCAAAGGGAAACGGGAGCGCGTGATGCCTGTGTATGAATATCAGTGTCCAGAAGGGCATGTGAACAACGCTTACCGGAGCGTGGCGGAGAGGGAAAGGGTGCCGGAGTGCTTCTGTGGACACATGACCAGGAAAGTGATCCTTAGCCCACCGAAGGTGTTTGGCGATTATGAAGGGTATGAGTCACCCGCGACTGGCCATTGGGTCGAGGGGAAGAGGCAGCGGGTGGAGGACCTTAAGCGGAGCCAATGCCGGCCTTACGAAGAGGGCGAGCGGCAGGAGGTAATCCGCCGGCAAGCCATCGCGGAGCGCGCGGTAGATAAGGAAATTGACAACGCGGTTGATTGGTCACTGGAAGCGTTAACACACTGAGAGGGTAGCATGGCTGGCGAAAACACTGAAGGTGCGGGCGAAGTCGAGATGACCGGCGCGGACGACACGATGCCACTGAATGAGACAGTGGACGCGCTTGCGGATAGCCTAAAGCTGGGGGATGGTGGGGAACTGGAGGCCAAAGGCCCAGCGGAAGGAGAAGCAGGTGAAACACAGGCTAAAGATGATTCGGCTGCCACGGCACCAACCGTGGGTGAGGAAAAGCCGGCCGCTGCTGCTGCCGAAGGCAACCAGGCGGCTGCCCCCGCGCAAGCCCCACCAGCGGAGCGAGTGCCGGATACGTGGAGGCCCGAGGCGAAGGAGAAATGGGCTGCCGTGGACCCGGTGGTACGCGCTGAGATTGCGAAGCGTGAGAGCGATGTTGCGCAGTTCGTGAAGGAGGTATCGCCGAGCTTCAACATCGCGAAGCAAGTCACCACGATCATGCAACCGTATCTGCCGATGTTGCAGCGGTACGGCGTTGACCCCTTTCAGCACCTATCCGGCCTCCTGCAGGCGCACACCCAGATTGTCTTTGGGGACCCGCAGACCAAGGCACAAATGTTTCGGAATCTGGCGAATCAGGTCGGGATTGACCTCTCGGTCCTAGCGTCAGATCCAAACTCCGCGGCGCAGGCGAATAACCAACAGCTTGGTTATACCCGTGCGCTGGAGGAGCGTGTTGCCCAAATGGAGAGGGGAGTGACCGGCGTCACCTCCACAATCCAGGAAGCGAGGGAAGCCGAACTCTCGCAAGGGATAATGGCCTTTGCAAGTGACACCGAGAAACACCCGTTCTTCTGGGAAGTCGCCGAAAGCGGTGAGATAAAGGCTCTCATCGACTCCGGCGCGGCTCGGACACTGAATGACGCGTATGAGCTTGCAGTGCTGAAGAACCCAGTTACGCGCGCCAAGCAGCTCGCGTTGGATTCCAAGGCTGCGGCTGAGGCGGCAGCGAGGACGAACGCGGTCAAGACGACTGCGGCACGAAAAGCTACCAGTGCAAACGTCAAGTCGAGGGGAAGCGGTAGGCTAGCTCCCGTGGAAGAAAGCATCGACGAGACACTGCGCACTACCTTAACCGACATTCACAACAGAGCCACAACCTGAGGAAATCATGCCTTCTCCAAATGCAACATTCACGGAACTGGTCAGCACGACCTTCCGTCGGCACGGAAAGAAGTTCGTCGACAATGTGTCGAAGAACAACGCGCTGCTCGCTTGGATCATGCGGAATGGCGAAGTCACCACCGTTGCGGGTGGACTGACGATCGTCAAGCCGCTGGATTACAACGCCAACAGCACCTATCAACGGTACAGCGGCTATGACGTGCTGAACATCGCGCAGTCGGACGTCCTGACGTCGGCGGAGTACCCGTGGCGCCAGATCGCGATCAACGTCGTCGCGAGCGGGCTGGAAATGCGGATCAACAAGGGCGACACGCAGATCATCGCGTTGGTCAAGTCGCGTATCAAGAACGCGATCCGCACGTTCAAGAACAACTTCTCCGTCGACCTCTACTCCGATGGCTCGCTGCCAAACCAGATCACCGGGCTGCAAGCGCTGGTGAGCGACGCAGGCACTGGGACGGTCGGCGGGATCGACAGCTCCGCATGGCCGTTCTGGCAGAACAAGCTGCAGAGTGCCGCGGCACCGATGCAAGGCGGCGCAGCCATCGTTCCTGGCCCGACGACGATGGAATCGTTGATGCTGCCGCTGTGGATGGCCCTTACCCGCGGCGACGACAAGCCCAACCTGATCATCTCGTCGAACGAGTACTTTGCGTTCTACGAGGCCGGGCTGGTGAGTCTCAAGCGCTACACCGGCGACAACCCGCACAACACGGCAACTGGCGGGTTCCTCTCGCTGAAGTACAAGTCCGCCGATGTGGTCTTCGATGGCGGCAGCGGCATCCCGCCGGCCCACATGTACTTCCTGAACACGGATTACTTTGACCTCACCGTGCATGAAGATGCAAACATGACGGTGCTGGACCAAGTCCATCCGTTCAACCAAGACGCCGCAGTCATCCCGGTGCTCTGGATGGGCAACACCACGCTGTCGAATCGCGCCCTGCAAGGGGTGCTGAAGGCGTAGTGCGCAGCTCGCGTACGAAGTGCCGCGGGTGGCTGTAACTTAACCGGGGCCAGATACCCACTAATATCTGGCCCCACATTGAGGAGCTTCAAATGCCTGGATATGCCCCGATTCACCCGGTAGCAGGTGCGGGTCCCGTCACCGACTTGATGGTGCCGGACACAACGCAGCGGTTCGCCGGTGGTACGGTCATCGACGGAGTGGACCCCTACTTCGGCTTCGGCCGCTTCATGTACCTGCAGGCCGGTGCTGCCTACAATCCCGGCGATCTGGTCACGATCGTCGACCAAACCTTCCTGACCGCAGTCCTCGCCGTGACGCCGAATCTTGGCTCCAACTTCCTCGTTGCCCGCCAGGCTATGAGCGGAGTGGGTGTCTGGGGTTGGTTCCAGATGGAAGGCATCACCCCAGTCCGCGTTGATGTTGGCGTGGCCGCGGGAGCTGCCATCGGGATCGGCACAACGGCAGGTCGTGCAACGACCAACGCGGCGGGCAAGCAACTGCTCGGCGTGCGGGTCCTGCAGCCGGCGACGTTCTCCGTGGTCCGCCAAGGCACGACCTACTTCGGGCAGAAGTACGCCGATGTGAGCAGCGCGGACGGGCTGTTCAAGGGCCTGACGGTTAGCGGCACCGGCATTCCTGGCGCCACGACGCTGTCCGATTCCACTGCCAACAACCGGTCGCTGGACCCAAGCGGTACGCGGGTCACGCTGTCAGCGGCAGCCACTGCCAGTGGCACAACCCCGCTCACGTTCACCTGGACAGGCTTCAACATGCTGTTCATCCTGAACCCGAGCACGCAAGGCGCGATCACCTAATCGCGGCAATCCTCCGCCCTGGAAGGGCTTTGCCCTCCCCTTCCAGGGTCTTTTTCGACGGGCGGAAAAAGCGGAGTTAAAATGGATCCACAAATGACTCAACCTTACTTGGGCGTGCAGGCACCAAGAATTCCGTACATCAAGTTCGAGCAGCGGCCGGTCGAACGAAGGACGGAGACTGGCGGGGTTACCTTCGAGGACGTTGACTTTGCGCTCATCACGGCGCAAGGCAGCAAGGACACAACGGAGAAGGTTGTGCAGGAGTGGTTCCCGCAGATCAAGCGGGCGGCGATGGACGGTCAGTACCCGCCGGAGTGGATTCCCCGCTTCGAGCAGATGTATGCGATCTGGAAGGAGACCAGGCAGGACCCGGTCGTGGGGACGCCGGTGAAGAACTGGCCGGCGATCAGTCCCTCGGAGTGCAAGATCCTCCTGTATGCCGGAGTGCGAAGCATCGAGGATCTGGCCGAGGCGAATGAGGAGTTCTTGGGCAAGATCGGGATGGGTGCCAGGCGGCTGAAGGCACTGGCGACGGACTGGGTGACGGCGAACCAGTCACAGGGGCCTCTCGTGGCCCAGATGGACACGCTTCGCCAAACCATCGAGGAACAGGGGAGACAGATCAAGGAGCTGCAGGAAGCGAACACCGCCTTGGGTAGGGAAGTCATCGACGCGAAGAGCGCGAGTGTGGGTTCTCGCTTCCCAGTCAACATGCCCTCGCCGGAGGAAAGGCTGTCCGCCGTGCGGGACAATTCCCGCGCAGACGAAACCGAGGCGCTGGACGACGTTCTAGGGAGTTGAAATGGCCGAGAAAGCTCTTTTGACGATTGTACAGGACTTCTGCAAGCGAGCTGGGCTGCCTGTACCCGTAATCGCAGCAGGCTCTATGGACGACACTGTCGTGCAGATCGTGGGATTGCTGAACGAGGGCATCCAGGATATGTGCGATCGGTACGCGCTGCAGCAGTTGACATCGTATTGGGCTTTCACGCACGCTAGTGGCCCCGCCTACCTAGCATTAGACTTGGCCAGGGACGTAGTCGACTGGAAGTACAATGAGCCACTGACGATCTGGAACACGAGTACTCGGCTCCCACTCACTGGCCCCGCAACCACGCAGGAATGGGCGCAGCTCGTGACGATGAAAGTCGCTCCGGCGCAGTACACCTACATCCTGTTCGGTAATGCCATTCGCATTTACCCAGTTCCAACGCCTCCACAGTCCGTTGTCTTCTCGTTCTACTATCAGTCGAAGTGTGGTGTCACTGACGACGGGACGAACGTCTTTGAGACTTATGAGCAGGATACCTACATCCCCAGGATTCCGACCTATCTAGTCGAGGCGGACTTGAAATGGCGGTGGAAGAAGGAGAAGGGGCTGCCGTACGCCGAAGATCAGCGCATTGCGGAGTCGATGCTGGTGAACCTAGTGGGCAGGAGCCCGCAGCCAGTCCTCAATCTCGACACCGGCGATAGATCTTATGTGCCCGGCATCTTCGTTTCTCCAGGGAGCTGGCGGCTATGATGCGTCAGTCGCTGCAGGACCGGCTCAATCTTGACAGGGCGGGCACCAGTTATACTACCCACGCTGGCGCTCCGACCGGCGGACTGAACACGCGGGATTCAGTCGTGGGGATGGACTCTCGAGATGCGCTGGTGCTGGATAACTGGTTTCCACAGCAGAGCGAGGTATGGCAGCGCGGCGGCTATGCCCCCTACGCTACGGGTATGACTGGAATAGTGAAGGCAATGGGGAGCTTTGATGCCGCGAACGGAACGAAGCAATTCATTGCCTTTACCGATGCAGGGGCGTATGACATTACTGCTGGCGGGGTTATCAGCGGGATAATGACGGGCAGTGCCTTGACAAATGGGTATGTCCAAACACTGAAGCTAACCAACAGCGCCGGCACGACGTTCCTCTGGATCTGCAACGGAATTGACGTTCCGAAGTTCTACAACGGTACTGTCTGGGCACCGGCGGTCATCACTGGCCTTACTCCGACGACCATCGTGCAGGCATGGCTGTTCAAGCACCGAGTCTGGTTCTTGGAACAGAACACGATGAACGCCTGGTATCTCCCGATCGACTCTATTCAGGGAGCTGCCACCCAGTACCCCATGGGCAACCTGTTCCGGAGGGGCGGGTATCTGGTTGCCGGGACCAACTGGACCATCGACGGCGGTGAAGGCCCCGACGACGCGATGGTGTTGATTAGCAGTGAGGGAGAACTGGCCATATTCAAGGGCACTGACCCAAACAGTGCCTCTTCTTGGTCCCTTTCTGGTATTTTCTTCGTAGGTAAGCCCTGTGGCAGGAAGTGCTTCTTCCGCTTAGGCGGCGACGTAGGGCTGTTGACTGAGAATGGAGTCTACCCGCTAAGTCGGGCCCTCCAGCTCGGGTCGATGAACTTCGCCGCCGCTCTCAGTAACAAGATCCAACCCAGCATTGCTGCGGCCGTGGCCATCAGCAGCCCCTTTGCGAAGGGATATGAAGGCTGCGTCTACCCGAAGTTGAATGCCCTCCTTGTCAACATGCCGAATGTACAGACAGGCGGGGCAATGCAGTTCGTGATGAACACTGTCACGGGGCAGTGGAGTACGTTTAGTGGATGGAATACTACCTGCTTCGAGGTCTTCCAAGGACAACTCTACTTCGGGGACGCAGGTGGAACTGTACAAAAGGCTTGGGTAGGCGTTTCGGACGCAGGAGCACTGATTTACACCACTGTGTATCAAGCCTTCCAGACCTTCGGCACCTCCGCGAGGATGAAAAAGGTTCGGTTGCTGCGCTTCCTGCTCGAATATGATGGGTCACTGGATGTAAAGTGGGCCATCGCGGCGGATTACTCCGGAGCCGACATTACCTCCTTCGCGCCGGGGGGCACCCAGCCAGCATGTGCTATCTGGGACGTGAGTGCATGGGATACCAGTTGGTGGTGCATGGACGTGAACAGGAAAAAGCAGTGGAAGGCGGTGTTTCACCCACCAGGCTACGCACTATCCCTGCGAATGATTACTTCCGGCCTCACCAACGACCCGGTTAAGTGGGCGGGAACCGACTTCATCCTCGATCGAGCGGGGCAGATGTGAAGTGGCCCACGCTACCGCTGGAACAGGCTCTTGCGGAGCCTAATCTGCCGGCAGGCAGGGATAATGTCATTCGCTTCGAGGCGGCGCTACTCGCTATGCCTCAAGTGGAGTGCCCACTGCGTCATTTCTTCGCTAAAGGGCTGTATATCCGCGAACTTACCATCCCCGCGGGGGTTGCGCTCACAGGTGCTATCCACCTCGTCGATTGCATCTCCGTGATGTCGCAAGGGAAAATTCTCGTCTCCGATGGAGAGAAAGCGGTTTGCATGACCGCGCCACTGACGATGTTCTGTGCCGCCGGGACGAAGAAGGCAGGGTACTGTCTCGAGGAAGTGATCTGGGTCGATTCATACCCCAACCCTGACGACGAACGCGATATTGACGTGCTGGAGAATCGCTTGATGACTAACTCTCACAGCGATTACCTTAAGAGAACTACACAGTTACTGGAGAAGCCATGAGCGGAATGATTGCGGCGGCAGCAATAGGCGTTGGCGGGTCGTATCTGATAAACCGCTCGAACCAGAACAACATGAACACTGCAACGGACCGTGCAGGGGAAGCAAACCTGCAGACTGCCCGCGAGCAGTCCATGATGAACAACCCGAACGTGGACACTCCGTACGGGAGTCAGCATTACACAGAGTCTGCTACACCCGGAGGCCGCCCCACGATCACGCAGACCCTCTCCCCCGCGGAGCAGGCCGCGTATGAACAGCGTAATGGGCTGCGAAGCGGATACCTCAGTGCCCTCAGCGGTGCCTTACCAGGAATGACGGAGACCCTAAAGGGCCCATTTGGACTGGCAGGAGGCCCAATGATGGGCTTGGATTCCCGCTACGCGCCGAACGCAGGAGACATTCAAAAGGATGCGAATCTGGGGCAAGCTGGGCCGATTCAGTCGGGACTGAACTTCCGAGGGGCTCCGGCGATGCCGGTTGCCAGTGACGCTACGCGTCAAGCTGTCGCAGATGCGGTTTACCGACAGGGTAGTAGATATCTGGATCCACAATTCGCCCAGCAGCAGGATTCTCTGAACACCATGCTGGCGAATCAAGGGATTACTCGGGGAAGCTCCGCTCAAGACCGCGAGCAGGGGAACCTGGACCGCACGAAGATGATGGCGTATGGAGATCTGGGGGACCGAGCGACGCAGCAAGGAATGCAGGCCATGCAGCAGCTGTACGCGATGCAGATGGCTGCGAGGCAGCAAGGCGTCGGGGAAATCTCGAGCCAGGGGGCGTTTGCGAACAGCGCGCAGCAGCAAGCAGCACAGGAACTGCTCGCGTCGATGAGTGCAAGGAATAACGCAGCGACCACAGGTGCCAACATTGCGAACTTGTCCTCGACTGCCTTCAACAATGCCCGCGGGATGAGCTATGATGAGTACATGAAGAACACGCTGCTGCCATTTAACCTTTCTGCGAGCCTGCAGAGTGGCAGCCAAGTGAACAACCCACAGTTCCAGCCCCTTTCCTCTACTTCCATCACGCCACCGCCGATCATGCAGGGAGCACAAATTAGCGCTGCCAACACGAGCGCGAACAATCAGATGCTCGGGAGCGTGCTAAACGCCGGCGCGAACTGGTATGGGAACAAGGGGTCGACAGCCCCAACGCTCTTCGCCAGCCAGACCGCTGCTCCGATCACCGACTTCTCGCAGCCTGCTGGTACCTAAGGATAGATCATGCCAAATGTCAACCTGACAGCGCCGGCTCTTCCCACAGCGGGGCTCCCGCCGGAGATAGCTGCGCAGCAAATGCAGTTGCAGGTCCGGCAACAGATAGCCGAGGCACTGTTGGCGAAGGGAATGCAGGACGTGGATCCAGTCACTCACGGACCTAGCGGGAATCCCTTTGCATATGACACTGTAAACATAGGGGGAATTCTCAGCAAGATGTTCAACGCGCGGGAAGGAAGGCAGCAGTTAGAACGTCTTGGCCCAGAGCAGCTATCTCTCGCTGCGCGTGCTGAGGCGATGCGCAAGCAGGATATGGCTGGTGTTATGCAGGACTACAGAGGCGGGACCACACCTGGGCCGTACGAAGGCGGCTCAATCGAAAAAGCGCCAGACCTCAAGGCGGCGATCAGCCGAGCACTGTTAAGCTCCCACCCCGGAGTGCAGGCTTGGGGCGAGCAAATGCAAAAGGCTATGATTGAAGGGGAATTGAAGGGTGTTGTTACTCCTGGCGACGTTGCATCGCAGGGAAGAAACTTCACCTCCCGGTCAATCGCGAAGTCACTGTTCAGCTCCCCCAGCAATATCGGGACCAGGCAGAATGTAGGCCTGCTAGACACCTTAGGGAAGATTGAAAAGGGTGAAGGCGGAGCAATGGGGTTGTTTGGCCAAGATCGTACCGATCCTTGGTCAATTGGACTGGGACAGCTTACCGGCGGGTATCCGCCCGCTGTGCAGCCAGGGCAAAGAATGCCACTTTCGCCGCCGGGAGCGATTTCTCAGCCTGGAATGGGTGCTCCGGAGGGTCAACCAAGACCCCTTCCTGGTCCTGGAGCGCCTGGAGCAGACGTAGTCACTTCCGCTGTTCCCTCTCCCGTCGCTCCAGCGGGCGTGCCAGATCAATTGGGAGAGATCAACACGACTGGCAGTACCCTTGTGCCCACCGCGCAGGGACCGAAGGTTGCAGAAACCGCCACAACCGAAGGCGGGAAGAAGACCGCCGGGGACTTCCGCGAGACGCTCAAGGCGGGGAAGGAGAATTCACTGGAATTCATCCAAACCGCCCCGAAGTTACTCAAGGCGCTCGAGCTGCTGCCTAACGCGGATATGAAGAAAGGTGGGAACCTGATCACCGACGCGCGGAAGTGGGCGGTGACTATGGGAATGTCGACAGATAACGCCAACAAGATTGGCGACACAGAGACCTTCCTGAAGACGATGATGAGTCCGGCGACGGGAGCAGCTCGTGCATTCAACTCCCGCGCGACCCAGCTCGAGTTCGTCCAGTTCCTGAAGGCCTTTGCCGCTAGTCAAGATACTGACAAGCGGGCAGCGGCGAACATCATCACGCAGATGCTGCTCGATGGGGTGAACGAGCACACACAGCATCTCAAGAACATCGAACAGGCGAAGGGTATCCCCGGCATGGAGAACGCAGCGGGCTACCAATTATCTAACTTCCCCACAATAGACAGTATTGCTCGCGAGATGGATAAGACGCGGCTGAAAACCGACTTGAAGAAGGATGAGGCCACTGGACTTTGGTCCGATGCACTGGCCTCGCAGCGCGGGAAAGACGCCTACTGGCCAGTACCAGGACCAAAGGCGATTGAAATACTAAAGGGTGGCGGGAGCCGGGAGAAGTTTGACGAATACTTTGGCATAGGGTCTTCGGATGCCATCCTGGGGCCGGCAAAGGAGTAGACCATGCCCGACAAGAACCCGTATGAGGGACTGGAACTCAAGCCAGACCAGCCCGAGCAGTTTCACAAGGAGCCGAATCCCTTCGAGGGACTGGGACTGGGCGAGAAGGTCCAGCCGCCGGAAGAGCATGGGGCTAAGCGCTTTGGAAGCGACGTTCTATCCCTGCTGACGGGTGTGGCGAAGTTCGGACAGAATACTCTAGGTAGTATCGGGGACGTGCATAGCTACTTGAATCTCCCCCCTCCGAAAAGCACTGTAATGATGCCAACTACGCAGGACGTTGGCGAGTTTACCGGCAAGCTGGCGTCGAAATTCGGTCTGCCGAGCGAGCTGCCTAAGCCCACCACGCCGGAGGGAAAGTTCTTCGAGCCGATGGCACAGACGGCTGCCTCGATGATGTCAATGCGGCCTTGGGCGCTCGGAGGAGGCGCAACGGCAGGTGCATTCGGCGAGATTTCTTCTCGCATCTTCGACAATGGGGAGACCCCGGCAGGAGAAAAGTCAGGTGCGCGGACGCTTGGGGAATTGGCAGTGCTTCTCCCCGCACTCGGCGTTAATGCTCGTAGTCCTGTCACGGTGAAGATGCTAAAACCGACCTTGGATCGGATTGGCAGTGAAGGGGAGGCTGCGTACAAGATCAGCAAGGCCGACGCGATGGCTCAGTTAGCTGCTGAACGCATGCAGATGCCCCATGCAAGTCTGTGGAGCCAGATGCCGGAGTTGTACCCCGCGATTAAGGACATTCGCAGCTCGAAGTTCGGAGGTCCGCTGAATGAGCAGGCGAGGCTGGAAGGCCTCTCCGCCGGCGAGACACTGAATCAGCCCTTTAGCACAGCGACCGTACCCAGCTTGGCGCATGGTTACCTGGACCCTCTCGAGACACTGGGCAATGTCTACCGCGCTGGACAGGCGACCTCGCCGCGAGTACCGCGGACCAATGTAGTAGAGCAGGGAAGGACCACCCCAATCAGTACTTGGTTTAAAGAGAATGTAAACTTCACTCGTTGGCCTGGTATGGCCTCCGAGTGGCTAAACGCAAAGGCTAATGAGGGAGCGATTAAGGGACTGGTGAAGTCCCTCACTGGCCCCAATGCGAAGAGTGAGCTGAACAAGATCGCTACCTACAGCCACCCTGAGCACATTGCCGAGCAGCTTGTGAAAGCCCTCTTAGGGTTGCAAGGCGCATCCGGCGAAGCTTCCAGCGAAGCCAACACCATTCCCCTGCCCAGCATGCCGTCCGGCATAAGGGTGCAAATTGGAAAAGTTGACTAATAACAGGCCCCAGATAAACCCCCATATTAGGACCCATATATCATGTCAGGTTGGAACGGTGCTGGAGTCTTCGTCCTACCATACTCGATGGTCGCTGAGGCGGCCGCCGGTGTCAAGATCCTCGCGAGCCATCAAGATACGCAGTGGAATGCAGTCAAGGTAGGTCTCGAGCACTGCGTCACAGTGGATGGCCAAACTTCGCCATCAGGGGACATTCCTTGGAACAACCACAGGATTACTCTGCTCGCTCCGCCGGTAGTGAGCACGGACGCGGCTACCAAGGGCTACGTTGACAGCGTAGCGTCAGTTGAATGGCTTCCAGAGACCTACGCCGTCAGCTACAACGCAGGCAACAAGTTTAATGTTATAGGGGTTAATCTTACTGCCAAGTACGTGGGTGGGCAGAGAATAAAGATCAAGCACACTAACGGCACTGCTACAGGCTATGCCACGGTTGTTTCCTCCACCTTCACCGGCGGGAACACAGTGGTAACGATACTCCTTGACTATGTTTGGGCACTGGGCGCCTTGTTCCCCACTGTCACTGCGGTATATACAAGCATCATTACCTCAGGCGTTAGTGGCTACGGTCAATCTTGGCAGCAACCTCGGTCGATGATAGCCGCGCTGCTCGGAAGCACAGTGTACGATGTCACCTCTCCTATGGCCAAGGTAGGTTTGTACGGCTACCAAGATACCAACGAAGAATTCAACGACACTACCAACCGCCTTACCTTCCGCTACGCCAGCAGGTTCATGGTAAGCGCGCAGGCGACGTGGGTGGTGACCACAGCCGGCGTTGCACACATTTCAGTCAGGTACAACGGTTCTACTTGGATGGAGATGTACCAGTACCTTCCTGTGAATGTCAACCCGCAGACCGTAGCGATCAGCGCAGTCGTCAACTCCTTCGGCATAGGGGACTACTTGGAAATGTACGTCGGGGGTGTCGCAGGAGATCTGTGGGGTGATGGCTTCATCTACTACACCTGCCTGAACGCTGCGACGCTTATCTAGTGGGGAAGCATAATGTCACTTGAAACTGCAGTTCTCACTCTCGTCGAGACGCAGTTCCTGCCTGCGGCGGCGGTGTTGCTGTATACCGTCGAGACAGGAGTGATGAACGCGCAGGTGCGCCTCACCTCGATAGCTCTGGCGAATCAAGACGCGGCAGATCGGCCGGTGACGATGTACAAGGTGCCGAAAGGGGGGACACCACTGACCAGCAACATCATCGTGCCGGCG
>Ga0134079_10000029_pt1 | contig 34214 bp, 30 predicted proteins | sample 15_taG_2_FD_119770 | JGI IMG/M metagenome (GOLD analysis project Ga0134079, IMG submission 119770) | Grasslands soil microbial communities from the Angelo Coastal Reserve, California, USA - 15_D_Rain_40cm_2_09182015 | ecosystem: Environmental > Terrestrial > Soil > Grasslands ...
GCAGCCGGTCAGGTAGCTCGTTACTTGACCGCCTCCGCCCGGGCGAGCCAGAAGCCGGGGATGAGCGGCAGGATGAATGTCAGGCCGCGTAGGAGGACCGTCCCGGCGACGGCCGCCTCCAGTGGCACCCGGAAGGCGCTCAGTAACGCAATCGCCGTCCCATCGAACGTCCCAAGTCCCGCCGGCAGCAGCGATATCATCGCAACCACCGACGCCATCGTGAACGCGGCGAACACGCCCGCCGGCGGCGCCGTGGTGCCGACTGCTTCGAGGACGGCCCAGAGCGTGGCCGCGTCGAGCGCAATCAGCAGAAGCTGCAGCCCCGTTGCTTCGACGAAAAAGACGAGATCGCGGAGCACGTGAGGCGGGCGATCACCGATCCCGGCGAGAAACTTCTCTACCGGTTTGATCTTCCTGAGCCAGCGTGGTACGCGATCGCGATTGCCGCGCGTCACCCATAGCAGCGCCGTCAGAAAAAGCGCCAACACCAGCGCGAAAACCGTGACGAGGATCATGATGAATTGACTGGCGTGGGCCGTGAGCCACAGGATGACGAGCGCGCCCGCGACAGCAAGCGCATACGCGATGTAGAACGAGATGAGACCCGCGATCACCGTCGCAGTCGCGCTCTGGTGCGACAAACCGCGATGCCCCAGCGCGCGCGCGACCAGCACATTGCCGGAGATCCCCGCCGAGGGCACTGCCTGGTCCATGAACAGCTTCACGACGCCCAGGCGAACCATTTCAACGAGCGAGCGCGAGTGGCCCTGGCGCACGAGGGCGCGCTGCCACACGCCGCCCGCGCAGACATAGGTCGCGACTTGCAGCACCAGGGCGACGGCGAGCCAGGCCGGCTTCGCGTGCGCGAGCAGCCTCGCGTACTCTTCCGGTTTCCCAAAGTGCGCCGCGACGGCCACGACGACCGCCAGCAGCAGCACGCCCGAAATCAGACCAGCCCGGACACCAACCTTCAGATCACGCTCCCATCGAGTCGACCAGCACCCGATGGGTGCCAGCCGTTATTCCAATTCGCGGACCCAAATGTTCCGGTATCGCACCGGGTTTCCGTGATCCTGAAGCTTGAGCGGCAACCTGTCCGGATGAGCCTTGTACGGCGGCCGCGCCCGGTTGGCGGTGGGTCCGACCAGCTCGAAGTTGTCCTGAATCAGCACGCCGTTGAGAAGCACCGTCATCCGCGCCGGCTTGTCGAGTGTGCCGTCCGCCTTGAACCGCGGCCGATGGAATACGATGTCGTACTCCTGCCATTTGCCCGGCCCGCGCGTTGCGTTCACGAGCGGCGGATTCTCGCCGTAGATCGCACCGGCCTGGCCGTCGGGATATGTGTCGTTCTGGTAAGAGTCGAGAACCTGTAGCTCGTAGATCCCCATCAGGAAGATGCCGCTGTTTCCGCGCTCCTGACTTTCACCCTGCACGACGGCGGGCGTGGCCCACTCGATATGCAATTGGACGTCGCCGAAGCCGCGCGCGGACACCAGCATGCCGGTGCCCGCCTTCACTTCGACATAGCCGTCCCGGACGGTCCACTTGGCCGCGCTGCTGTCTTCGGCTCGCCACTGCGACAAGTTCGAGCCGTCGAACAACACGACCGCATCCTTTGGCGCGGGTGCCGAGGGACGCTCGGGTCCTGGGTCCACGACGGGTGGACGAGGACGGTCCATCGAATGCTGCGGCCACTGTTGTGCGGGCATCGTAGTGGGGAGCATAGCCCCGATGATAAAGATTGCGAATTTCGGATTGAGGATTGCGGATTTGATGTTTGAAGTTTCAATCCGCAATCCGCAATTAACAATCTGCAATGGATTCATGGTTTCCAGGTCCCTTTCGCGACCGCGGGGACGAACGTGTCGACGCCCGGCCCCGGGAAATCGAGCGTCTTTCCCTGCTCGGCGCTCATGTAGGCCGTCATCAAGACCTTCACGACCTGCAAGCCGTCATCGAATGTCAGCCACGGTTTTCTCTTGTTGAGGAAGCAGTCCACGAAATAGCGATCCTCGGCCTCATACCCGTAGACCCACGCCTCTCCGGCGACGACGGGCATCTGTCCCATCTCGGCGTTTTGCTTTTCGACGAGGTCCTCTCCTGTCTTGCCCATGACCTCACGACTGAAGAACAGCTTCAGTCCCGAGTCGAGCGAATTCCACTGCAGCGAGTACTCAGGGCCGAGCAGCTCGGCGGAGAGACGGAGGCCGGCGCCGACGAAGCTCCACGACGTCGTCGCTTCGCCGAGGACCTTCTGGCCGTCGTCGGTCTGGAATTCAATAATCACGCTGGCAAAATCTTCCGACGGCGTTTTGTCGTAATTGACGTCCTTGCCCATCGTGGCCGTGAGCCTTTTGCTGTAGGCCGGACGGCTCCACTTCAGGCTGGCGATGTGCCCGGTCACGCGCGTCGGTCGAAGCGATGAGACCGGCTTGGCCGGATCGGTGAGCAGGTGCTGCACGAGCAACGACGAGTGGCACATCATGTCATTGAGCACGCCGCCGCCCTGGAGCTTGCCCTGCCAGAACCAGGGCGCGTGCGGCCCACTGTGCTCTTCGGCGGCACGCGCGAGATACGGCCGACCGGTCGTTTTGGCGCCGCGCGCCCACAAGAGATTCCGCCCCACCTCGACCGGCGGCGCGAACACCTGATTCTCGAGATACCCGTGCGGCAGCCCGACCTTACTGACCAAATCCAGCACCTGTTTGGCCTCACTCACGTTCCTCGCCAAGGGCTTCTCACACGCGATGCCCAGGAGTGCGCCCTTGCCGCGCTCGAGCGTGCTGACGACTTCCTCGACGTTCTCGATCCGCGCGTGGTTCGGTCCCGACACCCAGATCGCATCGATCGCGGGATCTTCGACCATGGCGGCGATCGACGGATACGGCTTGGCATCGCCGACGCCTAATTGCGTCGACATCGCGGCAGTGTCGGCGGCGTTGGTGTGGTTGGGACTCCAGACTCCCAGCACGTCGGCGTTGCGCACGCCCTGGAAGCCCAGGAGGTGGAATTTGGCGTTGAAACCGCTCCCCACCATGCCGATTCCCAGTCGCTTCGTCATTCAACCCTCATAGCGGACGCCGAGTTTTTGCAGCGCTTCCGGCGGACATCCCTTCCATTCCGCCACGAAGGTGTTGCCCTGATAGCCGAGATCGTCGACGCCCATCTTGCTGGACCAGAATCCCGACGCCGTCAAATCGCGGAACATGTTGAAGAAGGCGACGCCCTGGCTCATCTCGGGTTTGGCCTTCTTGGGATACGCGATCTCGTCGAGAACCGTCGTCCGTTCACCATCCGAGCAGGTGACGAAGCTCTTTCCGAAACGCTCGATGCATTCGTTGTCGAGCCAGGCGAGCCCCCCGCGCATCGCGGTCTGGCCATCCGGCCGGTCGGTCATCATGAAGTCCATGAATTCCGGCACGCCGGCCTCGGTGGCGCTCCCGGAACGCTCGTCGCGCGGGATGATGAGGTCCACGAGCAGGCGCACCGTCTCCCACTCGTGCGGCGTGAAGAACGACGGGGCAAACGGCGTCGCAGCTTCCCTGACGAGCCCCGCCACTCGCCGCGCTTCAGCCGGCGTCCACTTGAATGCCGCCCCGAGGGCGGCCAGCGCCATTGCCCCTACCGCTTCACGCCTTTTCATAGCGCCCTCTTTTTCAATTGGTCAGCGATGTACTCCGACGTCCGCCACGAGAGAGCCATGATCGTCCACGTGGGGTTCTTGTCCGCCTGCGAGGTGAACGGACCTCCGTCCGCCACGAAGAGGTTCGGGACGTCGTGCGTCTGGCAGTTGGCGTTCACGACCGAGCTCTTGGGATCGGCTCCCATGCGCGCCCCGCCGAGCTCGTGGATGATCACCCCGCCGGCGGCGATGCCGTAGCCGTCCTCCTTGCTCGGCATGTCGCCCCACGGGGTGCCGCCCATCTCCGTGATCAGCGACCGGAAGGTTTCCTGCATGTGCTTGACCTGCAGGTACTCGTGATCGGTGAACTTCCAGTGGAAGCGCAACACGGGGATCCCCCACTTGTCCATGACATCGGGGTCGATCTCGCAGTAGCTGCCCTCGTTCGGAATCATCTCGCCGCGACCCGAGAACCCGATGTAGGCGCCATAATAGCGACGGTAGTCGTTCTTGAGCTGCTTGCCGTAGCCGCCGCCCTGCTGGTCCTGGATGCCGCCGCCGAACCCGGCCGACGGCAAGTCGGTTCCGCCCCAGACCTCGATGTGATAGCCGCGCGGGAAGTCGAGCTTTTTGTTGTCGAGCCACCACGGCATGTAGACGTGCATGCCGCCCACGCCGTCGTGGTTGTGCATGACGGGATCCATCATCTTGGGAACAAACCCGCCCGCATCGGTGCCGGTCGTGTCCGTGAGGTATTTCCCGACCGTGCCACTGCCGTTCGCCAGGCCGTTCGGGAACGACGCCGACTTGGAGTTGAGCAGGAGGCGCGATGTCTCGCAGGCGCTCGCCGCGACGACGACCACGCGCGCGTCGATGCGATGCTCGCTCCCATCCTTCGTATCGATGTAGATGACGCCGTTCGCCTTCCCGCTCCGGTCGAGCGTGATCTCGCGCGCCATCGCGTTCGTCTTGAGCGTGAGCTTGCCGGTCTGAAGGGCGGGGGCGATGAGGACATTGGTCGACGTGAAGTTCGAGTTCGTCTTGCAGCCCCGATTGCACTGGCCGCAGTAGTGACAGGCCGCTCGACCATTGAGCGGCTTCGTCAGGATCGAAAGGCGCGACGGCACGCACGTCACATTGAGACGCTTGGCCGCCTGCTGCACCAGGAGCTCGTAGCAGCGCGGCTTCGGCGGCGGCAGGAAGATGCTGTCGGGAGCGTTGGGCACGTTTTCAATGCTGCCGAACACGCCGACCAGCCTTTCGAGCTTCTCGTAGTACGGTTTGATGTCGTCGTAGCTGATCGGCCAGTCGTCGCCCAGGCCGTCGAACGACTTCGCCTTGAAGTCGCGGGGCCCGAAGCGCAGCGAGATGCGACCCCAGTGATTGGTCCTGCCGCCGACCATCCGGGCGCGCCACCAGCGGAACTTGTCGCCTTTGGCGACGGTGTAGGGCTCGCCCGCGATCTCCCAGCCACCGATGCAGCCGTCGAACTCCCCGAACGGCCGCTCTTTCGTCGAGGCTCCGCGGCGCGGCGATTGGTAGGGCCACGTGAACATCGCGGAGTCCTTCGTGTTGTCCCACGGACCGCCGGCCTCGAGCACGGTCACGTTCACGCCGGCGCGCGTCAGGACGTACGCCGCCATACCGCCGCCGGCTCCTGAGCCGACGATCACGACGTCTGCGGGTGAACTTTGGGTCGCGAGGCGCATTCAGAGCTCCCGTGTCATTCCAAGGGTTGAGCCACTACATCCAATGAATGGAAACCTGCGAGTAATACCGGGTCGAGGGCGAGTTCGCTTTTTTTGGCGTCATGCAGCTAACTCAAGAACCGAGAGGAACCCATGACCCGGAATAACTGGATCGCCCTGGCCGTTTTGACGAGCGTCGCCACGTTCGGCGCCTGTTCGCCAAAAGGAGGGCAAGCTGGCCAGCCCGATCGACCCGTGGACCAGCGGAATCAGGCTTCGGATCAGAACTACAACAACGATCGGGGTACGGCCAATAATCGCGATAACACTGCGCGCGATCAGTCCGACCTGCCAGTGTCCCTGACCGTCCCGGCAGGCACGCATCTCGATCTGACGATCAACCAGGAGCTCAGCTCCCGGAAAAACAAGCCCGGCGACACCTTCACGGCGAAGGTCGCGACGGACGTGCGGGACGCCTCGGGCACCGTGGTGGTGCCGCAGGGCGCGACGGTGAACGGCAGCGTGGTGGCGGTGAAGCCCGCTCCGAACCGCCGTACCCCGGGCACTTTGACGTTGGCGTTGACGACGGTCGAGTCGAGCGGCAAGACGTTCCCGATTCGCGCCACCATCGACTCCGTGCAGGGCAAGGAGTATCGCAAACAGGCCATCAACGGTGGGGACGCCGCGAAGGTTGGCGTCGGCGCCGCCGCAGGCGCGGTGGTCGGTCAGATCCTGTCCAAGAACACCAAGGGCACCGTGATCGGCGCCGTGGTGGGTGGCATCGCCGGCGCGGGTGTGGCCGTCGAGACCAAGGACATGGATGTCGTGCTGCCGGATGGCTCGCATATCATCGCGACCGTTACCGAGCCGATGAAGGTTGCCGTTGACCGCGGCGATCTCAACCAGAAGTCGCAATAAGCTAGCTGTTAAAAGCCTAAAGCACCGCCGGCGTAGCGTGGGTCCGCAACACCGACCCAGCCGCCGGCGGTTTTTGCTATCGCCGCAATGATCCCGCTCGTCCCACGCCGCTGTTCCATTTTATGCCCCATCGCCTCGAGCGCGCGCACGGTCGCGTCGCTCAAGCCGCCGCGCTCGTAGTAGGTCTGGTCCGGGAGCGCCTGGTGATGGATCCGGGGCGCCGCGACAGCGTCGGGCAGGCTCATGTGCTGGTCGAGCACGTTGAGAATCACCTGCGTGACGCTCGTGATGATCGTCGGGCCGCCCGGCGTGCCCACGACCATCTGAAGATTGCCGGCGCTGTCGAGCACGATCGACGGCGCCATCGCCGAGAGCATCCGTTTTCCACCGGCGACGGCGTTCGCCTCGCCCTGCACGAGCCCATACATGTTCGGCTTGCCCGGCGCCGTCGCGAAGTCGTCCATTTCGTTGTTGAGGAGGAACCCGGCGCCCGTGACCGTCACCCCGCTGCCGAAGCCGCCGTTCAAGGTCGTGGTCACAGATGCCGCATTGCCCATCGAGTCCACGATCGAGTAGTGCGTCGTGTGCGTGGCCTCGCCGGCTGCCGGTTGCGGAGGCGTGGGCGTCGCGTGCGTGGGATCGATCTGGGCACGTAACGTCGCCGCATAGGACTTGGAGAGCAGCCGCTCGAGCGGCATGTCCACAAAATCGGGATCGCCAAGCCAGCGGTTGCGGTCGATGAACGCCCGGCGCATCGCTTCGGTGACGATGTGCACGTAGGCCGGTGTGCCGAACGCGGGCAGCGTATCGTAGCCCTCGAGGATGTTGAGGATCTCGCCCATCGTGACGCCACCCGAGCTGGCGGGCGGCATCGAGTAGATCGTGTGGCCGCGGTACGTGAGTTTGATCGGGGTGCGCCATTTGGCGCGATAGCGGCGGAGATCGTCCTTGGTGATCAGGCCGCCGCCGCGCTGCATTTCCGCGACGATCATGTCGGCGATCTGTCCCTTGTAGAACACCTCCGGCCCTGAGTCGCTGATCAGCTGCAGCGTGCGCACGAGGTCGGGCTGGCGCCACGTCGCTCCCGGCGGAGGCGCGCTGTCGCTCACGAGGAACTGCACCCGGCTGGCCGGAAACCGCGCGAGCAGCTCCCGGTCGGAGCGAATGTCCCGGCTGCGCGCCGAATCGACCACGTGCCCCTGCGCGAGGCGAATTGCCGGTGCGATCAGCGACGCCCACGGCAGACTGCCGTATTTCTTCCACGCTTCGTACATCCCCGCGACGGAGCCCGGTACTCCGGAGGCCAGGTGGCCGATCTCGCTCTTGTCGGTCGGATTGCCGCCGGCGTCGAGAAACATGTTGTGCGTCGCCGCCGCGGGCGCGGTCTCGCGATAGTCGAGCGCGGTGACCTCGCCACCAGCTGTGCGATGCACGATAAACCCGCCGCCCCCGATATTGCCGGCATCGGGCAGCACCACCTCGAGCGCGAAGCCCACGGCGACGGCGGCGTCGATGGCGTTGCCGCCCTTCTTGAGGATTTCGACGCCGGCCTGCGTGGCGAGCGGGTGCGCGGAGACCACCATCGCGTGGCGCCCGGTGACCGGGCGTGACCGCAGCGTCCAGGTCGCGGGGATGACGGCTCTCCCGCTGATCGGCGCGGGCCCGGTCGGCTTGGGCGGAGCGCAAGCCACAAACAGCGAGACGATGACGAGAGCGAGGATCTTTCGCATTCGTAATCTTATCGTCTAATTCTCACCCATGACAAACCGCCCCAGCCCTCCGGACTTCCACGACCCCCGTGCCACCGAGCAGCGCAACCCGCGCTCGGAACGGGTCGACGTCGCGTCGAGCCTGGAAATCGTGGACATCATGAATGCCGAGGACGCCGCTATCGCCGGCGTGGTGCGCGGGGAACGGGAGCACATCGCCCGCGCGATCGATCTCGTCGTCGCGGCCTTCAAGGGGGGGGGCCGCCTCGTATACGTCGGCGCCGGCACATCCGGCCGCCTCGGCGTCCTCGATGCCTCCGAATGCCCGCCGACGTTCAGCGTACCGCCTACGATGGTGGTTGGGGTGATCGCGGGTGGATATGGCGCACTCGTGAAGAGCGCCGAGGGCGCTGAAGACGACATCAACGCCGGGATGGCCGCGGTGGATACCGCCGGAGTCACGAAATTGGACGTCGTCGTCGGGATCGCCGCGAGCGGGACCACGCCGTATGTGCGGGCTGCGTTGGGTCGCGCACAGACCATCGGTGCCAGGACGGTCCTCGTCACGTGCTCGGCGCCTCCCAAGGTTCTCGCCGATACGTGCGATGTCATCATCAATCCCGTTACCGGACCCGAGGTGATCACCGGGTCGACGCGTCTCAAGGCCGGCACCGCAACCAAGCTCGTGCTCAACTCGCTCAGCACCGGCGCCATGATCCGGCTCGGCAAGGTCTACGGGAATCTGATGGTGGACTTGATGGCGTTGAGCTCCAAGCTGCATGACCGCGGCGAGCGGATCGTGATGGAGGTGGGTGGCGTGTCGCGCGACGAGGCACGTGGGGCCATCGGCCAGGCCGGTGGCAGCGTGAAGGTCGCGATCGTGATGGTTCGCCGCAAAATCGGCGCCGATGCCGCCCGCAAGCTGTTGAACGAGGCCGGCGGTTTTGTCCGTCCTGTCGTGGGCGACCCTCCGGCCGTCACGCGCGCGTGAGCGCCACGCTCGCGGTCGGCGTCATGTCGGGCACCTCGCTCGACGGCATTTCGACGGCCCTGGTGCGGCTCGGTGATGGCAAGGTCGAGCTCGTTTCCTTCCGGCAGGAGCCATACTCGACCGCCGAACGCGGCGCGATCATCGATGCGATAGCCCGTGGAACGCCGAAGGACGTGGCGTTTCTGCACGTGGCCCTGGGTGAGCGATTTGCCGGCGCCGTGCTGGCGCTGCTCGCGCAGGCGCGCGTCTCGCCGCGCGATCTCTCATTCGTCGCATCGCATGGCCAAACCATCTGGCACGAGCCGGGCCACGCCACCTTCCAGCTCGGCGACGCGGCGGTGCTGGCTGAGCGCGTCGGGGTCCGGGTGGTGAGCGATTTCCGCGCGCGCGATGTCGCGGCCGGAGGGCAGGGGGCGCCGCTCGTGCCGCTCGCCGACGTCATGCTGTTTGGGCACGAGCAGCGCGGGCGCTGGCTGCTCAACATTGGCGGAATTGCAAACGTCACGTGGGTGCCGAAGCGGGGCGTGGCGGAGGGAGCGTTCGCGTTCGATACGGGACCGGGCGTGGGGGTCATCGACTCGGTCACGCGTCGTGTCGATCCCGAGGCGACCTACGACGTCGGTGGTGAGCGGGCGCGACGTGGCCGCGCCATGACAAAGGTTCTCGATGAGTTGCTGGCCGATCCGTACTTCGCGCAGCAGCCGCCGAAAAGCACGGGCCGGGAACGGTACGGGGTCGAATACGCGGACAAGCTGCTTGCGCGTGTCAAAAAAGCCGGCGGCTCCGATAACGACGCGGTCGCGACCGCCACGGCGCTGACGGCCGAGACGATCGGCCGCGCCATCGCGACGTGGGGGAAGGACAGTACGGCCGAGGTCGTGATCTCGGGCGGCGGAGCCAAGAATCCCGCGCTGGTCGAGCGGTTGGCGGCGAAGATTCAGCCGCGCCCCGTCGTATTGTTCGATCAGCTGTTCTTCAACGGCGAAGCCAAGGAGGCGGTGGCATTCGCATTCCTGGGGCTTCAGACGGTCTCCGGGAAGGCGGGAAATTTGCCGGCGGCGACGGGGGCGCGGGGGCCGAGGGTGCTGGGGCACATCACGCCGGCTTGATGGGGACTGTCTCGCAGGCTCGTCTCGTGTGCCCAGCGCTCCGTTGGCGGCGCGGCTCATTCCGATCTGAGCGCGCCAAGATCGAGCAGGCCCTCACCGCCGGTGTCGGCGGGTTCATTCTCTTCGGCGGCACCCGCGCCGCAGTCGCCGCGCTCACGAGCGCCTTGCGGGACACCGCCGGCAGGCCGCTTCTCCTCGGCTCGGACTTCGAGCGTGGTCCCGGCCAGCAGGTAAAGGGTCTCATCGAGCTTCCGCCGCCCGCCGCGCTCGGCTACCTCAACGATCTCGACGCCACCCATGCATGCGGCCAGATCACCGGCGCCGAGGCGCAATCGGTGGGGCTCAACTGGGTATTCGCCCCGGTGTGCGATCTCGACATCGAGCCGCGGAATCCGATCGTCCAGACGCGCTCGTTCGGCGCAGACCCGCAGGCGGTCGGCGCGCACGCGGCGGCCTGGGTCAAGGGGTGCCAGGAGCACGGCGTGATGGCGTGCGCGAAGCATTTCCCCGGACATGGGCGCACGACCACCGACTCGCATGAGGGATTGCCGGTCGTCGAGGCTCTCGGCGACGAGGTCCAGCGCGTCGATGTGGCGCCGTTCAGGGCGGCGGTGGATGCCGGCGTCGGCAGCGTGATGCCGGCGTTCGTGTCGTTTCCGCGCTGGGACGCGAGCGGCGCCGCCGCGGGACTGTCGCCCATCATCCTCGGCTATCTTCGCGACACGCTGGGCTTTCGGGGGCTCACCGTGACCGACGCCTTCATCATGGGGGGCGCGACGGCGGCGGCGCCCGAGGGTGACGCCGCGGTCGCCGCGGTGACAGCGGGCTGTGACATGCTGCTCTATCCGACCGATTGGGCTGGCGTGGTCCGGGCACTCGAGCGCGTGGACGCGGCGCGGATAGAGCAGGCGATCGCGCGGTACGACCGGACGTTAGGAGACTGGAGTCGGGATCTGGGGTCCCCTGTGGAGGAATCCGAGCTCGCTGAGCACCGGAAGTTCGCCGATGGATTGGCGGATCGGGCGCTGCACATGGTGCGGGGTGAAGCGCCGCGACTCGGCAAGACCATCAGCGTCACGATTGTCGACGACGATGTCGGCGGCCCGTATTCGATTCCGCCGCGCGACGTGTTTGCGAAGACTCTAGCCGCGCACGGTTTCCAGCTTTCCGCGACACCCGACACCAGGCACCTGATTCTCGTCTATGCTGAGCCGCGGTCATGGAAGGGCCGGGCGGATTTGGGAGCACGATCGATTGCGCAACTCGAGCAGCTTGCCCCACACACGACGCTCGTGATCCTCTTTGCCCATCCGCGTCTCGCGAATCAGATTCCCGGAGAACTGCCCGTGCTGTGCGCATGGCATGGGCAGGCACTGATGCAGCGCGCGGCGGCGAAATGGGCGCTGGAGCGAAGTCCAGCATAATTCGCTTTGGCCCTCGAGGCACGCTGCCGTCGTGGGGGCCGTGGTGTTGGGCATTCGCTTCAACCATCTTACGGCATGGCCGAGCGCCGCTACAGCGACAAAGAGATCGCCGCGATCTTTCGGGCGGCGACTGAGACGCCGTCCCCAGAGCAGTCTGGGCAGGACGTGCCGGCCGATGAAGGGCTGACGCTCACCGATCTCCAGGCGATCGGCCGCGAAGTCGGCATTACGCCGGAGTCGGTGGCGCAGGCCGCGCGCGCGCTCGATACGCGCGCCGGCGCGGCGTCGCGCACTTTCCTCGGTCTGCGGCTGGGCGTTTCCCGAACTGTGAACCTCCATCGCCGGCTCACGGACGAGGAGTGGGAGCGGCTCGTCGTTCAGCTGCGCGAGGTCTTCAACGCGCGCGGTCGCACGCGCGTCGATGGTTCACTGCGGCAGTGGACCAACGGCAATCTGCAGGTCTTGCTCGAGCCGACCGCCACCGGCCATCGGCTCCGGTTCGGAACAGTCCACGGCGCGGCGCGCGCCGCAATGGGGGCTGGCTTCGCCGCCCTCGGTATTGGCGCTACGGTCGCGCTCGTGAGTGCGCTCGGCGGCCACCTCGGCGATGCGATTCCCGGCATCGCATTCCTGACCTTGAGCGGCGCGGGGATGATCGCGAGCGGCGCGTTGCGCTTGCCTCGCTGGGCGCGGCTGCGCCAGAGACAGATGGAGGCGCTCGCCGCCCAGGTCGAGGCCCTTCCTCCCAAATAGCTTGCCCGCACTTCGCGCGAAAGCCTTCCTCTTCGACCTCGACGGCGTACTCGTGGACTCGCGCGCCGTCGTCGAGCGCACGTGGCAGCGCTGGGCCGCGGAACGCCACCCGATCGACGTCGCCAAGGTGTTGCACATCGCGCATGGGCGTCGCGCGCGTGACACGCTGCTCATGCTGGCGCCCCATCTCGCCACAGACGAAGAAGTCGCGTGGCTCGATGCGACCGAGCTGGTCGACGTCGAAGGACTGCGGGTCATCCCGGGCGCGCGCGAGCTCGTCACGTCGCTACCGCGGGATCGCTGGGCGATCGTGACGTCTTGCGGGCGAGAGCTCGCTCGACGGCGCCTGAGCGCCGCGGGTGTCCCCGCGCCGGACGTGATGGTCGTGGCCGAAGACTCGAAGCGCGGCAAGCCCGCGCCGGATGCCTATCTCCTCGGCGCCGAGCGGCTTGGTGTCGCGCCCGCGGACTGCATCGTGTTCGAGGACGCGCCGGCGGGTGTCGCCGCGGGCAAGGCGGCGGGCGCGACGGTGATCGCGCTCATGACCAACTACGATCCCATCCATCTCGCCGAGGCGGACGCCACCATCCCCGATCTGCGGAGTATTCAGGTGCGTGTCGCATCAGATGGTCTGGTTGTCACCATCTAAGGCAGCCGGGTTCCCACTCTTCAGAGTGATATATTCGATGTTCCATGTCAGACGAATTCAAAGCCAAGCTGCAAAAGCTGCTGCAGCAGCACTCTGAGCGTGCCGCGAAGGAGAATCCGGCGGACAAGACGCCGCGGGATCAATCCGACCGCCGCATGTGCGGTGAGCGCCTGCACTCCGTGGTGCGCCCCGTGCTCGACATCATCATGGCCGAGATGCAGACGGCGGGACATCAGGCGTCGGTGCGCGAGCACATCGAACGTGACGACGCGTACCCCAGTGTCGCGCTGTCTTTCACACCGCGCGGTGGGCTCGCTTCGGCCCTCATTTTCCGCTACGACCCCCGCTACGGCATCGTCGTGCACCGCGAGGTCAAGCAGGCGCCTTGGAAAGGCCGGCCGCCAACCGGCGGCGGCGATCGGCTCGGCACGATTGGCATCACGGCGGTGTCTGGCGCCTGGGTCGAGACAAAGAGCCTGAGCTTTATCGAAGCCGTCCTCAAGGTGAATTGATGAGCCAGCCCCCCGCCTCTCCGATTGCTTCGGCACGCCATGCGCGGATCCTGCACTCCGCACTCGTGCTGGGCGTGGCGCTGGTTGGTGTGGTCTTCTTCTTTGTGGTCCGGACAATCCCTCCGTCCTTCCCCCGAGCGTCCATCCTGAGCTTTGTGACGGCGGGACTCGGCCTTGGAAACCTCGCTGCCGCGCTTGTGCTGTTTCGTTCCAAGATTCCCCAGCGTTCCGTCGACCAGACCCCGGACGACTATTGGACCAGCAACGAGGTTCGGATCGCGCTCGTGACGTGGGCCATAATCGAGGGCGGGGGTTTGGTCGCCTGGGTCGGTTATCTCCTCACCGGAACGCCCGTACCGGCCGGGGTCGGCGTACTGGCGATTGCGGCGCTGATGCTGGTGCGTCCGTCGCGCCTCGAGGGGGACGCGGGAAACTGACAAGATGGATGAATACGCCCGCCGCACCGTCGGCATCACCGCGATCTTTGTTGTACTGCTCGGCCTCGTCCACACGCGGACCTCCCAGGCCTGCACCTTCGGCACGGGTGATCCCGCGGTGCAGTGCCATTGAGGGAGACGATGCGGACTCTCTGGGCTGGAGTGTTCGGCGTTGCAATCATGGTGTCCACGGCGCGGGCGCAGACAGTCAACGTCTGGCCGGGCGTCGCTCCCGGCTCGGAGCATTGGACGCAGCAGGAACGCGTCATCGAGAACACGCCCCTCGGGACCGTGATATTCAACGTCGTCACGCCGACGCTGACCGCGTACCTGCCGGACAAGAGCAAGGCGACCGGCACGGGGATCATTCTCGCGCCCGGCGGCGCCTTCGTTGCGCTCGCGATCGATCTCGAGGCGAACACGCTCGCCCGCTCGCTGCAGCAGCACGGCATCGCTGCATTCGTGCTGAAGTATCGGATCGTCGAAAAGCGCGGCGACGGCATCCCCCAGATGGACATGGACACCGCCGGCCGCTACGGCATCGCCGACGGAATCCAGGCGATCAAAGTCGTCCGCCAGCACGCCGCCGAGTGGGGGATATCGCCCGCGCGCGTCGGGTTCATGGGCTTCTCGGCCGGCGCGATGGTGACGAGCGGCACGGTGCTCCAGCAGGACTCGGCGGGACGCCCGAATTTCGCGGGCCTGATCTACGGAGCGCCGTTCGGGGTGATGCCCGCGATCCCCCATCACCTGCCGCCGCTGTTTCTCGCGTGGGCCCAGGACGATGCGATTGCGCGCGATTTCGCGGCGCGCTTCTACGATGCGCTCGTCAAGTCCGGCCAGCGCCCCGAGGCGCACATGTATAGCGCCGGAGGGCACGGTTTCGGGCTCAAGCAGCAGGGCACCAGCAGCGATCACTGGATCGACGACTTCTACAACTGGTTGGATGCGCAAGGGCTGACCAAGAAATGAAGCGCCGCGACTTTCTCGCCTCCTTGACCGCGGCCGCGGGCGTCGTCGCGTGGCGACCTCGCGCCGCCGCCCGCGTCCGTTTCGGCTACGCGGCCATCACCTGGAACGGCAATGACCGGCAGGCGATCGACGACATCGCCGCGCTGGGTTATCGCGGGATTCAGCTCCGACAGCCGGCGTTCGATATGTGGGGCGAACGTCCCGCGGAGCTCAAAGACCTGCTGGCCCGGAAGCATCTCGTCTTCGTCGCGTTGTCGAGTGGCAACGCGCCGCTCGATCCCGCCCGCGATGCGGAGACCATCGCGCTGCACGTGCGACACGCGCAGTTTCTGCGCGACGCCGGCGGCCGGTACTTGCAAATCATCGATGATCGCCCGCAGGGCCGGGCGCCCACGGCGGAGGACTATCGCCGGATGGGACAGCTGCTCACCGACATCGGCCGCCGCACGGCCGACCTCGGCATCCCGCTTGGCTATCACAACCACATGGGCGCGCTCGGCCAGTCGCCCGAAGAGGTCACGCGCGTGCTCGACGCGGCGGATCCGCGCTACGTGCGTCTGCTGCTCGACGTCGCGCATTACCAGCAGGCGGGCGGCGATCCCGCCCAAGCCGTGCGACAACACGCGGGACGGTTACTTTTTCTCCACATCAAGGATCTCGCGGGTGATCGGTTCGTGGAGCTCGGGCGAGGCCGCGTCGATCTCAAGGCATTGTTCGCCGCGCTGGATGACGTCCGCTACGATGGATGGGGCATGGTCGAGCTCGACAGCGTTACCGATCCCGCCGAGACGCCCAAGGAATCCGGCGCGATCGCGCGCCGCTACCTGGAGTCGATCAAGCGCTGGAGCGAGGAGTCCTGATGTCGAGATTCGGCTGGTGGGTGATGACCGTGCTTGCGCTGCTCATTGCGGCGTACGCCATGGGCGTATTGTTCATGCCGGTAATGCAGCCACCCTTTCTGCAGCAGCGCTTCCTGATTGTGCCGCTCGCCGCATACCTGCACCTCGGAGGCTCCGGGATCGCGCTCGCCATGGGGGCGTTCCAGCATAATTCCCGGCTGCGCTCCAGGCGTATTGACCTCCATCGCTGGATGGGCAGGACGTATGTTGTTGGCGTGCTGCTCGGCGGCGTGGGAGCGCTCGCGCTCGCGACGATTTCGCAATACGGTCTCCCGACCCATGTGGGGTTCGGTCTGCTCGCGACGTTGTGGCTGTTCAGCACGGGGATGGCATACCGCTACATCCGCACGGGCAATCAAGCGATGCACCGCCGCTGGATGATCCGGAGCTACGCACTCACGTTCGCCGCCGTCACGTTGCGCATCTATCTCCCGCTCAGTCAGGTGGCCGGCATTCCGTTCGAGCCCGCCTATCAGACGATCTCCTGGCTCTGCTGGGTGCCGAACCTGGTCGTCGCCGAGTGGGTGATCCTGCGACAGCGCGTGGAGGCGCTGCTGCCGCAACTGCGTCCCACCGCCGTTTCATGCCTGCTCGTGAGCCTGCTCGGCGCAGCGCTGGCCGCTTGTGGTGGCCAAACCGCCCAGAAATCCCAGCCGCCGGCTGATACCGAGACGGTCGATTCCGGTGCCCCTCCTGCAGCCCCGCCCCTTGCGGCCAATCCGGCTCAGGAGCCCGAGACGCCCGTCGCCGAATACGTCGTGCGCGGTGTCTGTCCGTACGAATGCTGCAAGTACGGTAACTGGACGTTGCTCGACGGCGGCGTTCTGCGCTCGGAGCCCAACCCCGACGCCGATAGCGTTGGCCAGGTCGCCTCAGGGGCGGCAGTCCAGACCGACGAGGGCGCGATGGTGCTGCACCCGCCGGGCATCGCAGTAGTCGTTCCGGACACCAGCAAACCTGCTGGCCTTGTGGTCGGCGACACAGTCGATGTCATCACGTATACGGGGGCGAAGGTTGCTCGCGTGCGGTCGCAGGGTGGTCAGGAGTCCGACGTTGGCTGGGGTGCGTTGCGGATGATGCGTGAACCGCTGCAACGGTGGTGGGTGCACATGACGGATCCTGCGACCGGGCAGACCGGCTGGTTGCAGATGGGCGGTGTCAGGTCCCAGACCGTCGGGGCACCGGGCAGCTGCAGCAAGAATAAGTAGCGTGCGTACCGCACCTCGTCCGCGCGCTCGCTGGAAGGCGGTGGTGCTTTCGCTGTTTCTGCCTGGTCTCGGTGAGTTGTACGCCGGACGCCCCGAAGTAGGGCTTGTAAGCTTCGTGATTTTCTACGCCCTGTTGGCCGTGAACATCGCGCTCTTCTATATGTCACCGATCATCGCCCTGTTCATTGCGCCATTAATCGCCATTCTCGCGTGGGTGATCGTATTAGTACGCGCCGGCCGAACGGCGGCTCGCGCGCCCCAACCTTTCCTGCTGCGGGCCTACAATCGCTGGTACTGGTATGCTGCGATCATTCTCGCGAGCGCGTTCTTTTGGCAGGGAGCGGTTAAGAACGAGATCAAACGGCATTGGCTCGACGCGTATAAAATACCGTCGGACGCCATGGAACCCACGATGCTCTCCGGGGACTTTGTGCTTGCGTCAAAGCGGTTACGTGGAAAAGTCCCTCGTGAAAACGAGGTGGTCGTTCACGAGTTTCCTACAAGGCCGGACTTGGTGAACATCAAGCGTGTCGTCGGGCTTCCCGGTGACACATTGGCGATGCGCGATGGTGTGCTCATGCGCAATGGGATAGCCGTCGCCGAACCCTTCATTCAGCTCATAGACCCAGCGGCGAGTGCGCGCGAGGATCTCGGCAGCGGGGTTGTCTGGCAGGTGAGACATCTCGTTACCCCGCCGGCGCGCGAAACGGAATACAGACCCGATATGCGCAACTGGGGTCCCCTCGTGGTCCCGCGGGACTCGGTATTCGTGTTGGGTGATAACCGCGACAGGTCCGCCGACAGCCGCTTCTGGGGCGCGCTCGGCTTGAACCAACTCCGCGGCAGACCGCTGGTCATTTATTTCAGTAGGGACAGACACAGCGGTGGGGTTCGCTGGAGCCGTATTGGGCGGCGATTCTAGTGCGAGCCAATCCGTTAGATTAGCACACCATGTTCATGATCCCCAGCTGGGCCATCGGGGTCGCCATCATCATCATCGCGGCGCAGGTCAGCAAGGCGATCTTCGGTGGAAGGCCGCGGCGTGGCACAGCACCGGAACACGAGGCGGAAGTCGGCGAGCTCCGTCAACATCTCGAAGCGATGCAGAGCCGGGTGGCCGAGCTCGAGGAGCGGGTGGATTTCACGGAACGGCTGCTCGCCAAGCAGCGGGACACCGATCGGCTTGGCGCCTGAAGAGTTGGCGTGCAATAGGATCTTCCAGTGAAATTGATTGCATGCGTCGCCGGCTTGCTCGTCGGCTGTACTTCCCAGCGATCGGCGGCGCCGCGACCGATCCCGCAGTCCCCGTCTCGTATCGATGGTGAAGTCAATGTCACTACGAGGACGGGGACGTTCAGCGCACGACTCACCTACAGCTACGTCGCCGGCGATAGCGCCGAGCCGGTGGTTCGGCTCAACCTTGCAAGCGGCGCGCAGCTCGACACCGTCGCGTGCGCAACCTGCACGTCGTTCGATTTCGATCGGCAGTCCCGGGATCCCACGCTGTCGATCGCGCTCGCGCGCCCACTCGCGTCCCATGAGCGCATCGATCTGCGCTTTGTCTATCGTGCCCCGCTGGAAGAAGCTTGGGACAGCGCGCACGCCTATGTGGAGCTGGGACTCGACAACCTCTGGTTTCCCGTGCCTCCGAACGTTACGTCACGCCGTTTCACCTATCACATGATCGTGCGCAGCGACCTGCGCACGTCAGAGCTCGTGAGCAACGGCTGGGTGCGGAAGACTGAAGACGATTGGCTGGTCACCTCCACGACACCGGACATCGACATCGATCTCGTGTTCAGTCCGAATATCAAGATCGTGGCCGACACCGCGGGTGGTTACGACTTGCGGATCGCGTCCACCAATCCGGCCGAAGACGACGCACCAGCGCTCCTCGCTCACATCCGCCATTCACTAGACTTCCTCAATCGGCTCCTCGGCACGGCGGATCCGTTGCGGCGCGTCACGGCGGTGGTTCGGCCGTATTCGGTCGAAGGGCAAGGTGGGTACGCGCGCAACGGCTATTTCGTGATGACCAAGGGGCGGAACACCGGCGACGATCTGCACTACGTCGCGCACGAGCTGTCGCACCACTGGTGGTTACAGGCAGGTCGCCGCGAGGCCTGGCTCAACGAAAGCTTCGCCGAGTACACCGCAATGATGGCTATCAGAAGCTTGAGTGGGCCGATGGTGTTCGACGCGTTGATGCGGGAAAAGGAGCAGCAAAGTCAGGGCCTTCCGCCCATCTATGGATTCGATCGTGCAGCCGCGCCGCGTTTGGCGCCGGGAATGTTCTACCGTAAGGGTCCGGTCGTGCTCCACCAGCTCGAGACCGAGCTGGGCGAGTCGGTCTTCATGCGGTTTCTCCAGGCGGTCATTGCGGCCCGTGTCAAAGACACGGACACGCTCGTCAACGTGTTGGCGCGGGTGGCGTCGCAGGATGTGGCGGATCGATTTATGGAGCGGTTGAAGCAGTAAAACGTCACAATCAGTGCCCCTCGTACACCGGCAGCTCGATGTACGAGCTCTGCGTTTTCGAGCGATAGATCCGCTGCGTCGCCGTCTTGAAGTCCGCCACCGTCGCTTCGAAGATATTCGGCACGAACGTCTGGGGATTGCGGTCGATGATGGGGAACCAGGTGCTCTGCACCTGGACCATGATGCGGTGTCCCTTTACGAACCGATAATCCTGCGTGTGCAGATCGACCGTGTACTCGAGCACGCGATTGGGCACGATCGCCTGCGGCTGCTCGAACCCGGCGCGGAATCTCCCCCGCAACACGTCGTTGGCGACCATGAGCTCATATCCGCCGGTCACGCGCGGCGCTGAGGCATTTTCGTAATTCTCCGGAAATACGTCGATCAGCTTGACGACCCAATCGGCATCGCTGCCCGTGGTGCTCGCGAACAGATGCGCGCTGATGGCGCCGCGGATGACGACGTCGCTCTCGAGCGGCGGCGTTTCCCAGCTCAGCACGTCGGGCCGGTGATCCACGAAGCGCTGGTCCTGGAGCAGCCACGTGTACCACCCGCTGCCCTTGGCGTAGTAGGTCGGCTGAACCGGACGATTGCGATACGGGACCGGGTTGGCGGGATCGGAGACGTAACTGTCGAACGCGGACGTCTGACTCACGGGCGCGTCGAAGCCGAGGCCGCGATTCTCGCGGAAGTACAGCTTGCGGTGCGTCACCCCGGCCTGGGCGGGCCAGGCATCGTTGCGAACCCAGGTGTTGCCGCCCGCCTCGAACGTGAGGGCTTCCGGCAGATTCAGCGAACCCTTGTCTTTGAGGTAGTACGCGAAGAACGGCGCCTGCACGCTGTCGCGGAAGTACTCGCCGGTGTTGCTCGCGAAGTCGATGTTGCCGAGCTGCCGCCCGGTCCCGCCGGCCCAGCCGCCGTGATTCCACGGGCCCACGACGAGGAAGTTCTTGTGCGCCGAGTCGCTCGGCTCCATCGCTTCGTAGATCTGAATCGGCCCGACGAAATCCTCCTGGTCCCACCATCCCGCGACGTTGAGCGTCGGCACGGTCGTGCTGTGGAGATACGTCGAGAGCGCCTGCGCTTTCCAGAAGTCGTCGTGGTTGGGATGCGCCGCGAAATTATTCCAGCTGGGCAGCTTGCCGTGGACGTACCGGCCATTGACGTTGCTGAGTGGCCCCAGCTCGAGGTACCAGTCGTATGTGTCGTAGCGGCCGAAGTCGAACGCGCTGTTGGTATCGGCGGCCTCGGTGAGCACGGCATACTCGAAGCCGTAGCTGAGCCGGAACGCCCCCTGATGGTGGAAGTCGTCGTTCAGGAACATGTCGTCCGGCGAGGCCTGCGGCGACGCGGCGCGCAGCGCGGGATGGGGATCGATCAGCGCCTCGCCCGTCGTCCATCCATCATACGAAATCCCCAGCATCCCGACGCGCCCATTGTTGTTGGGGATGTTGTGCACCATCCACTCGATCGTGTCGTAGGCGTCGGTGCTTTCGTCGCCGGCGCGCGTCGCCCGGTGGTCCGGCTTGCGCTGCATCACGAACTTCCCCTCGGAGCCGAACCGGCCGCGGATGTCCTGGAAGGCAAAGATGTAGCCGTCGCGGACGAGCGCCTCGAAGTAGCTGCCGAACGCGCGGTCCGCGTGCTCGATGCCGTAGGGCGTGCGCGAGAAGATGATGGGGAGCGGGCCGTTTGGATTGCGCGGCGCGTACCACGCGGTGTGAAGCTTCACGCCGTCGCGCATCGGGACCATCGCCTCGTGCTTTTCAAACGAACTCGTGTCCTGGAATGCGATGACGAACAGCAGGGCAATCGTGTGCATGTTAGCGCGCCAGGTTGAGGGTCTTGAGATAATCCGCTACTTGATATGCCGGCACGCCGAAGATGATCTTGCCGTTCGATTCGCGTTCTCCGCCGTACAGCACCGCGATGACCTTGCCGTCACGATCGAAGATCGGACTCCCCGACGACCCCGGGGCGCCGTACGCGTCAACCTGCACGACCGAGGACAGCGACTTGCTCACGGTCCCCACGGTCAGCGTCGGCTCGGCGATCGGCTGGCCTCCCTGCGCCTCCATCGGGAGATCGAACCCCAGCGGATAGCCCAGAATGGCGACCGGGTCGCCGCGCTCGAGCCCTTCGCGTGTCCGGGCCAGGCCCGCCACACGGGGAGTGCCGCCCTTGATCGTCACACGGAACACACCGACATCGGTCTCCGTCGACACGCCGATCACGTCGGCGCGCCAAAACTGCGTACTGCCCGAGAAGATCACGCCGAGCCGGCGCGGCGTCTTGGTGCCGTCCTCACCGACGAGGATGTGTTTGTTCGTAACCATCGTGCCCTGCGAGTCTACGGCGAACGCGGTGCCGCTGTACCGCTCGCCGTCGGCGTACTCGACCAGCACCATCGCGACCGCATCCTGATTCTTGTGCGAGATCGCGCGGTAATCGACGCCGCCCACGGCGCCGGCCAGCGCGCGCTGCCGTCGCTCCGCCGCATCCAGCTCTCGGCGCAGCCGGGCGACCGATGACGCGTCGCCGCTGGAACCGGCCAGCTCGCGACGCAGCCGCGCCGTCTCGTCCTGCGAGGCATGCAGCGCCACACGCACGCCCTGCAGCTCGGTCTGGAATTGTGCCGTCAAGGCGTGCGATGCGGCGCTGAGGCTGTCGGCGCGCTGCTGCAGCTGCAGGAGCTCGTTCGTGCGCCGGCGCCCGTCCCATTGCATCCAGGTGAAGCCCGTGCCGACGAAGAGCAGCAGCACGATCAGGATCTTGGTCGCGCGTCGGAGGTGCGCCGTCTGGCGCGCTACTTCGGCCGCAATGCGCACGCCGGTGCTCTGGCGTGGCCCGGTGGCGCGCGGCGCGGCGGACGCGCGCGCGGCAGGCATCACGTCCCGCGGCGAGGACACACGCTCCGCCAGCGCTTCCGCGGACGCGGTCGTGTCCTCGTCGCTCTCGACAACCTGGAATTCCAGCGCGGGACCATTCGAACCGAAACCGATGACGTCGCCGCGTTTCAGGACCGTATCGCCGCTGATGCGCGTGCCGTTGACGAACGTGCCGTTGCGGCTCACCAGATCCTGCAGCACAAAGCCTTCCGCCTTGCGCACGACCGCGGCATGGCGCGAGGAGACGTCGAGATCGCGCTCCGCATCAAACCGCACATCCGAGAGCGGATGACGGCCAAGCCCGATGTAGCCCTTGCGGAAGGTTTCGCTCTGTCCCGCGCGGGCGCCCGACAAGAATTTGAATTGGGCTTTCACTGATTCCGCGTGAGGTACCAGACGACGATGGCGGCGACGGCAAGCGCGGCGAGCACGATGACCCGCGTGCCCGAGCTGTTCTTCTCCCGGTTGGGCACCGGCGGCCGGCTGCCCTTGTACACCGGCACTGGCTCCGTGCTCGTCTCAGTGTCGATGAGCGGGTAGACCTGATGTCCCACGTCGTCCTGCGGGCCGCCGTCGGAGAAACGCAGGCCATCGCCGTCGAAGCGCGCGATCACGACCGTGATGTTGTCGGGGCCGCCGCGCTCGTTGGCCATCGCGATGAGCTTGTCGCACGCCGCGCTCAGGTCCGGTGTCGTGCTCACGACCTGGGCGATCTCTTCCTTCTTTACCTGTCCGGACAGCCCGTCGGAGCAGAGCACCAGGACGTCGCGGCGCCGCACCTCCTGATGCGTGAGATCGACTTTGACCTTGGGATCGGGACCGAGCGCCTGGAGAATGATGTTGCGCCGCTCGCTCTGTGCCGCCTCTTCTTCGGTGAGCTCCCCGGCCTCGACCAGCCGCTGCATCAGCGACTGATCCTTCGTGATCTGATGCGCCTGCCCGTTGCGAATCAGGTAGGCGCGGCTGTCACCGACCTGCGTGAGATAGAGGTGATCGTTGAGGACGCCGGCGGCCGTTGTGGTGGTGCCCATCCCGCGCACTTCGGGATGCGCCTTCGCATGCGCGTGGATGCTCGCGTTCGCCACTTCCACCGCCTCTTTCAGCCGATAGGCGAAGCGCTGCGGCGTGACTTCGTCCTCGGCGTTCCACGTCTTCACGAGATGTGCGTAAATCGTATCGGTCGCCATCTCGCTGGCGACCTCGCCGGCCGCCGCGCCGCCCATGCCGTCCGCCACGACGAGCAGGGTGCCGCGCGGGCCGATGTCGTGCTGGCGCACTTCGGGCAGCAGCGACGCCGATTTGCGCGAAAGATCCGCGACGAGGAAGCGGTCCTCGTTGTGATCGCGCGTGCGACCCAGATCGGTCTTGGCGAAGACCTCGACGCGCACGGCCTTGTTGCGTCCGAACATGCGGCGCTACGACCCTCCCGGTTGAATCACCGTCCGGCACGACGACAACTGTGAATTGATCGCCAGTCCGCGGTTCGCCCACTGCACGGCATTCGCGTGATTGCCGAGATCTTCTTCGGCCCTCGCAATCATGCAGGCCGCGAACGCCCGGTCACCACGGCTCACTCCGGGTGTGTCGTAGATCCTCGTCGCGGAATCCCGGATGACGGCCGGCGGAGCTTCAATCAGGGCCGTCAGCAGCTGATCGGCCTTCGCCGGATCGATTCCCGACGTCGGCGGCGGGGGCGGGAGCGGGGGGGGCAGTGGCGCGTTGGATCGAACGGGATGGCGTGCCGTGTCGTGAACGGCGAGGGTCGTCACGCCTCCAGTCTGTCGATTCACCCCGTTGCTCGCTGTGTCGTGCGCCACGTTACCGATTCGCCTCGAGTCCACAGGATTGCCGGCGGTCTTCGCGCCGACTTTCAAAACCATCCACGCGCCCCCGGCGCCAAGAATCACGACGACGCCAATCGCCGCGGGGATGAGCGAGCGCTTCGTGACCGGCGGCGACGGTGCGGTCGGCGGCGGCGTCTGGGCCGACATCCTGACTGTGACGCCATCCGGATGTGTCTCGAGCAGCTGTGTCTTTCCTTCGATATCGCCGATCGAGCGAGTATACGGGACTCCACCCGCTGCCGGCCGTCCGGTGATCGCGGCAATGTCGGCCGCGAACTTGGCGACGGTCTGATACCGATCGGACGGCGTCCGCGCGAGCGCGGTGTCGAGCACCGGCTGCAGCGCGGCGGGAAACGCCAGATCGGGCCGCGCCTGGGCAAGCGGTGTCGGCTCGTCGGTCAGACGCTTGATCATCGTTTCCTGCACCGTGGTCGCTTCGAACGGCAGCTTGCCGCTCAACGTCCGGTAGAAGACGAGCGCCAGCGAGTAGAGGTCGCTCCGCCCATCGAGCGTATCGCCGGACAGCTGCTCGGGACTCATGAACTCGGGCGTGCCGACGACGAGGCCCGTCTTCGTGACCTTCTGGCCGGCTTCATCGCCGCCCACCGCTTTGGCGATGCCGAAGTCCACGACCTTCACGGTGTCGGCGCTGTCCTTGCGCCGGGTCAGCATGATGTTATCGGGCTTCAAGTCGCGATGCACGATGCCGAGGTCGTGCGCGGCCTGGAGCGCCTCGGCGGTCTGCAAGAAGATGGCGCTCGCCCGTGAGACCGAGAGCGCGCCCTCCCGCTCGAGCAGGTCGGTCAACGGCTCGCCTTCAATGAACTCCATCGCGAGGTAAATAAGCCCCTCGGGCGTTTCCCCGAAATCGTAAATCGCGCAGACGTTGGGGTGAGTGATGCGGCTCGCGTTCGACGCCTCGCGGTTGAAGCGTGCGACCGCGTCCGGATCGTGCACCATCGACGGATTCATCACCTTGATGGCGCTGCGACGGCCCATCTTCACGTGCTCGGCGAGATAGACCTGACCCATGCCGCCTTCGCCGAGCTTTTTCACGACGTGATAGCGATCGGCGATCACCTGGCCCACGAGATTGTTCGCCGGCGCCGCCGAGCGTAGCGTCTGCCCGTCATTCGGGCAGAACTTTACGTCGTCGGCATACTCGGTGGAGCAGACAGGACAGATCTTCATGCCGGCTGACCCGGTGCTCCCGGCAGTTCGACGCGCAGCAGCTTGTCACCGACCATCACTCGCGAGCCGTGCTGCAGGGTCGTCACTCCGCGGACCGCGATCGCGACGCCGTTGCGGCTGTGGTCGTCCACCAGCACGAAGTCCGCGTCCTCGGAACGCACGGTCGCATGCTGCGCGCTCATCGAGGGATCGTATGGGAAGATCCAGTCACCGCGCTCGCGCCCGACGTGAATGTCGCGGCCCGGCGACAACTGGATGACGTCGCGCGAGCTGCCGTCGGGGCGCAGCTGCGTCAGACTGGCGATGTCCGCGCTGGGCACCATGCTGCCCATGCGCTTCGTGGCGTCCGCCTCGGCGGTGTGCGGACCGGGATAGCCCAGGCGCTTGAACCGGAGCACCTGCGACCCGATGAGGATCAAGTCACCATCGGTCAGCCGGTGGGGTCTTTCCAGGAAGACCCAGGTGCCGTTGCGACTGCCGAGGTCGCGAACCTCGAGGCGGTTCTCCTCCCACGACAGCTTGGTATGCAGCGGAGACAGAAATTGATCTTCGGGAAAGCGGATGTCCCCTTCGGTACGGCCGATGGTCGTCGTGGCCTGTTTGCGATCGAACCGCGCCACCTCGGTGGCCATCTCGGAAACCAGAATCAATGTGAGGGAGTAATCGGAGCGGCGATCGGCTGTGAGACGACGGTCGCCTCCCGAGCCACGCGCAGCTGCGACCACCGATCCGCACAGCGGACAAGGCGCGTCGCCCGCGGCCCCGGCCCCGCCGGCCCCGTGTGCGCCGCCGCCTTCCCCCGCCGACTCCGGGCCGCTCGTGCGGGAGACCAGTCCACCGCCGCCGCCGGCGGCGACAGCGGCGCGCGCAGCTGCCGCCTTGGTCAGCGGCTTGCCGCAGTCACTGCAGTATTGCGCGCCGGCGTCGTTCTGCCGGCCGCAATATTGGCACGCGCCGGAGGGAGAGGTCATAAAGTTAGGTGGCCCAATCTATTGCTCCACGCTAGCTTGCGCCACATGCGACTCCTGTGGGCCGCGGTTTTTGTCGCGGCAACGTTGGGCTGCGCGGCACGCAGCCCATCGCCCATCGCGCGTCTCCCGTCTCCTTCCTCCGCGCCTCTTCACATCACCGTTGTCTATCCCGATACGGCCGACCCGATTCAGGCGCAGGATTCTTCATTCCTGTTCGGCAGCGTCGGCGCGGGACGCGGCGATGTCACGCTGACGATCAATGGCGTGGCAGTGCCGGTCTCGCCCCGCGGCACATGGCTCGCGTGGCTGCCGCTGCCGCCCGATTCCCTGGCGCGGTTCGACATCGTGGCCCGCGCCGGCACCGGCGCGGAGCAGCAGGAGACGACCTTCGTCGCGCGCATCGCGCAACCGTACCGGCCGCCCACCGGTGCCATGGCGTGGATCGACACGACGAGCTTCACGCCGACCGATTCGCTCGCCTTCCCGGCGGGGGAAGGGATTCGGCTGTCCGTGCGCGCCACACCCGGCGCACAGGTGCGACTGCGCAGGGAAGGAGTGCGCACGCCGGTCTGGTTCGTGCCCGACACGCTGCCCGAGGAGCCGGCCTGGGGCGTGCGCGCGTTCGGCACCGATACCGCCGCCTACCGCCTCCCTCCCGCCGCCGACCGCTATGTCGCATGGCTGCCCGCCGTCCCGCTGTGCGACGCCATCGTCGAAGCAATCGTCGGGACCGATACGGCGCGCGCCGTCTGGCCGCTGGTACTGGACACGCTGGACCGTTCGCATCCACTCGTCGTCATGTTGAACGACGACACCGCGCACACCGGGAAGAGCGACAGCCTGACGGTCGGGAAGGCCGTGCCGTACGGCACGTACAACTGGTTCTTCCCGCTGGGCACGACGTCGGTCGCGACGGCCCGCTACGGCAGTCAGACGCGGCTGCAGTTGTCGCGCGGCGCCGTCGCCTGGGTAAATAGCGCCGATGTGATTCCACTCGCACCCAATACCCCACCACCCGGCGGCATCGTCGGTTCTGTCCGCCTAACCGCGAATTCCAAATCACTCGTCTTGCGCGTGCCGCTTCCCGCTCGCGTGCCATTCAAAGTAGAAGAAGAGGAACGGAGTCTCACGCTGCGGCTGTACGGCGCCCAGTCGGACGTCAACTGGATGCAGCACGGCGGCACCGATCCGTACGTCACGCGCATGAGCTACGCGCAGCCCACCGCAGACGAAGTCACGATTACGCTCGCGCTGTCCGGTCGCGTGTGGGGCTACCGCACGCATTGGAGCGGCCGCGATCTGGTACTCGAGATTCGCCGGCCGCCGGCGATCGATTCGCAGCACCCGCTTGCCGGGCGCACGATCGTCATCGATCCCGGCCATCCACCCGTCGGCGCGCACGGACCATCGGGCCTGTGGGAGCCGGTCGCGACGCTCGCGGTGTCGAAGCAGGTGAAGGCCTTGCTCGAGCATGAGGGCGCGACGGTGTTGCTGACGCGCACCGACTCGCTCCCGATCGATCTCTTCCCGCGCACGAACTTTGCCGAGCAACACGACGCCGACCTGCTCGTGTCGATTCATGCGAATGCGTTGCCGGACGGCATCAATCCCTTCGTCAACAACGGCACGAGCGTCTACTACTTCCATCCACGCAGCGCCGCGCTCGCGCGCGCGTTGGATCGCGCGCTCGTCGCCGAGCTCAGGGTTCGCGATCTGGGGATGGGACGCGGGGACTACGCGCTGGCCCGCGATCCGTGGTTTCCCTCGTCGTTGACCGAAGGACTGTTCATGATGATTCCGGAGCAGGAAGCGATGCTGGCGAGCCCTGAGGGCCAGCTCCGGTACGCGCGTGGGATTGCGAAGGGCATTCAGGATTTCTTGCGCGAGATGGCACACTAATGCGGAACGCGGAATTCGGAATGCGGAATGACGTCGTCACCATCGGTCTGCAATTCCGCATTCCGCATTTGGCATTCCGCATTTTATTCCTCGCCCTCGTTCTCGCCACTCCAGCCGCCGCTCAGGTAGACCCGTCAGGTTCCTGGCGCACCCTGCACACGCAACACTTCCGCGTCCACTTCCGTCCCGCGCTCCGGGCGCGCGCGATCGCCGCGGCCAACGAAGCCGAACGCGCCTACGGGCTCCTGTCGAGCGAGCTGCATTCGCCGCGCGGCATCATCGACCTGACGCTGTCCGACGACGTCGACACGCCGAACGGCTTCACCACCGTCTACCCGTCCAATCGTTTCACCATCCTGCTCGTTCCTCCGGTGACCGATCCGGCGCTGCAGACCTACGACAGCTGGGAGCGGTTGGTGATCGTGCACGAGTTGACGCACGTCTTCCACCTCGACCGCTCCCGGGGCATCTGGAAGACGTTGCAGTCCGTGTTCGGTCGCGCCCCCGGCCTGTTTCCGAATCAGTACCAGCCGACCTGGGTGACGGAAGGGCTGGCGACCTATTACGAGTCCCGGTTCACGGCGGGTGGTCGGGCCGACGCCAGCTATCACCGGGAAGTGGTGGCGGCCGATGCCGCGTACGGCCATGCGCGCACGCCGTGGGATGCGTTGCTGTTCACGCGCTGGCCCGATGGCATCGCGCCGTATGCCTACGGCAGCCGCTTCTGGGAGCATCTGTCGGAGCGCGCCGGCGATTCGGTGATCCCGCAGTTCGTAGAAAAAACGGCCGGGCAATTGATTCCGTTTCGCGTCGGCCGCCCGCTGCGGCACGTCGGGCTCCCGAACGCCCTGACGACCGAGTGGAGCAGCGCGGTCGCCGAAGCCGCACCGCAGCAGTCCGCCACGCAGAGCACGCTCATTGCCGGGCGGCTCCGCATTCAGCCCGTGCCACGCGTGTCGCCCGACGGCAAGGAGCTCGCGTATCTGTACGACGACTGGCGGGGTGCGCGACGCGTGCGGGTGATCGACACGCGAACCGGCGCGCTGCTGCGGTCCCATCGCGTGAACGGTCAGGTGAGCTTCGACTGGGCCGGCGACACCCTCATCGTCGCGCAGCTCGAGTACAGCGGCCGCTGGACGATCCGCAGCGACCTCTGGCGCTGGTCACCCGCTGGATCGTGGACGCGGATGACGACCGATGCGCGCCTGATGGAGCCGCGCACCGGCACGGACGGAACGCTGTCGGCGCTCAAGCTCGCGGGCGGCACGGACGCGCCGACGATCCCGGTAGCGCCGTCCAACGCGACCTGGGGTCCGGTGGTGCCGGCTCCCGCGAGCAAGAATCGCTGGGTCGTCGCCGCGCGGCATCTGAACGGCGGCTGGCAGCTCGTGCGCTGGCACGCCGACGCTCCACAGGCCATCGACGTGCTCGCGCAGGCAGGCGCGGATGGCTCGATCGCCGATCCCGTGTGGACGCCCGACGGCACGAGCATCCTGTTCGTCACCGAGGCCCCCCCCGGCGGCTTTCCACAGGTCCATCGCTGGCGCGAGTCCGATGGTGTGACACAGGTGACCGCAGAGGCGCGCGGTGCCCGGACGCCCGCGCCGCTCCCGGACGGCCGCATCGCATTCACCACGCTCGGGGATGACGGATGGGAGTTGCGTGCCGTCGCGCCGACTCCAGCGACGCACGCCGAGGCTGCGCTGCCCGCGCCATCCGCGCCGCCCGCGTTCGACTCGGCCCCCGCCGTGCCGGTGCGCGAGACGGGCTACTCGTCCTGGGGCTCACTGCGACCGCACTTCTGGATTCCCATCGGCGTCAATGCGGGGGCGGCAGGCCGGTTTTTCGGCGCGGCTACGGCCGGGACGGACGCGCTCGAGCGGTACACGTACGTCGCGAGCGCGATGGTGTCGGCTTCACCGGCGCGGGCGCAGGGGTCATTCGTGTTTCTCGACCAGGCGCCGGGCGATCCGACTTTCGACTTCTCCATCTCCAACGATTGGTCCCTGGTCGGCACCGACAGCACCGGCCACGTCGTCTCCTCCGAACACCGCGAGGCGGCGCTCGGCGCGACGGTGCTCGCGCATCGCTGGCGCAGCTTCGTCTCGGTGCGCCTCGCCGGTGAATATGAAGGAAGGAGATACGTCTCCGACCCCGATACCAATCTCAACGATATCTGCAAGGGGTGCACCAACCGCGACCGCGTCGGCGGCTCGGCGACATTGTCGTTCGGATCCGTCGTTGCCGCGCCCCTCACCGTCTCGCTCCAGGACGGCGCCGTCCTCGCGTTGCTCTATCGCCGCAAGGAAGAGCAGGGCACCAGCCGCTGGCTCAACGAAGTCCGCGTTCGCAGCAACACGTACGTCCGCCTCGGACCGCCGATCGGATTCGGGTATCCGGTGCTCGCCATCCGCGGCGCGTTCGGCGCGCTCGACGGGACGATTCCGGATCTCTTTTCGGTGGGTGGCATTTCGTCCGGCGTGCTGGGGTTCTCACAGCAGATCGGCACGCTCCGCACCTTTCCCGTCCGCGGCTACGACCCGGGCGCGCTGCATGGTCGCCGCGCGGCAACACTCACCGCCGAGTATCGTGTGCCGCTGACGGTGATCGGGCGACTGCTCGGACACCTGCCGGTCGGCGCCGACAAACTGGCGTTCTCCGTCTTCGGCGATCTGGGTGACGCGTGGGACGCGGGAGACCAGCCGCGACTGCACCGGCTGCGGTCGTTCGGCGCGGAGCTCGTCGGGGACTTGACGGTGAACTACGATTTGCCGTTGCGCGTCCGGGTCGGCGTCGCGCAACCCGCGACCGGAAACGCGCAGATGTACGCCGCATTCGCTGCGGATTTCTGAAACGAGTCGGCCAATCTGTTGACCGTCTCCGGGGCGAACCCTAAGTTAGCCCGGTCCCCTCGGAGACCGGATGTACTGCTCTCGCTGCGGCACCCAGAATAAGGACACCGCGAAGTTCTGCGATTCGTGCGGCCTCGATCTGACCGCCACGACACCCACGGGTGTCCGTCCCGAGGCGCAGGACATCGCCGAAATCGATCTGGTGCGGCAGGAGCTCGACGTCGAGTACGAGATTCTCGAGGAGCTCGGTCGCGGCGGCATGGCGATCGTCTTCAAGGCGAAAGAAAAGCAGCTCGACCGCGAAGTCGCCATCAAAGTCCTGCCGTTCTCCCTCGCATTCGACAAGGAATTCGTCGAGCGGTTCCAGCGCGAGGCCCGCACCTCCGCGAGGCTCGAGCACCCGAACATCATCCCGATTTATCGGGTCGGCAAATCGGGTCGCATCATTTACTTCGTCATGAAGTTTCTGCGGGGCAAGCCGCTCTCCACCATCCTGGGCTCGCGCGGCAGCCTGCCCCCGATCGAGATCCGGCGCATCCTGATCGACGTCGCGCGCGCGCTCGCCTACGCGCACAAGAAGGAAATCGTTCATCGCGACATCAAGCCCGACAACATCATGTTCGACGAGCACGGGCACGCGGTCGTCACCGACTTCGGGATCGCGAAGGCGGCGTCCGGCGGCAAGCTCACGGGCACCGGCATGTCGATCGGCACGCCGCACTATATGAGCCCGGAGCAGGCCAAGGCGGGGTCGCTCGACGGACGGAGCGACATCTACTCGCTGGGCGTCGTCGCCTATCAATGCCTCACGGGAGCCGTGCCGTTCGACGGCGAGGATTCGTTCTCCATTGGCTACAAGCACATCATGGAGGAGATCCCGACGCCGCCGCTCGACAACCCCGAGAAGCGCCAGCTGTTCGAGATCATTCGCAAAATGATGGCCAAGACGCCGGCTCAACGCTTCCAGAACGGCGACGAGCTGATCTCCGTCCTCGAGGGTGGCCGCTCCGTCTCGTTCACGACCGATGCGACGATGGCGATGCCGTCCATTCCGGGCGCGCGGATCACCTCGGCGCCGACGACGCCGCTCCCGCGCGCGACGGGCACCCGGCCGCCCGTCGGCGCCGAGGGAGCAGCGGCCGGGCCGGTCGTCATCGAGAAAGCACACCGCTCGACCGCGGCGGGAATCCTGCTGTGGCTGATCATCGTCAGCGCGGTGTTCGGCGGCGGCGGGTTCTACGCATACAAGCAGGGTTTGATTTTTGCGAAGCCGGCGAATCCTGCGGTGAGCGACTCGACGCCCCGCGATACTTCGCGGCTGGCCGCCGGTATCGATTCGACGCAGCGCGGCGATTCGACGGGGACGGTGACGCCTCAACCTCCCGGACCTCTCCCCGGCGCGCCTGGACGGCTGGTTCTGCAAAACCTGCCCACGGGCGCGCAGGTGTCCATCGATGGGCAGCAGGTCCGCGCCGGCCAGGTCGATCTGCCTTCCGGCGTGCGACATCTCATGATCCGCGCCGCCGGCTTTCAGAATTATGAGCGGTCGGTGATCATCCAGCCGGGCGAGACGTACACGATGCGCGTGAATATGGAAACAAGCGCTGAGGGTAGCGGGCCCTGCGACACATTCGGCCCCGCCTATAACCAGGACAACATCTGTTTCGACTCGCGGCCGGCACCCTTATCCGCCACGCGCATTCCGGTGCCCGAAGACGCGCCGATCTTTCCGCGGCAGGCGATCCTGCTGATCAAGGTGTCCCGTGACGGCACCACCGTCGAGGCGCGCGTGTTCGTGCCGTCGAATGTGGAAACCTTCAACAACGACGCGCTCGAGATGGCAAAGCGCCTCCGCTGGAATCCGGCTCAGAAGAACGGCGAGCCGATCGAAGCGTGGGTGCAATGGCCCTTCCAGCCGGTACGCCAGTAATTCCGCCGGCCACCCAGCACCCCAAAATCGATCCAACCGCGTTCATCGCGCCGAGCGCCGTCGTGCTCGGCGACGTGACGCTGGGACCGCGCTCGAGCGTGTGGTATCAGGCGGTGCTGCGCGGCGACATGGCGCCGATCGTGATTGGCGAAGCGACCAACATCCAGGACGCCACGATTATCCACGTGGATGAGGGAAAGCCCGCCGTGATCGGTGCGCGCGTGGGGGTCGGGCACCGCGTGATCCTCCACGCCTGCACCGTAGAGGACGAATGCCTGATCGGGATGGGCTCTATCCTTCTTAATGACGTGCATGTGGGCACCGGCAGTGTGATCGCTGCGGGCGCCGTCGTGCCCGAGGGCCTGCGCGTGCCGCCCCACTCGCTCGTCATGGGTGTCCCTGCTCGGGTCACCCGTCACGTCGACGACGGTCTCCGCGCGCGCATTCGCGGAACGTGGGAGCACTACGTCGCGGAAGCCGCGCGGCACCGGCGCGGGACATTTCCGGTCGAGCGAGCAAGTTTGTGATGTTAATACTCGGAGTCCGCGGAGTGGCGCGACCGAATGCGAGTCTTGCTCGGGTCGGAACAGATGTCTACCTTGGGCCCTCACGTCCCGTTAACTTCCAAAATTCACCACGACTCGCCGCGAGATTCGCATGACCGCATCTGAGCCCCGTCTCGATCTGAGCGCCAATGCGCTGACCGTCCTCGAGCGCCGCTACCTGGTCAAGGATGACCAGGGAAAGCCGGTGGAGCGTCCCCAGGATCTGTTCTGGCGGGTGGCGCGCACCATTGCGGCGCCGGATCGAACCTACGGTGCCTCGGATCGCGCGCTGGAAAGCCTGGGCGAGACCTTCTTTGAGCTCATGGCCAGCCGCGTGTGGATGCCGAATTCTCCCACTCTGATGAACGCCGGCCGCCCCCTCGGACAACTGTCTGCCTGCTTTGTGCTGCCGGTAGAAGACGCGCTCTCGAATGGTCGGTCGGGCATCTACGACACCCTGCGGGCGATGGCCCTGGTCCACCAGTCGGGCGGCGGCACAGGGTTCTCCTTCTCACGCCTGCGCCCCAAGAACGACGTCGTGCGTTCCACCATGGGGGTCGCCTCCGGGCCCGTGTCATTCATGAAGCTGTACGACGCCTCGACCGACGTGGTGAAGCAGGGGGGCACCCGCCGCGGCGCCAACATGGGCGTGCTGCGCGTCGACCATCCGGACATCCTGGAGTTCGTCGAGTGCAAGCTCGACGGCGCCATGACCAACTTCAACA
>Ga0134079_10000030_pt1 | contig 33295 bp, 29 predicted proteins | sample 15_taG_2_FD_119770 | JGI IMG/M metagenome (GOLD analysis project Ga0134079, IMG submission 119770) | Grasslands soil microbial communities from the Angelo Coastal Reserve, California, USA - 15_D_Rain_40cm_2_09182015 | ecosystem: Environmental > Terrestrial > Soil > Grasslands ...
GCGGACACCCCGAGACCGGACCTCTTTCCTGGCCGTAGTCCCGAAATCCCTTGTCCAGTAGGCAGTTAGGTCGCACCGCGCTGTCCTGGCACGGGTCTTCCGTAAGGGAGGCGCGGGAGGAGGATCCCATGAAACGCACCCTGGCAGTGTTGGCTCTTCTGATCGCCCTTGGCGGCGGATCAATCGCAGCGCAGACGCGCGTGAGCGTGTCGTTCGGCTTCGGCGCGCCGTTCGTGGCGTATCGCCCGTACGCGTACCACTACGACGCGTATCGCTATCACTCTTATGGCTACCGCCCCTACAGGTTCTATGACTCCCGGCCCACGATTATCGTCGTGCAGCCGCAGCGTGACTTCGTATTGCGGCATCGGCCGCGTCGTCGCTACCACCGTTGGTAAAGGACTCGGAGCCGTGCTTCCGGATGCACGCGTGATAGTGGCAGTCGTCCGGAGGCGGCGCCTGGCGCCCTAGGCCAGGGTCGCCGCACGGCTCTTCGCGGGAGGCGCACACGCGCGCCTCCCGCTTCTTCATTTATGGACTTTTGCTGAGGTGGCTGCGGAGCCGGGGCCGAGCTGCTCGGCCTTGATGTCGGCGGTGTCGGGGCCCTGGCCCAGAGCGACGCTAAAGGGGAATGAGCAGTGGCCAGGCCCAGCGCGTGATGGACATCTGACGATGTCCTCTCGTGCGGCGGGGTGCACACCTGGGGCGGCACCGCCTAATATTGCGGGTGTGCGCATCTCCCGCGACCACTTCCTCCCCCCCGATCCCCAAGCCTATCTCGCCGCCGAGCCGGCGACTGGACGCGTCATCGTGATCGCGCCGACGCGGGCAGCGTGCGAGACCATCGAGCTGGCACTTGGGCTTAGACTCGAGACGCTTCTCGAGCGCGAGCACGGCGACGATATCCGCCGCCTCGCCGCCGCGAGGCGGGAGGGCGGTTTCGGCATCGTCGCGGGCACGGGGACCGGGAAGACACTCGCCATCCGCAACATCGCGGAGACGATTCTCAACGCCCTCCTCAAGGTTGGAGTGGTGAATCGGGAGCGGGAGGCGACTCCCGAGACGCCGACCTGGAACGTCGTGATCATCACGACCGGCATCGCTCGACGCTGGTTCCAGGACGGGCTCATCACGGCACAGGACACACTCGTGGTCGACGAGATCCACCAGACGTCGGCGGAGATGGAGCTGTGCCTGGCGCTCGGCAAGCGGGCGCGCTGCCGCTTCATCTGGCTCTCGGCGACGGTGGACCCTGCGTTCTACGAGGACTATCTGGACTCGGCGGAGGTCCTCGAGACCCGGGCCTTCGATCCCTCCAAGGCCGCCAACGTCCAAGTCCTCGCCCAGCGACCACTCGAATTCCTGAGCGAGCGCTTCATTAAACGGGTGCTGCGGGAGCGTCGCGGGGTTGCCGTGTTCGTACCCACACGGGCGGAGGTCGAGCAGATCGCCCGCGAGCTCGGGGATCGGTGGCAGTCCCTGGCGACCGCGTTCTACCACGGCGGCGAGCCGATTCGGGTGATCAGGCCGTTTCTTGACGGTTTGGTCAAACGTCCATTCCTTCTCGCCATGACCGCAGCCGGGCAGTCGGCTCTCAACATCCGCGGGCTCGACACGGTCGTGATCTACGACGCGCGCTACACGAACGTCGTGGAGCGGGGCAAGAACGTGCTCACGCGTCTGTACCTGGGCGCGAACGAAATCCTGCAGATGGCGGGGCGGGTCCACGGCCGCGTCGAGGCGGGCGAGGTCTACATCCTGAGCGACCGCGACCTGGTCTTCGAGGCGCTCCGCCCGACACCCCCGGAATTCCAGCTCGCGGGAGACGCCGAGCGCGTGGCGATCACCTGCGCCGCGATCGGCGTGGATGCGGCGGATCTCGACTTGCCGGTCCCGCTCGACCGCCGCGCCTATCGCGAGGCCGTGACACTCCTGACCGAGCGCGGTCTCATAGAACACGGCAGGTTAACGAGTTACGGCAGGTCGGTTGAGGCGATGCCGGTAGAGCGGCCCTGGGGTGAGCTGCTCTATCATGCCGATCCGCCACTCATCCCGATGGTGGCGGTCGCCGCGAACATCGAGTCGCTGCACCGCATGACCCGCGAGGAGCGGGAGCTCAAAGGGCTGATCCTTGCCGGGTCCGACCACCTCACCGCGTACAACGTGTATGCCGAGGCCGTAAACAAGCACGGGTACCTGGGCGAGGTGTACGGACTCCCCCGCCACCTGTTTCGCGAGGAGATTGATCGGTGGGCCGAAGGACGCGGCGTCCTGGTCAAGGCGATAGAAGACATCGCCCTCGGCACCGCCTCCGTGTATCGCCAGCTCGAGGTCCCGTTGCCGGAGCGTCTACCCTACGCCGATCAAAAAGCCCTCGAGATCTTTGCTGACCTTTTGGCCAAAATCATGCCGTTCGATCTCGTGATCGACGAGGAGACGGCGGACGGTCGCGAAGCGCGCGTGAGCCGCAGCTCGGTGTGCGGGAGCTGGGGAGCGGTGGCGGGCACCCTGCGGTACTTCGCCGACCGCTTCGGCGTGCCGCGCGCGAGCATCGAAGGGACGCAGGTCCCGGAACGCGCGATCCGGCGTTACGCTCGGCGCGGGCCACCGACGGTCATGTTCGAGCGGCAGCGGCGGCGTGAGGGGTTGATGGCGGTGCGCACCGCGGTGTACGGCGGCTTCACCCTGGATCGCGAGGTCGAGCCGCTCCCCAGTCCCTTCCCAGCTGACCTGGAGGATGCGGCGCGCCTCGCCCTCGTACAGGCCCTGCTCGCCGGTGAGACACCTCACCCCGATCAAGGAAAGCTGCGGCGCGCCCTCGAGCGCTTCGGACACTTCTGGCGCCGCTCAGGGGGCCGGTTGGCACAGGCGGACGGCGAGCGGATCTCCGATCAAATTGCGGAGCAAATCGCGCGGGTCCGCTCCTGGGATGACTTCATCGCCGCCCGCATTACGCTCGATCCCGACGCGGCGATCCCTGAGCCCGAACGCGCGCGGCTCGATGCGCTCCCAACCTCCATCAACGTCTACGGCGACCGCATCCCGCTCGACTACGACGTCGAGCAGGGAGTGGGGGTCGTGCGGATGCGTTTGAAAGAGGGCCAGGCCCGGCGACTGCAGGCGCGCGACATTCCACTCCTCGACCGGCCAGTGCGCTTCACCGTGACGCGCGGCAAACACGATGCGGTGCGCGCGGCGTCGATCGAGGAACTGCGCGATGGTCTACGGTCCCTGACGCGCGGTCCACGGCCACGTGGGGGTGGTGGGGGCGGGTCTAGCCGCCACGGGGGCCGCGGGGGCCGCGGGGGCCAGGGGGGCCGGGGGGGCCGGCGTCGTCGCTGAGGTCCAGCAGGGCAAGCCAGAGGGAATGGTAGGCGTCACGCAAATCCGCCAGTGAAGCGCCCGCGGCGAGCGCCGTGGCACAGCCGTCGAGGACCGCCAGACGGGCCGTGCCCTCGAACCCCGCGGTATCACCCGGCCTTACGATCAGGCCGGCGGCGCATAGCCCCAACCACGCACGGGCGGTTCCGTCCTCCGCCTGGCGGCGCAGCTCCTCCCAGCAGGCATCGACCGCAGCCGTTCCTCCAGGCACCAGGGCGCTCGCGAGCCCCGCAGCGCGCTCCTTGGTGACCTCGTCGGCCGCCGAGCGCAGCAATCGGCCGCGTGAACCGTAGTGATAGAGGACAAGCCCCTTGACTACGCCGGCGCGGCGGGCCACGCCGTCGAGCGTGAACCCTTCGACGCCGCCGCGTTTAAGAGTGTGGACGGCGGCCGCGAGAATCGCGGATCGGCTGGCAGTGGAGTCCTTGGGCACGTATCTGTCCTTACGGTCAATAATGCGAAGCACCGCGGGCAGGAGCAACCGCAACCTTTTGGTCGAGTCGGGCGTCTCATCCTGACACGACCCTAACACGCCCCGCGGTTCGGTCCGAAACCTTGTGACGCGGGAATTTGTACTGAGGTGTAACTGACATATGATCGACAAACCTGTCGCCGCTGCCGCACCCCCAGCCTTTTCTCCCCTCGCTCGAGCCGTGATCGATACGGTTGGCGAGGGCATCGTGGTCTTCGATTCCCAGGGTCGAGTGCTGTTTGCCAACTCCGCCGCGCGTCGTGTTATCGACGGTCAGAACGGTGACGTGCGCAATCGCCTGCAGACACTGGGCGCTCGCTTCGCCGCCCTGAAGAGCGGCGCGCAGCCCCTCGGCGAAGCCGCGATTCTCGCCGCCGGTCCGCAGACGTTGGCCGATCGGGAGCGCCACGCGATCGTCGAGACCCTGCAAGACACAAGCGGCAAGCTCGCGGAAACGGCGCGGCGACTCGGTATCAGCCGCACGACGTTGTGGCGTCGCCTCAAGGCGTACGGCTTGGACGGCTTTCGCGCCACCCGGTAGCATCCTACCTTCCCCGGGCCATGACGCCCGGGCCCTTCTTGATCGAAGAGTATGTCCGCTGGTCCGATGTGGACTTCGCGGGCATCATCTTTTACGGCTCCTATGTGCGGTTCTTCGAGATCGCCGAGACAGAGCTGTTCCGGAACTGCGGCCTCGCCTACGCCGAGATGTTCGATCGATACGACGTCTTCCTGCCTCGTAAAGCCGTCCACAGCGAGTTTTACTGGCCGGCCCGGCTCGACAATCGACTGCGCGTGGCGGCGTACGTCGGCCGCATCGGGACCAAGTCCATGACGTTGAATTTCGACGTACAGCGCGTTGGCAGCCCGGCGCTCGTGGCCGCCGGGTGGATGGTGCTCGTCTGCGTGGATCGCAAGAGCCTCAAGCCCAAGCCCCTCCCGAGCGGCATTCTCGCGGCCCTCGCCCCGCATACCCTCAGCCCGGACGCGGCCCGGGCGGCGCTCGGGGTCGCCGAGCCCTGAAGCGCCTGACGATTCTGGCACTGGGGTTCGCCTGCCGCGGGGGCGGCACGGGAGTCGACGAGCCGGCCCGCCTGCGAGCCACGCTGATGCCCCCTCATTCGGACACCCTCAGGTTTGCCGTTCCGGCGACCGCGCACCGCTGCACCGACGGGCGCGCGTTGCTCCTCGAGGCGGCCGATCAACGCGGCAACGGCATGCTCGCGCTCGTGCGTTACGGCGACTCCCTGCGCCCCGGTCCCGTCCCGCTCATCCTTCTGGGCGACTCGCTCACTCCGAAGGGCGCGAACGTGGCCGTGCGCTACATGAAGTCCGACGTGGCGTACGGGCTTTCACTCGATAGCGGCTCGGTGGACGTCACGGCGGCCGGCGACGTGATCGCCGCCCACGTGCGCGGCTCGGGGCTCGAGGGCGGCGCTCGCGTCGCGGTGGATGCCGTGTACGGAGGCGTACCGCGCCCCGGCGCCGATGACACGGTCCCATGCCGCTACCAGCCATGACGGTCCGCATCGGGTTCGTCGGGTCGGGCTTCGCCCGCCGAGTGCAGCTTCCGGCACTCGCCTTGGTGCCCGGGGCGCGCGCGACGGCGATCGCGAGCGGACGGCGCAGCAACGCCGAGGCGGTGGCGCGGGAATTCGGGTTGCCCCACGTGTTCGACGACGGCGTCGAGCTCGCGGCGAGCCCCGAAGTCGATCTCGTCATCGTGTCGTCGACTCCCGACGCGCACGCGCGTTACGCCATCGCGGCGCTCGAGGCGGGAAAGCACGTCCTGTGCGAGAAGCCGATGGCGCTCGACGCTTACGAAGCGTCGCAGATGCTCGCGGCTTCCGGGCGTCATCCCGATCGCCTTGCCTGGATCGACCACGAGCTGCGCTACGAGCCCAATCGACGGCGAGCGCGCGAGCTGATCTCGAGCGGCGCGATCGGCGCTGTGCGGCACATCGAACTGTCGCTCAAGCCGTACCTGCGCGGTGACGGCCGCCCCCAGGCTGCTGATGCACCCTGGAATTGGTGGTTCGACGGGGCGCGGGGCGGCGGGATCCTCGGCGCCGTGGGGTCACACCTGATCGATCTGTGCCGCTTCTGGACCGGGAGTGATGTCGTCCATGTCGGCGGCGTGGTCGAGACGTTCGTGCCTGAGCGGACCGACGAGGCCGGAGTGAAGCGTCCCGTCACCGCCGACGACTTCACGAGCAGCGTCTTCCGGATGGCGAGCGGCGCCGTCGCCACGATCACCTTGAGCACCGTGGCGCACCACGGCCCTGGACACCTGGGTCAGGTGACGGGGAGCGAGGGGACCCTTGTGCTCACGGGCGAGACAAAGCTCGAGTTGGCGAAGCCGGACGGGGGGAGGCCCCTCGAAGACGTCTCCGCTCCCGACGACCTGTGGGAGAAGACGAAGCCGAACAACATGTGGGCGCGGTCGTTCGTCCGGCTACTGCGCGACATGGTCCGCGTGATCGGCGGCGGCGTGTCCGCAGGGGAGCCGGCGTCGTTCCGCGATGGTTGGCAGGTGCAACGCGTGCTCGACGCGATCCGCGGCGGCCGGGGCGTCCGGTTAGATTGAGGGTTCCAGTGGAACAGACCTACTTCCGTAAAGGCTTCGGCTTGAAGGGCGCCATCGAGGGCGCCCTGACCGCCGATTACCACAGCCGCGTCGTGGACGCGATTCGTGGGGCGGGCTACGCGCTGCGCGTTGGCGACCTGACGTTCCGGCTCGCCGGGGAGTTCGGGTTCTGCTACGGCGTCGACCGGGCCGTCGAATACGCGTACGAGACCCGCACCAAATTCCCGGGCAAGCGCACCTTCCTCGTTGGCGAGATCATCCACAACCCGCACGTCAATCACAAGCTCGAGGCGATGGGCGTGCTGTTCCTGCACCGGTCCGAGGGGAGCGAGTTCGATTTCGCCGCCGTGACGCCTGACGACGTCGTGATTCTTCCCGCGTTCGGCGTCACGGTGAAAGACTTCGAGCGGCTGCGGGCGATCGGGTGCGTGTTGGTGGACACGACGTGCGGCTCGGTCCTGAATGTCTGGAAACGCGTCGAGTCGTATGCGCGAGACGGCTTCACGGCCGTCGTGCACGGCAAGAACTACCACGAAGAGACGAAGGCCACGTCGAGCCAGGTCACCAAGCACGAAGGCGGCAAGTACGTCGTGGTGCGGGACATGACTGAGGCGCGCGTGGTGTGCGACTACATCGAAGGGGAGGGGAACCGCTCCGAGTTTGTCGAGCGCTTCGCGGAGAAAATGTCGCCGGGGTTCGATCCCGATCGGGATCTGGAGCGGGTGGGCGTCGCCAATCAGACGACGATGTTGTCGGGAGAATCCCTCGCGATCGCCGCCGAGATCGGGAAGAGCATGGCGCGACGCTGGGGTGAGGCGACGCTCGCTGAGCACTTCCGCACCTTCGACACGATCTGCTCGGCGACGCAGGAGCGGCAGGACGCGGTGCTGAAACTCATCGCGGAGCCCCTCGATCTGATGGTGGTGATCGGTGGGTACAACTCGAGCAACACGACCCATCTCGCCGCGATCTGCCAGCAGAAGGTCACGACCTACCACATCGCCGACGCCACCTGCATCGACGTCGACTCAGGCGCCATCCGCCACCGGCCCGTGGGCGAGCACGACGAGAAACAACAGAACCAGTGGCTTCCCGAGGGGCCCCTCACGATCGGGGTCACGGCGGGCGCCTCCACGCCGAACAACAAGATCGGTGAGACTATCGAGCGGATCGTCGCCCTGCGGGGGGTTTCCCTTCAGGAGGCGCTCGGCTAGGGCTTCGGGTATATTTCGGGTATGGCTCTCTCCGGTTTTCACCCCGCCGTCGAGCGCTGGTTCAGTGGACGTTTCGCCGAGCCGACGGAGCCGCAGCGCGCCGCCTGGCCGGTGATTCAGCAGGGCGGCGACGTGTTGATCGCGGCGCCGACCGGGTCGGGCAAGACGCTCGCCGCGTTCTTGGCGGCGATCGATAGCCTGGTCCGGCAAGGTCTGAGCGGCGGGTTGAAGCACGAGATCCAGGTCCTCTACGTCTCGCCCCTGAAGGCCCTCTCGAACGACGTTCAGAAGAACCTCTCCGAGCCGCTGGCCGAGATCTGCGCCGCGCTCCCCGGCGTCGAAATCCGCACCTTGCTCCGCACGGGCGACACGCCGCAGGCCGACCGCCAGGCGATGGTGAAGCACCCGCCGCACATCCTCGTCACGACTCCTGAATCGCTATACCTCATTCTCACGTCCGACCGCGCGCGCGACATGCTGCGGACGGTGCGTACGGTCATCGTCGACGAGATCCACGCCGTCGCGCGCGACAAACGTGGGAGCCACCTGGCGCTGTCGCTCGCGCGGCTCGACGCCCTGACAGGCAAGCGTGCGCAACGGGTGGGCCTCTCTGCGACCCAGAAGCCGATCGACGAGATCGCCCGCTTCCTCGTCGGCACGAACGCCCCGCTGCCGCAGATCATCGACTCGGGGCACGCCCGCACGCTCGACCTGTCGATCGAGATTCCTTCCTCGCCGCTCGAGGCGGTGATGTCGGGCGAGGTGTGGGAGGAAGTGAACACCCGCATCGCGGACCTGATCACCGCGCATCGCACGACCCTCGTCTTCGTGAACACACGGCGCCTGTGCGAGCGCCTGGCGATGCACCTCTCCGAGCGGCTCGGCGCCGAACAGGTGACGAGCCATCACGGCAGCCTATCGCGCGAAAAGCGGCTCGAGGCCGAGGAGCGGCTCAAGCGGGGCGAGCTCAAGGCACTGGTGGCCACGGCATCGCTGGAGCTGGGCATCGACATCGGGACCGTCGACCTCGTCATCCAGGTCGGCTCGACTCGATCGATCGCGACGCTGCTGCAGCGGGTGGGGCGCTCGGGGCATCGACTCAGCTCGATTCCGAAGGGACGGATCTTTCCCCTGTCGCGCGACGAGCTCATCGAGTGCGCGGCGCTGGTGCGCGCGACCCGCGAAGGTCGACTCGACCGCCTGATCATTCCAGAAAAACCGCTCGACATCCTGGCACAGCAGATCGTCGCGGCCGCGGCTGCCGAGGAGTGGGACGAGGATGCGCTCTATGGTCTCGTTCAGTCGGCCTATCCGTACCGCAACCTGACCCGCCGTGAATTCGACGAAGTGGTGCAGATGCTCGCCGAGGGGTTCACCACGCGGCGCGGCCGGCGCGCGGCGCACCTGCACTATGACGGCGTCAACCGGCGCGTGAAGGGCCGGCGCGGGGCTCGCCTCGCGGCCATCACGTCCGGCGGCGCCATCCCCGACTTGGGCGACTACCGCGTGATTCTCGAGCCGACCGAAACGTTCGTCGGCACGTTGAACGAAGACTTCGCGATCGAGAGCGCGCCGGGGGACATCTTCCAGCTCGGCAACACGTCGTACCAGGTCGTGAAGGTCGAGTCGGGGCAGGTGCGCGTCGCCGACGCCAAGGGACAGCCTCCCACCCTCCCGTTCTGGCTGGGCGAGGCGCCGGGGCGGACGATCGAGCTCTCGGAGGAGGTCTCGCGGCTGCGCCAGGACGTGAGCGACCGGCTCAGCGACGCCAAAGCGGCTACCGACTGGCTGGTTGACACGATCGGCCTCGTCGAGGCGGGTGCGCGCCTGATTGTCGAATACCTGACGGCTACGAAACGGGTGCTCGGCGTCATCCCCACGCAGCAGTGTCTCGTGCTCGAGCGATTCTTCGACGAGGGCGGCGGGATGCAGCTAGTGTTGCACGCTCCCTTCGGCAGCCGCATCAACCGCGCCTGGGGTCTGGCGTTGCGCAAGCGGTTCTGCCGCAGCTTCAACTTCGAGCTGCAGGCGGCCGCGACCGAGGACGCGATCATCCTGTCGCTCGGCGCGCAGCACAGCTTCCCGCTCGACGAGGTCTTCCAGTACCTGAAGCCGGCGACCGCCGAAACGCTCCTCGTCCAAGCGATGCTCGACGCACCGGTGTTCGGGACGCGCTGGCGCTGGAACGCGACGCGCGCGCTCGCGGTGCTGCGGTTCCGCGGCGGGCGGAAAGTCCCGACACCGTTGCAGCGCATGGATGCCGAGGACCTCGTGGCCGCCGTCTTCCCCGATCAGCTGGCCTGCCCGGAGAACCTCGTAGGAGACCGGGAAATTCCGGACCATCCACTCGTCAATCAGACGATCACCGACTGTCTGCTCGAGGCGATGGATTTCCCCGGACTGAAGCGGGTGCTCGAGGGGATGGAGGCCGGGGCGTACACGCTCGTGGCGCGCGACACGCCCGAGCCGTCGCCGCTGTGCCACGAGGTGCTCAACGCGCGTCCCTACGCGTTCCTCGACGACGCACCGCTCGAGGAGCGCCGCACGCAAGCCGTGATCACGCGCCGCGGGCTCGACGTGAAGAGCGCCGACGAGTTCGGCAGGCTCGATGCGGCCGCGATCGATCGGGTGCGCGAGGAAGCGTGGCCTGACCCGCAAGATCGCGACGAGCTACACGATGCTCTGCTCGTCATGGGTGCGATTCCCAACGCGGAAGTCGGAACGCGGAATGCGGAATGGCGAGGGAAGGTCGAGGAGTTGATGGGCGTTGGGCGGGCAACCCTGATGGACGGCCGGCTCTGGGTCGCGGCCGAGCGGGTTCCGATGCTCGAGGCGGCGTTCCCTGGGGCATCGTGGGAGCCGGCAGTCACCGTCCCGGAGCGCGACCGAGCGAAGACGTGGACGCGTGAGGACGCGATTCGGGAGCTGGTGCGCGGCCGGCTCGAGGTGATCGGTCCGACGACGAGCGCGGAGATCGCAGGCGTCCTCGGCATCGCCGGTGGCGACGTCGACATCGCGCTGGCGGCCCTGGAGCACGAGGGTTTCGCGCTGCGCGGGCGCTTCTCGTCAGGCGTGCAAGGGACAGAGTGGTGCGAGCGACGGCTGTTGGCGCGCATTCACCGCTACACCCTCGACCGTCTGCGCCGCGAGATCGAGCCCGTGGCTGCGGCGGACTTCCTCCGCTTTCTGTTCCGGTGGCAACGCGTGGCGACGGACTCGCGCGCCGAGGGCCCTGAGGGCCTCGCGGCGGTCCTGGATCTGCTCGACGGTTATGAGCTGGCAGCTGGGGCCTGGGAGTCGGATGTGCTGCCGGCTCGGATCGCCGAATACGACCCGATTTGGCTCGACGGCCTGTGCCTGTCGGGGGAGACCGCGTGGGGCCGCCTCACGCCCGCGCCGAGCGGCGACGGCGGCGCGCGCAGCAAGTCGGGCCCGATTCGCACGACACCGATCGCGCTGTTCCGCCGCGAGCGTGGCGCCGTCTGGCAGGCCGCCACGCCGGACCCCGATCCGGCGGCGCTGCCCCTTTCGCACACGGCACGGGCACTCGTGGCCACGCTCGAGGAGCGCGGGGCGTCGTTCTTCGGGGATCTCGTCAACGCGACCGGGTTGCTGCGCACCGAGGTCGAGAAGGGCCTGGGCGAGCTGGTGGCCTGGGGCCTCGTGGCGTCCGACAGCTTTGCGGGGCTCAGGGCCCTGCTGGTGCCGTCGGCCAAGCGCAAACCGATTGGTGGTTACAGGCGCCGTGGGCGCGTGGCGGCGTTCGGCGTCGAGACGGCGGGACGGTGGTCGCGGGTGCGGCACCGGTCGCCGCTCCCCGACGAGCAAGTCGCCGAAGCGATCGCCTGGCAGTTGCTGCGCCGCTACGGCGTCGTGTTTCGTCGCCTGGTGCAACGAGAGAGTTTGCTCGCGCCGTGGCGGGACGTGTTGCGCGTGTACCGGCGCCTGGAGGCCCGGGGTGAGGTGCGCGGGGGCCGCTTTGTCGGTGGATTCTCAGGCGAGCAGTACGCGCTCCCGGAGGCGATCGGCCTGTTGCGATCGGTGCGGCGAGAGACGGGAACCGGTGAGCTGGTCGCGGTGAGCGGTGCCGATCCTCTGAACCTTGTCGGCATCCTGACGCCGGGTGACGCCGTGCCTGCGGTCGCGGCCAACCGGATTCTCTATCGCGACGGCGTGCCGGTGGCGGTCAAGGAAGGAGAAGGGAGAGGGGAGACGATCTTCGTGGACGTGACGCCCGAGGAGCGCGAACAGCTGCGGACGGCCCTGGTGCGGCGCCGCGTGGCGCCGCTGGTGCGGGCGTACCTCAGCTCTTGAGTTTTTCGAAGTATTTGCTGCGCAGCTTCGCCACCTTGGGCGCGATCACCGCGCGACAGTAGCCCTGGTTCGGGTTCCGCGCGTAGTAATCCTGATGGTATCCCTCCGCCGGATAGAACTGCTCGAGGGGTACGACCTCCGTCACGATCGGGTCATCCCACACCTTTTCCGTCTCCAACTCCTTGATGGTCCGCTCGGCCTCGGTCCTCTGAGCGGCCGAGTGATAGAACACCGCTGAGCGGTACTGCGTCCCCTCGTCGGCCCCCTGGCGGTTGAGCGTCGTCGGGTCGTGGATCGTGAAAAAGATGTCGAGCAAGTCGCGATACGCGATCACCGTGGGATCGAAGCTGACTTGCGTGACCTCGGCGTGGCCGGTGGCGCCGCTGCAGACGGCCTGATACGACGGGTTGGCAACGCTCCCGCCCGTGTATCCCGACACGACCTTCGTGACGCCGCGCAGCTGCTGGAAGACCGCCTCGAGACACCAGAAGCAGCCCCCGGCGAGTGTGGCCAGCTCGCTCGCCATTAGAGATCGACTCCAAACTCTTGAGCCACGATAGCGGTCAGCTCCGTGTGGCGCGCCGCCTCCATCTGCGCCTCGAACGCATCGAGGGGGAGGGGTGGCGGCGCGTCCTGCCCGAGGCGGCGACAGGTGTCGCGCAGCCACTCGTCCTTGGACCCCGAGCGGTTGGCAGGCGGAAGCAGCTGCAACCGCTCGGCCTCGAGGACGAGGCGCACGCGCGCCGGTCCCTCCGACTGCATCTCCACCTCAGGATAGCGGTCGAGGGAGACAAAGTCGGCGGGGAGCGCCACGTCGGCGCGAGTGAGCTCGACCTCGAGGTTGGCGGGGCGGGGCCGCTGCGCCACGTCACGAACGAGTTTGCGGGCCACGACGCTCATGAGAAACCGCGCGGCGCGGCAGTGGTTGGCGGCCACGGCGTTCATCTGGAGATCTGGCAGGCCATGAAGGGCGAGGCCGGCCGTTGTGAAGTGTCGGCGACCATCGTGGTCCCGCGACGCGAGGAACATCAAACTGATCGGGCCGGCGGGGGTCGCCCGCTGCGGCGCCTCACCGGTCCACCACTCGGGATGCGCGAGAATCGACTCGACGAGGGGCGCGCCCTCGTCCTCGTAGCTGTCTCCCAGCTTCTTCCGCAGCATCGGCTCGAACAGCGCGAGTCCCTGACGGTCGCGGAACGCAGCGCTTGCCTGTTCGTCCGCAGCGTAGGCTTGGACCAGGTCCTCGAGGCCGCGCAGCAGGCGGGGCAGCGCACCGGCGGCGGCGACACGGCTGCGGTGCCTGCGCACGACGTCTCGCACGGATGTCTGGGGAGCGACGCGCTCCACGGCGACTTCGGGGCGGTTGGGGACGGCGCTCTCCGTGCTCGACCGCACGGTAATGATCGTGCGGCCGTCTTCGAGCCAGGACTGCAGCGCCAGGGACGACGCGGTGCCGAGCCGGAACCAGATAGCCCCCGTGGTGGCGTCGACCGCGAGACCGAGTCGCACGAATACGTTCTTGTCGGGGTGGGTGCGACTGAACGCCGCGTCATCGAAGTCGCCCAGCGACGCGATGCCTTCCACCGCCAGGTCTCGCTCGGTGCCGTCGTAGTAGGCCGCATCGAAGTCGGGGTAGTCGGCGGCCCGCACGGGACGATACTCGGTGCGATGGTCGACGAGCGTCCGAACGCTCTTCACGATCCGGCGCGCCGAGTCATCGATCTGCTGCTGGAGCTCGGCGAGTTCCGTGAAGGCGTCTTCGGGGCTGTCCGTGGGGGTGGGGGGGGGCATCGCTCAGTGATCGGCGATGTAGCGGAGCACCAGCTGATTGTAGTACGAGGGGTTGCTTCTGTTCATCCAGTGCCCGGCCGCCGGCACCGTGGCAGTCGAGTCATTCTGGAGACAGCGCGCCAGCTCGGTGGTAATGGCCTGAAACACGGGTGGGCTGCGGTCCCCGCGGACGAGCAGCGCGCCCGTATGGAGCGCCCCGAGGTCGGCGCAGAGCAGCGGCGGCATGTACTGATCTCGGCTGGCGAGCATCTCGCGGCGCATTTCGAACACGTGCGCCATTGTCGCGCCCATGCCGGGCCCCACCGCGAGCCCCTCGCCCCGGAGAAAGGCCGTCAGCGCGCCAACGGAGTCTCCTCGAGTGAACGCCGCTCGCGCCACATCGAGCGTCGTGGTGACGTAGTTGCGACGCAGTGCGTCGCCTTCAGGCGTGCGTGTGAGCAGCGGCATGATCGGCGGCTCGCCCAGCACGACGGAGCGGACCAGCTCAGGGTGCTCCATGGCGAGAACCAGCGCCGTGTACGCCCCGTACGACTCTCCGACGACGTGCGCCGGGGCGAGGTCGAGCTGCAGCAGCAGCGCGGCGAGGTCCTCGGCGTGCAGCATGGGCGAATAGGTCTGCGCGTCGTCAACCGGTGGGTTGGGCGGGTGGTAACGGCGGCTGTACACGAGGACGCGGTGCGTCTGGGCAAACGTGGCGACTTGAGCGTCCCAATATCCCTGGTCGCCGAGGCTACCGTGGACGAAGACGACAGGCGTTCCCGTGTCTCCCACGACGCGATAGGCCAAGACGGCCCCGTTGACCCGGGCCGAGCTGAGGACGAGCGGGGCCGCACGAGCGACCGGTGCTGGCGCCACGGCTGCTGGAGCCGGTCGAGGCGGGGGAGGCGTGCCGCCGCCGCAGGCGGCAGCGAGACAGAGCAGGGAGAGTCGCCGCATGGCACTAGTTTAGCCCCTCATCCCCAATCCTTCGAGTCCGGCGCCACCTGGCGCATGGCTTTGAGGAAGGAGCCGCACTGCAGGCCCTCGATCTCCTCGGCCAGGACGTTCACCGTTCCATCGTCCTTGGCGAGCTTGCCGCGGATCCAGAGGAACGGCTCGCCCCGCACCGCCGCTCGGTAGCGGTCATAGACGTCGGGCCGAACGATCACGTTCGACATTCCCCCTTCGTCCTCGAGCAGCACGAAAACGAACCCTTTCGCCGTCTCGGGGCGCTGGCGCGCGACCACCAACCCGGCAACCTGACAACTGGCGCCCCCCTCGAGCTGAGCGAGGCGGTTACTGGCGGTCAGCCCCGGCGGTAGAGCATCGCGCACCAGACTCAACGGGTGCGCCCCCGCCGAAAACCCGATCGTCGCGTACTCGGCGAGCAGCCGCTCGTGGGCTGCGAGCCCCCCAAACCGCAGGTGCTCGTGCGGGTGGTCGAGAGCCAGCTCGAGCTGCCGCCGCCCGCGGCCGTCGCCGCTCCGTTCGGTTTTGGGGGGCATCCACAAGCCGACCTGCCAGAGCAGCTCCCGGCGCGTGAGTCCGAAGCCATCGCACCCTCCCACCCACACCAGGGCTTCGATCGCCGTGCGCTTCAGGTCCGGGGGCGTGCGGCGCACGAAGTCGCCGACGCTGCGGAAGGGTCCGCGCTGCTCGCGCTCGAGGACTGTTGCTGTTGCGGTCTCCTCGCTCCAGTGACGGACGAAGCCGAGGCCCACGCGAAGTGCGCCGGCATCGACGGTGCACCACACGTCACTCCGATTTACGTCGGGGGGCCGGATCTCGACGCTGTTGCGTTGCGCGTCCCGGCTCAGGACGTCGAGCGAGTAGAAACCCATCGGTTGGTTGTTGAAGAGTCCGACGTAGTACTCGACGGGGTGGTAGTGGCGCAGCCACGCCGACTGATACGCGAGCAGGCCGAACGCCGCCGCGTGCGACTTGGGGAAGCCGAACTCGCTGAACGCGATCACCTGCGTGAAGACTTTCTCGGCGGTGGCTTCGGGGACGCCGCGCGCCGCGGCGCCGGTCTTGAATTCCTCCCAAAACCCGCCCATCAACTCGCGCGAGCGACGCCGGCTCATGGCGCGCCGCAGCGCCTCCGCCTGTCCAGACGAGAATCCCGCGAGCGCCTGGCAGACCTGCAGCACCTGATCCTGATACAGGATGACGCCCAGCGTTTCCCCGAGACACTCGCGCAGCAACGGATGATCGACCGGCGGCTCGTAGGGCCGGCCCGCCTCGCGCGCGTGACGCTGCGCCTCGCGGCGCCGCACGTACGGATTCACCGCGCCGCCGACGATGGGGCCCGGGCGCACGATCGCCACTTCGACGGCGAGGTCGCCGAGATCGCGTGGGCGGGTGCGGCGCAGCATCTGGATCTGCGCGCGACTCTCGATCTGGAACAGGCCGACGGTGTCGCCCGCGCAGATGCGGTCGTACACGGCGGCGTCGTCGAAATCGATGCGCGACAGATCGGGAGGTCGGCCTGCTTTGCGCGCGATCAGCTCGACGCTCTCCTCGACGAGCGACAGCATCCCGAGCGCGAGGAAATCGATCTTGATGAAGCGCGCGTCGTCGCAGGAATCCTTGTCCCACTGGCAGACGACGCGGTCTTCCATGGCGGCGCGCTCGAGCGGCACGATCTCGACGAGGGGCCGGGAGGAGATCACCATCCCGCCGACGTGCTGCGAGATGTGGCGCGGCAATCCGCGGATTTCTTCGGCGAGCTCGCACAGCTCCTTCCAGAGGGGTGCGTCCTTGCGCCCGGCGAATCCGGGGAGCTGCTCCAGCTCGTCGGCGAGTCCACCCGAGCGCCGGTCCGCCAGTTTCGCCACCAGCTCGATCTCTCCGAGCGGCAGGTCGAGCGCTTTGCCGATCTCGCGCACCGCCGACCGCAGCCGGTACGTGGGGAAGGAGCAGACGAGGCCGACGTGCTCGTCGCCATAGCGCTTGTAGACGCGGCGGATCAGCGCTTCGCGAATCTCGCGGGGGAAATCGAGATCGATGTCGGGCACCGAGGCGAGGGTGTCGTTCAAAAAGCGGCCGAGGAAGAGGCGATTGGCGATCGGGTCGATGTGCGACAGGCCGAGCAGGTAGCAGACGATCGACGACACCGACGAACCGCGCCCCCGGCCGGGAAGGAGATTGCCCGACGCGCGGCGGGAGCCGCGGCGCACGTCGGCCGCCACCTCTCGGGCCAGCTCGAATAGGTCGTGATAGACGAGGAAGAAGCCGCTGAGCCGGTGATGCTCGATCAGCGCCAGCTCTTCGCCGAGCCGTCGTTCGGCGGCATCGCGGTACAACGAGTCTTCCGGGTAGCGATCGCTCATCCGGGCGCGGCACAGCTCGGCGAGTGCCTGCGGCGCGGGCGCGCGAGGGGCCTGGAGTGGGCCGCGAAACTCGGGGAAGGTGTACCCCAGGTCGCGGGTCAAATCGAAGGCCCGACAGCGCTCGGCGATGGTCAAACCATTGGCGACAGCATCCGGACAGTCTTTGAACAGCGGAATGACTTCTTCCAGTCGCCGCAGGTAAAACTCGCTGTTGGGACGCCGGGCTCGATGCGCGCCATCAAGCGTCGTGCGAGTACGGATCGCGACCTGCACATCGTGCAGCCGGTGTCGCTCGCGGCGGTGGTAATGCACCTCGCCAGTTGCTACGACGCCAAGCTGCAAGTTGCCAGCAATGCTCATGAGAGCTCTGGTGAGAGCCAAGTCCCCGCGAACGCGATTCCGTTGCAGCTCGACGAAGAATCGATCTTTTCCGAACAGCGCCCGACAGCGTTCGGCGAGCTGGCGCGCCGGCGCGAGCCCTGCGGTTTCGAGGGTCCGCGGCAGCAGCCCGCCCTGCCGGCCCCCCGACAGCACGATCAGCCCTTCCTGACGCGCGGCAAGCGCATCGAACGCGAGCCGTGGGTCGAGGCGGTCGGTGCCGAGGTGCGTCTCTGTGAGCAGCCGGCACAAGTTGGAGTATCCCTGCGGCGTCTCGGCGAGCAGCGTGAGGTGCGCCCCGTCCGTGAGCGTCACTTCGGCGCCGGTGATCGCCTGGAGACCGAGCGACTTCGCCGCCTGCGCGAACGTCATCGAGCCGTACAGGCCATTGTGGTCGGTGAGCGCGAGGGCCTGATAGCCGAGCTCGTGCGCCGTCACCGCGAGGTCTTCGGGGAGCGACGCGCCGTCGAGGAAGGAGAAGGCGGAGTGACAGTGCAGCTCGGCGTAGATCACGGTGTTCATCATGGCATTTGGGCGAACCACTCACCGGTGGCGACGTCCTCGAACAGCACGACGCGCTTGCCACCCTCGAGGAGGACCTCGTGATAGCAGCGCGTGATCGATTGGCGCCACCACTCGTCGTCGATGCGCCAGCTATCGAGGATGGTCTCGATAGCGATGTCGCTCACCACGCGCGGCCGATCGTCCTCGTCGCATTCGACCACGACGAGCTGAGGGACGTTCAGGGCTCGAAGTCGATCAGCGCGTAACGGCGTTCGGGCAGGCGCGACCATGGCTGGACCTCGATGACGTGATAGAGACAGGTGCGCTTCAAGCGCTGGTGGATTTCTCGCGCGGCGCTCTCGAGCGCACGCTGCTGACCCGCGCGCGCCGCGGCGACCGCATCGCGCGCGAAGAGTTGGAGCTCGGTGGTCCCCGGCGCGAACGCGGTGAGCTCGAGGATGAGACGAGTGACCGCGCCGGCGGGTGGCGCCTGCTCGAGCCGCGTTCGCAGTGGAGCGGCGATGCGCGCGCCGTCGGCGGTCGGATCCTTCAATAACACAGTGACGAGCCAGGAACGACTACCACCGTCTTCATCCCCTCCCCACGATTCCAATTCGGCGATGAGGCGCACCGCCTGCACGCGCCAGCCGATGCGGCGTGAGTCCTTGAGCGCGCGCGCGATCAACTGGTCGATGGCGCGCTCGATCAAATTGCGTTCGCCGACCGGCGTGAAGAACGTGAGCGCGGCGACGATCGGCTCGGGGGCGATACTCCCGACAACCGGCTCCGCGATGCGTCCCGCCGCGAGCCGCCAGAGCCGCCGCCCCACCGCGCCGAACTGCGCCGCTACCGCTTCTTCCGGCAGCGCGGCGAGCGCGCCGAGGGTGCGGATGCCGAGCTGGCGCAAACGACGATGCGTGTCGGGATCGAGGGGGAGGACGGCGATGGGCTGAGCGGAGAGAAACTTCCCTTCTCCCCCCGGAGGGATGACGATTGCTTCACCCGATTTTGCGCGCGAAGCTGCCACCCACGCCGAGAACTTTCCTCGGCCCCATCCCAGCCGGAACGATGGAAAGATGGAATCGTTCCAACTTTCCATCGTTCTCTTGATGGCTTCTACAATCTTTTCCGGTAAACCGTAGATCCCTTCCAAACCGTCCGTACCCAAGTAAACCAGCCCCAGCTCTCCCGGCTCGACTACAGGGCTCACCTCGTTCAACGCCGCGAGCAAGCGGGCGAACCGCTCGTCGTAGTGCACCGGGTCGGGTTCGCAGAGCCGAAGCGTGGGGCAGAGCCCTATCGCCTGGCTCACCGTCATCCCCGGCCGCACCCCCGTATGCCGGGCGAGCGGCGAGACCTGCCACAGCTTGCGGCTCAGGTCGGGGGCGAGGAGGGCGGTGGGGTGGGTGGCGAGCCCCTCACGACGCGCCTCTTCACAACGCAGCGAGAAGAGGGGAATCCAGACGCAGGCGGCGAGCGAGCTCGTAGGACGTTGCGGCATTGACAGAGTCCAAGTGGGACCCGAATATATCCCGAAGATCGAGAAAGCCGCAAGCCTCGGTGCGGAATGGTTAAGTGATTGGTATATTTGATCTTCTATAATGAACCAACCAGATCTTTTCGACGGGATCGAATCCCTCCCTGAGCCGAGCCCGGAACTGACCGTGCTCGCCCGGAGCATCCCCGCGAACATTCGTTTCGGCACATCGACCTGGACGTACGACGGCTGGTTCGGCGACGTCTACCACCGCCGCTACCGGGGCCCGCAGCCAGCCAAGCGGCTCGAGGAGTACGTCCGCTATCCCCTATTTCGGACGGTGGGGATCGACAGCGCCTTCTACGAACCGCCGTCAGAGGAAGTGCTCCGCGCCTACGCGCACGTGCTCCCCCCGGGATTCCCCTGCGTCAGCAAGGTGTGGGAGCAGATCACCGCAAAGCAGAGCCCCGACTTCTTGAGCGCGACAAGATTCAAAGACGACGTGCTCGGCCCTTACTCCCGCGAGTTTCGCGACCACGCCGGATGTTTTGTGTTCGAGTTCCAGGCGATGCGCGGCCGGGATCTCCCAGATCCGCTCGCCTGGGCAGATCAGCTCGATGCCTTTCTGGCCGAGCTGCCCTCCGGCTTCCGCTACGCCGTCGAGCTGCGTAACCCCGAGCTGTTCACCGGGCTCCACGGCGAGGTCTTGAAGCGGCACCGAGTCGCACACGTTTTCAACTCATGGACCGAGATGCCGACGATCGGCGAGCAGTTGCAGCAGCCGTGGGCGTTCTCCGCCGACTTCACAGTGGTGCGGGCGTTGCTGAAGCCCGGGCGTCGTTATGCCGATGCCGTGAAGGCATTCGAGCCTTATGACCGCATTCAGGAACCGCAACCGCAGCTGCGTCGCGATCTGATGGAAATGATTCGGGAGGTGTTGCGCCGTCGCATCGAAGCTTTCATTCTCGCCAACAACCGAGCCGAGGGAAATGCACCCGGGACGATCCGTGACGTCGCGCGCATGTGGGCGGAGCAAGAGGGGCTGGCACACCGCCGTACCGAAGTGTAGAACTCCCTTACATGTCTACATAACAGGAGGTCGTCGTATGCGCCTAGCCTCGTTCGTCCTGTCGCTCGCCGTTCCCGCCACTGCCTGTTCCGAACCCGATAGCCGCATCGAACCCGCCCAGGTCGGTTGGATGGAGTGGCCCGCCGAGGTGTCGGTGGCCACGCCGTTCACCGCACGTCTCGTGGGGTTCGACGTTTCCTGCGTGGAAGTGGTGAAGTTCGTGACGGCGCCGACGGTGGACCAGTCGGCGGTCACATTCGAACCGTATTTCCTCGTCACTGGGCGGCCGCAACTCTGTCCGTTGGACGGGACGCGCCAATCTGACGTCCGACCGCAGGGCCTCAGCATCGTCGCTCGCTATTTCGACACCAGCGCGGCGGTGCCGGGGCTCGATGCTGAGTACCCGCGCTCATATGAGATCCGCGCCGGCACCAACGTTAGTGTCCCTGGCGCGCTCGACTCGCGGCTGCCGGTCCGCACGTTCGGCGATATCACCGTGCGCACGGCGCAGGTAGAGACCGGCCGCATCAACGCGGGCGGCACGGCCTACGCCTCGCGCGACTCGCTGGGCTGCGTGTCGTTACATCCGTTCGGCATTTATCCGGGCTACGTGATCGAGAATCCTCCCGCCGACACGGTGCAGTACTGGTCGGCCTTTGTGCGTGGGTACATCTACAACGCGGCCGCGCCGGTGTGCGGGGAGTCCAAGGTCTTCCACCTCGTTACGCGGGAGTGACTATGCGTCGTCTCTCGTCCGTCGTGCTCTGCGCACTCGTCGCCGCCTGCGAGCCCGACCACAATGTGATCCGCACAGCGGTCGTGTGGATGGATTGGCCGTCGCAGGTCGTCGCGTCTCAAGATTTCCAGGTGCGCTTGGTCGTGTACCGACCGTGCGCACTCATACAAGCGTTTAACCCGGACCCGCGCGCTGACGCCTCGGCAGTGACGTTTGCGCCGTACTTCCTCGGCGACGCGAACGGCATGAGGTGCGTGACCCTGCAATCGGTTGACGCGCTCGTAGCTCCCAGCAATCTCGATACCACGGGTCTCGCCCCTGGGTTGACGGGAGATGCCGCGCGCACCTACGAGATGCGAGGCACCACCGGGTTGTACGATGCGTGGGTGGAGCGGACCTTTGGCGATGTGGCGGTATACGCGCAGGTCCCGCCTCCCACGGCACCGGTGCGCAACGCGGGAGGCCGTATCCAGATGCAGGTGGACACGTTGGGGTGCGTGCGGATTCGGCCGGGAGGGTTGTACGGACCCGGAGCGGCGATCGTGCTCGAGAATCAGGCGGACACCGCCGGTCTCTCAGGGGCCTTTGTGCGCGGCTATATCCACTATCCGGCGGCGCCGGTGTGTGGGGAGTCTAAAGTCTTCCACCTCGTCACGCGGGAGTGAGGCCCATGCGTTCTGCCCTGTTCGCAACACTACTCGCATTGGCGGCGTGCAAGTCAGACATGCGCACTCAGACGGCACAGATCGTCTGGATGGAGTGGCCCGCCGAAGTCCAGACCTTCGATCCGTTCCGCACGCGCCTCGTCGTGTGGCAGCCGTGCGCACTTATTCGGGGTTTCGAGCCGTCCCCGACGGCGGATGCGGTGTCCGTGACCTTCGCGCCTTATTTCCTCGTCGACAACCACCCGATCTATTGCCTCGACGGTCAGGGATATACGAGCGATATCACGGTGAACGTGCCGCTCGACACAGCAGGCACGGCACCGGGATTGCCGTTCGAGCGCGTGTACGAGATGCGCGGCGCGCTGCCGGCGATTGTGAACTGCCCTGCGTGTGCCTTTCTCAACTCTGCGCCCTGGGCGTCGTTCGGGTACGTCACGGTTCGTCCCACGACACCGTCCACGACCGTCCGCAACGCCGCAGGATCGGTGATCGCCCAGCGAGACTCTGTGGGGTGCACGCGGATCCGCCCCTCGGGGCTCCTGGGGCCGAACGCAGAGATCGTCGTGGAGAATTCGGATACCACCGCGCAGTGGTTCGGATTCGTCCGGGGCTACATCTACCAGCCCGCGGCGCCCGTGTGCGGAGCGACGACAGTCTTCCATTTGATGGGTCAATACACAGGGGAGTGATCTCTGTTGCGCCGGCGCGGCGGGGGGGGGGGTCGGCAATCTTGCCGACGCCCGAAACAGTTGCTAGGATCATCGGTGTAATCGGAGAGTAACCGCACAAAGTGCACGCAGCGGGAGGTCGAGATGAAAATCGACCACCGGGGTGTGCCGACGCTCCCTGTGACGCTCTTGCGTGATTCCATCGCCCGCGAGGTCGCCCGCCAGTCGCTCCGGCATGCCGCCCGACAAGTTGCGATCAGTCCGAACGGCCTCCGAAATTTCTTGAACGGCGCCGCGCCGAGATCGTCTACTCGCGTGAAGCTCGAGCGCTGGCTTGCTGCCCAGCACCGCGTCAGCCGCCCCCCCAACGTGGGTCAGTTCGTACGGCTCGTGAGCGAGCTGGCCGGGGATCTCACCCCGCAGCAGACGCTGGCGCTCGGCCGCGAAGTGGCCCAGATCCTGGGAGCGGCGTACGAAGAGCGCCGCCTCAGCCCCCCCCGCTGGGTGAAGGAGCTCGCCAAGCGTTTCCGGTCCGCCCGCAGGGTTTCCGACGTCGCTTAAGCCCCCTTGCCACCCGCCGTACACCGGCGTATAACCAAGACGTGCAGTTCGTGCAGTTAGAGTAGTCGTCCCCCAGCCCGGCCCGCGCCTCCGGGAACCGCCCGTATGACTGAAGCCAAGAGGCTACGGATTCTCATGGTCGAAGATGAAGACCACGTGCGCGCTGTGCTCCGCCTGGCTCTGGAGCAACAGGGGTGCGACGTCGTCACGGCCGAGGACGGCGTCGAAGGCTTGGACGCCATCGACCTCCAACCGTTCGACGCCGTAGTCTCCGACGTGCAGATGCCCCGGCGCGACGGCATCTGGCTATGGCGCCAGGCCGTCGCGGTCCGTCCGGAGCTGCAGGGCCACTTCCTCTTCATCAGTGGCCACGCCTTCCCCGAGAAGGACCATGGCTCGGAGAAGGAATTCTTCCTTGCCAAGCCCTTCACGATGACGCAGCTGTGGACGATGATCGCGACGATCACGAAGGTCGAACGCTAGCGTCCGCCCAGCGGCAGCTCCTCCTGCAGCACCGGTATCCGGCTCCTGTATCGATCCACCATGCCATCGTTCACCTCGAAGCCGAAGCGCGCCTGCAAGCGCCGGATGCGGCGGGTCAAGGCGCGCGCGTACGACCGTGGGGGGGAGCCGCTGCCGGCATACGCGGCGCGATAGCGGGCGGCCAGGTCGGGGAAATGCTCTTCCAACAATGGCAGGAAGCGATCGCGGATCGCAGGATAGAGCCGCAGCGGGCCGGCGTGCACGAAGCGGGCCCCTGCCTCGCGCGCCGCGCCGAACAGGGCCTCGAGGTGAGGCAGATCGTCCGTGATTCCTGGAAGCACCGGGGCGACGATCAGGCCCGCGTTGATCCCGGCCGCCGTCAGCTTGGCCAAGCCGCGCAGCCGAGCTGCCGGAAGCGGCGAGCGCGCCTCGAGCGTCCGGATCAGCGCCGAGTCGACGCTGATCAGCGAGACGTACACCTCGAGCGCGTTGCGCTCCCCCAACCGCCGCAGCACGTCGATGTCGCGCGCCACCAGCGGACTCTTCGTGATGATCCCGATCGATAGTCCCTCACAGCGCACCAACCGGCCCAAGACCGCCCGTGTGACGCGGAACCGCCGCTCGGCAGGCTGATACGGATCAGTCGCGGTCCCGATCACGACGGTCTGACCCTCCGGGAGGCGCCGCAGGTCGGTCTCGAGCGCGCCGAGGACCTGTTCTTTGACGAAGATGCGGCGCTCGAACGCCTCCCAACCGTGGGGCCCGCGGTAATCGGCGAGCTGCGTGTCGGTCAGTTTGCCGGCGGCATGCGCGCGCTCGACGACGTAGCGGTGTGTGAAGCGGGCGTAACAGTAGCTGCAGCCGAACTCGCACCCGACGTACGGGTTGAGGGACCAGAAGTCCATGCCGGTCTGACTGGGCGGATTGAGGACCCGCTGCGGCGCGAGGGACACGAACCGCGTCCCGCGCAGGCGCTCGTCGAGCACCGCCAGCGGCTTGGCCGCCGGAACGACGGAGAGGAGCGGTAGCCCCAACTGCTCAGCCACAACGGGCCCAGCCGCAGTGGGGACAGATCAGGCACCCCGACTGCGGGACCGCAGCCGATCCGCAGTCGGGGCAGGTGCGGGCCAAGATGGTCGGTGACAGCGCCGGCTTGGACTGGTAGGGGCGCGGTGGCTCCCTGGGTGCTCTGGTAAAGGGCAGTGCGGGCGGCATATGGGCACCCGAACATAACCCGAACCCCCTAATGCGGCAAGCGTCTCCAGCCGTAGTACACGGGCACCCCGAGCACCACGAGCGCCAGGCCGAGGAACGAATAGGTGCGCGTCGCGCCCTGGATCAGGAGGTCGATCGCGATTAATCCCGTCAGCACGACATACAGCGCGGGCAGCCACGGGTACCCCGGGGCTCGGACGGGGCGCGGCAGGTCGGGGCGCTTACGCCGCAGCGCGAACAAGCCAATAGCGGTGACCGTGTAGAAGACCACGGCGGCGAAGATGACGAAGTTGAGCAGTTGCCCGTAGGTGCCCGACAGGCACAACACGCAGGTCCAGATCGCCTGGACGATGAGCGCCACCGCGGGCGTCTTGTATCGCGGATGCAGCACGGCGGCCGACTTGAAGAAAAGATTATCGACGGCCATCGCGTAGTACACGCGTGCTCCCGACAGGATGAGTCCGTTATTGCAGCCGAACGTCGAGATCATGATGGCCACGGCCATGATATAGAGTCCCGGCGTCCCGAACATCGCTTGCATCGCGGCCGTGCCGACGCGGTCCTGCGGCGCGTGCGCGATCGCATCGGGAGGCAGCACGTGCAGATAGGCGACATTGGCCAGGACGTAGAGGGTTGTCACCGTCAGCACGCCCACCGCCATCGCGTACGGCAGGTCTTTCTCCGGCTGCTTCAGCTCTCCCGCAGCGAAGCCCACGTTGTTCCACGCATCCATCGAAAAGAGCGAGCCCACCATCGCGGCGCCGATCACGGGGAGGACACTCAGAGTCAGGCCACCCACGGGCCAGAAGCCGGGGCCGAAGTTGCTCGCGAGCGCTACGGCGTTACGTCCGATCGTGATACCGAGGAGGATGAGGGCTGCGAGGGCCACCGTCTTGATCGCCGTCAATGACGTCTGGATGAACGCGGCGGTGCGCACGCCGCGCACGTTGATCCAGGTGAGCAGTGCGATCGACAGAATTGCGAAGATGCGCTGTGGCGACAGACCGACGGCGATATCGCCGATCGGCTGCGGGAAGTGGACCGTGGTGCCGAGGAACACGTCGGGCGACAACGACGGGAAGAGCACGGACGTGAATCGCGCCAAAGCGACGGCGACCGCCGCGATGGTTCCGGTCTGGATCACGGTGAAGAGCGTCCAGCCGTAGAGGTAGCCGAAGAGCGGCGAGACCGCCTCGCGGAGGTACACGTAGTTGCCGCCGGCCTTGGGGAACATGGCCGCCAACTCCCCGTACGTCAGCGCGCCGAGCAGCGTGACGACACCCGATATGCCCCATACGAGCAGGAGGAGTCCGGGGGTCTGGACCTGGCGCAGGATGTCGGCCGACACGAGGAAAATGCCCGAGCCGATCATCGAGCCCACGACCAGAGCCGTGGCGTCGAGCCGCGAAATGGCCCGAACGAATTCCGTGCGGGAAGCGAGGGGGGTGGGGGTGCTCATGAGTTCGATAACCTAGTGGCGGTTTCGGTCGCCCGCTATCTTAGCCCGCCACCCTTTCAGGGGACACCGTGCGCCTCCTGCCTCGCAACGAAGAGTTTTTCGATTTGTTCACCGACGTCGCCAGCCGCAACAAGGACGCCGCGCAGCTGCTGCGTGACTTGTTCGAAGCCGCGCCCGACCGCCGCACGCCCATCGTCGAAGCCATCAAGCGGTTGGAGCATGAAGCCGATCAGGCCACGCACGAAGTCGTGAACCGGCTCGACCGTACCTTCATCACGCCGCTCGACCGCGAGGACATCCATCAACTCGCCTCCGACCTGGACGACGTGATGGACGCGATGGACGGCACGGCGCGGCGCGCGCAGATCTTCCGGCTCGGTGTCGCGCCGCAAGGCGTACGGCGCCTGGCGGAGGTGATCCAGCGGATGGTGGGCGTGCTTGCCGAGGCCGTGGGGCGGCTCAAGAAGGGCGACGACGTAATGCGCTTCTGCGTGGAGGCGAAACAGCTCGAGGAGGAAGGCGACGCCATCTACCACGAAGCGCTCGGTCAGATGTTCGAGAAGGAGCGTGACGCGATCGAAATCATCAAGTGGAAGGAGATTTACGACAACCTCGAGAACACGCTCGACCAGGCCGAGGACGTCGCCAACGTAGTCGAGTCCATCACCATCAAGCACGCCTGATGGTGGCCTCCGCCTGGTTCGTCCTGGCGATCGTGGCCGTCGCGCTCGCCTTCGATTTCATCAATGGCTTCCACGACGCCGCGAACTCCATCGCCACGGTCGTCTCGACACGCGTCCTGTCGCCGACAGCCGCCGTGGTGTGGGCGGGGGTCTTCAACTTCGTGGCCTTCTTCGTGTTCGGGACCGCCGTTGCGAAGACGATGGGCAAGGGTCTGGTGGATCTCGCCGTGGTCGATGCCACGGTGGTGTTCGCCGGCCTGCTCGGCGCGATCGCCTGGAACCTCATCACCTGGTACTCGGGACTGCCCTCGTCCTCCTCGCACGCCTTGATGGGGGGCTATGCCGGCGCGGCCGTGGCCAAGGCCGGCACGCACGCCATCATCGCCGCCGGCTGGGTGAAGCCCCTGCTCTTCATCGTGCTCTCGCCGATGATCGGCATGGCGGTGTCGTTCTCACTCACGGTCGGTCTGTCGTGGCTGCTGCACAAATCGCTGCCCCGGCGGGTCGACCGCACGTTCCGCGTACTGCAGCTGGTATCGGCGGCGTTCATGTCGCTGAGCCACGGCAGCAACGACTCCCAGAAGACGATGGGGATCATCGTGGGCCTGCTGGTCGCGGAGCAGGCCCTGTTCCGGGATTTTCCGATCGCGGCGTTTCACCTGACGTCGGCAGATGTCATTCCGACGTGGGTGGCGTTCGCCGCGTACGTCGCCATCGGAGCGGGAACGATGGCCGGCGGATGGCGCATCGTGAAAACGATGGGCCAGCGCCTCACCAAGCTGAAACCGTTCGGGGGCTTCTGCGCCGAGACCGGCGCGGCCGCGACGATCGCGTTCGCCTCGCACTATGGCATCCCGGTAAGCACGACGCACACGATCACGGGCGCGATCACCGGCGTCGGCGCGGCCAACCGGATTTCGGCGGTGCGGTGGGGTCTGGCGGGACGAATCGTGTGGGCGTGGATCCTGACGATTCCCGCGGCGGCCGGGATCGCCGGTCTGAGCTACGTGGTGCTGCGGGCGGTCGGACTGTAGGACTACAGCTTGGTGAGGTCGATCATCTTCACGCCGGCCGCGTAGTCCGTCACGGGCGCGTGGGTCACGGTCGCCAGCTTCTCCATGCTGGCGTTCACGCGCCGCGCCATCGCGATGATGTTCTCGAGCGACTTGATGTCCTCGGGATGCGTGAGCCGGCCGTCCTCCTCGAGCAGCTGCCCCTCCGCGATGATCGCCGCCAAGGCGTTGTTCACCTCGTGGCGTATCGCCACCGCCACCTGTCCGACGACGGCCACACGCTCTCCCTCGATCGCGCGGTCGTAGAACAGGTGCAGCTGCTCCGAGAGCCACCCCACCGAGATCGCGATGGCGCCGTAGGCCACGTAGATCGGCACCGTGATGCGCCAGTCCTCGGGCTCGAGGCTCCAGGCGACGAGGAACTGGATCGCGGTGAACAGGATCGTTCCCATCACGAGCCCCGAGACCGCGCCGTGCATCCCGTAGTGCAACGAGAGCACAAAAGCCGGCACGAGCGTGAGCAGCCAGACGAGGTCGCGGTAGGGCACGTCCGCGGCGGGGACGAGCTGCAGCACAACGCTCGGCGCGAGGTAGGCGACGGCGCAGTAGAGCCACCAGCGGCGCGGGAGCGGCGGCCGGTAGCTCATGGGTGTGAAGCCGAGGAGATCGAGGAGGTGCTGCCGCAGGCGCCGGTGCACGTCAGTCAAGCTTCAGCGTGAGGACGCGCAGCTCGGTCATCTCTTCGATAGCGTAGCGCACGCCTTCGCGGCCGAGGCCCGAGGCCTTGGCGCCGCCGTAGGGGAGGCGGTCCACCCGGAAGCCGGGGGTGTCGTTGCCGTTGACGGCGCCGACGTCGAGCTCCGAGTGAAGGCGGAACATCGTCTGGAGATTGGTGGTGAATACGCCCGCCTGCAGTCCGTAGGGCGAGGCATTCGCCGCGGCGATCGCCTCGTCGAGCGTGCGGTAGGCCGTGACTGTCACGAGCGGCGCGAACACCTCTTCGCAGTTCACCTTCATCTCCGGCTTGGTGTGAACCAATACCGTGGGCTCGAGGAACTGTCCTCCGCGGATGCGCTTTCCGCCGACCAGCACGCGCGCCCCGCCCTGCACGGCCTCGCCGATCCATCGCTCCACGCGCTCGGCGGCGTCGAGTGAGATCATGGGGCCGACGTCGGCCGTTTCGTCGAGCACGTCGCCAACCTTGAGCTGCTGGACCTTCGGGAGAAAGAGTTCGATGAAATGCGCGTACACACGCTCGTGCACGAAGATGCGCTGCGTAGAGATGCACGACTGGCCGGCATAAGTGAATCCGCCGATGGCGCAGCGTCCGGCGGCCCACGCGAGATCGGCGTCGGGTTCGATGATCGCGGCGGCGTTGCCGCCGAGCTCGAGGGCGACGCGCTTCGTACCCGCTTTGGCGCGTATCGCCCACCCGGCCTTGGCGCTGCCGGTGAAGGTGATGAGCCGTACGCGCGGGTCTTCGATCAACAGCTGGGCCACCTCGACGTGACAGGGGACGACGTTGATCCCGCCCGCCGGATACCCGGAGTTCTTCACCATCTCCGCCAGGCGCAGCGTGGTGAGGGGATCCTGCGGCGGCGGCTTCAGGGTAAGGGTCGCGCCGCACGCCATCGCGGGAGCGATCTTATGGGCGGCGAGGAGCACCGGGAAGTTGAACGGGGTGATCGCGGCGATCGGTGACAGCGGGAAGCGGCGCGTCAGGGCGATGCGACCGGCGCCGGCTGGTACCGCATCGGCCGGGAGCACTTCGCCGGAGATGCGCGTCGCCTCCTCGGCGGCGTCCTGGAACACGGCGATCGCGCGGTCGAGCTCGGTGCGCGCCTGCGTGATCGGCTTTCCGGCTTCGAGGGCGAGGGTGCGGGCGAGCTCGCCCCGCTCGGCGACGAGGCTATCGGCGACCTTGTGGAGCGCCGCGGCGCGCTGGTAAGCGGGGAGGGCGCGGCAGGCCGTGGCGGCGGCCACGTTGGCGTCGAGGGCGGCGCGCACTTCTTCGGGACCCGCGAGCGACACCACGCCGACTTCGCTGCCGTCGTGCGGCGCGCGAATCACGGATGTCTCGCGCTCTTTGCCCTTCTGTTTGGTCGTCATTCCTCAGTCAGTGAACAAGCGACGCAGGGCGCGCTCGGTCTCGGCGAGGGCCTCCTGAAGGTGTTGCAGGTCGTCGCCGAACCCGAACCGCACGAACGACGGCATCCCGAAGTGCTCGCCGGGGACGAGCAGCACGCTGTGCTGCGCCCGCACCTTCTCGACGATTTCCGTGGCCGGGATCGCCTGGCGATAGCGCGCCCAGCAGATCGCCCCCGCTTGCGGCGCGTGCCAGGTGAAGGTGTCGCCGAAGCCCTTGAGCCAGGTTTCCATCACGGGATAGTTGGCGTTCAGGATGCGGCGCGTGCGCTCGAGCAGTTTGTCGCGCACGCGTGCGTCGAGCGCGACGGCGGCCAGGTGATCGGTGGCGCCCGAGGGCCCGATCGTCGTGTAATCGTGGCGCGACCAGATCTCCTGCGTGACGGCCGGCGGCGCGACGATCCAGCCGATGCGCAGGCCCGGCAGGCCGTACGCCTTCGACAGGCCGTTGACGACGATCACTCTGTCGTAGGTGCCCCAGAACGACGGCGTCGTTTTGCCTCCGCGCTCGGCGCCCGTGTACACCTCGTCGGCGAGGAGCCAGGCGCCGACTTCGGCGCAGCGGTCGACGATCACCTTGCGCGACGCGTCGGAGAGGACGTGGCCTGTCGGGTTATGCGGATTCGTGACGACGACGAGCTTGGTGCCGGGGGCGATCGCGGTGCGAATCTCTTCGGCGTAGGGCTCCCAGCCCTCTTTCTCATGCAGCTGGAAGGGCCGGACCTGGGCCCCGAAGTTCTGCGCGAGCCCCCAGCTCTGCTGGTAGTTGGGCTGCATCACGGCGACCTTGTCGCCGGGCTCGATCATGCGCCAGCAGGTGATGAAGTTCGCTTCGGAGGAGCCGGTGGTGACGAGCACCTGGTCGGGCGAGGCGCCGGGGTAGAGCGCGGCGATCCGCTCGCGCAGCAGGTCGGTGCCGTTGGACTGGCTGTAGCCAAGGCGCACTTCGAGGAGCGGCATCGCGGAGGCGCCGGCGAGGCCGAGCAGCTCCTGGATCGTGAGCGGGTGGACGCCGGATTCTGAGAGGTTGAAGCGGACCCGGTTTTCCCAGGTGCTCTGCCAGCGCTCGAGCTCGAACGGAATGAATTTGGTGGGGCTCATGGGTCGTAAAGCTGCGCTAGTTGTGCGGGTTTCTCCAGCCAGTAGTCGGGGGCGAGGTCCTCGAGGTCCGAGCGATTGAACGGTCCCCACAAGACGGCGGCCGTCTTGACGCCGGCTGCGCGTCCGGACTCCATGTCGTGGCGCGAATCCCCGATGAACACCGCCTGACTGGCGGGGGCGCCGAGCAACTCGAGGGCTTTGAGCACGGGCTCCGGGTGGGGCTTGGGGTGAACGACGTCGGCGGCACCGACGACCACAGGGAAGATGTGGTCCAAGCCCACGAGCTTGAGGCCGCGGATCGCGCCGCCCCGCAGTTTGCTGGTGACAATCCCCAGTTTGACGCCATGCGCGTGTAGCGCCAGCACCGCCTCGGAGACGCCGTCATACCGTTTCGCGAGCATGTCGTGGTGCGTGAGGTTGTACTCGCGATAGGTGGCGACCATCGCCTCGATTTCAGCTTCGTCGTTGGTCCACTCGCGGAACTGCACCCACAGAGGGGTGCCGAGTCCCTTCATCCAGATGTCATCAGGGGGCAGGGGCTCATCGGCGCGATGTACGCGCATGGTGTGGCGATACGACCGCAGGATCAGGTCGATCGAATCGATGAGGGTGCCGTCGAGATCGAAGAGGAAGGTGTCGAGGTGCACGCGCTGGAATCTACACATAGCGCGGTAACCAGCTCCACATCGACGGCCTCGTCCTCGCTGCCGAGCGGCGGGAGTCGGCCGTGCCATCCCAGAAGATCGCGTACCGCCAGGGGCTCAGGGCGCGCCAGAATGTCGTCGAGCAACAGCTCCTCCCCCACCGTCATTCCTGAGGCGAGTCGAGACACCAGCCCGTCGAGTGCGCCGAGCTGCAATGCGTCGCCACGACGGGCGGCGCGGCGTCCCGCCGAAAGGACCCACGGAATGAGGCGGCGAGCGAGGCGATCGCGGTCGGTGGCCCGCCAGCGAGCACCCTGCACGGCGGCGAGGCGGGTGCGGACGAGCCCGACGGCGGCTTCCACGGCTCGCCGTAACTGCTCTCGGCCACCCTCAGCCGGTGAGGCGGTCGCCGCGTGGGCGAGGAGGCGCGTCGCGGCGACGGGATCTGCTCGCGCGACGTCGCCCTCCACCACGATGGCTTCAGCGAGGCGCCCGATCCGCACGACGAGCACCGTGGCGTCTCGCTCGCCACGCACGACAGCCCACGCGCCGACGGCTGCTGTGTCGCCGGTGCCGCGCGTTAACTCGCTCAGACGGTCACACCAATCGAGCCCTGGCGACTCGGCCGTGGCTCCGCGCGGTGTCTCGAGTTGTGCAGACGCCGCCAGGATCTGCGCGCGAACCTTGGCGGCGAGGCGCTCCTCGAGCGCCAGGGCCGAAGCCAGGGGCTCCGGGGGCAGGAACGTCACTGTGGAAATCCCCGCGTGCGGAGAGCCGAGCCGATCGACACGGCCCACGCGCTGTGCGAGGCGCGCCGGACTCCACGGTACGTCGTAGTGCACGACGCGCTCCGCGTCCTGGAGATTGAGCCCTTCGCTCAGGAGGTCGGTGGCGATGAGGAGATCTGTCTCCAACGCCGACGACGGCGGGGGCGCCCCCTGTGCCGCGGGCGCGAACGCGCGCAGGATCTCGTGACGGGTCGCGGCGCCCGCGGCGAACCGGCTCGCCTTCCCGCCCGAACCGCCGACAACCGCTGCTACCCGACGCGACCGCAAGCGGTGCAGCAGATGCCGCACGGTGGCCCGTGCGTCGGCGAAGACGATCGTCTTGCCAGGATGCGCATCGAGAAGACGCCCGAGCGCGTCGGCCTTGGGGTCGCGCCCGTCGGCGGCGAGCGCGCTGAGGCGGGCGAGCTCACGCCGGTCGCCAGCCACCAATGACGGTCGGTCGTGTTCGAGCAGCAGCGGAAAGAGGACGAGCTGCAGGTCGGGCGACTCAGTACGAGGGAAGCAGCGTTGAAACTCGTGGGGCGAGAGGCGACGGCCCTCCTTGGCGGCGCTCTCGGCGAGGTCCAGGTACGCCTCATGACGGGCGAGGCTCGCCCTGAACGCCGGCAAGCTCGAGGCCAGGCGCCGCAGCAACAC
>Ga0134079_10000031_pt1 | contig 32131 bp, 28 predicted proteins | sample 15_taG_2_FD_119770 | JGI IMG/M metagenome (GOLD analysis project Ga0134079, IMG submission 119770) | Grasslands soil microbial communities from the Angelo Coastal Reserve, California, USA - 15_D_Rain_40cm_2_09182015 | ecosystem: Environmental > Terrestrial > Soil > Grasslands ...
CAATCCCTACACCCACCGCTCGGGACTCTACCGCCTGGGTGAGCTGTTGACCGACTTCACGCGCGTCAACCGCCGCATGCACAACAAGCTGTTCGTCGCCGACGGCATCGCCACGATCCTCGGCGGCCGCAACATCGGCGACGAGTACTTCGGGGTTGGCGAGCTCGATTTTCAGGACGTGGATGTCCTGGGGGCCGGACCGGTCGCGCGCCAGGCCACCGCGAGCTTTGAGGCCTACTGGAACAGCGCGCTGGCGGTGCCGATCACGCAGCTCGGAAAATTCGCGCCCGACCCCGACTTTTTCCCCGCTGTCCAGGCGCGGCTGCGCGATCGCTGTGACGGCTTGCGTGAGACGATCCACAGCCGCGCGCTCGCCGACTCACACCTCGCGCAAGAGCTGCGGGCCGACGACCTGCACGTGCACTGGGCTCCCGCCCGTGTCGTCGCCGATCCTCCCGAGAAGATCACGCAGCCCGACGGTACGCCCAGCAACGCCTACCTCGGCGGCCAGATCTCGCCGTGCGCGCAGAGCACGCGCTCCGATCTGCTGGTCGTCTCGCCCTACTTCGTGCCCGGCACTGCCGGCGTGGACTTCTTCGCCGAGCGCCGGCAGGCAGGCGTGGACGTGCGGGTGCTGACCAACTCGCTGGCGGCGACCGACGTGTGGCTGGTGCACGCCGGGTACATGAAGTACCGCCGCCCCCTCCTGGAACGCGGCGTGCGGTTGTATGAGCTACGGCCGGAAGCGGCCGCGCGGGGGGCGCCCAGACCGCGCGCATCCAAGGCGACAATCGGGTCGTCGCGCGCGAGCCTGCACGGCAAGAGCTTCGTGTTCGACCGCAGCTCCGTCTTCATCGGCTCGCTGAACCTCGACCCGCGCTCGCTCCTGCACAACACCGAAGTCGGCGTGCTCGTCACCAGCGCGGAGCTCGCGGGCGAGGTGGCCGCGCTGTTCGAGCGCTGGGCGAGTCCCGAAATGGCCTACGAAGTCACGCGCGGCCGTAATGGCGGCTTGCAGTGGAGGCCCGGCGGCTTCACCACCGAGCCCGGGGCTGGCTTCTGGCGCCCCCTCGGCGCCAAGTTCTTTTCGCATCTGCCCATCGATTCACTGATTTGACGGGAGACGCATGCTGACCCTGTTGCTGGTGTTACAAGCGGTGCCGGCCTCGCCCCGACCGTCCCAACTCACACGGTTCCTCGAGCAGAACGTTGGATTCGACGCCCCGCAGTTCACCGCGCTCGAGCGCGGCGAACCGGTCGTGAAGGTGCTCGAGGCGCGGGATCGGCGCGACGTGGCGGTGTTCGGCATCGTCACGCTGCCGGTCGCGCGCGAGCCATACGTCCGCGCGCTGCGCGACTTCGCCACGTCGCTGCGCACGCCGAACCGTGCGCAGTTCGGGATCTTCAGCAATCCCGCGAGCGAGAGTGACGTCGCCGCCGTTACGATCAACAGCCGGGACGTCGCGGAAATGAAGAGCTGCAAGCCCGGTGATTGCGTGGTGAAGCTGCCGGCCACCGACATGCAGCGGATTCACGACCAGACCAACTGGTCAGCGCCCGCCGCGGACGTGCAGGCGCAGCTCTCCGCGTACGCCCGGCGCCGGCTGGTGGAGTACGTCAACGATTACCGCCGCCGCGGCGATTCAGCGATGGCCGTCTACGCCGATCGCGGCAACCTGAACGTGCACTCGAGTGAAGCGTTCGCCGCGCAGCTCGCCGAATCGCCATACGTCTACCAGACCGTCCCGTCGCTCCAGAGCTACGTGGCCAATTATCCGCGCGGTCCCCTGCCCGCGGGCGCTGCGGAGATCGTCTTCTGGTCCGAGGATGTGATGCCGCGCCTGCGCCCGATCCTGAGCGTCACGCACCTCGTGGTGTACACCCCGGCCGAGCTGCCGGGGATGACGCTCGCGGCGTCCAAACAGATTTACGCGAATCACTATTTCGAGGCGGTGATCGATCTGACCGCGGTGGTGGACCGCAACCCCGGCTCATATCTCGTCGTGCTGCGGCGCTACCGGTTCGACAATCTGCCCGGGGGCATCTTGAACATTCGCGGCCGGGCGATCGGCGCGCTGCGCGATCAGCTGACCGCCGATCTGCGCCGCCAGCAGCAGCTGGGAGCCGGCACGCAGTGAAGGTCGCCGCCCGCGCGATCGCCGCTGCTCCTCCCGCCATCATTTCTCCGTTTATCGACGCGCTCGCGACTGGTGGTCTGTCGCTGCTCGTCCTCGTGCCGCTCCTCGTGCTCGGCCGCACCGACGTGCTGCTGTTGAGCGCCGGTGTGCAAGCGTGGATCGGTGCGCTCGTCAACATGCCGCATTTTTTGGCGTCGTATCGCATGGTCTACCGGACGCCGGACAGCATCCGGGCGCATCCCTGGGCGGCGATCTACATCCCCACACTGCTGCTGCTCGCGTGTGTCGGGTCGGTCATCGCAAGCCGCTGGACCGACATTCCCGTTTCCGCCTTGCTGACGATCTCGAGCTCGTATCTCGCCTGGCACTACACCAGCCAGGCGTGGGGCATGGTGGCGACGTTCACTCATCTGGACGGCAATCCGTTCAACGTGACGGAGCGGCGGCTGGTCCGCAGCTCGCTGTATATCCTCGCCGCCTGGCACGTCGTCTGGTTCTTCTATCTCGGCTACGATCAATTCGTCGATCTCACCCCGCTGTATATCGGCCTCAGCGTGCTCAGCGGGGTCGCGCTGGCGATGGGGCTCACGGGGTTCGCACTGCACAAGGCCCGCACGGGGCGCATCGCGCCGCTCCGCGCGTGGATCCCGTGGATCGCCATCTTCGTCTGGTACGCCGCGATGGCGCGCGTGGGACTCCCGGCCCTCTTCATCGTCCAGATCGCGCATGCGCTGCAGTACCTGATCTTCCCGTTCCGCGTCGAGGTCAACCGCACGCGCCGGTCCGTCGGAGCAGGACCCGGTCAGCTGGTGGCCTTTCAAATCATGCTGTACCTGATCTTGTTGGTGGTCGGCTCGATCGTCGCGTCGATTCTGCTGCCGCTCGGCGCCATGGCGGTGGTGACCAACTGGCTGGGATCGCGACCCGGCCAGGTCGTCGGATTTGCGATCAGCACCTTCTTCAACATCCACCACTACTTCACGGACGGCGTCGTCTGGAAGCTCCGCGATCCGGCCGTGCGCGCGGACCTGTTCGGGCACCTCCAGGCTTGAGAGTTCATCTCCTCGACGGTACCTACGAGCTGTTCCGCCATTTCTATGCGGTGCCTCGCCAGACGGACACCCGCGGGAACGAAGTCGGCGCGATCGCCGGCGTCCTGGGCTCGGTCCTCGGCATGCTGGAAGGTGGGACAACGCATCTCGGCGTCGCGACCGACCACGTCATCGAATCGTTCCGCAACGATCTCTGGGCCGGCTACAAGACGAGCGCCGGCATCGAGCCCGAGCTGCTCGCGCAATTTCATCCACTCGAGGACGCGCTCGCCGCCATGGGTGTCAAAGTCTGGCCGATGGTGGAATTCGAAGCCGATGACGCGCTCGCGGCCGCGGCCGAGCGCGCCGCGCTGTCGGTCGAGGTCGAGCAGGTGATCATCTGCACACCCGACAAAGATCTGAGCCAGTGCGTGCGCGGCCAGCGCGTCGTCCAGTTCGACCGGCGCAAGCGCGAGACGCGCGACGAGGCCGGAGTGGTGGCGCGATTCGGCGTTGGACCGCGCTCGATCCCCGATTACCTCGCGCTCGTCGGCGATTCGGCCGATGGCTTTCCCGGCATCAAGGGCTGGGGCGAGAAAGCGTCCGGTGCGGTGCTGGGGCGGTACGAGCATCTCGAGCGCATCCCTGTAAACGCCGCGGACTGGGAAGTCCCGGTCCGCGGGGCCGCGCGGCTCGCCGCGGCGCTCGCGGAGCATCGCGAGCTGGCGGTGTTGTTTCGGACCCTCGCGACGCTGCGGACCGATGTTCCGGTATTCGCATCGCTCGCGGAGCTGCGCTGGCGTGGCCCGACGGCCGCGTTCGAGCAGCTCGCCGCACAGCTCGGCATGCCCGGGCTGTGGGACCGCGCGCGGCGTATCCCGAGTTCGTGATCAGCCTTTAGTGAATGACCAGCGTGCCGTGCATCGTGGGATGCAGGGCACAAGAGTAGCGCGCGGTCCCGGGGCGGCGCGCGACGTACCGTCCCGCCTCCCCCTGCAGTAGCTGTCCGGTATCCCACTTCATTTTCCCACCTGCGGTCGCGGTATGGGGCACGATGTCACGGTTGACCCAGACGATCGTGTCTCCGACCGCTACGGTGAGGGCCGCGGGATGGAACTCCATCCCGCGGATCTCGACCGCATGCGTCTCGGGCGTGTGCCTGAATGCCAGCAGCAGCAACAACCAGGCAATCACTGACCCGTCCGGGGCTCGGCGCCCAGCTGACTCCGGAGCTGCTTGGCGTGCTCGAGGTGCGTCGCCACGGCGGGCCGCACGGCGGTGAGCAGCTGGCGGAGCTCCGCGTTCTCGGTCGTGGGGATCAGCAGCTTGTCGATCGCGTCGAGGACGGCCTGGTGGTAGGCAACCTCACGATCCATGTACGCGCGGTCGAACGCGGCAGCGTGCAGCGGCTCGAGCTTGGCCCGCGCTTCCTTGGCGCCGCTCTGGAGCGATTGACTGACCGCGTTGTCCGCCGGCGTGACGCCGAGCTTCGTCGCCAGTGCGGCAGCCTGCTGATTCACTGCCGTGTGGTCAGTGATCATCGTAGCGGCGAACTGTTTGACGGCGGTGTTGTGGGTCCGTGTTTGCGCAAACTTTGCCATGTCGATGTCGACCGCGTTGGCGGTCACGGCGACGTGCGCGACTTCGGGATCGGAAAGGTCCGGGGCCGCGGCGGGCGCGGCGTTCTGCGCTTGCAGCGCGGCGGTGCTAAGCAGCGCCAAGGCGCCCAACAGCAGGGGATGCTTCATGCGTGACATCCAACCTCCTTAAACGGGTTCAGGTTGTGTGTGGTACGTTCACCAACTGACATCAATAATCACACTTTGTCAAGTATTTGCTGTGATTACTGGACAAATCAGTGTTTCCAAGCTATTCTGGGGCATGACCAACTGGCTTGGACGCCTCCTCGGCGAGACGCAGCTCCGCCTCCTCAGCCTGCTGCGGCGCTCGCGGCAAACCATCACGACACTCGCGGAAGCCCTCGGCCTCACCGACAACGCTGTCCGCATGCACATCGCGGCCCTGCACCGCGATGGCATCGTCGAGCAGGTGGCCACGCAGCGGGACACCGGCGGCAAGCCGGCTCGCATCTACGGCCTGACGCGCGCCGGGGAGGAGTTCTTCCCCAAGGCCTACGCGCTCGTGCTCGGCAAGCTCGTCGACGAGATCGTGCGCACGCAGGGACGCGAGCGCGCCATCGAGTTGCTGCGCGCCGTCGGCGCCCAGGCCGCAGCGGAGGCAGTGGCAGGCAAAGCAGCGACTAAAAAGCAACGGCTCGAGGTGGCCGCGGGTGTGTTTCGTGACCTCGGTGCGGACGTCGACGTCCAGCAAACTCCAGCCGGCTGGCGTCTGCAGGGATATGGCTGCCCGCTTTCCGCCGTCACCTCAGGCCACGCAGAGATGTGCGAGCTTGGGAGAGCGCTCGTCGAAGAAGTCGTTGGGGCTCCCGTGAGGGAATGTTGTCAGCGCGGCGATCATCCGCGCTGCGCGTTCGAAGTCATCGACAGCGCCGCATGACCACGTACCGCTATCTGATCGTGGGGGGCGGCATGACTGCCGACGCCGCCGCGCGCGCGATCCGCGAGTCCGATCCGAGCGGCACCATCGGCATCATTTCCGCCGACGCGCATCCGCCGTACAATCGTCCGCCGTTGTCCAAGGGATTGTGGAAGGGCGACGATCCCGCCAAGACGGTCTGGCGCGGGACCGACACCATCGGCGTCGATCTCCGGCTGGGCCGACGCGTAACGGCGATCAACACCAGGCAGAAGACGGTCACCGATGATCGCGGCAACAGCTTCACGTACCAGAAGCTCCTGCTCGCGACCGGCGGCACACCGCGACGCCTGCCACTCCAGACCGGCCAGATCATTTACTACCGCACATTCGATGATTATTCCCGGCTGCGCGCACTCGCGAACGAGAAACTGCGGTTCGGAGTCTTAGGTGGGGGATTCATCGGCTCGGAAGTCGCCGCGGCGCTCAAGCTGGTGGGGTGCGACGTCACGATGATCGTGCCGGAGGATGGCATCGGCGCACGCGTCTTCCCGGCCGATCTCTCGAAGTTCATTGTCGATTATTACCGCGAGCAAGGCGTGGATGTCCGGACCGGCGAGGGGCTCGCCGATCTGCAGCAGGCCGCTGGGAAGGTGCTCGTGAAAACGACGCACGGCAAAGAGATCCCCGTTGACGTCGTCGTTGCCGGCCTCGGGATTCAACCCAATGTCGAGCTCGCCGAGCAGGCCGGGATCCGCGTCGACAACGGCATCGTGGTCGATGAGCTGCTCCGGACGAGCGCCGCCGACGTCTTTGCCGCGGGCGACGTCGCGAACTTCTTCAACCCCGCCCTCGAGATCCGGATGCGCGTGGAGCACGAGGACAACGCCAACACGATGGGCGCAGCGGCCGGACGCTCGATGGCCGGCAAGGGCTCGCCGTACACTCACCTGCCCTTCTTCTACTCCGACCTCTTTGCGCTCGGCTACGAGGCCGTCGGCGAGCTCGATCCCCGGCTCGAGACGCAGGCGGTCTGGAAGGATCGCTTCCGCGAGGGGATCGTCTATTACCTCAAGGACGGCAGGGTGCGCGGCGTGCTGCTGTGGAATACGTGGGGGCAGGTCGACAACGCGCGGGCGATCATCGGGACTGCCAAACGACTGGAATGATCAACGCTCAATGATCATTGATCATTGATCATTGGACATTGACGGCAATGCTCCTCCAGAGGCCCTGCCGGAACCGCAGCACGCTCAACGCGCACCGCGTCAAATGCCCCGCGAGAATCGCGAGCCAAATGTCGATGGGATCGAGCCTCGCCGTCTGTTTGATCACAACGCAGATGCCGAGCGGCACGAGAATCTGTGAGATCATCGAGATGTAGAGCGGGCTCTTGGTGTCGCCGGTCCCCTGGAGGCCGCCCGTGTAGGCCAGCGCGACGGTAATAAAGAGACCTGACACGCTGAGGACACGCAGCAGCTGGATGCCGATATCGACGACCACTGGATCGTGCATGCCGAACACGGCGAGGAGTTGACGGGGCAAAAAGAGGAAAAACAGTCCCACGAATGCCGCGACCGACAGCCCATACCGCGCGGCGATGTGCACCGCCTGCTCGGCGCGGTCGGGACGACCGGCCCCGAGGTTCTGCCCCGCCACTGCCGCCGCCGACCCCATCAGGCCCACCGATGTCCACGTGATCAGCGAGAACAGCTCGGTGTACGAGACTGCGAAGGCGGCTTGAGACGCGGCACTCTGCGCGAGCGATCCGATGAACGACAGCATCAGCACACCGCCGATGTTCATCGCGATGCCCTGAATCCCGGTCGGCAATCCGAACCGGAACAGCTCGCGGATGATGGTCCAATCCGGACCGAAGCCACGGTCACGCGGAAACGCGACCACCCAATCGCCGCTCCACAGTTTCCAGAGCGCGTAGATCGCGAGCAGGCCGGCCGTGATGCACGTGCCCATGGCGGAGCCCCGCGTGCCGAATGCCGGAATCGGTCCCAGCCCGCGGATCAGGATCACGTTGAGCACGAGATTCAGGAGCGTCATCGCAATCCCGAGCCGCATGGGAGTGCGCGCGTCGCCTGCGGAGCGCAGCGCGCCGCCGAGCATGAAGAAGATCATCATGCCGCTCGAGAAGCCGAACATGATGCGGAGAAACGGCAGCGCCTCCGTCTTCACCTCGGGCGCGGCATTCACCAGATCGAGGAGCCACGGCGCCGCGATGTAGCCGACCGGCGCCAGGATGCCGAGGGAGATGCCGATGGCGGTGAGAAACGCCTGGTAGACGACGCGGTCGACCTTATCTGGCTCGCCGGCGCCCGCGAACCTGGCCACCAGCACGCTCATGCCGGTGAACATCGACGAGATGAACACGATGACGACCAGGAAGATCTGCCAACTCACGCCGATCGCCGCATTCGCCTTGTAGCCGACCAGATTGCCGACGAGCACGTGGTCCACCATGCCCTGCAAGCCGCCGAACGCATTGGTGACCATCGTGGGCCAGGCGATCTTCCATACCACCGCCTGGAGCGGCCCCTCCACGATCGAGCGATCGTAACGCGAGGCGGTGGCCGTCACTCAGCTGACCGGAGCAGTAGACGCGCGGCGCCGTGCAAGCCGTGCGTCGAGACTCCACGGTCCGGGTCCCGCGGCCGAGATATAGAGGAAGAGGAAGCAGAAGATCACCGCGGGGTGCCCCATGTTGGCTACGGGCCAGAGCCAGTGTCCCATGCGGGCGTGGCCATAGAAGTACGCGACCGCCATCTCGCCGGCGAGGATGAAGGCCACGGGGCGGGTGAACACGCCGAGCAGAATCAATGGGCCACCGATGACCTCGAGCATCCCTGCCACCCAGGCCAGCGATCCGACCGGGATCGTGACCCCGGGCGGCAGCGGCGCCGGAAAACCGAACAGCTTGATGGTGCCGGCCTGAATGAGGAGATAAGCCAAAACGATCCGCACCAGACTGAGAAGTTGTGGCGCCCACTCTCTTTTCACAGGGCCTCCATTTTTTTCAGCAAGAGCGCGCGTTCGCGCGCATTCTGGGTGAGCTCGGCGGCTCGCGCCAACTCGGTCCTGGCCTCTTCGAAACGACCGAGTTTCGCGAGGAGATCCCCGCGCACGCTCGGCAACAGGTGATAACCCGCCAGCGCCGGATCGGTCTGCAGCTGATCGACCACCTCCAGGCCCGCCGCGGGACCGAACGCCATGCCGAGTGCCACCGCGCGATTCAACTCCACCACCGGCGATGGCAGCAGCTGCGCCAGCGCATCGTACAGCGCCACGATGCGCGTCCAGTCGGTCTCATCGGCGACACGCGCGCGCGCGTGGCAGGCGGCGATCGCGGCCTGCAGGGTGTATGGTCCGGACGCGCCTCCCAGCGCCTCGGCCCGCTCGAGCGCCGCGAGCCCCCGTCCAATCAGCAGGTGATCCCAGCGGCCCCGGTCCTGGTTCAGTAAGAGAATCGGCTCGCCCGTCGGGCTCACGCGCGCGCGGATGCGCGACGCCTGGATCTCCATGAGCGCCACGAGCCCATGGACTTCCGGCTCGGCCGGCGCCAGCTCAGCGAGGATGCGGCCCAGGCGAAGCGCGTCCTCGCAGAGCGCCGGCCGAACCCATTCATCTCCCGCGGTCGCGGAATAGCCCTCGTTGAAGATGAGGTAGATGACCTCGAGCACCGAGTCGAGTCGCTGTGCCAGCTCAGCGCCGCGCGGCACCTCGAACGGCACGCGCGCGGCCGCGAGCGTGCGCTTCGCGCGCACGATCCGCTGCTGAATTGTCGCCTTCGAGACGAGAAAGGCGCGCGCGATCTCGTCCGTCGTCAGGCCGCCGAGCAGGCGCAGCGTGAGCGCGGTGCGTGCCTCTGTCGTCAGCACCGGGTGGCAGGCCGTAAAGATCAGGCTCAGCAAGTCGTCGCCCACGTGATCATCGATCGCATCGGCCAGCTCGGCTTCGGGACTGACCTGTCGCTCGTCCAGCTCTCGTCCGAGATGCTCGTGCTTGCGATCCTGCATCTTGCCGCGGCGTAGATGGTCGATGGCGCGATGCTTCGCCGTCGCCATGAGCCACGCGCCCGGATTGTCCGGGACGCCCGATTGGGGCCACTGCTCGAGCGCGGCGACGAGCGCATCCTGCGCGAGGTCTTCCGCGACGCCGATGTCGCCGACGACGCGCGCCAGACCGGCGATGAGTCTGGCGGACTCGATCCGCCAGACTGCATCGATCGCCTCAGCGACCGGCTGTTTCAGGTGGCGCATCCATCATCGGCCGGACTTCGACTTCCAGCTCCTCATCCCACAGTCCGATGTGCGCTTCCAGAAACCGGCGCGTCCATTCGAGCGCGACCTGCTTCGACGGCACGTCGTAGATCGCGAAACCGCCGATGACTTCTTTCGCCTCGGTGAACGGACCGTCAGTCACGGTGATCTTGCCGTTTTTCGACAGGCGGGCACGCGCGCCCTGGGCGGTCGGCCCGAGGCCACCCATCCCCACCATCACGCCTTCCTTACTCGCCTCTGCGCCGAGGCTCATGATCCGGTCGATGAGCTCCTGCGATGGCAGGCAGCCCTCGCGGCCCTTTACAATCGTCATGAATCGCATGGCTATTGCCTCGAACGTTGTTTGTTCTTCGCGATGGCCGCGCGCTGCCGCTCTTCCTGCTGGCGCAGCTCGGGCGTGAACTCGGCACCAAAGTCCTCGGTCTCGAAAAACTGCCGGATCTCGACTTCACCTTCCTGGAACGGAATGCGCTTCGCCCACTCCAGGGCCTCGGCCTTGTTCTTCACTTGCCAGATCCAAAAGCCGGCGACCAGCTCCTTGGCCTCCGTGAACGGGCCGTCCCGCACGGTGCGCTTGTTGCCCGCGTACGCGATCCGCGCCCCCTTCGACGACGGCGTCAAACCCTCGCCCGCGAGCATGATGCCCGCCTTGACCAGCTCGTCGTTGAATTTTCCCATCTCGGCGAGCTCCTGCTGGGTCGGCATGGCGCCGGCCTCATACTTCTGGTTGCCTTTTACGATCACGAGGAATCGCATGGCTGACTCACTTTCCTTGGTGTTGTCGGTTCGACGTCTCATCTACACGTCGAACGACCCGTTCAGAAATCGACATCGTCCCAGCCTATTGTTGTAGGCCCACTTAGCGGGTAGACTCGGGCACGACCCTTGTAACCCAGAGGACCCGGTATGTGCAGAAACATCAAGACGCTCGCCAACTTCGAACCCCCCGCGACCGAGGACGAGATTCGCGCCTCCGCACTGCAGTTCGTGCGCAAGCTGAGTGGTACCACCCACCCTTCGCACGCGAACGAGGAGGCCTTCAACGCCGCCGTGCAGGACGTGACGATGATCGCTCGACGGCTGATCGATTCGTTGACGATCAAAGCCCCCCCCCGGACCCGCGAAGAGGAAGCTCGCAAAGCCCGTGAGCGCGCTGCGAAGCGCTTTGGGTAGGCTGCGTGACGGAATGAGGAACGATTGGTGCGGATGCCCTGGCTCGGATTCGAACCGAGACGCCTCGCGGCACTGCCCCCTCAAGACAGCGTGTCTACCAGTTCCACCACCAGGGCGACCGCAGAAAAATACGGAGGCTGCTTTATGATGACAATGGTGACATAGGTCACAAGACTGCTCGCGCAAACTCGCGCCGTGCATAGCTTTGTCACATGGAGCTCTGGGTCGCGTTCGGATTTGGCGCAGCAGTCGGTGCGCTGGTCGGCTATCTGCTCGGCCGGCAGCGGCAGACACCTCTCCCTGTGGCACGTCCCGCGCCGCCTTCACAACCTCCACCCTCTTCCAAATCGTCCTCAGCGATTCCACCCATCAAACATGTGGTGCTCGACGAAGGCTCAGCCAACGTCCTCAACGCGCTGAACAATCGGTTGTCCGGGATCGGCGCGCTCGCTGATTTGCTGCACGGCAGCCCGCTCGATCCCGAGCGTGCCCGTGCCCTCGTGCTGCTGCACGGCGAGGTGCGCCGAGCCGCGGAAATCACGAGTCATTTTCTCGAGCTCGCCGCGCATCCGGCCGGCGCCGCCGACCCGTGTGATGCGGCCGTCGTCATCAACGGCGTCCTCGCCGATCGCGATTCGACGTTTCGCGAGCTCGGCGTCAAGATCGCGCGATCGATTCCCACCGATCTCCCGATGGTCGCGTGCCCCATGGCGCAGCTGACGGAGATGCTCACGAAGCTGCTCGACTTCTCGCTGCGGCGCTTGCGCGCGTCCCAGCCGCCGCGCGAGCTGCGGCTCGAGGCGATCGCGACGGGGCCGTCGGTCGTCGCGTCGTTGTGGGATTCGGGCACGCCGCTCTCCGTGGAAGCCGAGCAGCGGCTCGTGTCGCCGTTTCGGTTCACGCAGACGGGTGGCGGCGGCGAGGTGGAATTCGCGCTCGCCCGGGCGCTCGCGCAATCGGCGGGCGGCAGCCTCCGCCTGCGGCCGCGGGGCGGCGGCACGGGCGCCGAGGTGGTCGTGACGCTGCCGCGCAGCCTGCTCGGCGCGCTGACGGCGCTCGCCGCGCCGGCCGAGTCGCTGCCGCGGATGCGCATCCTGGTGGTGGACGACGATGCCGTGAACCGGCAAGCCATGGTGCTGCTGCTCGAGCGCGAGGGCCATCAAATAGTGGCGGTGGAAAACGGGCTCGAAGCCATGGAACGGCTGGGCGATCGCGACAACACCTTCGACGCCATCGTGACCGACCTGCAGATGCCGCGCCTCGGCGGCCGCGCCATGTATGAGCAGCTCGTCAACAGCCGGCCGCTCGTGGCGAGGAAGTTCGTGTTTGTGACGGGCGATCAGGCCCGCGGGGAAACGCGGTCATTCCTGGAGAACTGTGGGCAGCCGTCGGTGACGAAGCCCTATGATCTGGGCGATTTGATCAATGCGATCGGGACGGTTTCGAGAAAAAAATGATCAATGATCATTGATCATTGATCAGTTCGGCGCATGCACTCTCGGCCCGCCATAGTCCCGATCGAAGCCAATCCCCGGCCCCGCCAGCTCCAGTCCACCGCGATCATTGTTGATCCGCGCGATGAACTGACGAAGTGACCCCGGGAATTCCTGTGGGCGCCCGTTCTTGCCGAACGGATCCGTGTACCAGACCTCGGGGCCGTCCGCGTTGGAGATGAAGTTCGAATTGATGTCCACCCCGCGGTCGCTGCCGTCGAACACCGATCGGGGATCGTCGAACGTGATGCCGAGGATCGTGCCATTGCCCGTGGAGCGGTCGCAGGCTCCACCGCGCGCCGCGTTGCCCGCCGGCGTCACCTCATAACACACATCGATCGGCCGACCCACGATCCCCGTCTTGGCAGGATCATAGAACCGGCTCGGCAACGAGACCTGGAAGTACGGATTGAAGAAGGCCAAGGTGTGGCCGTCCTCGCGTCGCACGGAGTTCGATGTCTGCCAGCTCTCGTGCAGCGCCCCAAAATTCGAAGTCTGGCCCGGCGGGACGAGGATTTCCCGGTCAACGCAGGTGCGGTCGGGGATGAGCCGCACGCCGCCGCCGTCGGGCGAGTTGGGAGGCGTCGCGGGGCCCACAACCACGGTGGTTCCGTCGCAGCTGCGCTCGAATTGGCCAGGGGTCCCGATCGCCGCCAACATCGTGATGTGCATCTCGGTGCCGTCGGTGCAGCGGATGTGATAGACCAGCTCGTGCAGGTTGTTGGTGAACGCGTCTTTCGAATGCGTGCCCTGATGCAGCTTGACGAGCACGTCGCAGCGCACATCGAACAACGCGTCGGCGACATCGCTCCCAAAGTGCATCGGGACGTCGTTCTGCCATTCGACCTTGTGACCGAAATGATCTTCGTGCCGCGTCGTCAGCGGATCGTAGACGTCCAGCTGTTCATTGGCGTAGCCAAACGGAATCGGCCCCAGCTCGTGATAGAGCGCCGAGCCTTTGGGATCGCGGCCATGATCGTGCCCGAAGGAACAGCCCGTCACCGGATCGATGGGCGGGTGCCACGTGGGATAACGCTTGTGATCGGGACCGACGACGGAATAGGCGTCGTGCTGCGCCTGGGTGCAGTCGTCGTTCGGACCCGGCACCCAGATCCCAAACGACGCCGCGTTGCCGGTGGCGGGACCGTAGTCCGGCGCGGTCAGTCCATCGTGACACGCTGCCGACACCATAGCGGCAGCGGCGAGAACAGCCAGTGTCGGTGCGACTTTCATGAGAGGCTCCCCTGACCCTCACGTTCGCCCCAATTGCGCGCGACGAGCCGTGACCGCAGTCACTCCCAAATGGGCCACAGTAATTGAGTTATAGTGGCGCGATGCGCAACGCCGCAGTGCTCCTGCTCGTCTTGTCGATGACGGTCCCGAACGCGCTTGTAGGCCAGCGCCGCCGAGAGGCATCAAACGGTGGGTTCTGGTACGGCGTGGCACTCGGGCCCGGCTGGACGCGGTTCACCTGCGACATCTGCGCGGGCCACCGGCAGACCGGCATCTCGGCGTCCCTCGCGCTCGGTGGGACCGCCGGTCGAGGACTGCGCGTGGGTGGCGAGCTCTCGGGCTGGCGGAAAAGCGACGCGGGCCTGACCCAGACGTTGATGGTGGTGAGTGCGTCCGCATCCTGGCATCCGAATCCGCGCAGCGGGTTGTATCTGCGTGGCGGCGCCGCGCTCGTGATGCACCGCGCCGACGATGGCACCGATGTCGTCACGTCGTCGGGTATCGGCCCGCAGCTGGGAATCGGCTACGACTACGCCGTCAGCCGGTCGTGGCGGGTGGCGCCGTTTGCTAACTATTCGATTGGAGTGTTTGGCGGCGACGTGAAGTTCAACGGCGGCGAGGCCGCGGGCAGCACGACCGTGAGCTTCCTTCAGATCGGTGCGAGCTTAACGCGCCGTTAGCGATGCGGAATGTCCAATGATGAATGATCAATGATCATTGGACATTGATCATTCGACTTTGATCATTCCGTCAGGATGGGCCGACTCGGAATCGAACCGAGAACCTACTGATTAAGAGTCAGTTGCTCTGCCAGTTGAGCTATCGGCCCTGGGGAGAGGCGGAAAAATCATCAGGCTCGGGAGCCGAGGCAAGGGAACGCGTGGGCAGCCCGATCTTCGTGCCCCATTCATCAGTCAGCTTGAACGTCTCGCTCATCGGGAACCGCAGCACCCACAGCCGCCGCGCCAGATCCTTGAGCGACCAGATCACCGTCCGCTGCACTTCGACTGACGACCACTGCCCAAAGTCGTTGTGCCCGAGGTCGGTCCGGAGCGCTTCGGCGATGCTGACGGCCAGTTCCTCATGCTCCTGCTGTTGCTGTCCTTGTTGTTGTGGAACCTTTTTGGTCCCTTTTTGGGGACCTGACCCTTCGCCCCAAAGTACCCACTCGAGCGTAACGTCCGGAATCCCAAGCTCTTTTGCCTTCGTCACGATGAGGCGGGCGACATCGGCAGGGAATTTCTCCCTGTGCGGCCATTTCTTTATAGCTGCTTCAGTTACGCCACCGCCGAGCGCCGCCGCAAACTGCCGGTAGCTCAAAGAGATACCTTCCCACGGGCTGAAGACGTCCAGCAGGACGCCAAGCCGACTCGCTACGGGGACTCGTTTCGGGCCAGTTTCGGGCTTGACGGGTGACAAAAAATGCCTACTTTCGGTGTCAATGATGGCGGCCTAGGGACCAAGTACGTCCTCAAGGTGTCGCCTTAACCGAGTGCAGTCAAGCGCCCAGCCCTTGGAGACCCCTTATGTTCGTTCGCCGCTCACTTCTGGTCGCCGCCGTCGCGCTTTCCGTCGCGCGTTGCGCGGACCAACCCACAGCGGTGAAAGCTCCCGCGGGTCCGCAGTTCCTGCGCTGGGCCGCAACTCCTGAATTCTCTGCTCGCACCGATGCACACGCGGGCCGCTCCGGAGCGATGGCGCTGACACCTCCCCTGAGCCTCGACCAGTACGTCGTCTCGTTCTGGGCGGTTCGCGGTGAGTCGCGTTCGGTAACGATCAACTACAGCAGCAGCATCGACAACGTAAACCATCCCTTCCTGACGCTCACGACCACGGACCCGCAGTTCGTGCCGGGCGTCGGCGAGCTGGCGATGGGCGACTCGGTCCTCATCACCGTCACGGTCGATACGAGCAAGATCGGCGTGTCGCTCGAGCCGAGTGGCTTGGTGTTTGGTGAACCCGCGCAGTTCAAGCTCTGGTACGGCGGCGCCGGCGGCGACTTGAACGGCGACGGCGTGGCCGACAGCACCGATTCCGCGATCGAAATGAAGCTGCTGGGACTCTGGTATCGCGAAGACCAGGGTGAGGACTGGACCCAGGTCGGGGCGTCGCAGTCGGTCGACGAGAAATCGTTCACATACGCCTTGCCGCACTTCTGCGAGTATGAAATCGCAGAAGAACTGTTGGATTGGTCCGTGGCCTGGTAAGCGGAGTCCGCCGCCAATGTCCAAAGATCAACTCCGCGACCAGCGCCTCCAGGAGGCGTCTCCGGTTATCGCGAAAGCCCGCGCACTCGCGGCTGCCGGCCATCATGCCGCAGTCGTCGAGTACCTGGGATCGCGTGACCAGAGCGAGCTCGAGGATCCGACCCTCGGGTTGCTCTACGGCATCGCGCAGGCCCGGCTCGGTCGCCATGAACAGGGTCTGCAGTGGATCGACAAAGCCCTCGCCGCTGCCCGCGCGCAGGATGAACGCGGTGTCGAGCGCCATGCCCTGAACGCACGCGGCGCCATCGCCCTCGTGAGCGGCAACCTCACCGAGGCGGCGGATTTTTGCACCCAGGCCCTGATGGCCGCCAGCCGCGACGGCGATCATTCAATCACCGGCCGCGCCTCGAACAACATGGGCATCATCAGCCATCTCCGCGGCCGCTACGCCGAGGCCATTTCCTCCTGGGAAATCGCCGCCGCCGCGTCGCACCGCGCTGGGATGCCGGCCAATGTCGCCGACTGCCATCACAACATGGCGAACGCCTATCGCGAACAGGGGGCGCTGGACAAAGCCCTGGCGACCGCCGATCAGGCCGCCGCGCTCGCCGAAACCGCCAAGGATGAGGCGCTCTACGCGGTCGCGCTCCGTGGCCGCGCCGAAATCCGCATCGCCCGCAGCGAGCCGGAGCTCGCGCGCCGCGACTTCGACCGCATCCGCGTCATCCGCGGCCACCACCCCGATCCGGTCGCCGAAGCCGAGGATCTGCGCATTCTGGCGCTGGCGCTCACCGTCGAAAACCAGCTCCCCCGCGCCGAGAAATCGCTGCGCGAAGTCATCGGCCGCGCCGAGCTGCATGAGCGGCTGCTCCTGCAGGGCGAAGCGACTCGCGATCTCGCCAAGGTGCTGCTGCTCATGGGCCGCACCCGCGAAGCCGAAGCCGCCGCGGAGACGGCCAAGGGCATCTTCGCCCGGATGGGCGCCGAGAGCGAAATCCGCAAGCTCGCCGCCCTGGGCTGGGACGAAGTGTTCGCGGCGCAGCTCAGTGGCTCGCTCGCCCCGCTTCACGTGGCGCAGCAGTTCGCCGACGCGGGCCGCTACGCCGAGCTGCTGACGTACCTCGAGCAGCGCTCCAAAGACGAGCTCGAGGAATCCGCGCTGCTCACGCTGCTCCTCGGTATCGCGCACAGCCGCCTCGGCCGTCTCGAGGTGGGCCAGCAGTGGGCCATGGTGGCCCAGCTGCGCGCCCGGTCGCTGAAGGACCGGATGATGGAAGTGCGCGCCCTGAACGTCTGCGGTGCCATCGCGCTGGAGCGCGGCGGCATCGACGAAGCCACCTACTTCTTCACCCGCGCGCAGGAAGAGGCGACCGACGACAACGACCAGGCCACGGTCGGCCGGTGCGCCAACAACCTCGGCGTCATCGCCAATATGCAGGGCGACTACAAGCGCGCCGTCATCGCGTACACCCGCGCCATCGCGGCGTACGAGCAGGCGCACTTCGGCCGCGGCGTCGCCGAGTCCCGTCACAACCTCGGCATCGTGTGCCGGGCGCAGGGCCGGCTCGACCGGGCGCTCGAGATCGCAAAGGTCGCGATCGAGGAAGCACGCGCGCTGGGCGACCAGCAGCTCACCGCGCAGGCGATCGCCGGTCTGGCCGAGATTCACGTCGCCCGCGGCGAGAGCGAGCAGGCGCTCGCTGAGGCCGACCGCGCCATCGCCATGCACCGCGAGCTCAAGGACCCGGTGCGCGAGGCCGAAGATCTTCGCATCAAGGCCGGCGCGCTCGGCGTGGTGGGACGGCGTGAGGAGGCGGAGACCGTGCTGCGGAGCGTGATCGAGCGGGCGACCGAGCATGGGCGTCCCCTGCTCCTCGCCATGGCCGAGCGCGATCTCGCGCTGCTGCTGATCCAGGCCGGCGACGTCGCCGAAGGCAAAGCCTCCGCGCAGCGTGCCCGCTCGACGTTCCAGCGGCTCAACGCGCGGGCCGAGATCGACAAGATCGACGACTTGCTGGAGCGTGCCTGATGTTCCAGCAGGGAAAGCTCTCGAACTATGCCATCGGCTGGTAATCCGTACCCGCCGGTAGACGAGCGCCGCAGCGGTCTCAAGCGGCGGTCCGGCGACGATCGCCGTGCCGTCGAGGTCGAAGAAGCCGCCACGCTGCCGCTGCAGCACGTGTTCCCCCACGCGCGGCTGACCGAAAGTGAAGCCGCCGAGCGCGCCGCGGCGATCGAAGCGCACCGCCGCGAGCTCGGCGCACGGCTCGGTCGCAATGTCGGCGCCGTCGTCGCCGCGGTTGATTACCTGCTCAACATCAGCGGCGATCTCGTTTCCCCGACCATCGTCGAGCACGAGGTGCTCCAGCTGCTGGAGCACCGCTCGCTGACCGATCCGCTCACGGGCTTGTTCAATCGCTACCACTTCGACGCCACGATGACGCGCGAGATCGCGCGGTGCCGCCGCTACAGCGTGCCGCTGTCGCTGCTGCTCGTCGACGTCGATCGCTTGAAGCTGCTGAATGACCGTTGGGGTCACCCTGCCGGCGACCAGGCGCTCAGCCGTGTCGCCGCCGCCATTCAGCAGAGTCTCCGCGGTACCGACATCGCCGCCCGCCTCGGCGGCGATGAATTCGCGATCATTCTGCCGGACACCGATGCCGTGGCGGGATTGATCGTGGCGGCCCGCATCCGCCGCAGCCTCGTGGAGAACGCCCCCGCCTCGGTCACCCTCAGCGGCGGGCTCGTGGAGCTGCCGCGCGACGCCACGCAGGCGTCACCGTCCCAGCTGATGCTCGTCGCGGATCACGCGCTGTATGCGGCGAAGAACTCCGGCGGTAACTGCGTGGTGCAGAGAGAGTACCAGAGCGACTCCTGACCCATGCCTCCAAGGGGAATCGAACCCCTGTTCCCACCTTGAAAGAGTGGTGTCCTAGCCGTTAGACGATGGAGGCGGAGCGAGTAGCGGTAACGGGATTCGAACCCGTGTTTGAGCCTTGAGAGGGCTCCGTCCTAGTCCCCTAGACGATACCGCCATGCGGAGGGCGCGGGTGAATATCGCCAGCCCCCGCGGATGTGGTCAACCCGTGGTCGGTTAGATTATTGCCCCGATGAAGCGCTTCCTCTCCAAGCTCGTTCCCGAAGTCCCGATCCTCATCGCCGCGGCGTTGTTGCTGACGCGTCCGGCGCTCCGGCCCGCAGCGGACGGCCTCGACCGGGTCTTCCCCTTCGCCGTGGTTGCCGCGGCGTTGCTCCTCGGCTGGCGTTTCAACCGCTCGCGTCTCGTCTTCACCATCGCGCTCCTGGGGCTGGCGGAATATCTCCTGCTCGGTGGCGTCGAGACGCAGCGCGATCGCGTGTTCTTTCATGCAATGACGTTCCTGCTGCCCATCAATCTGGCGCTCGTCGCGCTGCTCCCCGAGCGCGGGACGCTCACGCCGGCAGGACTGCTGCGCTGGATCATGCTCGGCCTCCAGGTGATGCTCGTCGTCTTCCTCGCAAAATCGTTTCCCGACAACGCCCTGCAGTTCTTGAGCGCGCATCTGCTCCCCAGGAGCTGGACCGCCTGGACGCCGCTGCGGCAGCCCGCCATCGTCGCGTTCCTCGCCATCGCCGTCTTGCTCGCGCTCGCCGCGTGGCGCGAACCGCAATCACCAGTGCGCGGATACTTCTACGCCCTGATTGCCGTGTTTGCGGCGCTTTCCTGGCCGGCGGCTGGACCGGGCCAGGAGATATGGCTCGCCACGGCCGGACTGATTCTCGTCGTCGCCGTGATCGAGGCCTCGTACATGATGGCCTATCGCGACGGCCTGACCGAGCTGCCCAGCCGGCGCGCGCTGAACGAAGCGCTGCCGCGGCTCTCGGGACAGTTCTCGGTCGCCATGGTCGACGTCGATCACTTCAAGCGGTTCAACGACACCTACGGCCACGACGCCGGAGATCACGTCCTGAGGCTCGTGGCGGCGCGGTTGGCACAGGCACCGGGCGGCGGCACCGCCTACCGCTACGGCGGCGAGGAATTCGCGCTCGTCTTTCCGGGCAAGGGACAGGACGAATGCGTTCCCCACCTCGAGGAGCTGCGCGAGACCGTGGAGACCAGCCACTTCACCATGCGGCGCCGCTTCCGGCCTCGCAACAAGCCCAAGAACGACAAAAGCCGGAAAAGTCGTCAGGCCATCACGATCACCGTCAGCATCGGCGTCGCCGAACGGAATCACCGCAACGCGTCCCCCGATCAGGTCGTGCAAGCCGCCGATAAAGCCTTGTACCGCGCCAAGGAGGCTGGCCGAAACCGCGTATCCACGTAGCTTCGGCTGCGTGATCCTTCTTCTGTACTGCTGCGCCGTCCTGGGGCAGAGTCCCCTGCCCGCCCCCCCCCCCCCCCCCCCCCCCCCAGCTCCTGCCAAGTCCGCCACTCGCACGCCGACGCCCTCGCACCTGTTCACCGAAAGCACGCCGCTCGCGCTGCAGCTGGAAGCCGATCTGCGGGCATTGAAGGGCGATCGCGGGACTAAGCGCAAAGATCACCCGGGGCTGCTGCGCTTCGGCACAGGGGGGGGCGCCGACACGGGCAGCGTGCCGGTGAAGCTACGGACCCGCGGGATTTACCGGCTGAAGAACTGCGGTTTTCCGCCGATTCGGCTCGACCTGCCGTCGCACAAGGTCGAGGGCACGCCGTTCGCCGGGGAGGATCGGCTCAAGCTCGTCACCCACTGCCAGAGTGACCGCACCTACGAGCGCAATCTGCTCAAGGAGTATGCGCTGTATCGCGTGTTCAACGCGGTGACGGACACGAGCTATCGGGTGCGGTTGGCGCACATGACGTACGTCGATTCCGCGCGGCACGACACGGTGAGCCGCTACGGTTTCCTCGTCGAGTCCGACGCCGCGCTGGCACGCCGCATCGCGTCCAATCCGCTCAACGCCGACAACTTGTACGATCCGGTGATGGATCCCTCGTACATGACGCTGGTCGCGGTCTACCAGTATCTCATCGGCAACAACGACTGGTCGGTCTGGAAGCGTCACAACATCGCGATCTTTCAGCGACAGGCGGACCCCAAGCCGGTCATCGCGGTGCCGTACGATTACGACTTTTCCGGCGCGGTAAACGCGCCATACGCCGTGCCGCCGCCTCAGCTCAATCTGCAGTCGGTGCGCCAGCGGGTTTACCGGGGCTTCTGCCAGCCCGATACCATTCTCAACGCGGCACTCGCGCGCTTCCGCGCCGCGAAGGACTCCATCTACGCCGCCGTCCGGGCGGTCCCTGACCTCCCCGAGCGCGACGCGCGTGGTGTGCTCGAGTATTTCGACCAGTTCTACCAGGTGCTCGGCGATCCTGGCAGGGTCAACCGCGAATTCGTGCGCGCCTGCCGGCCCATTCCGCGATGAGCGAGCGCCGCGCGTTCGGACTGGCCATTCGGCTGATCGGCTATTACCTCGCCCTCGCCGTCGTGGCGTCGCTGGTGGGACGGTCGTTGCCGCAATGGGGGGGGTCGTTCGAGACGCGCACCCCCGGCGCCGCCGCGATCGCGATGCTCGGCGCGCTATCCCTGATGTGCCCGGTCGCGTGGGCCTACATGCGCACCAAACCCAAGGTGCGCTACGACGCATCGCTGGTGCAGACCGTCATCGTGCTCCCTGTCGTCATCTCGGGCGTGGTGCTCATCGTCCGCGACAGCGTCGCGCTCGCCTTTAGCCTGGCCGGCATCGTCGCCGCTGTACGGTTCCGCAACACGCTGAAGGACACGAAAGACGCGGTTTACATCTTCCTGGCCATCGCGGTCGGTCTGGCGGCAGGCGTTCAGTCATTCGCCGTCGGCCTCGTGGTGACGGTCATCTTTCTCGCGGTCATCATTGTGCTGTGGCGCTTCGACGTGGGGGCGGAACCGGCGGTCGAGACCTTCCGCGGTCGTCTGGTGGTCGAAGCCGCGTGGGCCCCCGGGCTCGAGCCCGCCGTGGCGAGCATTCTCGATCGCCATGCCAAGCGGTGGAAGCTGGTCCGGTCCGAGCCGACCGCCCTCACCTTCGCGGTCCAATTGCTCCGTGAGGCCAATGCCGACGCGTTGCTGGCGGCCGTGCGTGACGAGCCCAGCAGCCAGGTGACGGGCGCGCGGTTCGAACCACACTTCTCGTGACGCACCGCTGGGACGCTCCGGATAAGGACACGCTCCGGCGCGTCGCGAGCGAGTCGAACCGCTACTGCGGCGCACCACATACCGCCTTCTTTCGCGACGTCTACTTCGACACCACTGCCGGGGATCTGCGCGAGGTCGGCGCGCGCTGTCGCGTGCGATTCGCGCCGAACGGTGAGCAACGCCTTCGCGTCTCGCTGCCCGATGGGTCGATGCAGGACACGCGCCTGCGCGAGTTGGACGTGGCACGCGCCCTGGCCGGCGACTCGCCTCCCGCGCGGGCACTCCGTGCCCTGACCGACCCCGGCAGGCTCGCCGCGTGGATCGAATGTGAGGTCGAACGCACCTGTCGCGTGCTTCGCATTCCCATCATCCGCGTGCCGTCGGGAGATCTCGCCGCCGACTGTATCACGGCGCGTCGTGGCGAGCTGGCCGCCCGGGTCTATCAAGTCTCGATACGACCGAGGGTCTGGGGGCGCGTCGTCGCGCGGCGAGCTGGCGCCCGGTTGGAAGACGTCTATCGACTGCGCCCGGTGAGCGGCGCCGATCCGCTCCTGCGCGTGCGCGCCGCGCTCGATGCCGCTGAAGGCGAATCGATCGCGCGCGAGCTGCGCGGCGAGCGCGAAGTCGCGCTCGTCGCCGTCGAGCACGGCCGCATCGGTCTGTGGCGCGCGGGCGCGGAGCTGCGCCTGCCGATCGCCAAGGGCAGCGGCGAAGAAGCGGTCCGCGTGGCCCTGCGGCAGCTCGTGGGGGGCGGCGAGGGCCAGCTCCGGCTCCTCGGCGTCGTGCCCCGTTCCGGTGACCGGGTGCCGCTCGAGGTATGGACCGCGCGGCGCCTGCACCGCAACTCCACGTCCGGCAACTTCCAATGGTTCGCCCCCGCCGAGCTCGTCGCGCGCGTGGGCTCGCCCATGCTGCGCGATCCCGGGACGCTGGCGGCGCTCACCGTGGCCGCCCGCTCGCCGCTCCTGCCCGAATGGTCTGGAGCGGCATTCGACGCCGAGGACCCGGATGCGGCACCGGAGGAGATTGCGCGCGCCAGCCGTGTCACGCTGACCGAGCTGCGCGCCGCGTTGCCCTCCGAAGAATCGAAGGATCCGGCGCGCGAAACGCCGGATCAGTTCCTCAACCCTGAGCTGTCCTGGATCGAGTTCAACGGCCGTGTCCTCGCGCTCGCCGAGGACGTGAGCACTCCGCTGGCGGCGCGTGTCCGCTTTCTCGCGATCTTCTCGAGCAATCTCGACCAGTTCGTCATGACGCGCATCGGCGCGCTGAAGCAGCTCGTCGCCGCCGGCAAGAACCTGCGATCGGCCCACGGCGGTGGCTTCAAGCCCCAGGAAACGCTCGATGCGATCGCCGTCCGGCTGCACCCGCTCATCGCCCGGCAGTATCGCACCTTCCACGAGCTGGCTGCCGCGGGTCATCTCGCCATCGCCCAGTGGGACACGCTGACCGACGCGGAGCGGGCCGTCCTGCGCGCGCGCTGCACGGACGAGATCCTCCCGTTCGTCAGTCCCAAAGCGCTGACGCGCGCGCCCGGTCACCCCTTCCCATTGATCGGCGACCGGCGGATCGCGCTGCTCGTCGCGATGCGCGACCAGCCTGCCACGCCGGTGCACTATGCCATCGTGGAGCTGCCGGCGGAGCAGCCGCGTTTCATCGCCCTGGCGGACGGACGCTGGATCACCACCGAAGACGTGGTGCGCGCGAACCTCGACCTGCTCTACCCCGGGCGGGTGATCGCCGCCGCGCACGCATTCCGCCTCACTCGCAGCGGCGATCTCCAACTCGACGAGAATACAACCGCGAACTTTCTGCAGGCTATCGAGGAGGAGCTGGCTCATCACCAGCAGCGTCCCGTGCTTCGGATCGAGCTCGAAGCGACAACGCCGGCGGCGCTGCGGGATCTGCTGCAGCGCGAGCTGCGATTCGAGGAGAGCGAGCGCGACAGCACGCTGAGCCCTGCCGATGTGTACCTCGCCGACGGGGGGGGGCCCATCGATCTGGGCGGCCTCGACCAGCTCGCGACCGCGGGCGGTCTGTCCGATTATCCGCGCTTTACGCCGGCCGATCCGTTTGCTCATGATCGCCCGATTGCCGCGCAGCTCGATCAGGGCGACGTCCTCGTGCACCATCCGCACGATTCCTTCCCGGCGAGCGTCGAACGCTTCATCGCCGAGGCGGCGGACGACCCCGCCGTACAGGCGATCAAGTTGACGCTGTATCGCCTGGGTGAAACGTCCCCCATCGCCGAGGCACTGCGGCGCGCCGCGGCAGCGGGTAAGGACGTGTCGGTGGTGGTGGAGCTCAAGGCGCGCTTCGAGGAAGCCCGCAATATCGCCTGGGCTCGCAATCTCGAGCGCGATGGGATTCACGTCGTGACCGGGCTCGTGGGCCTCAAGACCCACGCCAAACTCGCGCTCGTCGTGTGCCGCACCGCGGATGGACGCGTGCGCCGCTACGCTCACATCGGCACCGGCAACTACAACGCCGCCACCGCCCTCGTGTACACCGACCTGGGCTTGTTCACCGCCGATCCGCGCATCACGGCCGATGCCCACGCCGTCATCAACGAGCTGACGGGGTCGAGCCACGCGCCGAAAGTCGCGCTGCGGCATCTGCTGGTCGCGCCCACCGACATGCTCGAGCGGTTCCTGGCGCTGATCGACCGGGAGGCCGAGCATGCCCGCGCCGGCCGCCCGGCCCGCATTCGCGCGAAGCTCAACGCCCTGTCCGATTCAACCGTGATCCAGGCGCTCTATCGCGCCTCACAGGCCGGGGTCTCGATCGATCTCGTGGTGCGCGGGATCTGCACCCTCCGCCCGGGCGTGCCGGGGCTGTCGGAGCAAATCCGGGTCGTGAGCATCCTCGGTCGCTTCCTGGAGCACGCGCGGATCTACCATTTCGCAAACGAGGCTGCCGAGGAGTACTACATCGGGTCGGCCGACTGGCGGCCGCGGAATCTGCGGCGGCGAGTGGAGATCGTGGCGCCTGTCTACGATGCTGGCGCGCGGCAGCGACTCGATGCGATTCTCACCCGGGAGCTGGCGACGCCGAGCGCCTGGCTGCTCCGTGCGGATGGCGGCTACGATCCCCCCGCCAATTGAAGACTTTAACCGAGCCGGCGCTGTTTCATCTCCTCCGCGTACGCGCGCGCGACTCGCTCACGGTGGAACAGCTCCGTCCGCTCCCGATCGATGCGCCGGCGCTCCGCCGTCATTGCACCCAACACGAGAAACGTCACCGCGACGACGCTCATAAATGCCTGGAGGACGCCGAGGCTCTGATGCAGTTCGGGTCGAATGAACGGGCCGCGCCCCGCCACCGTGGTCCACACAGCGACGCTGGACACGAGGAGCGTCGCCCCTGTCGCGCCCGTCGTCCCGAACCGTACCGCGGCCCAGATGAGCAACGGCAATAACGTCGTAGGCTGCCGGAAGGCGGAAAGGCCGCTCTGGACGGCGGGATTCCCGTCGAGCAACACCGCGCTCGCCACGAGCAGCGCTGCAGCCAGGGCGACGGCCTCGCCGACCCGCAAACGAGTGGTCCGTATCCTCAGACCGCTGGCCCAACTCAACAGAAAGGGGGCGACCACGAGATCGCCGATGGCGTCGCCTTGCCACCACACGAGCCACGTCTCGCCGAACCGGGCCCCGGGCATGAGCCCACCGACATACAGGCTCGCGACGCCGATTGTGGCACTCACGACCGTGCTCGCCAGAGCGGCGAACGCGACGAGCGCGAGCGCATCGGCAACCCGGTCGAGGTTCGGGCGGAATCCCGGAACGCGCCAGAGCACATATGCGCCCAGCACTGCCTCCAACGTATTGCCCAACGCGATGCCGCACGCGACGGCAATCGGAGCGCCGCTCCAGACATTGACTACGGCGGCGCCGAGCGCAATGCCGGGCCACAGGCTCCGGCCGAACAGCACCAGGACGGCGAGGGATAGTCCCGTGGGAGGCCAGACGAAGGTCGCAAACCCGCTGACGGGATCGAGCTTGAGACCGATGCGCGCAACGGCGATGTACGTCACGGCCAGGAGGCCGACTTTGAGAGCATAGAGTCCATAGCCGGCCGATCGGATGCGCATGGCCATTAATGTAACGCGCGCCGCCCGCTCCGCGTGGATGGGTCGGTCAGGAGAGGCCCACTTTGCCGAGCAGCGCGGCAAACCGCGCGTCGGATCGCAAGTCGTCGAGGAGCGGCCATACTTTTGCATAGACCAACCAATGGGAGTGCTCCTCGTAGGCCCGGTCGAGACAGTCCAACGCGTGATCCTTCTCGCTGAGGCCAATGTGGACCAGTGCCACGCAAAATGGCGACACATAATCCGCAGTCGATCGCTCCTGCAACTCGTGGAGGATTTTCCTCGCTTCGGCGCGCTTCCCTCCCTTGCCGCACGCATAGCCGAGCGCGGCGCTCGTGAACGACGCCCCGCCGGAAAAACTGACGGCGCTGTGCAGCGCGCCGATGGCGTCGTCATATCTCCCTGCTGCCGCATACGCTTGACCGAGCACCGTGTAGGTCATCAGGGCGTGGCTATCCAGGTCCAGGGCGTGAACGCATTGCGTGATGGCCTCATCGTAGCGGCGCTCCATATAGAGCGCCCAGCCCAGATTCGCGTTGACGACGGGCGACAGCTGCGCCAGGACCTTGGCGCGCGTTGCCTGATCCACGCTCTCCGCCGCTCGCCCCATCGACCACAGATAGCATGCATACCAGAAGTGAGCGGTCGAATAGCTGTCCTTCAGCTGGATCGCGCGCAGGAAGTCTTGCTCTGCTCGCGGCCAATCCCAGTCATACAGCAGCGACACACAGGCGCGCGATGTGTGCGCCTCGGCCAGGCGGTCGTCAATCCCGACTGCTGATTCGGCGGCCGCCCGCGCCCGCGGAAACACGTGCTTGGGAGGAAGGTAGTTCCAGTATCCCAGCGTGACGTAGGAATCGGCCAGCCCCGCATACGCCAGCGAGTAGCACGGGTCGAGTGCAATCGCCTGCTCGAAGTACTCGATGCCCTTCTGCAACGCGCTGGCCGATTTTCTCCGCCACAAGTAACGGGCCTTCGTGTAGAGCGCGTAGGCCTCGAGGTTGTCGGTGTGCGGCTCGACCAGGACGGCGCCGTGCTTGCTCCCCAGGTTCACCTTCAACGCATTCACGATGGCCCGAGCGATCTGGTCCTGAACAGCGAACACGTCCTTCATCTCCCGGTCGTACGTCTGGGACCAGAGGTGAAACCCGTCCGCGACGTTGATGAGCTGGGCCGTGACCCGCAGCGTTGTGTCGGCCCGGCGCACGCTGCCCTCCAAAACCGTACGCACTCGCAGCTTCTCGCCGATCGCCCGGATGTCCTCAGCGGCGCCCTTGAACGCGAATGAGGACGTGCGCGACGCCACGCGCAGCGAAGGGATGGAGCTCAACGCGTTCAGGATCTCTTCCGCCATGCCGTCACAGAAGTACCCGTTCTCCGGATCGGCGCTGAGATTCACGAACGGCAACACCGCGATGGAGTGCTCAGGAGCCGGCGCCGACTGGGCGCGCGTGGTGGTCGGCTCCGTGACGGTGACCGGGCTGGGCGTGCTCAGGGCCGCAATGAACTCCGCGGCGCCGCCAAACCGATCCACGGGCGCGTTCGCGAGCGCGTGCGTCACCGCCTGCTCGAGCCACTCGGGTACCGTGTCGCGGAATGTGCGGAGGCGCGGCAGGGGCTCGAGCAGCTGCCGGGCCAGAATCGCGTGCGCCGACCACCCGGTGAACGGTGGGCCTCCCGCGAGCATCTCGAACAGCACGCAGCCGAGGCTGTAGACATCGCTGCGGCCGTCGAGCTCGTCGATCCCCCCGGCCTGTTCGGGGCTCATGTATCCCGGGGTGCCGACCGCGATGCCCGTGCCGGTCATCCTGCTCGTGCCTGCCACGTTGATCGCGCGGGCGATGCCGAAGTCGCTCACCACCGCATGACCGGTTTGGAAGAGGATGTTCTCCGGCTTGATATCGCGATGCACGATGTCCCGGTGATGCGCGTAATCGAGGGCGTCCGCCACCTCGCGCGCGATACGCAGCGCGTCCCCGATCGAGAGTTGCCGCTCGCGAATCATACGACCGCGCAGCGACTCCCCCTCTACGTACGGCATGACATAGTACGGGAGACCATGGGCTTCCCCGGAGTCGTGCAGCGGCAGGATGTGTGGATGGGTGAGCCGGGCGGCGATCTGGATCTCGCCCAGGAAGCGTTCCGTCCCGAGGCCCGCAGCCAGCTGTGGACTGAGCACTTTGAGCGCCACGGGCCGGCCGTGTTTCACGTCCTCTGCCAGGTAGACAGTCGCCATGCCGCCGCGGCCGAGCTCTCGTTCGATCGTATAACGCCCGGCCAGGGCTTCCTGGAGGCGGTCCAGCAGAGTGTCCATTCGGCAAGATACGGCGGGGGTGAGCGAGGGGCGAGCCTATGGCGTCGGACAAGGTGGCGTGACAACTGGATTGGCCTCGGAAAAGCGCTGACCCTTCTCTAGCAGCTACCAGCAGTACAGGTCGTTGTCGCTCGTCACCGCACAGCCGGGCCCACCGAGAGCCAGCGATGCGAAGGCAAGGTCGGGGCGGACTGGAACGGGAACAGCACCGTACCCCCCGCCCCAGCAATAGAGTTTGCCACCGGTGGTGAGACCACAGGAATATCCACCAGATCGGATATCGGCAAACGAAAGGCCGCCGCTGACTGGCACCGGGCTCGTGCTGTTGTTATGCGCGCCATTGCCAAGCTCTCCATAGTAGCCGTAGCCCCAGCAGTAGCCATCGCCGGCTGTGCTGACCCCACACGTGAAGTAATCGCCGGTCGAGACGGACTTGAACGCGATGCCGCCCTGCACGCGCAGGGGCGTGAAACTGCACGGCACCGGATCGTACGGATCGCAGATAGACGTCGCGGAGTCGGAGCCGAGTTGGCCGGATGCGTTCGATCCCCAACAGTACGCGTCGCCGCTCGTCGTCACCCCGCAGCTGTGTTCCCATGTGCTCGCGCTGACGTTCGCGAATTGCAAGCCACCAGCGACGAGAATGGGCCAATCGCTGCAGCGGCCCGTTCCACCCCAACATGTGCTCGTCAGCGTGTCGCGACCGAGCTGGCCACCCCAGTTGCCTCCCCAGCAGTACGCATCGCCGTTGAGAGCGACCGCGCAGGTGTGTCGGCGACCGGATCCGATGCTCGAGAAGACGTGACCGCCCGCGACCGGGACCGGCGACGGTATGCGTGAAACCGTCGTGTAGTCGGGGGACCCTTCTCCCAACTCGCCCTCGGCTGCGTACCCCCAACAATAGGCATGGCCGCTGGCGTCGAGTGCGCACGTGTGCCAATCGGCAATGGGAAGCTGCAACCCGAGGCCCGCGCCGACCAGAACCGGGTGGGGCCGGGCGGTTCTGCTTCCGTCGCCTACCCCGCCGTCGTAGTTGTCGCCCCAACAGTAGGCATCACCAGCGAGACTCAATCCGCATTTATTGCCACCACCGTCGCTGGCGCCCGTAAAGCCGAGCACCGTCACCGGAACGCTATCACGCACTGCACCCAGCTGGGCGGTAACGAACGTGGTGCCGTGATGACGAGCCTGGACTCCGATGGCATTGTAGGTGGCGTACCAGACCTGTGCGATCATCGTGTCGGCGACGCCAATGGTGGGAAATTGCGATATGGGATTGTCATACTGGTCCCACGCGCTCGCGGTCACCCACGCGCTGTCGCCGATCCCCCCAAGGCTCGGAAGCGCACGCCGCGTAATCGTCACGCGCACCGGCGCTCCTGGAATGGCATACGCAGTGACGAGCACCGGCGGCAAGCCACGCACAAAGACGGCGGTCGACTCAACGCCCGCAACCGTTCCTAGCGTCCAGCGCGTCGTGGCCTGGCCTTGCGAGTCAGTGATAGTGTCCGCCGGCGAGTACGTGCTGCCACGGCTGATGGCTCGAAAGTTGACTGGCACACCCGTGTCGTATGTGCCGTCGGCTTTCAGGACCTGGATGACGATGGGGTATGTCAGGGACGTCCCGACCGTACCTGGCTGGCCGCCGCCACTACAATTCCCACGCGCTGGGAGAGCGGCAGTTGCGCCTGCGCGCTGAAACCCGCATCGAACCCGCAGCAATGCGCGATGACCTGTTGATTGCCGAACGCGGGCCCCAGCTGCCAGAACACCATCACTAGGCCGAGACTATCGGTGACGGTCGGAACCGCGCGCGCGAAGAGTGTGCCCCCGCCTGACACGGTCCATGTCACGCTAAGGCCGTGCAGGCCATGCCCGGCGGCGTCCAGCACCTGGACCGTGAGTGGCTCGGGCAACCGTTGGCCCGCGGCCCCGATCTGCGAGCGACCGGTCACGACTTGAAGCGCGGCGGGCGGACCAAACCGGTCCGGCGCCGTGGGCGACTCGCCACAGCTCATGCTGACAGCGGCGCCCAGGATCCCCAACGCGGCGAAACGGCGATATCGAGAATCGTGCATGCGTATTGCCGGCCTCTATATTTCTACTGCCGCCGCGGAATAGAGACAAGGTGAGGATGTCACGAGCATGACACGTCCGAAGACTACCGCTCTCGCGCCGCTCGCCGCTCTGCTCGCGCTAACGGTCGTGCGCTGCAAAAGCGACTCCAGTCCCACGGGATGGATTCCGCGCAACGGGTCGGTCACGGGGACCATCGCAGTGAGCTCCGCGCTGCCAGCCGCACCGCTGAGTGCCGCGCTGGACGCCACCGTCGCCGCCAACCCGCTCGCCGTGCCGTTGCCGACAGGGCTCGACGCGTTCCGCGCGCGCCGGCTCGCCGTGACACCCCCTGGGGTGGGTCGGCGGCGCCGTCCCTCCATGGCCTCGAGCGAGCTCATCGTCACGTTCCGGCCCGCCGCACTCGGCGCGCCGCCTGTGGGATCAGCGGCGCTCCGGGGGGCGCGATCCGCCGCCCCGGTGGCGCGCGCCATCCGGAGCCATTTGGCTGTCGTGCTCTCCAGCGATGCCGAGGTGATGGGCGTGTCGCCGGCGATTCTCGCGGCGCGCGTACGCGTCGCGGACCCATGGCGCCGAGCGGCGCTGGCCGCGGAGCTGGGCCGCGATCCCGGCGTCGCGAACGTGACGACCAGTCAGCTGCTGTGGTTGGACCAGACGCCCTACTATCGAGCCGGGAGCGCGGCGACCGCCGCCGCCGGCGGCGTCACGCCGAACAACCCGCTGTATCCCTTCCAAAGCTGGCATTACGGGTTGATCGATCTACCGCGCGCCTGGAGCGTGAGCACCGGAAGCGCCGGCGTCCTGGTCGCGGTGGTGGACGATGGCATACGATTCGACCATCCGGGGATCGCGGCGAATCTCTCGAATGACGGCTATGACTTCGTCAGCGAGGCGGACACGTTGCCGCTCTGTGCTGGCGGCGCGATCACCAGCGCCGGCGATGGCGGTGGGTACGATCCCGATCCCACGATCCCTGCTTCGTACTTCCCTGATTCCACGGGCACCTGTTTTGTCGCCGCTGATTTCGGCAACCACGGACTGCACGTCGCCGGCACGATCGGCGCCGTGGGGAACACCGGCATCGGCGTCACGGGGGTGAATTGGCACGTGCGGATCAGGCCGGTGCGGGTGCTGGGTGTCGGTGGGTTCGGCTCGAGCTACGACGTCGCTCAGGGTGTGCTCTACGCCGCCGGGCTCCCCGCCGACAACGGCGCGGGCGGCACCGTCCAGGCGAGCACCGCCGCACGGATCATCAATCTCAGCCTCGGCAGCCCCGGCAACGACACGACCCTGCAGCGCGCCGTCGCCAGCGCGATACAGGCGGGGGCGCTGGTGGTGGCCGCCGCCGGCAACGACAGCACATCGCAACTCTTCTATCCGGCCGCCTACGCGCAAGTTCTCGCCGTCGCTGCTGTCGGCCCCGACGGCGCTCCGGCTCCTTATTCGAATTTCGG
>Ga0134079_10000032_pt1 | contig 31323 bp, 37 predicted proteins | sample 15_taG_2_FD_119770 | JGI IMG/M metagenome (GOLD analysis project Ga0134079, IMG submission 119770) | Grasslands soil microbial communities from the Angelo Coastal Reserve, California, USA - 15_D_Rain_40cm_2_09182015 | ecosystem: Environmental > Terrestrial > Soil > Grasslands ...
CAAAGTCGTCTTGCGCATGCAGGGTGCCAAGAAGGGTTTGATCGTCAACAGCCGCAACCTTTGTGGGGCTGTCTCCAAGGCCAACGTGGAATTCGAAGGCCATAACGGCAAGCAGTCCAAGGCCAACCCGGTGATGCAGGCTGACTGTGGGGGGCGGGGGCACAAGCGGCATAAGTAGTTAGCAATACCACGTGCGTATCTTGACAAACGCGTACTGACGTGTTTGTATTGCGGAGTGTCTTCGGCTGAGAACGGAGCTGGTATGGCCACCCGGAAGCCGCGCGGTAAGCGGCGCCGGCCCGATGCCGCGCCGCCGAAGGTGGAGCGCATTCCGCCTCGTTCGGGGCTCTCTCGTGCCGAGGTGGTCGCCAACCAGCGCCGTCGCATCTTCGATGGCCTTGCCGCCGCCCTCGCATATCACGGCTACGAGGACACGAAGATCACCGACGTCGTCGAACTTTCGGGCGTCTCCCGAGCCACCTTTTACGAGCGCTTCGAGAGCAAGGAGATCTGCTTCGCGGCCGCCTATGAGGACGGCGTGGAGCGGCTCTCACTCGCAATCGAGGCGGCCTCTCAGTCCGAGGATGACTGGGAAGCCCGCCTTTCGGCAGGGCTGCGCGCCGGTCTCGACTTTCTCGCTGCTGACCCGCCGTTGGCCCATCTGCTCCTGGTCGAGGCGCTCGCTGCTGCCCGGCCCGCCCGGCTCGAGTACGAGCGCTCGCTGGTGCGCCTAGCCGAAGCCTTGCGCCCGCCCGCCGAGCTTCCCGGAGGCGAGAGGGTCCCCGAGGAGACGCCGCGTCTGCTTGCCGGCGGTCTCGCCTCCCACCTTTCGGGCCGGGTGCTGGCCGGCGAGGCAGAGCTTCTGGGCGAGGATCGCGACCTCCTGCTCGAGTACCTGTTCGCACCCTCCCTCGCGGCCAATGCCAGGGTCGCCGCAGGCTGACGGGGAGCCGGAGCGCTTCGAGCCCGACGTCCTCGCCGCGCTACCTCCCGAGCTCGCCCTCTCACGGCTGCCGGTGGGCCGCCACGGCTTGCCGCGCGCCTTTATCGCCCGCAACCAGCGCCTGCGCATAATCGCCGCGATGCTGCGCGTGTTGCAGCGGCAGGGCTACCCGGCAACGACGATCGGGCACCTGACGCATGAGGCCGGCGTATCCCGCGCGACCTTCTACAAGCAGTTCGAGGGTAAGGAGGAGTGCTTCCTCGCGACCTATGACCTCGCTGCCGCGTGGCTGTGCGAGCAGGTGGAGGACTCAGTTACCGCTTGCAGGGAGTGGCCGGATCGGGTCCGCGTCGGCGTCACCGCGGCGCTGCAACTGCTCGCCGCCAACCCCGGGGTTGCCAACCTGATCGCGATCGAGGCGCTACAGGCGGGCCAGGCCGCTCGGCTGCGACGCCAGGCCTGCCTGGGACGGCTGGCGGAGACACTTCGCAACGGCCGCCCGTCCCGCGGGGAGCTGCCCCTGGAGCTCGACGAGATGCTCCTCGGCGGCGTTTTCTCCTACGTGGCCCACTACGTCGAAACCGAGCGGACCGAGCAGCTTCCCGAAGCGACCGCGGAGCTGATCCAGTACCTGCTGATTCCGTATCTCGAGCCCGGGGAGACGAGGCGCATCGCGAGGCGGGCAGCCTGATCCCGACACCCCGTCAAGCCTCGCTATACTTTTTGAAGTAAAGCCGGATCGGAATTAGGGTATTTAGTCTTAGGAGACGCATGGCAACCACGCAGACCACGCAGCAGATCGAGGAGATCGAGCCTTTCGAGGCGGCGCAGGAGATCGAGGGCGGCGACGTCGTCCTGATCGACACCCGCGAGCCACACGAGTACAAAGAGGCTCACCTCGAGAACGGCAAGCTTGTGCCGCCGGGCCTGCTCGGCGACGAAATAGCTGCCGCCGCTCCGGACAAGTCTGCCCGCACGATCCTTTACTGCCGCAGCGGCAACCGCTCCTACAAGGCGGCCGAGCAGTTGCAGGCACTTGGTTACGAGAACGTCGCCTCGATGGCCGGCGGGATCCTCGCCTGGCAGGAGCAGGGTTTGCCGGTCGTCTCCGCCAGCGGGATGACCGCCGAGCAGCGCGACCGTTACTCGCGCCACACCTTGCTGCCCGAGGTCGGGGTCGACGGCCAGCTGAAGATGCTGAACGCCAAGGTGCTGCTGGTGGGGGCCGGCGGGCTCGGCGCGCCGACCGCGCTCTACCTCGCCGCGGCCGGGATCGGCACGCTCGGCCTGGTCGACGATGACGTCGTCGACGCTTCCAATCTGCAGCGTCAGGTGATCCACAACACCGAACGGATCGGGGTGCCCAAGACCGAGTCGGCGCGGCTTACGATCGAGGCGCTCAACCCCGACGTGGACGTCGTCGAGCACAACTTCCGCCTCAACTCCTCCAACATCGTCGAGATCCTCAGCGAGTACGACGTGATCGTCGACGGCGCCGACAACTTCCCCACCCGTTACCTGCTCAACGACGCCTCGGTGCGGCTGCGCAAGCCGGTCGTCTCCGCCTCGATCCTCAGCTTCGACGGGCAGATCTCGACCTTCGTCCCCTTTGAGGGCCCCTGCTACCGCTGCCTCTACCCGACCCCGCCGCCGGCCGAGCTGGCGCCGAGCTGCTCGGCCAATGGGGTGCTCGGCGTGATGGCGGGGACGATGGGGCTGCTGCAGGCCAACGAGGTGCTGAAGCTGGTGCTGGGGATCGGCGAGCCGCTGATCGGTCGCCTTTTGCTCTTCGAGGCGCTCAGCACCCGCTTCACCGAGCTCAAGGTTCGCCGCGACCCCAGCTGCCCAATTTGCGGCCCCGATGCGCCCGAGATCGCCGACGAGGATCTCGGCAAGTTCCCGGACTACGACGCTTTTTGCGCCGGCTAGGCCGCCGCACGCTGCCTTCAATAGGATCGCGCTCCGATGGCAACGATTCGCATCCCACCAGTACTGCGTCCCCAGACCGGGGGCCAGACCGAGGTTGACGCCGCCGGCGCCAACGTCGGCGAGGTGCTGCGAGCGTTGACCGCCGAGCACCCGGCCACCGAAGAGCAGCTCTTCGGCCCCGAGGGCGACCTCAACCGCTACGTCAACGTCTACCTCAACGACGAGGACGTGCGGGTGCTGGACGGGCTCGAGACCGCGGTCAGCGATGGCGACACCGTCGTCATCTTGCCCGCGATGGCCGGCGGCTGAGCCCGCCGGGGCGACTTCCTTTCGCATAGCGCACATAACGCGCCCCGGGAGTGAGTATCCATGGCTATACTTTTTGAAGTAACGGGAGAATGAGATGCCGCGCGACGAGCTACTCAACAGACCCTGCGGGGGACGCTTCGGCGACATAGTCGAGTCGATCGGCAATACGCCCTTGGTCGAGTTGCCGCGTTTTTCGCCCAAGCCCGACGTCCGCATCTACGCCAAGCTCGAGGGCCGCAACCCGACCGGCTCGGTCAAGGACAGGGTGGCCAAATCGATGATCGAGGCGGCTGAGGCCGAGGGCGCAATCGAACCCGGCCAGACGATCCTCGAGCCGACCTCTGGCAACACCGGCATCTCGCTGGCGATGATCTGTCGCCGCAAGGGCTACAAGCTGAAGGTCGTGATGCCCGACAACGTCACCGCCGAGCGCACCCAGCTGTTGGAGATGTACGGAGCGGAGATCGCCTACTCCGAGGGGGCTAAAGGCTCCAACGGGGCGGTCGAGGTGGCGCTGGAGATGGCCAAGGATTCGCGCTACTACATGCCCTACCAGTACGGCAACGAGGCGAATCCGCTCGCCCATTACAACGGCACTGCGCTCGAGATCCTCGAGGAGCTCGACGAGGTTGCGGCCTTCGTCGGCGGCCTCGGTACCGGTGGCACGCTGATGGGCAACGGACGGCGGCTGAAGGAGCACGATCCGGAGACGCTGATCGTCGCCGCCGAGCCGATGCAGGGAGAGATGGTGCACGGCCTGCGCTCGCTCGACGACGGCTTCATCCCGCCGATCATCGACATCACCCTGCTCGATCGCAAGATCATGGTCTCCAACCGCGACGCGATCGTCTGGACGCGCAAACTGCTTGACGAGGAGGGCGTCTTCGCCGGCGTCTCCTCTGGCGCGATCGCCCGTATCGCCGTCCGCATCGGCGAAGAGCTCGACGGCGGCAATGTCGTCTTCCTGATTCCCGACGATGGCTGGAAGTACCTCTCCTCCGGCGTCTACACCAAACCGATCGATGAGATAGAGAACCTGGATTCGACTGTTTGGTGGTAGCCATCCTCCGGTTGAGTAAGGCGAGGTGGTTGTTGCTTTGGGTGGCGGTTGCGGTAGGCCTGGTTGTCCTGATCGCACCGGAGGTTGTCTCCGCGCGCCTGCAACAGAGCTTCTTTGGAGTCAATCCGCAGGTGCCGCTATCCAAGCCCGACTTTGCGCGGATGCGAGGCACGATCGGCAGCGTGCGCCTCTCCGCCGTGTGGCCACAGCTGGAGCCCCGGCAAGGGCACTGGGACTTCGGCGAGTTAGACCGGCTTATTGGCGAGAGCGCCCAGCAGGACATTCGGGTTCTCCTGGAGCTCTACGGCACGCCGCCCTGGATCAACCCAGTCTCGGCGGATCCGCCGAGCTCTCGAGCGGAGACGTTGGCTTGGCTTGGCTTTGTCCGCCGCGTCGTCCACCGCTATGGGCCTGACGGAAGCTTCTGGCATGGCCGTCGGCGACGTCTGCCGGTTCACAGCTGGCAGATATGGAATGAGCCGAACTTCCTCCTCTTTTGGCAGCCGCGCCCCGAACCCCGCCATTACGCCGAGCTGCTCCGCCTGACCGCGCATGCGATTCGGACGGTCGATCCACGGGCGCGAATCATTGCGGCCGGTGTGGCCCCGGTGGAAGGCGGTATACCTCCGGCGAGATTCCTCCGCGAGATGTACTCGGTGCGCGGCGTAAAGGACAGCTTCGACGTCGCCGCGCTGCATCCATATGCGTCGAGCGTGCGCGGGGTCGAATACGAGATTCAGCAGATCCGCCAGGTGATGGCGGCCGCGGGCGACTCTCACTCGCCGTTGCGACTGACCGAGATCGGCGTTGCGTCCGCCGCGGACTCTCCCACCGCGTTCAATAAGGGGTGGCGCGGCCAGGCGAGGTATTTGAGCCGCACCTTCGAGATGCTCATTGCCAATCGCCGGCGCTGGCGGATTGCGGGTGTTGACTGGTTTTCGTGGCGAGATGGGCCGCCAGACCCGCATTGCGTCTTCTGCGAGTTCTCCGGCTTGGTCCGCGCCAACGGACGGCCCAAGCCAGCGCTGAGGGCTTTGCGCCGGCTTGTGCGGCAAGCGCAACTCGGGGCCTGATCTGTGTTTGGATGCTCGTGATGGGCGGAGGGGCGCGAGCAAGAGTGGCGAGGCTGGCAATGGTCGCCTGCGCTCTCTGTGGCCTGCTTGCACTGGCGCTGCCCGCCCGCGGCGCATTTTCAGGAGGCAGGGAGTCCCTGGTCTTCTCCCGATATTCATCGGTTGATAGTGCGCAACCCCTGCCAGGGTCACGGATCCTCCTTCTGGGGCAGTTTTCCGAAGGACCGGAACCGAGCTTGGCCGAGTTGCGGCCGGACGGCTCGGTGGACACTGACTTTGGGGATGAAGGCGTGCTCGAGATCGAATATGCAGATGTGGCCGTTGACCGGCGGGGAAGGATCCTCTTGACCTCGAGCAGGCGAATCTCGGACGACTCCAGCGATCTGACGGTGACGCGGCTTCTGCCCACCGGGAATCTCGATACCTCGTTCGGCACCGGTGGCACCGCAACGGTCGACCTCGGCGGAAGAATGGACGGGGGCAGCGCCGTCTACGTTCAGCCGGACGGACGAATCCTTGTCGGAGGGTTCACTGCGAACGTCGAGGACAGGGGGCGGAGCGACGGGTTTGCCGTCATCGTGCGGTTGTTGGCCGATGGAACCCTCGACCGCAGCTTCAGACGAGGTGGGCGAGGGACCCTCGGCCGGCACGCTCCCCTGGTTGAAGAAGGGATAGTCCTTGACTTCGCCAAGGGCCCGCGCGGGAGCACCTACGCTGCCCTGGGCGACGAAGGGCAGATGGAAATCGTTCGGCTTCGACCCAACGGAAAGCTCGACTCATCGTTCGGCGATCGGGGCGGTGTCACCGTGGGCGGGTTCAACGCTATTCCCGGCACGGAATTCTTCGCGCCGATTTCCAAGATCGGCGTCTTGCCGAATGGCCGGCTGATCGTTGCCGGAACCGTCAGCGGCAATGGAGTCTCATATGCTCCGGCGGTTCTTCGCTACCGCCAGAACGGACTTTTGGATCGCGGCTTCGGCAACGGCGGATGGAAGATTGCGCGCTTCAAGGGCGAAACGTTTGCGCAGTCATTCGCACTGCAGAGAAGTGGCAGGGTGATCGTCGCCAGTAGCACTCATCCCAATGCCGGGAACTCTTCATATCTGTCCTTGGATTACTTCCGTCCGGACGGAGCGCTCGATCGCCGTCTTGGTCGCCGCGGGCACACCTCAATCGGGGGCTTTGGTCATTGGAGTCATGCGGCCGCTGTGGTGCTCCAGCGTCCACAGAGGGCGGTGATCATCGGTTCAGCTCAGGACGAAACGCGCCCGTACGGGCCCAATCGGATAGTGCTTGCCCGAGTGCCGCTGAAAGCCCACCGAGTCCGCTAGCCTCGCGGGCAATGCGAATCTCCCAGAGCCTCGTCGATGAGATGGTCGCGCACGCACGCGAGGATCTGCCCAACGAGTGCTGCGGGCTGATCGGCGGAAGCGGCGATGAGGCGAAGGCGCTCTACCGAGCCGCCAACGCTTTCGCGAGCCCCTTCAGTTACCGAGTCGATCCGGCAGATCAGTACCGGATCATCGAAAAGGAGATGCGCGATCGCAGCGAAGACCTGGTCGCGATCTACCACTCGCACACCAAGAGCCCCGCTTATCCATCGCAGACGGATCTGAACGAGGCCGCCAGCTGGCCCGAACAGGTCTACCTGATCGTTTCACTGGCCGACCTCGATTCCCCGGACGTCAAGGCCTTCTGGCTCAAGGACAAGAAGATCGCTGAGGCCGAGCTTGTCGTCGAGTAAGGGCAAGCTGACCAAGGTCGCTTACGCCCAGCAACAGGCGGAGGCGGAAATGATCCAGGGGCTGCTGTCAGAGCACGGCATCCCGAGCATGCTGCGGCGAGCAGCCGGCTTTGATGTACCCGACTTTCTTGCCGCCGGGCCACGGGAAATCCTCGTCGCCGAAGAGCTTGTTAAGCAGGCCCAAGAAGTGCTCGAGGGGACGCCCGGGACGGACTAGATCAGGGCCGCCAGCGGGTCACGCCCGCCCCAGTTGCCCTGCGAGGCATATGGGCGGAAGCGGATGAAGGCCGCTTCGCGATGAAAGGGCTTGGCCCGGTCCGCCCTGACAGCCGCCTGGTGAGCGCCCTCTCCGCTGTGGGCGTACTCGCGCATCGCCGCCGCGCTGCGCCATAGCGAGAAGGTCGAGACGAAGCGCGGCGGGCGGGCGAAGGCGGTCGAGGCGAGCACCGCCGGGTCGCTAACCGCCGCGCGCTCCGCCGGTGCTGAGCTGCGCAGAAAGGGGACGGCGCGATGCAGCTTCGTGTGGCCGAGCGTCAGCACCGCGACCGGCTCTGAATCGTCGACCGGCTTTTCTCGTGCTGGCAGCCCGGGCATCCTCGACCACGAGCCGTAGACCCGCAGCGGCTCGAGCCGTACGTGCCAGCCAGCGGCGAAACGCGCGGCGAGGGGATGGCTGGCGAGGAATCGGTCGAGCGCCTCGTCCTGCTCCCAGGCGGCGATCAGACCGACTCGGCCCGGTCCCGGTCGGGGCACCGGACCGTCGCGGAGCGGCGTGCTGAGGACCGGTTCGGCGTAGGTGAGGCCGGGAACGTCGCTCGGGCGGGGCTGTCCCCGCAGCATTCCCGGCGCTCGGCGCCAACCGACTTCGGCGAGATGAACGGAGACGATCACGATGGCGCTCCCTTCTGCCCGGAACCTAGCGTTGATTAGGGATTCTCTGTACCGTACCTAGGGGTGACTAAGTTGTCAATCGGGAGCGAGAAAGCCGAGCAGCCACGAAGGCGGATGACGGCCGCGGCGCGTCGCGAGGTCATCGCCAACGCGGCGGCGGTGCTTTTCTCCGAGCGCGGCTATCGCGGCGCCTCGATTGAGGAGATCGCTCGCGGCTCGGGGGTGACGCCGCCGGTCGTCTACGAACACTTCGACTCCAAGCGTGAGCTGTACCGCGAGCTGTTGGAGCGCCATTTCGCCGAGCTGCGTGAGATCTGGCGCGAGCACTTCGCCGGCAACGGGCCTTTGGGGGAGCGTGTCGCTAGCTCCTTCGACGCTTGGTTCGCTTACGTCGAAGTGCACCCCTTTGCCGGGCGGGTCCTATTCCGCTACAGCACCGATCCCGAGATCGAGGCGGTTCACGCCGAGGTCGCCGCCCACAGTCGCGAGGCCATCCTGCCGCTCTTTGCCGCCGAGCCGGGGGCCGAGAACGTCGCCGGATCGATCGCCGATGAGGGGATTGAAATGGTCTGGGTCGTCCTCCGCGGTGTCCTTCAGGGCTTGGCAGTCTGGTGGTCGGAGCACCCCGAGGTTCCCCGCGAACGCATAGTCGCTACTGCGATGAACTCCCTCTGGATTGGATTCGAGCGAGCTCAGGCAGGCGTGATGTGGGAGGGGCGCGAGTGAGCCGGCTCCCGGCTAGGAAGGGCTTGGTCGGGCGATCGCGCGCAGGTAGTCGCGCCAGGCGTCCTCTATTTCGCCGACCCGAGCTTCGAATGCAGCTTCGAGCGTGGGGGTCGAGCCGCCGGGGAGGATGTTGAGGGCGAGCTGCTCACATGACTCCGGCCCCCGTTCGGTCTCAAGCAGGTCGAAGAGGGTGCCACCGAGGAGCACGGCGTCGCGTCGGGAGGGGGGAAACGATGGCCTCGAGCTCTCGCGCAGTCGTCTGATTACCGCCGGGCGGTAGAGGCTGACCTGGCGGGCGAAGTATTGGGCGGCGCCCTCGACCAACCAGGCCCAGCCGAGGTAGCGGGCGAAGCGTCGCGGCGTCCAAGAGGGGGGGAGGTCGGGGTTGTTGGCGGCGATCACAAGCTGGGCGTAGAGGCGCTCGGCGGTGCCGCGCAGCGCCTCGCGCGAGTCGTCACCGGCGGCGCGGCGTTCCATATGCGGGTCGTTAAGAACGTGCAGCTCGGTCGCCATCGCCCAGCCGGCCAGGTAGCGCCGTCCCGCTGGTGCTGCCGACCAGCGGGCCGCCGGCAGGAAGGGGTGGGCTAGGGCAAGCAGCGCTGGATTGGTGTGGACGACGACGGTGACGTCGCCGGGAACGGACTCGAAGCGGTCCTCAAGCCGCAGCCGCAGTTCCTCCATGCGGTCCAGCGTGCGCTCGGCAAATGCCGCATCACCGCTGTCGTGGCGCGCGGTAAAGCTCAACGAATGCGTCTCGACCCACGGCATCGACGCGAGCCTACTAAGGCTGTCTGACCAAGCAGATCAAGGACGCAGGGAGCGTGGCGTGCCCTGCACGCGAGCGACCGAGGACGCCGATATGCGCCGGTCAGACAGCCTTAGACAAGGACTGGTTCTGAGGCGGTGCAAACGCTGTGGATCTCGCTGCGGGCGCGGTCGAACTCCTCGTCGGCCATCACCGGCGTGCCCTCGAAAGGCAGTTCGCGGTCGATTTCGACCCAGGAGCGGCAGCCGTGGTACTCGTCGCGGACCCGAACCGTGACCGGCCGAGGAATGCGGTGGACCCGCAGCAGCAGGATGTGCAGCGGGTGGCGCCGCTTCCAGGCGAGCCGCTTCTCGGCGTAGTCGGGGGTCCAGACGTAATAGGGCGAAAGGTCGTCGACGATGCGCGGGTTGGTGACCGTCAAGTGGTCGGTCACCTCGGCCCAGCAGCGAAGCCGGACGCGATCGGGCTGGGGGATGCCGCCGTCCTGGATCAGCGCTGCGGGGGGCGGCTCCTCGTCGGGCCAGACCCCCTCCTCGAGTGCGCGACGCAGCTCGGGGTGGTGGGACTCGCGGACGAGGTTATTCCGCTGGTGATCGAAGGTCGGGTAGAGGAAGAACCGCTCGTGCTCGAGCTCGAAGTGCTTGTTGTCCTCGCGGATACCACCCTTGCGCAGGGTTAGGAGCTGCTCGCCCTCGGCGAGCGCGCGCACCGTTACAGCCCATTCCTTTAAAGCGATTGGCATATAAGTCGTACCTGAGAGTCGTACCTGAGAAGGTCGATAAGTCTTTAAACTGGGTGGTGGCGCCTTTGGACCCCTGTCCAGGCGAGAGCCCCGCCCAAGGCCGCGCATTCTAGACGAGGCTGGCCGAATCGCCAAATTAATGCTGTGTGTGATCCAACACTCGGCCGTTGGCGCCTCCGCCCGGCGTTTCGATCCGCAATATGTCGCCGGGTTGGAGGTCACCCTCGCTCTTGCCCGGCAACGGCTCACCGTTGAGGAAATCGGCACCGGTCTGACCGTCCTCGCCGCCGTCGCGACCGCGGGGCGGGTGGCGGCGGCGCTCGCCGATCAGCGTGTAGCGCATCGGCGCCAGCGCTTCGATCTCGCGCGCGATCCCCTCGCCGCCGTCGTGGAGACCTTTGCCGCCGCTGCCGCGGCGCAGCGACAGCTCACGCACCCGCAGCGGGAACTCGGTCTCCAGCGCCTCAATCGGCGTGTTGAGCGTGTTCGACATCGCGACGTGGATCGCGCTGGGGCCGTCGGCGTCCGGGCAGGCCCCCTGGCCGCCGCCGAGGGTCTCGTAGTAGGTGAAGTTCTCACCGGCGAGGGTCAGGTTGTTCATCGTCCCTTGGCCCTGGGCTGGAACTGGTCGTGCGCCCGCGAGCGCGGCGATCGTCAGGTCGGCGACACGGCTGGACGTCTCGACGTTGCCGGCGGCGACGGCAGCGGGAAAGCGGGCATTGAGCAGGCAGCCCTCAGGGGCAATCACCTCGATCGGTCGGTAAGCCCCGGCGCAGGGTGGCGCGTCAGGGTCGGTCAGCACACGCACGGCGAAGAACGCAGCCGACTTAGCTACCGAGAGCGGGCAGTTGAGGTTGCCATCGCCCTGGGCGTCGGTGCCGCTGAAGTCGAGGACGAGGCGGTCACCACGGATGCTCGCCGCGAGTCGCAGGGTGACGTCGCTGGGCTCGCCGTTCGCGTCATCCTCGAGTAGGTCCTCGGCGGTGTAGGTGCCGTCCGGTAGATCGGCGAGGGCGACACGGGTGCGCCGCTCCGCGTAGGCGAGTATCTCCTCCATGCCAACACGCATTTGTTCGACGCCGTGCCGCTCAGCCAGCTCGCCCAGTCGCTGAGCGCCGATCCGGTTGGCGGCAGCTTGAGCGCGCAGATCGGCGAGACGTTGGCGAGGTGAGCGCATCTGCGCTGCGAGTCGCTCTAGCCCGCCCGCTTCGATGCGAGTGGGCGGGATCACCACGCCCTCTTCCTCAAGCGTTTGCGAGCGAGCCGGCATTCCCGCCGGGCTGGGCCCGCCGATGTCGGCGTGGTGGGCGCGGCAGGCGGCGAAGCCCAGTAATCCGTCGCTGGCGAAGACCGGCGAGATCAGGGTCACATCGGGCAGGTGGGTGCCGCCGCGATAGGGGTCGTTGAGGATCCACGCGTCTTTGGGGCGGTGTTCCTCGTCGAGCACAGCGGCGACCGCGTCCGGCATCGAACCGAGGTGGACGGGGATGTGCTCGGCCTGCATCACCAACTCGCCTCGGGCATCGAAGAGCGCGGTTGAGCAGTCGTTGCGCTCCTTGATGTTGGCCGAGTAGGCGGAGCGGATCAGCGTTGCGCCCATCTCGTCGCACGCAGCCCGCAGGCCACCGATCATCACCTGCAAGCTGACCGGATCCAAGGTCATCCCCCCGTCCCTAGGGACGTGCCGTCGCTTATGTACCCATAGTGGCCTCCTAGCGACGGCACGTCAGCGATGATGGTGCCGGCGTTGTCGACCCTAGTGCGCCAGCCCGGTGGGACGACGAAGGTCGCCTCGGGGAGCTCGAAGACGACTGGACCATCGGGGCCCAGGCCGGTGGGGGGCTCGCCGCGCAGGATCGGCGTCTCCACCCACCCGCCGGCAAAACGCACCTCGCGGCTGCTCTCGGTCAGGCTGGACTCCGGCGCGGTGCTCAGTCGGGGCTGTGGGTTAGGTGCCACCAGCGCCAGGCGGATGTGGACGAGGACGACTTCGCCATCGGGATCGTGATGGCCGTAGCGCTGCTTGTGCGCTTGCTCGAAGCGGGCCGCGAGGTCGGCGGGATCCGGGTGTCTGCTTCCGCTGACAGGCAACTCGAAGGCCTGACCGGCATAGCGCAGCTCGTAGATCACCTCGGGATCGACCTCACCCAGACCGTCGTCGATCCGAGACACAAGCTCGTCGACCTCGGCGGCGATCCGCTCCGCGTTTAGGTCCTTGCCACTCAGCATCACCGTTCGGGTCGTGTCGCGACGGCGGTCGGAGGCGCAAAGGCCGAGTGCCGAGAGGACGCCGCCGGCCCGCGGACAGAGGATGCGCTTGATGTCCAGCTCGGCGGCAATCGCCGCCGCGTGCATTGGGCCTGCACCACCGAAGGGGAGTAGGGCGAAACCGCGCGGGTCGATGCCGCGCTCGACGGTCACCACGCGCAGTGCCCGCACCATCTCCTGGTTGGCCACCCGCACGATCCCTTCGGCGGTCTCGACTGGATCGAGGCCGATCGACTTCGCCAGTGTTGCGATTGCCGCGTTGGCGGCGTCGATGTCCAGCGCGACCTCGCCGGCCAGGGTCGAGTCTGCGGCGAGGCTTCCCAGCACCAGATTGGCGTCGGTGACGGTCGGCTCAGTCCCACCTCGTGCGTAGCAGGCCGGGCCCGGCTCGGCGCCCGCTGAACGCGGTCCGACTCGCAGCGCCCCACCCGGGTCGCGCCACCCGATCGAGCCGCCGCCGGCCCCGACCGTGTGCACGTCGACCATCGGTAGCTGGATCGTGCGACCGCCGATCTGACGCGAGTCGGTCCGCCTCACCTCGCCGTCCTCGACCACACAGACGTCGCAGGAGGTGCCACCCATGTCGAAGCCGAGCACGTTGCCATCGCCGCTGATTTGGGCGAGAAGGCCGGCGCCGACCGCACCCCCAGCCGGGCCGGAGAGGACGCTCCAGGCGCCCGCTTGCGCCGCCTCCCCCGCGGCCGCGACGCCGCCGGAGGACTGCATAACCAGCGGACGTGGAAGGCCAGCCCTCGAAGCTGCGTCGCTGAGCCGCCCCAGATAGCGGCCGAGCAGCGGCGAGAGGTAAGCGTCGATCGTCGTCGTCGAGCAGCGCTCGTACTCGCGGAAGCGGGGTAGGACTTCGTGCGAGGTCGAGACGTGGATATCGGGCAGGGCCTGGCGTAAGTGCTCAGCGATCGCACGCTCGTGCGCCGCATCGAGGTAGGAGAAGAGCAGGCAGATCGCAACCGACTCGGCGCCGCTGGCGCGGACCAGCTCCGCCAGGCGCTGCGCCTCGCCCTCGGCGAGTGGCTCGACCTCACCCTCCGGGCCGATCCGCTCGGCCGCCTCGAAGCGCAGCTCCGCGTCAACCAGTGGCGTCGGCTTCGGGCGACAGAGTCGGTAGAGATCAGGGCGATCTTGACGGCCGATCTCGAGCAGGTCGGCGAAGCCCGCGGTTGCGATTAGCGCGGTGCGGGCACCTCCTTCCTCGAGTAGCGCGTTGGTGCCAACCGTCATTCCGTGGGCGAAGGACTCAACCGCCGCGGGCTCGGCCCCCGCACGCCGCAAGACCTCCTCAATCACAGCGGTTACGGCGACCGATTGGTCCCGCGGGGTGGTCGGCAGCTTCGCGGTATGGATCGTCTCGCCGTCAAAGAGGACGGCGTCGGTGAAGGTCCCGCCTACGTCGACTCCAAGCAGCACAGCTTGAAGCTAACGCCTCAGTGCCACTCCTCGTGACGAGTCTCGCCGTCCGGGCCGAAGATGATGTGGATGCCGTCGAGGTCCGGGTCGATGCTGGGGAAGTCGGCGCGCAGGTGACCGCCGCGCGACTCTGCCCGCCCTAGGGCACAGGTTGCGATCGCGGCTGCGAGCGGGTAGGGATCGTGGCGAAGATCGCGCAGCTGGTCTGCCTGGCGCATCGGGCCGGCGAGCTTCCAGACGGCATCGCGAGTCGACTCGGTTGGAGGTTGGAAGCGCCACTCGGGAGTCGACGCTCGGCTACTCGCCGGCTCCTCCCCCAGCGCAGCCCGAGCGGCGCGGCCGCCAAAGACGAAGCACTCGCTGAGCGAGTTCGAGGCGAGCCGATTCGCACCATGAAGGCCGGTGCAGGAGCACTCGCCGACCGCGAAGAGCCCAGCCAGCGAAGAGCGGCCGTCGAGGTCCACTGCGACGCCACCCATCGTGTAGTGGGCTGCCGGGGCAACCGGGACCGGCTCGGTGTGGGGGTCGAGTCCCGCGTCTTGCAGCGACTGGAAGATGTTGGGGAAGCGGGCAGGGTCGAGCTCGCGTAGATCGAGGCGCACGCTGTCGTCGCCGTCCGCTGCCATCCGTTCGAGGATCGCCGCGGTAACCGCGTCGCGGGGCGCCAGCTCATCGGTAAAGCGTTGGCCTGAGGCATCGAGCAGGGGGGCGCCCTCGCCCCGCACCGCCTCGGTTATCAACTGTCCATCGAAGCGGCTCCCCGGCAGCGCCAACGCCGTCGGGTGGAACTGGCAGAACTCGAGGTCGGCCAGCTCGGCGCCCGCGGCGTGGGCCATGACTGCGCCGGCGCCGATCGCCCCGCGCGGATTGCTCGTGCGCCGCCAAAGGGCCGCTGCGCCGCCCGTTGCAACCACGGTCGCAGCCGCGGCGATTGGTTCGGTATCGGTCAGCAGTCCATGGCAACGCTCACCGTCACTCCACAGAGCCAGGGCCGAGGTTCGCTCGCGGACGGCGATCCGCGGCTCGGCGGCGACCATTGCGGCAAGCTTTGCGGTGAGCTCGTGGCCAGTCTGGCTGCCGCCGGCGTGGACGATGCGGCGGTGCGCGTGGCCGCCCTCGAGCCCCAGCGCCAACTTGCCGCCTTCGCCGAGGTCGAACTCAAGCCCGCGCTCGCGCAGGTCGCGAACCGTATCCGGGGCTTCTTCGACCAGCGTCTGCACCGCCGAGGGACGGCAGAGGCCGCGGCCGGCGGCGATCGTGTCGGCGGCGTGCTGAGCCGGCGAGTCGCCGGGTTCAAGCGCGGCGGCGAGGCCGCCCTGGGCCCAGAAGCTGGCGCTTTGGGACAGCGGCGTGCGGGAGACCACGCAGACGGCCGCGCCCTGCTCCGCTGCGCGCAGCGCCGTCCAGAGTCCAGCAGCCCCGCCGCCAACGATGGCGACGTCGCACTCGGCTCCTTCCGTTATCGGCCTGCCGCCTCTCGCCGGATCGCCTCGACCTGGCTCCGTAGCCACGCGGCGGCGGCTTCGCGAGCGCGGGTCTCGGCGTCGGCACTGGTGCCGCTGGCGTTGGGGGCTTGGCGCTGCGCCTCCTCGACCCGGCGCTCTGCCGCTTCGGCCTGCGTCTCGATCTCGGCCAGACGGCTCTCGGCGGCGGCGATAGCCCGCTCTTTGGACTGGCGCTCGCGCGTCAGCTCTTCGGCGTGCTGGCGGCGCAGCCGCTCAAGTGCTTCCGCATGCTCCTGTCGCTCTTTCTCCAGGTCGGCTTCGAGCGCCTGGATCTCAGCTGTCGCCCGCTCTTCGGCAGCAGCCGCAGCCTCCGCCGCCTGCGTAAGGCGGCGTTCGGCTGCCTCGACCTGCACGCCAAGGTCCTTGCTGTCGGGCTCGCGTCGTTCCTCGCTCATCCCGAACCAATCTATTACCTGGGCGGTTGATCCTGGTCGAGCACGTCTTGGTAGGCGGCAATCGTTCGTTCCGCCATCCGGGTTGCCGACAGCGAAGCCGCCCTCGCGGCTCCGTCAATCCGCGGATCGGGAGCGGCCAGGTGGGGACGCAAGGCCTCGCTCCAGGTCTTCAGATCGAATGGGGCGCAGAGCGCTCCGGTTATCCCCGCGAGCGCAAATGGGGCGACTCCGACCGGGGTGGAGAACACGGGAACCTCACAGGCAAGCGCCTCGACGCAGGCCAGGCCAAAACCCTCGTAGTCGGAGGTGACGAGGACGGCGTTTGCTGCATTGACCCAGAGGGGCATCTGGTCGGGCTCAATCGAGCCCCCGGTCAGCAACTCGGCTCCGCTTGCGGCGGCCACTTCGGCTGCGCGGTCCGCTCGCTTCTCGGGGCGGTCGGGATTGGCCGGGAAGAGGAGGTAGCGCCCATCTGGGCTGAGCCCAAGCTCGCGGCGAGCCTCGACCCGGGGCAGCGGCCGGAAGCGGCCGAGGTCGGGGCCACATGGCAGGACGGCGGAGCTCGGAACGGGGGGGAGACCGGGCCGGTCGTCTTCGGGACCAAAGAGAGCCAGTGAGACCGCGGCGACGAGGTCGGCGCGCCAGGCAAGGCGTCGTGAGAGTGGGCCGACGACGGGGTGGCGAACGTCGGTGCCGTGGAAAGTAACCACCAGCGGCCGGGCGCCGGCGAGCAGTGCGGACCAAGCCGTCAACCCGTAGTGGACGTGGACGAGGTCGAAGTTCTCGTGCCGCAGTAACCGCCTCAACCGAAGGGCAGCGGGGATGTAATGGCTGGAGCCACGGGGGAAGCTGAACACGTCGACGTCGACGCCAAGGCGGCGGATCTCCTCGACCTGATCGCGCACCCAGCGACCCCGCTGGGGCGCCGTGGCGTCCGGGACAAAGTTAGTGACGACGAGCACCCGCATCGGCCGCTGAGCGTAACCGCAGCCGGGGCGGCGGCCACTTGTTCGCAACTTTTGACATTTCGGCCGCAGAGTTGGCCCATTTACGTCTAGATCCGTTACTCGAAGCCTTGCAGCATCGGGGCAAATCCAAACAGGGAGGCTTCGATGGTTTACATGTTGATGGGTTTCGCGCAGGCGGCGATCGAGCGGCGGGTGCGGATGATTCGCTCACTTGTCGAAGGTGAGCGCGGCCAGGGCACGGTCGAGTACGTCGGCCTGATTCTGTTGGTCTCGCTGCTGATGGTCGGCATGGTCGCGGCGATGAAGGGGTTCAACGGCAAACAGGGCACGGAGTTGGCCGGCGTGATCGTCGACAAGATCAAGGAGGCGGTCGACAAGGTGGCGTTCAAATGAGGCTGGGGGAGGGGCGGCTCGCGATGCGGGCCGCCCCGCTCGCGCCGCCGGTCGCCCTGCCGCTGGCACCACGGACACTCCCCGATGCGGAGACGACCGACTCACGGCTTATGCTGTATTCCAGCATGAAGCATCGAACCCAGCTATATCTCGACGAGGGCCAGTACCGCTGGCTGCAGCAGCGGGCAGGCAAGTCCGGCAGCATCGCCGCCGTGGTGCGTGAGCTGATCGACGCCGAGCGCATGCGGCGCTCAGGTTCCAGCGCCGATCCGCTGCTTCGCTTCCTCGTTGACGAGGCTCCTGCCCAGGGCCACGAGGGAACCAGCGTGACCACGCTCGACCGCGATCTCTATGGATCATGAGGTCGGTCTTCATCGACACCAGCGCTTTCGTCGCGCTGCGTAATGAGTCCGAGGCCGAGCACGGGCGAGCGCGGGCGACGCTGTCGAATCTGCTCGAGGACGGGGCGACGCTCTTCACCTCCAACTACGTAGTCGCCGAGACCTACACCGCATTGCTGGTCAGGGTCGGTCGCGACGAGGCAATCGAGTGGGGGCGGCGCTTCCGGGCCGGCGAGGCAATCGAGCTGGTGCGGCTGGGGTCGGATGTGGAAGACGAGGCCTGGGAGATTCTCGAGCGCCATGGCGACAAGCGCTGGAGCTATGTCGACGCAACCTCCTTTGCCTTAATCGAGCGCGACGGAGGGGGCGAGGCGTTCGCCTTCGACGCTCACTTCTCTCAGCGCGGCCTACGCGTCCTCCCGGAGCCGTGACAGACTCGCGGACATATGCCAGCTTCGCGTAGCTACGACAGGGCACCGGCCGACATCCGGCCGGTCGACATCGACCCCGGTTTCGTCGTCTCAGCTGACGGATCGGCGCTGATATCGGTCGGCAAAACGCGGGTGATTTGCACCGCGTCGGTCAACGAGTCGGTGCCGAAGTGGATGGGAGGACGCGGCAAAGGCTGGGTCACCGCTGAGTACTCAATGCTGCCCGCCTCGACCGGTGATCGCAAGGCGCGCGACATATCGCGCGGCAAGCAGGATGGCCGCGGGGTTGAGATCCAGCGCTTGATCGGCCGCTCGTTGCGAGTGGTGGTCGATTTCCGGGCTTTGGGCGAACGCAGCGTCTATGTCGATTGCGACGTGCTCGAAGCCGACGGTGGTACCCGCTGCGCGGCGATTACGGGTGGCTATGTGGCGCTGCGGTTGGCCCTGCAGAAGCTCGTCGACGCGAACAAGATCGAGACGATCCCGTTGACCGGGTCAATTGCGGCAGTCAGTGTCGGCATGGTCAACGGCCGGGCGCTCTGCGATCTCGACTACGGCGAGGATTCCAACGCCGAAGTCGACGCCAACGTGGTGATGACCGGCGACGGCGGTTTGGTCGAGGTGCAAGCGACGGCGGAGCAGACGCCACTCTCCCGTGCCTCGCTTGACGAGCTGCTCGGCCTCGCCGAGATGGGCATCTCCCGGTTGCGCCAGGTGCAGGAGCGGGTAACCGGCACTTGATCCCTTGATCTTCGCCACGGGCAATAAGCACAAGCTGCGCGAGATGCGCGAACTGCTGCCCGGGGTCGAGTTAGAGGGCCTGCCGGAGGGGGTCGAGCTGCCGCCGGAGGATGGCGAGAGCTTTGCTGCGATCGCGCTCGACAAGGCCCGTGCCGTCCACGAGGCGACCGGCGAGGCGACGATCGCCGATGACTCCGGGATCGGTGCCGTGGCGCTCGGCGGCCGTCCCGGCATCTACTCGGCACGGTACGGCGGCGAGGGCGCGAGTGACGAGGAGAATCTGGAGAAGCTGTTGGCCGAGGTTGCGGCAGCCGGAGACGAGCGGGGCGCTTACTACATCTGTGCGCTGGCGCTGATCGAAACCGATGGGGCCGAGCATGTCTTCGAGGCGCGTTGTGAGGGCCATCTGATCGAGCGGCCGCGCGGCGCGGGCGGGTTCGGCTATGACCCGGCCTTCGTCCCCGATGCCACCGGACCTGCGGACACGCGCACCTATTCGGAGATCAGCCAGGCGGAGAAGAACGAGATCAGCCATCGCGGCCGCGCCGCTCGGCTACTGGTCCAGCACATGAGCGCCGGGCAGGCGGCGGCGTCGGGCGGATGATCCGCACCAAAAGCGGGGCGGCCGGGCTCTCGATCGCCTCCAACGCGATCCTGATCGCGATCAAGCTCGCCGCCGGAGCGATCACCGGCTCGATCGCGATCGTCACCGAGGCGGTCCATTCGTTGATCGACCTGGTCGCATCGGTCATTGCCTTCGTCTCGGTACGCAAGGCCGACGAGCCGGCTGACGCCGATCACCCCTACGGGCACGAGAAGGTCGAGAGCCTGGCAGCGGCGATCGAGGGAATGCTGATCCTGGTCGGCGCTGGGATCATCGTCTTCGAGGCGACCCACCGGCTGGTCGTCGGATCCCAAGTCGAAACGCTCGGTGTCGGCATCGCCGTGATGAGCTTTTCGGTCATCGCCAATTTGTTCGTCTCCAGCGTCCTTTCCCGCCGAGCCCGGGAGGACGACTCGCCGGCGTTGGAGGCCGACGCCGCGCACCTGCGCACCGACGCGCTCACCTCGGCCGGCGTTCTCGCCGGCCTCGCGCTGGTCCAAATCACCGGCATCGTCGCCTTCGACTCGATCACGGCGCTGATGGTTGCCGCAGCGATCGTTACCGCGGGCCTGAGGATCCTTCGGCGCTCGTCCGGCGTGCTGGTCGACGAGGCGTTGCCGGATGAGGAGATGGACCGGATCGAGGCAGCGATCGCCGCGGCCCGCGCCCCGGAGGTCGCTGGCTACCACAAGCTGCGCGCCCGCCGTGCGGGAAGTCGCCGCTACATCGACCTCCACGTTCAGTATCGCGCTGGCACGAGTCTCGAGCGAGCTCACGAATTGGCCCACCAGATGCGCGACGAGATCGAGGCCGATATCCGCAACGCCGAGGTTCTGATCCACGTCGAGCCCGAGACCTCGCTGCGCGACGTGAGCCGCGAGCGTACGGGCCCCTTTCGCGCCGGCTGAGCCTTACGGGCTCGGCAGCAGGTTGACCGCCGCGGCGAGGCCGACGGCGATCACGGTGACCGTGTAACCGGTGTAGCCGCTGATCGCAAAGAGGATCGCGGCGATCGCACAGATCGCGACGACGGTGATCCAGGAAGCGCGGGCCAGGGACACGGGCCGGTATTTTCACCCAGATGTCAGACGCGCAAGTGAATGGGGCGGTTTCAGGCGAGGCAGCCGAGGGTGCGCTCGCCTACTTGACCGAGATGTCGATCGACTTGCGGGGCGCTGCGATCCTTGGTGCGGACGGCGCCGTCCTTGCCGCCAGTGGGGAGTCGGGTCGTTGGCGCGAGGACGTTGCGGCGCTCTTCGAGGTAGCCGATAGGGCCGACGGGGAGTCGGTCGAGCAGGTCCACATCGGCACCGAGCAGGGCGAGGTCTTCGCCCTGCGCCACGCCGGCCTATCCGCGGTGGCAGTAACCGAGCGCTTCGCGCTCGCCTCGCTGACCTTCTTCGATCTGCGCTCGCTACTGCGCGATCTGGCTGCCGGCGGAGACGGGCGAGCTGGGGAGGCAAGGCCGGATGCCACCTAAGCCACATCGCGTCTTACTCGACCGCGTCTCCGGCTATGCCGACGAGGCAGCCGCCTATATGCGCCGCCGCCGCGTCTCGCGCCGGCCCTTTGCCCGCCTCTACTACAGGGGTGGGCGGGCTGAGGACCATGCCACCGATTCGGCTGTGGGGGGCGAGCTCTTCGTCGCCGCCGGCAGATTAATCGAGGTTGCCGGGAAGCGACCGAAGTCGTGAGTGGGGGGAAGGGGTTGCTCGACCCCGCTGTCGCCGAGCGCGTCATCGCTCGCGCCCTCGCCAACGGCGGCGAGTTCGCCGAGGTATTTGCGGAAAGGCGCAGCGGCCTGACCTTGGCGATCGACGAGTCGCGGATCGAGTCGGTCCAGTCCGGCGCCGAAGAGGGGGCTGGGGTGAGAGTGCTGAGCGGCGGCACGACCTACTTTGCCCACGTCGACGGCCTCGACCCCGCCGATCTCGAACGCGCTGCGAGCGAGGCGGCGTCTGCGCTGCGCGGCGATCGCGCCAAGCCGCGGCCGCTGAGCGCCGAGGCCGTCCAGCCGCAGCCGATCGAGCGCCCGCCCGGCGACATTCCCGCCTCGCGTAAGGCGGAGCTCTTGCGCGAGCTCGATGAGCGGGCACGATCGAGCGGCGCTGAGATCGCCCAGGCGATGGCCTCTTACGGCGAGGCTCGGCGCGAGGTGGCCGTTGCCAACTCCGAGGGCTTGCTAAGTGGTGACGATCGCACCCGGGTGCGGATCGGCGCCCAGGCTGTGGCCAGGCGCGGCGACCGGGTCGAGACTGGCGCCGAGACGCTCGGCGGGCACCGTGGTTTCGAGCTCTTCGATGACGATCCAGCGGCGATCGCCGCGAGTGCTGCTGATAAGGCGCTGACTCTGCTCGACGCGGGGCCCGCGCCCACTGGCTCGATGCCCGTCGTCGTCGGCGGCGGCTTCGGCGGCGTCCTTTTCCATGAGATGACCGGGCACGGGCTCGAGGCCGATCACATACATAAGGGGGCCAGCGTCTACACCGGCAAGCTCGGCGAAGCGGTCGCCCAGCCGCTCCTCACCGCCTACGACGACGGTTGTATGCCGGGCGAGTGGGGGAGTGACGCGATCGACGACGAGGGGGCGCCGACCCAGAAGACGCGGGTGATCGAAGAAGGCCGCCTGGTCAGCCTCTTGTATGACCGGCAACACGCCGAGCGCGATCGCGTCGCCTCGACCGGCAACGGTCGCCGCGAGAGCTTTCGCTACCTGCCGATCCCGCGCATGACCAACACCTACATCGCTCCCGGCGAGGCTGAGCCAGAGGCGATGATCGGCGAGATCGAGCAGGGCTTCTACGCTGTCTCTTTTGCCGGCGGCCAGGTCGATCCGGCGACCGGCGATTTCGTCTTCGGAGTCAACGAGGGCTACCTGATCGAGGCTGGCAAGGTGACCCGGCCCTGCCGTGGCGCGACCCTTGTCGGCAACTGCCTGCAGGCCCTCTCCGCGATCGACGCCGTCGGCAACGACTTCTGGATGAAGACCGGAATCTGCGGCAAGGGTGGCCAGAAAGTGCCGGTGGGAACCGGTCAGGGCCACGTCCGCATCGCCTCGATGACCGTCGGCGGGACCGCAGCATGAGCGAACTCACCGAGCTGGCCGAGCGCGCCGTCGAGCGCGCGCTCGCGACGGGTGCCGGCGACGCTGAGGCTTACGCCAGCGAAGCGGAGAACCGCGAGGTACGCGTTCATGGCGGCGAAGTTGAGAGCTTGACGGCCGCGACCCAGCGCGGCCTTGGCCTGCGTATCTGGATCGGCGGCAGCGTTGGCTATGGCTTTGGCACCGACCTCTCACCTTCAGGGATCGAGGCGATCGCGGCGCGCGCCGTTGAGGCCGCCAGCGTCGCCGACGAGGACGAGTTCGCCGGCCCTGCCGACGCCGCTGGGGAGGCGCCAGCTCTGGCGGATCTAAGCGACCCGTCGCATGGGCAATGGTCGCCGGGCCAGATTGCCGACTTGGCGCTCACCGTCGAGAGGACCGCGCTCGAGGCCGACCCACGGATTGCTGCGGTCGAGCAGGCGGTCTACTTCGACAGTGCCGAGCGGGTCGCGATCGCTGCCTCTGCTACGGCTGGGGGTGAGTACGAGACGACCAGTTGCTACGCCTATCTGCAGGCACTGGCTGAGGGTGACGATGGTCGTGAGACCGGGCTGGGCTTCGGTTTTGCCCGCGGGCCGGCCGGCCTTGATCCGGTCGCGATTGGCCGCGAGGGCGCCGAGCGCGCCAGTGAGATGATTGGCTCTTCGAAGCCAGCCTCGCGCAGCTGCCCGGTCGTCCTCGACCAGACCGTGGCGGCCAGCTTCGTCGGCTTGCTCGGCAATGCCGCGGGCGCTGACGCCGTGCAGCGCGGCCGTTCGCCACTTGCCGAGCGACTCGGCGAGGAGGTCGCAGCCGAGGCCTTCGTACTGCACGATGACGGCCTTGATCCAAACGGCTTCGCCACCGCGCCGATCGATGCTGAGGGCACGCCGCGCCGGCGCACGGCGCTGATCGAGGCCGGTCGGCTCCAGACCTTCCTCTATGACTCCTATACCGCCCGCCGTGGCGGCGCTGCCTCCACCGGCAACGCGGGGCGCTCCGGTTACCGCGCATTGCCGGGCGTCTCGGCCTCGAATCTGGTCGTCGCCCCGGGCACGTCAAGCCTCGAAGATCTGCTGCGCCAAGCGGGTGACGGCGTCTACATCAACGACGTCGCCGGGCTGCATTCCGGCGTCAACCCCGTTACCGGCATCTTCTCGGTGGGCGCTTCGGGGCGGGCGATCAAGGAAGGTGAGAAAGCCGAGCCAGTGCGCGAGTTCACGATCGCCAGCGATTTGGTCTCGATGCTGCGGGCGGTGAAGGCGGCTGGGTCGGAGTCGCGCTGGGTGCCATTTGGCGGTTCGGTCAGCGTGCCACCCCTGCTGATCGGCGAGATGACCGTCAGCGGCTCCTGAGTCATCCAAGGCCCCCAGGCATGCAACAACGCCGAGTCCGCTGTTAGATTGCCGCCCGACTTCAACGACCGACGACGGAGGAGCTTCGACGTGACCAAGGCTGAGTTTTTGGACCAACTGGCAGCTGACGAGCGTGTGGGCAGCAAGAAGGGCGCCAGCGAGGCGCTCGACGCGGTGCTCGACACCATCTCCGAGACCCTGAGCGGCGGGGGCGAGGTCAGCTTCACCGGCTTCGGCAAATTCCACGTCGCCGAGCGCGGCCCACGTCAAGGTGTCAACCCGCGTACCGGCGAGCGGATCACGATTCCCGGCGGCAAGGTTCCCCGCTTCTCGGCCGGCTCAGCGCTGAAGGCCAAGGTCAAGGGCTGAGCTCCAGAGCACCCGCCCGATTTTTCGCCGCCGCCGCCGTTCTCTGCGGCTTTGTCGTCGTGATCGTTTTGATCGCGACGACGCTTGGCGGTGGCGATAACGGCGACAGCAGCTCCGGCGGCAGCTCAGCACCAGCGGGCCATGCCAAGCAGGGCAAGGGCGATGGTGAGGCCGATGTCCCGAAGTCCTATGTAGTGCAGAACGGCGACACGCTCACTTCGATTGCTCACGAAACCGGCGTACCGGTTGCGGTCATCCTCAAGCTGAATCCCGGGGTCGATCCACAGATCCTGATCTCGGGAGAAAAGCTGAAGCTGCGGTGATCAGGCGGCTTCTTGCCGCGGTCCTGGTTGGCCTGCCGATCGTGGCCGTTTCAGCCGCGGGTCCTGTCGCGGCAGGGGACCCACCACCCCTTCCGGTCGCTAAAGCGTCCTCAGGGGTGGTTCCCCCTACCGCGCCACCCGCGGGTGAGGCGCCGCCACAACTCGAGGCACGCGCTTGGGCGCTGGTCGATGCTCGCTCGGGCGAAGTGCTTGCCTCACATGGGGCTTCGGAGCGGCTGCCGGTTGCCAGCACTACCAAGCTGATGACCGCTTACGTGGCCTTGCATGAGCTGCCGCTGGGTCGGATCGTTCGCGCTGCGCCGTATGAAGCCGAATACGGCGAGTCGCTACTCGGGCTTCGACCGGGGCAGCGGATCAGCGTGCGGGACCTGCTTTACGGCTTGATCCTGCGCAGCGGCAACGACGCTGCCTACGACCTCGCCGACGCCGCGGCTGGCTCGGAGCACCGCTTTGTCAGCCAGATGAACCGCTATGCGGCGGCACTCGGCCTCGCCGATACCCATTACGCCAACCCAATCGGCCTCGATCAGCGCGGCAATTTCTCCAGCGCTGGTGATCTGGTTGCCTTGACCAGGCGCCTTCTGAGCGAACCCGCTTTCGCCAAGATCGCGGCCTCGCGCAGCGCGCTGTTGCGCAGCGTGCGGCCGCCGCGGCGGATCGAGACGATCAACGAGCTGCTCGAGATGGCGCCTTGGGTGAATGGGGTCAAGACCGGTCACACCTTCGGCGCCAGGTACGTGCTGGTCGGCTCCGGCCGTCGCAAGGGGGTCGAGCTGATTGCTGCTGTGGTCGGGACCGAGACCGACGAAGAGCGTTTTGCCGACACCCTGCAACTGCTCGAATACGGCTTCTCCAAGTACCGCAAGCGGATGCCGATCCGCGCTGGCCAGGTACTCGCAGAACCTTCGATCCGCTACAGCAGCGACGAGCTGGCGTTGCGCGCAGCGCGCAACGTCGTGGTCGGCCTGCGACGTGGCCAGCGGTTGACGATCAAAGTGCAGGCGCCAGGGGAGGTCGAGGGGCCGATCCGCCGTGGGGCCAGGCTGGGCCAGGCGATCGTCCTCGTCGACGGGTTGCGGGCGGCTTCGGTACCGCTGCGCGCCGGCCAGGCGGTGTCAAAGGCGAGCAAGCTCGATCGCGTGCGGAGTTTCCTCGTCGACAACGCACTCTGGATCGTCTTGGCGCTGTCAGCGATACTGATCGCAGCAGCTCTTTGGAGACGCCACAGGCGATGATTCTCACCGTAACCCTCAATGCCGCGATCGACCGCACGGTCGCGGTTCCGAATTTCCGCCTCGGCCATCGCCATCGGGCGGTCGAGAGCCGCACGGTCGCCGGTGGCAAGGGGATCAACGTCGCCCGCGCTTTGCGCCTACTCGGGCGCCCGGTGATCGCTGCCGGATTCGCCGGTGGCCCGACCGGCAACCGCATGCTCGAGCAGCTGCGCAACGAGGCGATCCTCACCGACTTCACCTGGATCGCGGGCGAGACGCGGATCAACATGGCCGTCATCGATCCGACCTCCGGCGAGCAGACCGAGATCAACGAGCGCGGGCCGGCGGTTAGTCCGGAGGAGGTCGAGCGGCTGGTCGAGCGGCTGCGCTACCTCGCCGACGGGGCGACGATCTGTGTACTTGCCGGCTCTCTGCCACCCGGTGCCGGAGCGGAGCTCTACGCGCGCCTGGTCGAGGATCTGCGCGAGCGCGGCGTTAAGTCGATCCTCGACGCCGAGGGCGAGTCGATGCTGGCTGGGGTGCGCGCCGGCGCCTCGGTGGTCACCCCAAACGAGCGCGAGGCCGAGGAGTTGGTCGGGCAGGAGTTCGCCGACCGCGACGACTTTGTCCAGGGCCTCTCCGAGCTGGTCCGCCTGGGCGCCGGCGAAGCCGCGATCACTCGACCTGACGGCTGCGTTGCCGTCGTCGGCGAGGGCGCCGAGCGGCGTGTGCTCGAAGTCCGCACCAAGCCACTTGACCCGGTCTCGACGGTCGGCTCGGGCGATGCCTTTCTGGCCGGCTACGTGGCCGCTCTCTACGACGGTCGGGAGCCCGAGCAGTGCCTCGCCTATGGCGTCGCCTGTGGCGCCGAGTCGACCCAACACTTCGGCGCTGGCACTGTCGATCGTCGTCGGGTCGAGCGGCTGCTCGACGAGGTCGAGGTGCGCGACATGGTGCCGAGCCAGACCACGTAACGTCGTCTGGCTCGGCACCTGGAGGTCCACGCGGAAGTGTAGGCTGGCTGTTCAACGCCACCCACTTCCTTGGAGGATCGATTTGGAGATCGACATCGGTCGAGGCAAGAAGGGGAGGCGCGCCTACGGATTCGATGACATCGCGATCGTTCCGTCGCGCCGCACCCGCGATCCCGACGACATAGACATCAGCTGGGACCTTGGTCCTTACCGCTTTGAGTTGCCGCTTGTAGCGTCGGCAATGGACGGCGTGGTCAGTCCCGACACGGCTGTTCTGGTCAATCAGCTCGGCGGTCTTGGCGTGCTCAACCTGGAGGGGGTCTGGACCCGCTTCGAGGACGCTGAGGAGCAGTTGGAGAAGGTCGCTGCCGCGCCCAAGCACGAAGCGACCCGGATCATGCAGGAGATCTACACCGAGCCGGTCAAGCCGGAGCTGATCGGCAAGCGGATCGCCGAGATCAAGGAGCGGGGCGCGGTCGCCTGCGGCTCGCTGACTCCGCAGAAGGTGCGCGAGCATTACGAGATCGCGGTTGAGGCCGGGATCGACATCCTCGTCATCCAGGGCACTGTGATCTCAGCCGAACACGTCTCGACCACGGTCGAGCCGCTCAACCTGAAGGAGTTCATCTCCGAGGTGCCGGTGCCGACCGTGGTCGGTGGATGCGCCTCCTACTCGACCGGGCTGCACCTGATGCGGACCGGCGCCGTCGGCGTTCTTGTCGGTGTCGGTCCCGGCGCCGCTTGCACGACGCGCGGCGTGCTCGGGATTGGAGTCCCACAGGCCACCGCGATCGCAGACGTTGCGGCGGCGCGCGCCCAGCACATGCTGGAGACCGGCGAGTACGTCAACGTGATCGCCGATGGCGGCATGCGCACCGGCGGCGACGTCTCCAAGGCGATTGCGGTCGGCGCCGATTCGGTAATGGTCGGCTCGCCGCTGGCCCGCGCTAAGGAGGCGCCCGGGCGCGGCTTCCACTGGGGGATGGCGACCTTCCATCCCTCGCTGCCGCGTGGCACTCGCGTCTCGACCAAGCAGGACGGGACGATGGAGGAGATCCTGCTCGGCCCAGCCCAGGAGAACGACGGCACCTTCAACCTGATGGGGGCGTTGAAAACCTCGATGGCCACCACCGGCTATGAGGACATTCGCTCCTTCCAGCGGGCCGAGGTGATGGTTGCGCCGGCGCTGATGAGCGAGGGTAAGAAGCTGCAGAACGAGCAGTCGGTGGGCATGGGCTCGAACGGGCGAGCGGCTGTGTCGGCGGGGGTGGCGGTTTCGGATGACTGACCGCGTCAGCCGGCGGGTCCTGCCACGCGCCACCCGCCGGTAGGCACGTGAGCGAGGGACTTCTGAAAACCGAGGATCCCGAGGCAGCTGCGGGCGTGCCCGCCGACAGCAACGCTGTAGAGGAGGTTCTTGTCCTTGATTTCGGTGGCCAGTATTCGCAGCTGATCGCGAGACGCATTCGCGAATGTGGGGTTTTTGCTGAGCTGCTGCCGGCGACTGCCTCTGCTGGGGTGATTCGAGAGCGGGCGCCGAAGGCTTTGGTGTTGTCCGGTGGGCCCGCTTCCGTCTATGAGCCCGGGGCGCCGGCATTTCCTACAGAGTTGCTCGATCTGGGGATACCGATGCTGGGCATCTGTTACGGGATGCAGGCGATGGTTCAGGCTCTGGGCGGTCAGGTCGAAGGGGCGGAGTCGGGGGAGTTCGGTCGCGCCGAGCTTACCTTGCGTAACAGCGGCGGTCGTCTGCTGGGTGGCTTGCCCCAGGAGCAGAGCTGCTGGATGAGTCACCGCGACGCGGTCTTCGAGCCGCCGCCCGGCTTCACGGCTCTCGCCTCGACGCCGGCGTCCCCGGTCGCTGCCTGCGAGGCGCTAGATAAGGGCCTCTTCGGGATCCAGTTCCATCCCGAGGTTGTCCACACCCCATATGGGACCGAGGTACTGACCCGCTTCCTACGCGACATCGCTGGCTGTGTTGAGAAATGGTCCCCACAGTCGGTGATCGCCGAGCAGGTTGCAGCGATCCGCGCCCAGGTTGGCGATGGCCGCGTCATCTGTGGTCTTTCCGGTGGGGTCGACTCGTCCGTCGCGGCGCTGCTCGTCCACCGCGCGATCGGCGAGCAACTGACCTGCGTCTTCGTCGATCACGGGCTGATGCGGCTAAACGAGGCCGAGCAGGTGGTGGAGGCCTTCGGCCAGTTCGGTATACCGCTGGTCCACGTTGACGCTGAGGAGCGCTTTCTCGCTCGCCTCGCCGGCGTCGACGAGCCCGAGCGCAAGCGCAAGATCATCGGGGCGGAGTTCATTCGCGTCTTTGAGGAGGAGGCGGCGAAGCTCGAGGACGCCGCCTATCTGGTCCAGGGCACGCTCTACTCAGACGTGATCGAGTCCGGCGGCAGCGACGCCGCCGACACGATTAAGTCTCACCACAACGTCGGCGGGCTTCCTGACGATCTCGAGTTCGAGCTAGTCGAGCCGTTGCGGATGCTGTTCAAGGACGAGGTTCGCGCGGTCGGCGCCGAGCTTGGACTGCCTGAGCGGATGGTCTGGCGCCAGCCTTTCCCGGGGCCCGGCCTTGGGATTCGCATCGTGGGCGGCGAGGTGACCAAGGAGCGGCTCGACATCCTGCGTGCCGCCGACGCGATCCTGCAGGAAGAGATCCGCGCCGCCGAGCTCTACCGCCAGCTCTGGCAGTCCTTCTGCGTGCTGCCTGTGGTCCGTTCGGTTGGTGTGCAAGGAGATGGCCGCACCTACGCCTACCCGATCGTGATCCGTGCCGTTACCTCCGACGACGCGATGACCGCCGACTGGGCCCGCCTGCCCTACGACCTCCTGGAGCGAGTCTCCAACCGGATCATCAACGAGATCGAAGACGTGAATCGAGTCGCGCTCGATATCTCCTCGAAGCCCCCGGCGACGATCGAGTGGGAGTAGGCGAAAGCTAGGGTCGGACGGCCGATGCCGTCCTTCGCAGTCTCGATAGCGATCCTCAGTCTCGTTCAGGCTGCCCTCGTGGCGCTGCCTCGGGCGCGGCGCTTTGCCTGGCTCGATGCCTTTCGCAGTCCCTGGTGGGCGCTGGTGCCGGCGCTCTCGATCGTCGTCGTGATCGGCATCGTCGGTTGGGAAGGCGAATCGGCGACCGTGCTCTCCTGGCTGGCGCTGGTCGCGGTGCCGCCTTTTGCCGCGCTGGCACTGGGCTGGCTGGTGCACGGTTCCCGACCCGAGTGGGCCGCCGCGATCCTGCCCATGTTTGTTGTGGCCTGGGCGTCGCCGGGCTCGCTGGTCGGCGAGGCCGCGGCGACCGTCCTGACCGCGCTCGGCTGTATCGGCCTGGGCTGGCTGCTGGTCTCCGTGGCGCCGGCCCGCTGGTTGAAGCTGGGGATCTACGCGATGGCCGCCGTCGACACCTGGTTCGTCGCCACCGACTTGCTCCAAGGGCCCAACGCGACCCTCACCGCCGCGGTCCCCAGCGGCCTGCCGCGTCTGCAGGTGGTCCATTTCGGCGACGCGCTAATGGGCTTCGGCGACCTCTTCATAGCCGCAACCCTCGGCTGTCTCCTAGCCCTCCCCGTCGATGGGCCTGAAAGTGGACATATAGGACACTTTGCGGCCCGTCGGCGGCAATTGGTGGGGGCTGGGCTCGTGGCAGGGCTTGGGCTTGGGTTCGATCTGCTCTTCTTTGCCGTCGACACGCTGCCGGCGACGGTCCCGATCGCCCTCGCGCTGGCTGTGATCGAGCTGTGGGACCGGCGTGTTAGCCGGCGAACCCGCGGATCGCCTCAGCCACCGCGTCTGGCCGATCCTCCGGCGTGAAACTGTAGGAATCGTCGATGCGGACAAGGTGGCCGTTCTGCAGGGCCTTCGCATAGCGCTCGGCGTGGGCAAGCGGGAAGACCTCGTCCTCGCTCGACCAGATCAGTTGCACGGGTAGCTCGGACGAGGTGATGAGATGTTCGCCGGCGGCTCGGACCGGTGCGGTCGAGGTCGACGCCATCGCCTTGGCGACGTCGTGCAGGACGCCCTTGTCGCGGCTCGCTGGCAGTGCGTAAGAGTCGGAGACCTCGGCCTCGATCGGGCGCTTGAGCAGGAGGCCATAGGCGGGTGGCGAGGAGCGGATCGCCGGATCCTCGAGGGCTCCGAGCAGTTGGTCGAGGACCTCGGCGTCGGCCGCCGCCGCCGGGAGACCATCGAAGGGTGGCGGCGGCCACTCGTCGTACGGCGTCTCGCAGGAGGTGAGGACGAGCCTCGAAACCCGGTCGCCGATCCGCTCACCTTGCTCGGCCAGGGCGATCTGTGAGTAGGCGCCACCTGAGTCGTTGCCGACCAGCGTCGTCTCGGTTAGGTTGAGCCGCTCCACCGCCTCGGCAATGAGGGCACCGACTCCGCTTGGGCTGAGGTCGGCATTTGCGTCCATCGGCGTGCAATGCGAGCCGAGCGGCAAGTCAAGGGAGAGGCAGTGAAAATCGTCAGAGAGCTGATCGACGACCTTGCGCCAGAGGTTCGCGTTCGCCAGCCAGCCGTGAGAGAAGACAAGGGCCGGTCCCTCGCCACGCTCGAAATACTCGATGGCGCCGACGCTCACCTCGACCGTACGGCGGGTGCCCAGCAGGCCCGAGCGCCAGCGATGCGCGGCGCTCATCGTGTTTTTGGCGCGGTCGATCCCGTGAATGCGGCTTCGGCAAAGGGGACGAGTCGTGCGGCAAAGCCCTCCGGATCGCTCACGGCAGG